>SDBV01001102.1_pt1 | contig 40092 bp, 32 predicted proteins | sample 2277081 | NCBI WGS metagenome assembly SDBV01 (sample SAMN10402039, study PRJNA504765) | marine sediment metagenome | isolation source: marine sediment core GS10_PC15, 223 cmbsf | place: Arctic Ocean: Southern Knipovich Ridge | collected 2010
AGTACCACGCGGGACGCTTTGGAGTGCGGTGACTTGTCACCGCTTTCTTTTTCCAGCCGATTCGCAGTAGCGAGGACCATTTCTCGGCGAAAAACGGTCGGAGAAGCAAAGCGGTGACAAGTCACCGCACTCCAAAGCTACTGCTTCACAACCTCGATCACAGCCAGCACGGGCACGTGGTCTCGCAGAAGTGCGACGGGCAATGGTGGTTACCGGCAATGGAGAGGATCAGCAAGGCCTCAAACGAAGTTGGCGACGCCCGAAAACCGGAAACGTAGCCCGCTCCGGTGCATCGCCTTGTTATGCCGCATCAGTACCCGCCGCGTCGCAACGGCAGACGACGCTTCCGAAATCTAGTTCCAGCATCATGTTTCGTGGTCGCTCGGCGACTACCCTTGAAGAGCATTTTCTCCGCTTGCATGATTTTGAGATCAAGTTTGGTTGCACGGCGCATGAAGGCGTCATATCGTTGTAACACCTTGGCCGATGCCTTGGCTTTATCGGGCAGCCGGCCAACGATAAGGTAAGCGGTATCTTGGCGCAGTTTCCCTTTGGTATTTCCGTGAATGTCAATCTCCGCGTCAATGACTCCGCCGTTCATAACAATCAAACGCCGTACGGTCTCAATGTCGCTCTTGCCGTCTCCGTCAATGTCGAACATTCCCGCGATGGCGTATCGAACAAGCTGCGGTGCCGGTTTTTGGGCGACATTTGCCTTTTGCTTTGGGCACGCCGCGAAGGTCGGCAAAGCGATTCCGATATAGCCGACGCCCATCAAAAGAATAATGTATGTTTTGCTTGAAGTCATTTTCCAGTGGACCATGTTTTGAGGCATAACGCGGGTGGCACAGCCGTTTTTGGGTGGCACCGCCGATTTTGCGGAGAGGGCTTTGCCATGCTGTTCGGCTGACTCGCAAAATCGTCGGTGTTGCGCAGCAACAGGATCATCCGAAGACATCAAACCACCCATCCCAGCGGCACGCCAACGGACTTCTCCTGCTCATCGTATCGGGCTTCAGTTCCACGGCCAGTCGCATGCCTGTTCGACGAGGCCCGCGCGGATCGGGTTCACATGCATCAAGCTCGTCGTCGTAGATCTGTCGTCTGGCCATGGAAGCATTATCCCATCGAGCAACGGGCGACGCAATCCTCCAATTGCTACGCAACACCGACGATTTTCCGACTGAGTCTCCTCGAATGGCAGAGCCTACTGCGGAAAATCATCGGTGGTACCCGGTCGTCGCCGGGCTGTCAAGCGGTAGCCGATCCGGCGGCCGACGGTAAAACGTGTCTTCAACAGACTGGGCGTCCCCGTGGATTGAAAGTACCACGCGGGACGCTTCACAACCTCGATCACAGCCAGCACGGGCACGTGGCCTCGCAGAAGTGCGACGGGCAATGGTGGTTACCGGCAATGGAGAGGATCAGCAAGGCCACACGGCCGCCTACGGCTGCCGCCCCGGGACACGGACCACCGGGCGGGAGTCTTGGCGGTAAGATGTTTGGCGAGATGCTCATCAAAGTTGACGTTGGCACCGACGGTGATGTGCAGTGCGCCATGGTGGCACCGCCTTTGGTTTGTGCCGGATAACGTCCTCGATAACCGGGTGGCCGCGGTTGATCTACCATTTGTAAATGCGCTGTCGGCCACTCCGCGTTCATCGCTTGGTTATCCCCGCATTATCTATTACGAAACCTAAGCCGGATCGAGTGATTCGTAAGCGAACGGGACTAGGTCCGATCTCAATTTCTCCCAGCAATCACTGAGCCTCGCTATATGCTGTGATGCCTCATCACTAAACGCCTCTGCAAATCCGCCTTCGGCCGGATCAGCGCCGATTGCGAGAAAAGAGTCTTCGGTGATCTTGACACTCCCCACAAGCGAGCTTTCTATTTTCTCCTCGTGTTCCCTACACCAGTTCTCGATGAGCACATGACATCCGAAGTCCATTGCCAATCGCCTACGAAGTGGTAACGGGGGATACGATGCTGACTCTAAGTTGATGCCCGAGAACCGCTTGTCGCCAAATAGGCGGAAGACAACGTTTACCGCAAATGCCCAGTCGAACTGCATACCCTCAACTCTGGCGGGCTGGCCCGTCCAAGGGAGTGATTGCCCTGCGTTACGCTCCGGCGTCATGAACATTGAATAGCATCGCGCGTAGATTGATCGTCGGTCCGCGTCTGCCTCAATTGCTTGCCGCTGAACCTTCTGTTCGCCGACCCCTTGCCACCCTAATTCTGCCAGGAATGAGCTGCCAGTCGCTGCAATCAGATAGTCAACGTGCCCCCTCGTGATGTGAGCAATCTCATGTCCAACAAGGAACATGAGTGCTTGATCTGCAAGGTGCTTTGAGTAACGAACCCGCCTCTCATCTTGCGCTACGACGGGCCGCACACCTAGATTGAATAAACGCTCTGGATCAACGATGCCCCAAGGAACTGGTTGCAAATCGTCACGTTCCTGAGAAGGATCACCAATCCAGGGAAGTGTATTCGGATCCGCCAAGATCCTGTCCAGCACCAAATGGAGCATCACAACCGCACCTGCCGTCACCGCAATGAAGTACTCGTTGTTGTGTTGAAAGGCCCACGCATTTACTTGCGGAACGTCGACGAAGTCAAAGTGAAGCGGTGGTAGCGTAGGCACATGCTGGTTCGCGCTGGTGATCAGCTCAAATGCGATCGATCGTGTGCGTTCATATACGGGAAACGCGGGAACGTCGGGATAGTTCTCAATGTCGAGTCGCGGTCCGATACCAGCCGCACGGCAGGCTTCGTCAAAGAGTTCGCGTTCCGTCATAATTCTTGATGGGGATAACGACCAAGATAACCGGGCGGCGGCCAGCGACTTTCAATTTCAGATTCCGAACTCAACCGCCGCTCCGGTTGAGCGAATTGTTAGGCATCGTCTTCGGTGTGGTGGTGCGGATGCAATCGGTTGTGTTCCTCGACCACTTCAGGTGTCCGGTGACGAAACGTGAATTCGTCCGGCGGCAGCGGGGTGCAGTCAACAAATGAGAGCGACAAGTCATGGCTCAACTGTGGCTCGAAGCCATGCAGAATAGAAGAATCCGGTACCTCGCCGTCGACGAGTAGGTCATTCCGAACACGAAACTCCGTCTCAGGCTTGATGATACGCGGTGCATGTGCGCGGTGCAGCGCCTCAACATACTCGGCATCTTCTTGTTCAGCAAAATAGACCGCGGACCTGCTATGATGCATTTGGAGCGCGTTGAGTTGAGAGATATCAGAACGGACTGTGACGTCGCAAAACGGACCGTTACGGAATGTGCCGGAGTAAACATCAGGGTCAATCAACATTAGCTGGACTCTTGGCGTCAACGGGTAGAATACTTGCAGCCCGGGAGTCTGGAGTCCCAAAACGCCGCGATCAGTAATGTGGCGATAGTATGAGTTGTAGAATACTACCGGAGAGTCGCTGAAAACAAACGGGTAATCCGTGTGGTTGCGAATCATCCGAATCTGCATGTCCACGAGCAAAGTGGCCGACTCCAGACCAGTGGTGATCAGCCGGAACACCATTGCGGTCGGATCCTTTGTGATGCGTAGTTCGCCGCGTTCAATTGGTCCAATATATTGATCTAACTGATCCGGTGGGAGTGTGTGTTTCAGCTGCTCCTTGAACATTTCGAGCATCATTGCTTCAAGGGCAGGAGACACCTTCTCGACTTCAAGCCTCGTTCGCGCGCGCTGGAATACGATCGCTTGAATGAGCGATGCAAAGTGATCGAACGGGAACGTGCTCGTGTTGCCAGTTGAAGCTGACTGAATTAGTGCGCGAAGCGAAGTGGCGTGCTTCCCTTCGAGCTGCGAGAACAGTGTTTCAATGGCTGCCGTGCCATAGAACTTGCGCCGTGCGCATTGCCCCCTTATGGGCGCGTGTGACACGACTCTCCGGTGTTGCGTGAGGTACACACAGATCCGACGCTTCCCGCCGGTAAACAGCCGGAAGTAGTACTGGGGGACGAAATGGTGGTGAGCGTTTCCGGCCAAGTTGGATCACGATGTGACGTGGGCTCAATGCCTAACGCCTGAGCTAACCGGGTGGCGGCCAGCGACTTTCAATTTCTGATTCCGCGCCCAACCGCCACTCCGGTTGAGCGATTTGTTAGAACACTTTTCATGTGGGCGAAACCGACGCGAATGGGCCGAGTGTGGTTCGTACGGCCAAATAGTCCTCCCAATCGAGTTCAGAGTTGCGAATCATATGTATGAGGACTGCGTGAATGATGGCCGCAAGTTTGGAGTACAGGTCGGCGATACCATCGTCATCAAGGCAATCTTCGAGTTGATGGCCAAGATGGACGATTCTTGTTCGGTAGCCAAGTATTTCGCCAGTTACATCATCCTTTCGCGCGGTGACTGTGAAGAACCAATCGAGCAGACGGTCATATGCCGCCTGATCGCGGGTGACATAACGTGCAATTACCTTCTTGACGTCCTTGAAATTCTGGTAGTCAAGGGGATCGGCCAAGAAGTCCAGTAACGTCATTGCGCTGACGAAGCGCGACGTGTGGTCATACGCCTCCAACGTATTCCGATACAGCGACAAGCCGTGCGACGCGATCTTTCCGGTTTCACCGTCACCCGGGAAATCGTCCGCCGGCAATCTTTCGAGTTCAAGCCCCAGCCCGGCGGTGATGGAGTGGGTAAACGCGGTACCAGCGATCATTCGGGCGTGGCGGGCATCCGGGTTGTAGAGCACCGCGGCTGCAAAGTTGCGGTGGGAGTCAAGCGTGCCTGCGCGTCCGGGAAGTGTATCGGCAAGGCCCAGTTTGCACAGATAAAAGCGAGCGACATCAAGAAATGTTGAATCAACGTACTGAGACAATGTGCGAACAAACCGCAGATGGTTCTTGTGCGAGTCTGAGTTGAACTGCTGCCATGCAAACCGACAGGGAAAGACGACGAGCGGGTGACACGCCAGCACGTCTTCGTCAATGCCTGTTGCGGCAGACTGTGCTTCGGGAAGGGGGCAGTTGCTGCCCCGATTCGCAAGTATGTTCAGAGAGTCGATATCGAATTCGCCCGGCGGGCATACGAAGATCCCGCGCGGGAACGAAACAGGATCGAAGTCGACGTGCAACCGGCTTATCGGGAGCGCCGCGAGTAGGTGCCCGCTTTCGAGGAAGTCGCAAAATGTGTCGGCATTTACTGACACGGGTTTACCATCGCATTCTAACTCTGTTAGTAGGCGGATCGGCCTATACCTCCGATCCGCGTGTTAGGCCGACGGACCTGTCAGCCTATTACGCATCCTGATTTGCCAATTCTCGCGTAACAAGCCCTTTGCTGTCAAGAGGTTGGGCAGCCTCACCCATTTATCATGTGCTGTTATCCGGTTTTCCGTATAGCACGCAGATTGCTCTGGCAATCTATAGGCTATCGGCGGGACTGCGAACCCCCCTTCCGCCGCGGTTCAACACGTGCGTGTAGATCATTGTGGTTCGGCGCTGACGCTCTGCCATCTTGGGATCCAGCCGGCTGGTCGCCCATGGCGTTGCCGTTAGCCCGGATATCTCACCACGGCGGATCGCGCGGAAGTAGTTGCTGCAAAACACTTTCCGCAGCCCGGCCCAGCCGATCGGGAATCTTGTCTCCCAGCAGTGGGCGTGAAAGAAGTCCCCATCCCGGAATCAGCGATCGCTAGCCGATCGGCTCCAGCAGGTAATCGTCGATTTCGACGGAAGCCCCTTGCTGGAGGAAATTGATGCACACCAACAGGCGGGTATTCCCCCGACGGTGCAACACGGTGCCTTCAATCCCCGCGAACGGGCCGTGACGCACTCGGACCCGGTTGCCGGGGGCCAGTCGGCTTTCGACCGTCATCGGGGCGTCCGCGGCGATCAGTTGGTGAAGCTGTCGCAGGTCATGGAGCAAGCGCTGCGGCTCGTCGATGGTCAGAATCCGAGAGATTCGGTTAGTCGTCAGGCTCACCACGCGCTCCTCTTCCGAGCCATACAGAAACAGGTAGCCCGAGAAGAGTGGAAGATGCGACTCGATCGTCCGGCCGCGATTGACGGACGTTTTTTTCACCAGGGGCAAGTAGAAGGGGACTTGGTAGCCCAGCAGGTCGCGCGAGATCGCCTTTTCCTGCCGGGCCTTGGTGTAGAGCACCCACCAGCGACGGTCCGACGGTTCGCAAGCAAGCTGGTCCAGCAAGGTTTCGGGATAGAGACTCGGCTCTTCGCTGAGGATAGGCATGGTCGATTTGGTCTCCATGGCCGCCCAACCCAGACCGGTTTGCACCAACGCACCTAGTCCCCAGGTGGGCCTGTGAAAATTATAGCCCATTTTTTTGTGGCGCGTTCTTTCCCCGAAATCGGGATCCCTGCCCCTTCGGCCCGGAAGGCCGTTTCGGCACAATGTCGTAAAGTGTTTCTTTTCAGAAGCTTAGGGTTACGGGCAAGCCCGCGGCTGGGCCGCCGCCGCGGTCAGAAATCGTTGGGCCAGGGAGCCGTCAGACTTCGTCGACACGTTGCTGAATTCACGCGAATTCAGGCCGTTTTTACGACTCGTACTGTGTGAGTTGCGGGGTTATGCTAAACTTACGCGTGCTGAGCGCACATTTTTTGGTGATCCCCCGCCTGAGTAAGTGGAGTATGGTAAAATGTGTGGAATTGTCGGGTATGTCGGGTCTCGGGAGGCTTCGCAGTTTCTCATCGGTGGACTTCGCCGGCTGGAATATCGCGGCTACGACAGCGCGGGGGTAGCTACAGTCACCCCAGAAGACGGGATAGAAGTAGTCAAGACCTCCGGGCGGATCGAGCGGCTGGAGGCCCGGTTGGCCGACTCGCCTGCGGTCGGCCGGATCGGGATTGGGCATACCCGTTGGGCCACCCACGGGGTTCCCAACGACGAAAACGCCCACCCGCACACCGGGGGAGATGGGGAATTGGCGATCGTTCACAATGGGGTGATCGAGAACTTCCAGGTGATCAAGCAGCGTCTGATGGACGAAGGCTATCGGTTCCGCTCGGCCACCGACAGCGAAGTGATCGCGCAGTTGATCGCCAGTTGCCACCGGCGTCAGCCGCCGGTCGACGACATGGCGGCGGCGGATTACCGGCCGCTGGTCGAGGCGGTTCAAGCGGCCTTGGCCCAACTCCAGGGGACGTTCGGTCTGGCGGTCGTGTTTGGCCGCTGGCCGGAGGTGCTGATCGCCGCCCGGCGTGGCAGCCCCTTGATCGTGGGAGTCGGCTCGGGCGAACATTTCGTGGCCAGCGATGCCTCGCCCCTGGCCGGCTATACGGACAAGATCGTCTATCTGGCCGATCACGAGTTGGCCGTAATGACCGCCGAGACGCTTCGCGTGATCCATCGCGATGATGGCCACATCAGGCACTGCATCGAAGAGTTGGAGATCGATTCCGACGACGTCGGCTTGGGTGGGTACGACCACTATATGCTCAAGGAGATCTTCGACCAGCCCGAATCGATCCGCAATGCGATGCGGGGCCGGCTCGACCTGGACGCGGCCACGGCCAAGTTCGGCGGCTTGGCGCTCACGCCGCAACAACTTCGGTCGGTGGAACGGATCGTGATGACCGCCTGCGGCACGAGTTGGCACGCGGCGCTGGTCGGCGAGTATCAGATCGAAGCCCTGGCCCGAATGCCCGTCGAGGTCGAATACGCCAGCGAGCTGCGGTACCGCAATCCGCCGATGGACAACCACACGCTGTTGTTTGCCATCACCCAAAGCGGCGAAACGGCCGACACGCTGGCGGCGCTGCGGGAGATGCAGCGGAAGGGGCACCCCGCGCTGGCGATCAACAACGTGGTGGGCAGCAGCATCGCCCAGGAGGCCGACGGGGGGATCTATCTTCGTGCGGGCGCGGAAATCGGGGTGGCCTCGACCAAGGCGTTCACGTCGCAGTGTACGGTGCTGGCCATGCTGGCGTTGTACTTCGGCCGCTTGCACCACCTGAGTTTCCACGCCGGCATCCGGATCATCCAGGAGTTGCAGGAGTTGCCCGACAAGGTGCAGCAGGCGCTTCAGACCAACGACGAGGTGCGTCGGATCGCGTTGAAGTACGCCGAGTGCGATAATTTCCTGTACCTTGGGCGGCAGATCAATTTCCCCACGGCGTTGGAAGGTGCTTTGAAGCTGAAGGAGATCAGCTACATTCACGCCGAGGGCTACCCGGCCGCCGAGATGAAGCACGGCCCGATCGCCCTGGTCGACCGGGACACGCCCAGCGTGTTCCTGATGCCTCAGGGCCCGGTGTACGAGAAGGTGATGTCGAACCTCCAGGAGATCAAGGCCCGGGGCGGTCCGGTGATCGCCGTGGTCGGCCAAGGGGACACGGAGGCCGCCAAGTTGGCCGACGACGTGATCGAGGTGCCCGCGGTCGAGGAGTTCCTCCACCCGATCGTCTCCAGCGTCCCGTTGCAGTTGTTCGCCTACCACATCGCGGTGGCCCGGGGCTGCGACGTCGACAAGCCCCGCAACCTGGCCAAGAGCGTGACGGTGGAGTGATTGCTGCCTTTGCTTCGGGGATTGGGGATTGGAGATTGGGGATTGGAGCGTTGGGCAAATCCCTAATCCCCAATCCCTCCTCATTGAGGCACCTGATGAAGCGGCTGAAGAACCTGCTCAAGAGAATCCTGTGTATCCGAGTGCTGAACGTATGGGTGATCCGGGCAGCCAGATTCCTGATGCCGATCGTCCCCCTTTCGACGTTGCACAAGATACCGTTTGTGGGGCGAGTCTGCGTGCAGTTGCCGAATTCCAAGCAGGTGTATCTCGAGAGCGACGGCCGCGACATGATCGCGACGATGCTCTACTGGGGAGGGATTGACGGCTTCGAGAAGGGAACGATCCGGCTTTTCCTTCATTTATTGAAGCACTCCGAGACGGTTTTCGACGTCGGTGCGAATACCGGGATCTATGCCTTGATGGCCGGGGTGGACGATCGACGGCGACAGGTTTTCGGTTTCGAGGCGGTTCCCAAGATCGCCGAGTACTGTGAGACGAACGTGATCATCAACCAACTACACGGCGTTCACGTGGTCCGCGGCGCCGTGACCGATTATGACGGGGAAACAAAACTATACGTTCCCGCCGGCGCGATTCCCCTGTCGGCCTCCACGTTGCGAGGGTTCCGCCCGGCGGCCTCCGTGCTGTCGGTGGCGGCCGTGACGCTGGATTCTTTCGTCGCCGACAACAACATCTCCAAAGTCGATCTGCTGAAGATCGATACGGAGGGAACCGAGCACCGGGTCCTGCAAGGTGCGGTCGACACGATCAAGAGAGATCAACCCGCCATCATTTGCGAGGTGTTGCGAGGACGAACCGAGGAGTTCTTGCGCGAGGCGCTAGCCGATCTCGACTACAAGTACTTTTGGATATCGGGTGAACGCCTGGTGGAAAAGAAAGAAATCATCGGCGACGACGCGCATCGGGATCTGGATTACCTTTTTGTGCCGAAACGGAGAATGAAGGAATTCTTGGACGGAATCGACCTCACCCGCGACGTTGCCCTCGAAGACGTTGCCCTCGAAGACGTTGCCCTCGAAGACGTTGCCCTCGAAGTGGAGGAGGATCCGGCATCCCCGACGTCACGGGAAAGGCCCGCCGACGAGCGCGCCGCCGGCAGGCCGGATCGATCCGGGGGCCGAATCGGCCGTGATCGGATCAGCCCGGACTCCGCCGACTCCGACCCCGCCGAGCTGATATTCTATGGCGGACTCAGTCCCCAAGCGATCTTTGACGAAGCCCAGCAACTGGGCATTCCGGCGGAAAGCCTGCGAGACAACGCGATCCGCCGGCGGGCGATGCACTCTTGTCTGGTCAAGATCCGGACCGCCACGGCCCGGGCCGTGGCGGCCCAACTGGACGTGGCGATCACGCCGCAGCAGGCACAGGCGATTGCCCGAAACAGCCTGGCCCCGCAAGTCTCCCCGGATCCGGTCCCGTTGGATCCCCCGCAGCGGGCCATCGCCGAGAAACTCTACGCACACGCCATCCAGGCCGCCTTGGCCTCTCACGGGGAATCGATCACGGACGCCGAAGCACAATCCAACGCCCGAGAGATGGTGGCCGCCGGCGAGCGAGGCTTGACGCGCTGGCAGCGACTCCGCCGCGCGGTGGGCTGGCTGCCGTAGCGGCTCCGGGCAATCCTCAACCGCGTTTACGACGACGCCAGCCGTACGATCCCAGCCCCAACAGGGCGATGGCGGCCAGTTGGGCGAAGGTGGAGGGTTCGGGGACGGTCACCAGCACGTTGTCGATGTAAAGCGGCGTATTGGTCAGATAACTCACGTGGTTGATCGACGACGGGGTGCCGCGGAAACCCAACGGGTCGGGAGCTTCGTATTTCTGGTCGTCCACGAGGAACTCGAAGCTCTGGCTCGGTGGGTCGACGATCAGGCTGACCTTGTACCAGGTATCCGGCTCCCAGGTGAATCCGCTAAACTCCCCCGGAGCGTTGCCGCGCCCGTCGCCGTCCTGGGCGAAGAACTTGCCGTCGTAGGCCATCCAAGACGGGCCGATTCGGGATATCAGACTGCCCGGGCCGGGACCGAACGGTCGCGAGCCGAAGTTGCCGCCGGCCGGGATGTTCACCTGCTGGTCAATGCGGAACTTGCCCGACTGAGGCTCCGACCAGCGACGATAAACCCATAGTTGCTCGAAGGGGCTGGAGCGGTTTCGCATCCTCAGGGCGCCGTCGCCCTCGTAGGTGACTTCGCCGCGGATATCACCGTAGTGCGATCCGAAGGGAGGATTCGATCCGCCCACGCTGACCGTCCACCCGACGTCCCAGCCCGGCTCACCTTCCCCGCGCCAAAGTGCCGTGGCCCCGATTTCATAGGGCGAGTTCGGCACGGGATTGGCATTGAGTCCGGCCGCGTCGTTAAAACCGGCCGATGCCACCAGACGGTCAATTGGCATCGCCTCCAGCCGGCCCAGGCCGGTCAGCACAAGCAACACCGTAGACCCTATTTGCAGCCGAGTCATGATACGATCTCCTATTCAAGAGAAACGAAAATGGATACTCCCAGCCAACTTGCTGAAAACGGTTTCATTTGCTCCCTCCTTCAGTGCTACGGGCAGCTTTTCGCCCTCGGAAAACGACGCCACCCGTAAATGCCCAGGCCGAGGACGACCAAGCCGGCCAACAGGATGAGCGTGGAAGGCTCGGGAACGACGGTGATTGTGGCGGAGTGAATTGTGGTCCCTGAAGTGTATCCTCCCAGGCCGATATTCAACTGGTCGGGCATGGTCCATTTTCCGTTACGGCTGAGGTCCGAGTAGTCGGTTTCATATTCAATGAGTATCTCTCCGTTTGTCCCGGGGGTTACTCGATTTATCTCGATGATTACTCGGTCGTCGCGAACACGAACGATCGATGTGTATCGCTGCCCGCCGACGAACGCGTACGGGGTCAAGGTGGGGTTGCCGATCACCGAATGACCGTTGATGTCCTCCAGCCGACTGAAGTGCCCGGTGCCGGCGTTCATGCTGAAGGTGAAGGGCACGTCCAAGCGCGATACGAGCTGCGCGGTGTTGTCCCAGGGGCTCGACCCGCTGGTAAGCGTAAACTCGATCGCATAGTCATATTCCAGCGGCGGGCGATAGGGAAAACTCAGACGTGCCGCCGACCCGCTGAACATCAGCGAGTTTTCTATCAGTAGCCAATCTCCTTGGACCACGTCTCGATCCAGATCCACCATCGGGATCAGGTCGATCGTCTGAGCCGAAGTCGAGCCGGCAAGCAGAAGGGAGACGAGAATTGCGTTTCCAGTCAAGGTCATCCTCATAGCGAACCTCCTCGCAGATAAGTGGAACAAAAAACTAGACTTCAGACGCCGACCCCAACGTGGGTGTCGACACGCGGCATCCCGCACGCAACGGTAGTTGAGGATGCCTCAGGCGCTGCCTCCGGGCGTGCCGCCCGTTGGGTTGAGGTAACAGTCTCTACCTTACATGTCTCCGCCGTCGCCAGCCGTACGATCCCAAACCCAACAGGGCGATGGCGGCCAGTTGGACGAACGTGGACGGCTCCGGGACGCCGACGAGTTCCAGGGCATATAGGCCACTAAGATTCGCCATATTGATACCGCCGCCAGTGATCACGAACGAATCGCCGGTCACACCGCGAAACAGCACGTAATCGCCTGCTTCGCCTTCGGTTGCCTCGACGAAGGTCCCGTCAAAGGTTCTTGTGCGATGAGTGACTGTTGACGTGCCATTTAGCGTTACAGATGCTACTCGGCCACCGACGGCGCCGACATAGGCGTAGATATCGTACAGAGGGAGATCATCCGACAACTCGGATACCGTAACGGTGAACGGAAAACTGTCAGTCTTGCCCTCGATCCAACCGTCCATCATATCACCGTTAGGATCCTCGATCGGGATGATTCGTACTCCGCCGGCTGTGCTGCTCCACGTTCCCCTGGAACTGAAGGCCACGACGGCCGACTCGCCTTGCGACCCGGTGACGCGTACCGGGCCGAAGGTCCCGCGCATACCGCTGTCGCCAAATGCGAGCACGTCGTTCCACACGTCGTTCTCGTTTACGCCCGCCACACCGGACGAGGACTCGCCGAATTCGACGTGCAGTAGTTCAGGCGTGCCACTGTTGGTTCGGCCGGTGAAGTTGATGCCGATCGTCCCCGCCGAGACCGCCCCACTGGCGAAGAGAATTGCCCCGGCCGCCACTGAAGTTAACACAAATGTTCGAGTACCCAACATAACTCACCTCCCTACCAGGTGTTTGCGTGTGCAAGGGTCTTCAGACGGTCCGTCCGCCCGGGATACCTCGCTGAGATCAAGAATCCATGACACACTTGGGTCGCTCTTAGATGCAAGAAACCGATTGCCGCAGCCCCACTCCTCCGCCCAGTGGGGCTGTGGCAACGGATGGGTCGGGCCGGGCTCAGGCGGCCACTCGGCCGGAACGTCTCATGGCGTGATTCCGGCCGGCCCAGAACTCTTCGACCTTCTCCTGTTCGGTCTTCTCACGGCCCTCCAATTCCGCATCCACCTCTTCACTGACACTGTCGTTGTGGACTACGCGAAGCTGCGGGTTCTGCTGCTTGTCCCGAGGTTTTGAGGTGTCTGGCATCAACTTGCCCTTTCTATTTGAAGATTCTCGAGAGTGGACTTCCGAGCAATACCGGTTGCCCGGAGTACGTTGGTTCAGGCAGCCTTGCGACGCTTCTGCTTGTCCCTATCGCGCATCCCAGCCACCTTGACCGGCAGAGCCGAAGATCCGGTAGACTGGCGATAGCTCTGGGCCCGCTGAACCGCCCGCCGTCGGGATGATTCCGGAATCGGGTCGTCAACCTCATGCCGACGCTCGAGCTCCACGTCGATGGCCTCGCTGACGGACAGCAATTCCTCCAGCGCCAGCCTGCGCAGTTGTTTCAGCAGTGCGTTCATCTCTTTTGCCTCCCTTTTGGGGTCTAAGCGATCTTACGAAACCTTGGATTGAGTAAACTCGTCGGACGATCCTCTTGCAGCCAGGCCGTCGGCAGTTCGGATTGATCGGGCCGGTGGCCGGGAAACCGGAAACGGGTCCCCCGGGCGATGCACCGCTGCATCACGCGAAACAACTCCTCCCACCACAGGTCCTCCATCGGGCCCAGCAAAAGCAGCACGCCGTGGCTCCGCACGGACAACTCCAGTCCCTGATGCATCGCCTCGGTGTACACGGCCACCGACTCCGCCGGTGACTCGGCCATCAACTCAGCGAACGCGGCCATCGCCCGAGTGGGATCCTGCGTGGCGTCCACGATCGAAATGGTCGTCTCCTTCAGCGTGGTGCGGATCTCGCCGACCGACTTGGGGAAACACAACCGCAGCCCATCTGCCGGATGCTCGCCCGCCCAGTTTGAGACCTGGTGCATCAACGTGTTGCCGGGATAAAACACGGCGACCGTGAGTGCGGATTTTTGCGGAATCTGAATCGTCATGGCCGGTACCTGCAAGTCTTTCTCAGCAAAGACCATCCACGCTCAGGGCGAATGGTGCTGAAACGAATCGTCTGGCGTATGGCTGAGTACAAATGGCGTGCCAATTCAACACGGACGGCAGCGAACGTCCGCAACCACTGAACTGCCATGGAGTTGCAACTCGAGCCGCTTGCCGGCCGGCGACTGGCCGAAGCGGCGGATGGCTCCAAGGCGCGACCGGGGGGCGGGCGCAGAATGCGACCGTCGCGCGTGGGAAAGAGGAAGTGCGACTCAGTTTCGCCTTGTGATGCTCATTTCGAGCAGAGATACTCAACACGTTCGCCGGTGTTCAACGAAGAAGGGCGAGCCGTGGGAGTTTTTCGCAGAGGACGCTCGAAAGCTGTCAGCTCAGGTCGTGTTTCTTCAGCTTTCGGGCGAGCGTGGCACGGTGGACCTGGAGAATCCGGGCCGCCTTGCGCTGGTTGAAGTCGGCGTGCTGCATGGCCTGGACGATCGCCTGCCGTTCCACCTGCTTGAGGCTTTGCGGCTCGGCCGACGCGAAAGCTCCCGGCGTTTCGGACTCGTCCAGGAGCATGGCGACCAGGATTTCCGCCTCCAAGCCGGTGGCGTAGAGTCGCTCCACCCAGGCTGCCAACTCGCGGACGTTGCCCGGCCAGGTGTATCCGGCCAACAGAGAACGAATCTCCCCGTCGATTTCGATCTCCTCGCAATCGTAGCGCTGCGCATAAACCGACGAGAAGTGATCCAACAACAGCGGCACGTCCTCGCCGCGCTCGCAGAGGCAGGGAACACGAATCCGAACGATGTTCAGCCGGTAATAGAGGTCCCGGCGGAACTTGTCCTGCTTGACCAAGTCCCGAAGATTCCGGTTGGTGCCGGCGATAAACCGGGTGTCGACGTGAATGGGGACCGGCTTGCCCACGGGCATCACTTCCTGATCCTGGATCACCCGCAGCAGCTTAGGCTGAAGATTCAGCGGGATCTCACCCACTTCGTCCAGAAAAAGCGTCCCTCCGTCGGCGGTGCGCACCAGCCCGAGCATATTCTGCTCTGCTCCGGTGAACGCGCCGCGGACATGGCCGAAGAATTGGCTCTCGAAAAGCGATTCGCTGATCCCGGCGCAGTTGACGGGGATGAAAGCCTGGTCTTTTCGGCGACTTCCGGCACACAGCCTGCGGGCAACCAGTTCCTTGCCCGTGCCGCTGTCTCCTTCGATCAGCACACAACAGTCGCTCGAGGCGACCGTATCGACCAACTTGATGACGTCGCGAATGGCACTGGAAACCCCAACGATGTTGGGAAGATCCATCCGTTGCCTGGTGCTCCCACTCATGGTGCAAAATCCTCCCGGTCGTCGCCACAGGACCATCCGCTCAGACGACCGTTGTCGCTAGGTTCTCGCTGCCTCCGTTGATTATCCAGGATTTGAGTTCTTGTTCCACATTCCGATTATCTCGAAGCCCGTCGACAAACCGCCGCGCAAACTTCAGAAACCTCCGCGTGGGCAATCCCTCGAGCCAAAAACTCGTTGCCATCTTCTCGGGACCCGGCCGCAATCAAGCTTTCGCGCAGTTGGTAGAGCCGTCACGACGGGCCGATAAGCGTTCTGGTCGCTTGGCCGACGCTGCCGACTATACCGACTGCGCGAAGTCCGCCCCTTCATTCTTAGTATTCAAGATAGCTGGTTTCTAGCGATTGTCAATATTCCGCGGGCGAAAAATCGGCAAATTCGGAAAATCTCCACCGTCTTTTGGCGGAGAACCCCTCTTTTTAGGGGAGGTTGACGTCGCCGGGTGGGACTGCCAGAATGCTTGAAAATGCGGGGCTGATGTCCTTAAGTCGGGCAATAGAAGTTCGGAGACGTTGCTATGTCAGAGTCAGGAAAGAGTGATTCCAACAAACGCTGTCCCTTGAGCCGTGTAACGGCTCGGCCAAAACACAAATCCCGTTTCAGCAAGTGGTTGCTGCCGGCCGTCGGTCTCGCATCACTGATCTGGTTCCTGGCGCGCGTCGTTCCCAAGCCCAGCCGCGCAACCTATCCCTGCCAGCGCATGGCGGCGCCGTTGGCTTCGGGCTTCGTCGTTTGGCTGTTGGGCATACTGGCGTCGGTCTCGGCTGCCGGCAAGGCAAAACATTATTTCCGCCGGTCGCGCTACGCCATGGCCGGCATCTGTGTCGTCGCCAGCGTGGGGGCTTTGTGGCTGGCCTTGAGCATGACCGCAAAAGAGACGGCCGTGGCCGACGACCCCCTCTCGAACGCTCCGCTGGGAGTCGCCCGGGGGATTCATCCGGGACGCGTGGTTTGGGTGCACGACCCCCAGGCGACCGACTGGGACGGCCCCGGAGACGGACATTGGTGGCAGAGCGGCCATACCGATCAGGCCGTAGTAGACCGAATGATGTCCCGGGCAATCCGCAGCCTGACCGGTGAAACCGACGAGACGGCGGCTTGGGAAAAACTCTTCCGACATTTCAATCGGACACACGCCAAGCGGGACGCCGGATATCGGCCCGGCGAGAAGATTGCGATCAAGGTGAATTTCGTGGGCTTTATTTGGCGTTGGGACTCGGTCGACCCCGAAAGCTACGACCTGGAAGACCGAAAGGATTACATGAACACGTCACCGCAGATGATCGCGGCCCTGCTGCGGCAGCTCGTAGAAACCGTGGGCGTGAAACAGACCGACATCGTCGTGGGTGACGGCCTGGCCTATTTCGCCAACGAGTACTATCAGATACTGCACGATGAGTTTCCCAACGTGCAGTACCTGGACCATTCCGGGAAGTTCGGCCGGGTCGCCGCCAGGCAATCCGCCGTGCCTTTGTACTGGAGTTGCCAGCCGCAGCAGTGCGCCCAAGATTACGTGCCGGTCTGCTTCGCCCGGGCCGATTACCTGATCAACCTGGCGAACCTCAAGAGCCACACGGGCGCCGGCGTCACCCTCTGCGCGAAGAACCACTATGGCTCCCTGGTTCGATGGCCGGCCCAGAAGGATTATTACGACTTGCACCAGAGTGGTTTCGCGTCAGGAACGGGGAAATACCGGACGCTGGTCGACCTGATGGGCCACGCACATATCGGCGGCAAGACGTTGCTCTACTTGATCGACGGACTGTACGCGGGCCGGCATTCGATCGACAAGGCTCCGAGCAAGTGGAACTCTTCTCCCTTTGACGGCGACTGGTCGTCGAGTCTGTTCGCCTCCCAAGATCCGGTGGCCATCGATTCGGTAGCTTTCGATTTTCTCTGGACCGAATGGGACGACTATCCCCACAAGTCCGGCGGCGACGATTATCTTCACGAGGCGGCCCAGGCGGATAATCCCCCCTCGCGAACGTTTTACGATCCCCACCATCCCGGCGACGTCACCCGGCTGCCCAGCCTGGGAACCCACGAGCACTGGAACAATCCCGCAGACAAGCAATACTCTCGCAATCTGGGAACGGGCAACGGCATCGAACTGGTGGTGGCCCCGTAATCGTCTGGACCGGATGGTTCATCCGCCGTTGGTAGGAGTGCAAATCGCACTTTGCAGATTGATTGTAGAGGCTCACCGTCCCCTCGATGCCGAGAAAGGTGGACCTCGCTCGGCTTCCCGAAGTTCAAACCGCAATCGCAAGTCTAGTTGCCTGCCATGGACAGAGATTTCCAGTGATGCGCCGCTCGACCCAGCCTACCGTACTGAAGAAGTGATCGCCCAGCGCAAACGGACGGCCTTGGTCTGCTCGGTTTAAGCGGGATTGGCACAAGAAACTCGTCGTCGGGAATAAATCGCCCGCTCCGCTCCGATACCCACAGTGCCAAAGGAAGCGGGAGGTGTTTCAAACCACAGCTCCATTGTGGGCGCATCCGTCGCGTCGAAACATCCTGCACCTCCCGCTTCCGAGGCCCATTCTACACGATGGGTGCGGTTTGTCATAGTACCTGACCTACTTGGCTTGATCCGGGCTTGGCTTGATCCGGGGCGAAGGGGACGGGCGTCTTTCTTCCGAGCCGGGAACTGCGCCGCTTGCGGCTTCGCACCGCCGAGGCTGTCAGGGCGTGCTGACCGTGCGGACCTCGGGGCGGGCGGCCGGTTGCGTGGTCTGCTTCTGTTGGCGGGCCTTCTCTTCTGCCGAGACCTTCTTGTCCGCCTCGTCCAGGGCGATCCCCTCGTTGACGAACTTCTCAACGGTCGCGACGCTCTGGCCGCCGATGAGTTTCCGTCGCTTCCACCCCCCGGCGGTGCGGCGATACATGATCAACTGGGGAATCGGACCGCCGCGAATGAGCTTCTGCGCCAGTTTCTGCTCGCGGTCTGCATTGACCAGGGCAAAAGTCACCCTCTTGAACACGCCCTGTTTCTTGCACTGCGGCAGGATGGTCCTTTTCATCTGTCGGCACGGGGCACACCAGGGGGCGCCGACCATCACGACCAGCGGCTTTCCGGTCTGGCAGGTCGCGCGATGGGCGGCGGCGTAACTGTCGGTCTGATTGGCGCCGATTGCGGCCATCGATGCGTGTAGAAGGGTAGCCAGCGTCAAACCGGTCATGGGAAAACTCCTCATTCCGTTGCGTGGGAAGATTTGGCGGGAAAGTCGCGAACGAGCGCCGGATGCTCCGATTCCGGCTCCTGGCATTCCACAACCAGCCATGGTCGCTTTCCCGCACGGGGAAGTCCCTAGTTTACTCGGGGATTCTGGAAATTCAAGGGCGTGCGGGAGAAAATGAAGAGATAGGCATTACGGGCGTTTTTGCGACCCGACGCGAGAGTGGTGGAATGGCATAACCCGGTGGGGTCGCGCGGCGCAGAGCGTCTATTCAGGCAATGGTGACTGCCGGTCCTGGAAATTCCACCGACTTCCGCCTTCGCTCCACTGAGCCGGCCACGCACCGGCCGATATAATGATTTGGGTAACGAGAAAAGCGGATCCGCCCATGAAACTTCGCGTCGGACTGATCGGATTGGGGGAGGCCTGGCAGCACAGGCATGCTCCGGCGCTGCGGGCGCTGGCCGACCGGTTTGAGGTCTGCGCCGTCTGCGAGCAGGTGGCGCATCGGGCCGAGCAGGCCGCCGAGGAGTTCTCCGCCGCGGCGGTCGACGGGTATCGGGCGCTGGCCCGACGCGAAGACATCGATGCCGTGTTGATCCTCTCACCCCAGTGGTACGGTGCGTTGCCGATCCTGGCGGCATGTGAATCGGGCAAGGCCGTCTACTGTGCGGCCGGACTGGACCTGGAACTTCAGGACGCCCAACAGGTCAAACAACGGGTACAGCAAACGGGGATTGCGTTTGTGGCCGAGTTTCCCCGGCGCCAGGCCCCCGCCACCGTGCGGCTGAAGGAGTTGATCGCCACTGGCCTGGGCACCCCTCGCCTGTTGTTCTGCCACCAGCGATCTGCGGCCGAGCCGAGCAAGAATCATCTGCCGGGCCGCGCCACGCGAGATACCGGACAGCGAAGTCTGGTCGAACTGGTGGATTGGTGCCGGTACGTCGTCGATCGCGAGCCGACCTCGGTCACCGGCCTGATGCACCCGGGCGATTGTCCGCCGGGTGAGGAAGATTACCAGATGATGAGCCTCGACTTCTCCGATCCCCAGCGGCCCGGCACGGAGGCGGTGGCCCAGATCAGTTGCGGCCGTTATATCCCCGGCGGCTGGCAGGAGGCCATCGGCTACCGGCCGCTGGCGGCGTTGCAGATATCCTGCGACAGTGGCGTGGCCTTCGTCGACTTGCCCTCCACGTTGGTCTGGTTTGACGAGGCGGGCCGGCACCAGGAGTCGCTGGACCACGAACGCCCGGTCGGCGAGCAGTTGCTCAGCCAGTTCCATTGGGCGGTGACCAGCCTCCAGCGCAAAACGTGCGATCTGGAAGACACCTACCGCGCGCTGCTGATCGTTCAGCAGGCCCGAACGAGCCACGTGGAAGGCCGCCGGATCGAGTTGTAGCCGCGCGGCGGAGCCGTCGGCGACACTTTTCGGTTCATCGCACCCGCGGATCGGCAGTGATTGGGGATTAGGGATTGGAAACCATGGGGCCGCGCTGGGCAGCCAACCCCCAACGCGCGGCTCCGAGTCACGCGACAAAGCGCTGGAAGGCCTTTAGGCCGAACCTCTCCTCGAAGATGGCTGGTTTTGATTCGCCGATTGCCTGCTTGTTTTAAGCGCCGCCTGACACGATTGTCGGCGCGTCAACCTCCCCCGGAGGCGGGGGCAGACTCCGGCGTTCCGGCTCGGCGGCCCAAGAAACTGGGTGTCTGAAGAATTGCGAAGAACTGAAGAGCTGCAAGGTTCCGTGAGATTACCCCTCGACTTCATAGGTTTTTCAGGTTGCCTTCATCTGTACTTCATGTCTAGCAGGCATATTAGTTGTTGGGTGAGTGGCTGGAACGGCCGATCTTGGGCGGCCCGAGCGTTTCGGACACGAGAAGCCCTTCGACCGAAGAAGGACAATCGAGAAGGGAGGCAGCCGCGTTCTACTCCGACGAAGAACCTCGCGGCCACCCTTTGCCCCATTCAGGACACCGAGTCACGTGACGGGACAAGTGTGATGGGTACGACGAATAGCGATGCAGACGGAAGAGGAACTTCGGGGGGAACGAGTGCCCCCACCGCCGCCGCAGTGGGAATGCACCGCATCCGTGACGTGCGGCGGCTGGAGGGTGTTTCCGTTCGTGCCGTAGCGGCGAAGTTCAAGATTAAGGTCTCCGAGGCCATGCGGAGAGAACGGCCCACTTACGATATGCCGCTTAGCGAACTTCATGAATGGGGGCGGGTACTTGAAGTCCCCATAACCGAGTTGCTCACCGAAGCGAGCAGTGAACTGTCCGAGCCGATTGGACGGCGTGCGAGGCTGGTGCGCGTCATGAAGACGGCTTGCGCGATTCTGGAGACAAGCGGGGAGCAGCGTGTCCATCGGCTGGCCCGGCGGCTGATAGACCAGTTGCTCGAGGTCATGCCCGAGCTTGCCGAAGTGAAGGCCTGGCACGCCGTCGGCGAGCGCCGTCGAGGTGACGAGCCCGGCGTGGCGGCTGAACGCACTTTGCCGGAGAGCCTGTTTATGGCTGCCGCAGATTAGCAGTGCGAGAGATTAGCAGCGCTGCAAGGGATTAGGAGTACTGTCCCGGTGCCCCGGGAAAGGCTGGGAAATGCCATACAGACCCATTGTCTTCTTGAGAGGTCGGTCCTCCGGATGAAACGAGTCACAGTGAAATCGGATTGCGGGTCCCCAGCGTCGGCCAGCTCGGTCCTCGACCACAACGTTTGCCGAGCCTTGTCTGCCCGAGACTTCCCTACCCGGGCGACGGTCACGTCCACTTGGCGGCTCACCATTCGCCAAAGCCATTCCCTGGAGACGGGTGGTCTAGGACGCGAGTTGCCCGACCTCGGGATCCGCTTTCCGTTTTCTCCATCTTGGACGGACACCATGTTTTTTCGCGGACAGCAAGGCAGATCCGAGGAGTCCGAGAAGCGTACCCCCTCCTCTTGCCGGGTACTTTAGATAACATCCTGCTGAGGCTATACTAGGGGTATGCGAACTCTTTTGGTGGAAGACTATCAACCCCTGCGAGAGTCCATATCCCAAGGACTCCGCGAGGCGGGATTTGCCGTCGACGCGACACCGGACGGTGCCGAGGGGCTGGTCTATGCGCGCACGGGCAAATACGACGTGATTCTGCTGGATCTGATGCTTCCAGGCCTGGACGGGTTGACGATTCTTCGGGAGCTTCGCGATCGGCGCGATCCTGTCCACGTCCTGATCATCACGGCGAAGGACGCGGTCGACGATCGGATCCGAGGTTTGGATTTGGGCGCGGATGACTACCTCGTGAAGCCGTTTTCACTGGAGGAGCTGTTGGCCCGTGTTCGGGCACTTGTGCGGCGCCGATACGCGGCGAAATCGCCTGTCATTGGCATCGCCGATCTTCAGATCGACACGGCCGCTCGGATCGTACGTCGAGCCGGAAAGATCGTGGAGTTGACAGCCCGGGAGTATGCGGTGCTGGAGTATCTGGCCAATCGAGCCGGCCAACCCGTGACTCGCAACGCGATCCGGGAACACGTGTACGACTTCAACGAGGATCCGGACAGCAACGTGATTGAGGTTTACGTCGCCTCGCTTCGCAAGAAGCTGGAACGCCATGGCGGGCCGCGTCTGATCCACACGCGGCGCGGAATCGGTTACGTTCTGGGAGAATCAGCCCGATGCGATCCCTAAGGACAGTTCTGATCGCCTGGACCACGATCGGTGCGGCAGCGATTCTCGTTACCGCCGGCATCGTGCTATACGTTCTGGTTCGTGCCAGTCTGGTCGAGCAATGCGATCGCTCGCTGCTGGACAAGAGTCGGTTGTTGGCGGCGATTACGGCGCAGAACAGGAGTAAGCTGGATTTGCAGTTCGATGAGTTCGACGAGTTCGACGCGTCTCGCTTCCGCCCGGAAGAAGACCGCGCGTACTTGCAGGTGTGGTTGGCCGAGGGCACGACGATCTACCGCTCCGGGACGCTTCAGGAGGCCGACCTTCAGCCGATTGCGGGGACCGTTGAATCACCCGTCTGGCGTTGGGTCAGCTTGCCCAACGGCCAGACGGGACGGGCGGTAGGCATTACGTTCAGGCCGCGGGAGGAAGACGCGGCTGAACACGAACTTCAAAGAGCGGAAGAATCGCCTGCCATCCCCAGTCTGATCGACCAACAGTACCTCGTGGCTGAAGGAGCTCAGGTGGTCATCTCTGAGTTTTTGGCCGCGAACGACTCCGTCCTGGCGGATCAGGACGACGTTTTCTCCGACTGGATCGAGCTCCACAACCTAAGCGACCAAACCGTGGATCTCGAGGGATGGTCCTTGACGGACGAGACACATGTTCCCAAGTGGCGGTTTCCAGCAGTCTCTCTCGGCTCAGGTGAGTTCTTGCTGGTCTTTGCGTCTGGCAAGGATCGGCGCCATCCGACCGGCGAGTTGCACGCCGATTTCAAGCTGGACGCCGAGGGCGAGTGCCTGGCATTGATTCGACCCGACGGCCAGACCATCGAGTCCGCCTACGTACCAGAGTACCCACTACAGGTCGCGGATGCCTCCTACGGGCTGTCCGCGGATTTCAAGCGGCCGGGCTATTTTCGCCGAGCCACGCCCGGGCAGCCTAATGACGACAACCAGACCAGCGAACGGCCTACTCCCGTATCGGGGCCAGTCACGCTGGTTCTCGCTCGTGACACACAGTCGATCGACGACACACTGGCTCGGCTGACGACTCTTCTTCTGGTGGTGGGAATACTCGCGATTCCCGTACTCGTGGGCGTCCTCTGGCTGGCGATCCGTCGGAGTCTTCGCAGTCTGGACCGGCTGGCCGGCCAAATCAGTCGGCTCCACGAGCACGATCTTTCCGAGCGAATTGACGTGCCCGGCTGCCCGCAAGAGCTTAAGCCCGTGGTCGATCGCCTCAACCGACTTCTACAGCAACTGGAATCCGCATTCCGGCGCGAGCGCGGGTTTAGCGCCGACGTGGCCCACGAGCTGAGGACGCCGCTGGCAGGTCTTCTCATGAAGATGGACCTGGCGCTCTCGCAAGTGCGTCAGCCAGAGGAATACCGGGATCTCGTGGGAGACTGCCGGGTAATCGCCGTCCAGATGCAGAGGATGGCCGAGAATCTGTTGGCCCTCTCTCGCCTAGAGGGGGGTCGGGCCAAGCTGAGACAAGAACCCGTGGTGGTGAACGAACTGATCCGCGATACGTGGAAGCCCTTCGCCGAGATTGCCCGAGAGCGCCATGTGGAGGTAAATTGGTCCCTTGGGCGGGATGTGCTGCTGACCACGGACCGGACGCAGATTCGCGTCGCAATCCGCAACTTGCTCGAGAACGCGGTCACCTACGTCGATGAAGGGGGGCACGTGAGGATCGCTTCCGGCACGGAAGATCACACCTTCAGTTTCGAGGTCTCCAACAGCGGCAGTCTTCTGGCGGAAGAGGACGTTCAGCACGTATTCGAGCGATTCTGGCGAGGCGATGCCGTACGCAGTGACGCGGGATCCCATTGTGGTTTGGGGCTGTCGCTGACCAGCAGGATCGTAGAGGCTCTTGGGGGCTCGACGAAAGTTCGCTCAGCCAAGGGCGGCGATTTTCAGATCGCGGTGGTTCTGCCGAAGGGCAACGACGAGTCGGCCGAGACCTCGACCTCTGGTCGGCGGACCTCCTCGTGATGGGCCATCGCAGGCTAGTGTTCCATTGCGGATTGCCCACTGCCAATCCCTAATCCCTTTTGCGCTGGCGTGAGCTACAACTCTTCGAGTTCTTCCAGCCAGAGGCGGATTTCGCTGTCGTACTCGCTGGCCAAATCGCCCTTGATCAACTGGCGGTGGAAGCTGGCGGCGCCTTCTTTGACCAGATCGGCCGCCTCGGCGCTGGGAAAACGCCGCATGGGATCCGGAGCGATCAGTCCCCGGCAGAAGTTCATCAGCAATTGATTGCAGACGACGTCCTCGGGCAGAATTCGCGGCAGGCGCTGGGCCAGGAACCGCTTGGCCTCCAAAAGGTCCCGAAAGTTGTTCAATCCGCCAAAGGGCGGCGCGCCGGAGAGCATCTCGATCAACGCGTATCCGAGGCTGGCCAGGTCGCTGCGGGGCGAGCATTCGCCGCCTTCGAGCACTTCCGGAGCGGCGTAGGTCGGCGTGCAGGTTCGCCGTGCGGGCGGATTGTCCAACGCGAAGGCCGATCCGATGTCGACGATCTTGGCGTTGCCGGTCCGCTTGACCATGATGTTCGACGGTTTCAGGTCGCCGTGGACGATCCCTTCGCGGTGCAACGCGGACAACGCCGCCAGACAGTCGCGGACGATGGCCATCGCCACACCCGGCTTCACCCGCGGCTGAATCGGGCCGGCGGTGACGATCACCTGGTTGACGTACCGCCAGCGCTTGTTGCTGACGCGGCTTTCTACGCACTGGAGCATCTTGTTGGTCAACAGGTGGCTGAGATCGAACCCGTCGACCCATTCCATTTCCAGCAGGCGGATGCGGCTGCGTTCGACCCAGTTGTGTACGTCCAAGAGGTTGTCCTGCTGGATCTGGGCGACCTGGGCGGCCACCGCGGCCATGCGACCCATGGCCTCGTCGTAGCAGCGATCGTCTTCGTAGCGTTCCGGCGAGAAGATCTTCAACGCCACCGGCAGGGTGAAGTGGTCGGTGCCGCGCCGTTCGCTCAGATAGACCACGCCCTGGCCGCCGGAGCCCAACAGCCGCAGCAGCCGATGGTGCTCGGTCCAACTCAGACGCTGCTCTTCGAGGATCGTCCGATAGCGCCCGAGCAATTCGCCCGAACACTTTTCTCTCTGACGGCCTCCGCAGGTTCGGGTAGCGTTTGTCTCATGAAAAAAAGTCGTAGTAGACATCGTACGGCCTCGCGTTGCGAAGAGACTCGGCAAGCATCCAGGCGAAGCCATCTTAGCTTGGTTCAGACGGGCCGTCCAGAGCGATGTGGGAACACCGGCAAATCGCACGCCGATCGGGTTCGTATCCCCGACTGGTGGGCTCGGCCCACTACCGGATCACCTGGCAGTCGGGCAGGGCCTTTTTTAGCTCGGCGACTCCGGTACTGCTGACTTCGGTGCCGGTGACGTAAAGTGACCGAAGATTATCGAGCTTCTCCAGGTGCGCCAGCCCGGCGTCGGTGATCCGGCTGTTGGTCAGCCACAGCAGCTTGAGATTGGAGAGTTTCGCAAGCTGCGCCAAGGCGTCGTCGGTGGCGGGCGTGTCGTCCAAACCGAGACTCTCCAGTTGAGTCAGTTCGGCCAGGGCCTCGAATCCGGACTCCGTGAGCTTCGTCCCTTGCAGCGAGAGATAGGTCAGGCTGCCGAGGTTTTTCAGGTGTCGCAGCCCCGAGCCGTTGATCCCGGTTTGGCAAAGCTCGAGCCGTTGCATCTCTTTGAAGCCCCCCAGATGCACCAGGCCCGCGTCGCTGATCGGAGCCCCGTTCAGCCACAGCCGCTTCAGTTTGGTCAGGTTCTTCAGGTGTGGCAACAAGGCGTCGGTAATCGGGGTGCCGTCCAGGCCGAGGTACTCCAGTTGGGTCATCGCGGCGACGTGCTTCAGCGACGCATCGTCGACGGGCAGGTCGACCAGCGAGAGATACGTGAGTTTCGTCAGCCCGCTGAGGTGCGCCAGGCCGGGGCCCTTCACGCGGCTTCGGCCGAGGTGCAGCCGGTTGATCTTGCTTAGGCCCGCAAGGTGCGCCAGCCCGGCGTCGCCGACCGACGACCGCTCGATGGAAAGAAAGCTCAGATCGTGCAGTCTCCGCAACGGCAGCAGGTCGGTGTCGCCGCCTCGGAAACCGCTGCCGAGGTGAACCGTGATCGAGCTGCCGGAAGTCCCGGAGACGATGCCGCCCAGGGAGCGAATCCGGGCCAGGATCTGTTGTCGCAAGCCAACCTTGCGCCAACCGAGGATCGCGGCGGCGCGGCGTCCGGCGGCGTCGTAAGGCGAGCGCGCCAGTCGCTCCAGGGCCGCCAGGGCCGCCAGTTCGACCTGGGGGTCGTCGGCCTCACAGAGCGTGGCCAGGATCCGCAGCGCCCGGCTGCTGACTTCCAGGTTGCCGCCACCGGCCGCCTCGGTCACGGCCGCGATTGCCCCGGCGCCGGCGTCGAGCAGTTTCCCGGTGGCTTCTTCACGAACACTGAAGCGGTCGCTGTCGAGATCCCGGGTCCACTGCCGAATCGCTTCGGCCGACGGCCCGGCCGGCGGCTGCCGGCCGTCTTCGGATTGCGAGTTCGCCGCGACCGATAGCGAAAGCACGATGATCGCGGCCGACGCGATGGTCCGCAATGGCGTCATGAGATTTCCCTGTGCCCGTAGTCTTATTCTACGATGCCCCCACCGGTTAGGAAAGACGAAAGCCGCTGGCGGCTTCGCACGAGATTGCGAAGCCGCCAGCGGCTTTATTTCTTGTCGCGCAGGCCGAGGATCAGTTCGACTTCGCCGACGGGAGTCTCCACGCGGTGGGCGATCTCGGCAGCGTCGAATCCGTAGTCGGCCAGCGTGTAGATCTGCTCGTGCCGGTGCCGGGACGACGGCCGATCGGACGCTTGCCCTCGGGGGTGCTTCGCGGCAAGACCCGAGCTGCCGGCCGGCAACAGGGCCTCGGCCTGGCTGGAGGGCTTCGGCTCGGGGCGGCTCGGCTCGGGGCGGGCCGGCTCGGACGATTCGGCCGCGGACGCCTGGGCATCGCCCGCCATGGCCGATTCCAGCCGGGCGGCCGCCCGATCGGCGTCGGCGATCAGGGCCTGCAACGCCCCCATTTTGCTGTCCAGTTGCGCCGACAACTCCCGGGCCGTCTCGTGCATCTGGACCTCCCAGCGAAGCACGTCCGGCGGCGCGTCGAGATTATGCCCCGGGTCGGCGCGATGCGGTCGCGCGGTATGCACCAGCGTCGCGTTGCCCCCCCTCTGCCGCGACAAAGTTCGGTGCGTTCTGAACAAAACCCACCCGATCACCACCGCCAACGCACCCAGGCAAACGGCCGTGGCCGTGTAGGATTCAGCGAGCAGGATCATGCGAGAAGTCCTTCATCATTTGACCGAAATAAAGTAGCGTGATTCCTGGCCTCTGACTCCCCCGCGGAACGCAGTCCGCGGGCGTTTCGTGCCAAGTTGAAAACCCTGAACCCTGAACCCTGAACCCTGAACCCTGAACCCTGAACCCTGATCCCTGATCCCTGAACCCTGATCCCTGATCCCTGATCCCTGAACCCTGAACCCTGAACCCTGAACCCTGATCCCTGATCCCTGATCCCTGATCCCTGAACCCTGATCCCTGATCCCTGATCCCTGATCCCTGATCCCTGATCCCTGATCCCTGATCCCTGATCCCTGATCCCTTATTGCTTCCCCCTGGCTCTCACGTCCGACGCATCAAACGCCTCATGAGCCGCCTGGTACACCAGGTGCAACGGCACGTGGTGCTTGGCGGCGACGCGGCGACACGACTCGAACTCCGGGGCAAAACGGGGCGAATCGTCGGCCAGCCAGCCGACTTTTCCTTCGATCCGGCCCCAGCGGGTTTCGACCGCATGGGGCTGCCGCAACAGAACGTGCCGATCGGCCGTCCAGCGCCGCACTCCCAGCGTGCCGGTTTCGGCAAACAGGATCGCCTCGATCGGCTCCACGTCGCTGGCGCGGCAGAGGACCGAAAGCTTCACGCCGGGCCTACCTTTTTTCATTTGGATGGCCGTCGTGTAGACGTCCAGCGCACCGGCGTCCCAAAGCCGCGTGGTGCAGTAGCCAATCAGCTCGCCGCTGACGTCGTCGAGATTGGTCTCCAACACGCAAACCTGGTCGGCGGCGACGGCCTGGTGGCAAGCGACAGAGGGCGATCGACCGACCATCAGTCGCAGGACGTTCGGCTGGTTCTGAAGGTCCCGATGTCCTGCCCCGCAACCGATCCGGTCGATCTTCATCGCCGGCAGCGGGCCGAACGAATCGACCAGCGTGGCCAAGATCGCCGCGCCGGTGGGCGTCGTCAGCTCGAAAGGGACCGACGACTCGGCCAGCGGGATGCCCCGCAACAACTCGGCCGTGGCCGGGGCGGGCACGCTGCACTCGCCGTGGGCGATGCGGACCTTGCCCGTGCCCACCGGCACCGGCGACGCCACGATCCGGTCGACCCCCAGCAGGTCCCAGCCGACGGCCACCGCCACGACGTCGGCGATCGAATCGGCCGCTCCCACCTCGTGGAAGTGGACCTCGTCGACCGTGGTGCCGTGGACCTTGGCCTCGGCCTCGCCCAGGCGGGTGAAGATTCGCCGGGCAAGGTCCTTCTGTCGGTCGGAGAGCCGGCCGCGGTCGATCATCTTCACGATGTCGCGGAGGTTTCGGTGAACGTGCTCCGGCTCGTACTGCACGGTGATCCGGGTCGCCCGAAAGCCCCGTTTTTTGACCTCTTCGGCGATCAACCGGCAGCCGGGTAGGCCGAGCGACTGCACGGCCGCATTGAGCTTCGCAAGCTCGACGCCGGCGTCGACCAGCGCGGCCAGCGTCATGTCGCCACTGATGCCGCTAGCACAGTCGAGATAAGCCAGTTTCATCGTGGGGTGCTTTCGTTCGACGGGGGGTTGCCTCCCATAGCCAGGGAGCATTTTGCCAGTTTTCGCCCGGCGATGCTATGGGAAACCGGCTGGGCCGGCGGTAACTTTGCCCACGCGACATTGACCCGGTGTGCGACCTTCGCTAGAGTACCGCGGCGCTGGTCCGCTTCCGGCACGACCGCTGAAGGATGCCGCCATGAGTGCGACGCTGAAGGGCAGGAAGTCGAAAACCGAACCGCTGACGATGCCTTGGCAGGGGTTGCCCCCAAGGATGAGGGTGCTTTATATCACCACCCACAACCGCACCGGCGGGTGGCTGGCCGAAGCGTTTGCCGCCGACAGTGCCTCGCAGATCTTGCTGGAGGAGGCCGTCGGTACGGCCGCCGGGGTGGCCCGACTGCGAGACCAGGCCTTCGATGCGGTCCTGGTCAGCCACGAGCCGGGCGAACTGGACGCCTTGGACCTGGTCGAGGGCTATCGGGCCGGCGGGGCCGACGAGCCGATCGTCGTGCTGGGCAACCAGAGCGAACAGGAAATGGCCGCCCTGTGCTACGAGGTCGGTGCCGACGGCTACCTCTGCGTCCACACCACCACCACCCGAAACCTGATCTGGGTCGCCGCCCGGGCCATCCAGCGGCATCAACTGCTGCGCGATTGCCACCGCCTCAGCCAGGCCGAGCAAACCCGACTGCAACGCGAACGCGACGAGGCCGAGTGCTTGTTGCAGCAGCAACGGGCCCTGTTGGGCGACCTCGACGCGCTCCGCCGCAGCGGGTCCCGCCAAGGCGGCCAAGTGGTCTACGCAGACGTGCAGTCGCCGCCGGATCTGCCCGACGAATTGGTCGCCCACTACCGCGAACTGCTGCGGACTTACGTGATCATGGGCTCGGGTAACCTGGCCTGCGAGCTGCAACGCCTGGCCGATCTGCTGGTCACCGTCGGGCTGTCGGCTCAGCAGACCATGCAACTTCACCTTCAGGTTCTGGAAGAGTTGGTCCACGGCCTGGGCGCCCGCAGCACCCGCCACGTGATGACCCGAGCCGACTTGCTGGTGCTCGAAGTAATGCTCCACCTGGCCGAGGGCTATCGGCGTCTATACCAAGCGCGGGTGCGTCCGCCGCTGCAGCTCAGGTTGCCGGGATTCGAGTAAGCGCGGATGCGGTCACTACGAACTTTCTACTCGATTCCCATCGGCGGAAAGCAAAAGATGGGGATCAGCAGCGAGAGCCAGCCGATCACCCGACGGGGCCAGCCCAGCGGCACGTGGTCGTTGGCGGTGGGCGGATGATCGATCCCCATCAGGATCACCAGCGTCAGCATCACCACCCACATGTAGGCTTCCCAAATCAGGATTGCCAGAATGGCCGCCACCACCAGTTGCCGTGCCAACAGGTGGGCGCGGCGGCCCAGCAAGGCATAGGCCACGTGGCCGCCGTCGAGTTGGCTGATCGGCAACATGTTCAGCCCGGTCACCAGCATCCCCACCCAGCCGGCCATCAGCAACGGATTGAACTGGCTGAGGTACAAGAACGAGTTGGTGGGCAGCTCGCCGGGGCGGAGATAGTCGATCAAGAGCCGGAAGATCAACGGGTTTTGCAGGGGGATTCCCACGGCCGGCTGAGTGCCGATATCAAGCTGCTGGATACCGATCCAGGTGATCGGCAGCGCCACGACCAGCCCGGCCAACGGTCCGGCGATCCCCAGGTCGAAGATCTGCCGGCGATCGGCCTTGGAGCCTTGCATGCCGATCACCGCCCCCATGGTGCCGAAGGGCAAGAACGGCACGGGAATGAAGAACGGCAAACTGGCGGGGATCTTGTGGCGCAGGGCGACCAGGAAGTGGCCCATCTCGTGGGTCAGCAAGATGCCCAACACGGCGGCCATGTAGACCAGCCCTCGCCGCCAGTCGAGTCCCAATACCCCGCCCGCATCCCGCAACGCCGTGTCGACCGTCCCTTGCTCCAGGTTTTGGCGAATCACCTGGCCCGCTCGTTCCAAGTTGCCCCAGCGGGTGTCCGGCCTCCAGTTGACCGCCCCGGTCCAGAACGTCGAGGCACACGTAGCCACAAACAGCAACACCGGCAGCGTGACGCGGCGGCGTGGCGGCGGATGGGAGTAGTCGCCGCCGGCCCGTCGCAAACGCTCCGCGGCGACCGCCAACTCGACCGGATCCTTGGCCACCAACGGGCGACCTTGGCCAGGCCCATCTTCCGACCGCCGGGTTTCGGTTCCACCGCTTTCCACGCGCCGTTCCTTTCTCGGGCTTCTAGGTGGCCCCCGACGGCTCGGGCAACTCGTGCATCAGGCCGCGAATCTGGTCGAGCATTTGCCGCTGGATGGCGGCGTCGGGGATTTTCTGGGCGATCGCGTCGGCCTCTTTCAGCACCTCGTGCGTCCGGGTGTGCTCGCCGGCCGCCGAGAGCTTCTCGGCCAGATTGGCCAAGGCATAGGCGTGGCTGAAGGCGTTTTCGATCTCTCCGGCGGCCTGCAGGGCCAGGTCGAAGGTCTCGACGGCTTCCTTCTTGTTCATCGCGTGCTGTCTGGCCGCCACCTCGGCAATCGCGTCACATCGCTGCCGGTGGTCTTTGATCGTCTTGGCCGACTGCAAGGCGGCGGCGACCACGCGATCGGCCTGGGCCGGTTGGTCGAGCTTCTGATAACTTGTCGTGACCGCCACCAGCACGAGCGTTCTGCCGCGGAGGTCTTCCACGCCGGCGGCCAGCTGCTCGGCCTCGGCGAGTGTTTCCAGCGCCCCATCGAGGTTGCCGGCCACACCCCGGGCACGGCCCACGCGGGCCAGGGCAAAGGCCTGGCGTTCCGGCGACACGACCTCGGGGGCGGCGGCCAAGGCGGATTCGGCGGCCCGGCGGGCGCCGGAGCGGTTGCCCAGCCGGTTCTGGGCCTCGCTCAACAGGCAAAGCACGCGTATCCGGGCCTCCGGGTCGTCGACCTCGTCGCAGGCCTTGGCGGCCAGTTTCATGGTGTCTTCGGCGGCGAACTCGTCCTTCGCCTTGGCCTGGCCCAGGGCAATCTTCATCAGCATCGGAGCCCGAACCTCCGGCCGCGTTTCCTTGCTGGCTTGGACCAGCCGTTTCTCAAAAGACACCCCCTGCCGGGAAGATTCTGACGAGTCGGCGCCGCACCCCGCCAGCATCAGCGAACACGCCCCGATCGACACAATCATTGCCCAAAATCGCCACATGCTGGCAGCCTATTGACAAGGTAGGGTGGTGAGGGGGCCCCGGAATTCAGCAGGTTAGGGCTTGCCCTGACGCAGTGGAGTGATGACACACGATCGAATAAACGTCAGGGCAAGCCCTGACCTACGATGATTTCTGCTTCCCGAATTCCCGGACACTCTCAATTATAAGTCGCCGCCTCGGCCAAATCGAGCGACGCACGCTGCGCCCCTCAGAAAACCGGCCGAATCTTCTTCAGCCGGGCCTCGGTTTCGGCCATCAAATCGTCCTCGGCCGTCTCGTCGGCCGCCTCGTAGGTAACCGAGAACCGCAAATAGGCCCCCGCGTCGTCCCAGGGGACCGTGCAGATCGAGTGCTCGGCGATCAGGTGCTGGCTGGCCGCCTCGGCCGTGTCGAACGTCGCGCCCTCGGCGACGCCTTTGGGGCTTCGCGTGTAGAGGAAGTACGAACCGCCCGGAAGGCGGCAATCGAACCCGCATCGCGAGAGCACCTCGACCAGCTTCTTCAATCGGCGATGGTACTTCTGCCGCACCCGCCGCGGGATCTGCTGATCGTCCAGGGCCACGGCCGCCGCCTTCTGGATCGCGATGAACTGGCCCGAGTCGCAGTTGTCTTTCACGTCGGCAAACGCGCCGACCAGCCGCGGGTGTCCGCAGACCCAGCCGATCCGCCAGCCGATCATGTTGAAGCCCTTCGAGAGCGAATGGATCTCCACGCCCACCTCGCGGGCGCCGGGTACCTGCAAAAAGCTCAACGGCCGGCCTTCGAAAGTGAGCATCACGTGGGCCGCGTCCTGGACCACCACCACCCGATGACGCCGGGCGAACTCGATCACCCGGGCGTAAAACTCCGGCGTGGCGACCTTGCCGGTGGGACTGTTTGGGTAGTTCAACACCAGCATCTTCGCCCGGCGGCAGACCTCGGCGGGAATCGCCTCCAGATCGGGCAGGAAGTCGTTCTCGGCCGACAGCGGCAGCCGGTGGACCTCGCCGCCGTAGTATTGGGTGTGCGTGCCGGCCACCGGATAGCCGGGCGTGGTCAACAGCGTTACGTCGCCCGGGTCGATCAGCGTCGCCGGCAACATCGCCAAGGCCGTCTTCGAACCGATGCAGTGGTTGACCTCCGTGGCCGGATCCAACTCGACCTGAAACTCCCGCATCATGAACCGGGCAACCGCCTCCTTGAACTCGGGGATTCCGTTGTCGGCGTAGCCCCGGTTCTCCGGACGGCCGATCTGTTCGGCCAGCTCCTTGCGGACGGCGCGAGGGGCCATTTCGTCGTTTTCGCCAATGCCGAAATCGATCAGCGGCCGCTGGGGATGCTCCTGCAATGCCCGACGCTTGGCCCGCTTGATCTTCTCGAACTTGTAAATCTCGGTGCCTTTGCCGTAGCCGCTGCCGCCGATCCGCTGGGCAAATAACTCCTGGAAATAGGGTGACTCTCGAGAATAGGGATCACTCATAGGTCGATCGAACGTAACCGGGAAGTTCTGGGGACGGGAAACGGGTAGTCACCATGGTAGCCATCTCACTCCGCGAGATGACGCCAGACAGCTTCGTCTCGCGGAGCGAGACAGCTACTTTGTTCTTGACGAACGCACGCTCACGGTGGTAGAAACGGGTAGTGTAACGCAGAAGCGGGAGTGGAAGAAGGGGACGGGGCCGTTTTTCCGCTGCACGTATGCGGACAGCCTCTTCTCGGGGAGGCAACCCATTCTACAGAGGGTGCGTTTTTGGTATAGCCGCATGCTCAGATGTCGTGATGTCGCCAGAATGACTTGCCCCAACAACGACGGCCTGCGGCTTCGCTGCACTCAGCCACCAGCCACCCGGCGTTTTGGGCACCTCGCAGCACTGGGTGCGATCGCGGCACTTTGCACAGTCACGTCCGTCCCGGCCGAACAAGGGGCCTCCAACCGACCCTCGCAATACTCCGGGATGTGCGATGCTTCGGCCGCCGTGGCGCTGGACGCAGCCACGCTGATCGTCACCGACGACGAAAAGAACACGCTGCAAATCTATCGCTCGGATCGACCCCTTGCTGCACCGGACCCGCCTGCTGCACCGGAGCGCCGCCCGCCGGTCCGCTCGATTCCATGGGACAGGCCTCTGGGGATCGATCCCGGACGGGACGAGCACCCGGAAGTCGACGTCGAAGGGGCGACCGTACTGGCCGGCCGCATCTACTGGATCTCTTCGCACGGCAGAAACAAGGACGGAAAGTGGCGGCCCAACCGGCATCGCTTCTTTGCCATGACCGTCACGAAGACCCGGCAAGGATGGGCTGCACAGCCTTTCGGAAAGCCGTGCAAGGACCTCATGGCACGTCTGGTCGAAGACAAGAATATGGACGGCTTGGGACTGGCCAAGGCGTTGGGGGCGGGAACCCCAGAATCCGAAGATCTGGCCCCCAAGCGACGGGGCCTCAACGTCGAGGGCCTCTGTGCGGCGGCCGACGGCAAGTCGCTGCTGATCGGATTTCGCAACCCGCTTCAGCAGGAAAGGGCCCTGCTCGTGTCGCTGCACAATCCGGCCGCGGTGCTGAGGGAGCAGGCCGCCCCGCAGTTCGGCGATCCGATCGAACTGGACCTCAGGGTCAAGGTCGCCGGAAAAATCCTCGGCCTGGGCATCCGCAGTATCGAGTACTCCCGCCGCCACGGGGCCTATCTGATCGTTGCCGGCCCGCACGATCAACGCAAGCGGTTTGCCTTGTTTCGTTGGTCGGGGGCCAGGACCGACAGGGCGAAACTTCTGCCCAAGGCCACCGCGGCGATCGGCCGTCTTTGGGGGTTTACGCCGGAGGCACTGATCGTCTATCCCGGCAAAGATCAGGTGCAGTTACTCAGCGACGACGGCACGTTGAAGGTCAAGGTAAGCTCCCCGGCGGAGTGCGAGGAAGGCGAGTATCAAGACGGAGAGTGCCAGGCCAAGTATCTGCTCGACAGTCGCCGAAAGACGTTCAAGAGTGTTTGGGTCGACGTGGAATGAAGCCGGCCGCTCGTAGTGACCGCCTTCATGCGGTTTCTCATGGCTTGCACGTGGTTCAACCCGATGAATCGGGTCACTACAAACGTCTATGAATGATCGGGGACCGGCCCCGTTGCCGCGGCTGCTGTCAGATCCTATAATGACGCCGCTGGTAAGCGTTTTTATTCTTCTTTCATTCTTTCTTGCCCCGTTGCCACCTGGCCACCACGCCTTCGAGATCCTCCCATGCGAACATTGCTCCTGTTGCTGATCGCCCCAATTCTGACGGCTGTTTCCACCCTGCCGGCGACCGGCAGCGATCTGCAGCCGTTGTTGAAAACGCTACGGTCCGTGGGACCCAAAGGGGCCGGCAACCGGGAAGCCGCCGCGGCGTGGGAGGAGCTGGCTCGGGCCGACGCCGCCCAACTGCCGATCGTACTGGCCGGACTCGACGACGCCGGGCCGCTGGCGGCCAACTGGCTCCGTACGGCCGCCGATGCGATTGTACAGCAGCAACTCCGCCGCGGCGGGAAACTGCCCACCGGCGAACTCGAACGATTCGTGCTCGACGCCCGGCACGTCCCCCGGGCAAGGCGCCTGGCCTACGAATGGCTGCGGCGGGTCGATCGCTCGGCGCCGCAACGGCTGGTTCCCAGGATGCTCGACGACCCCAGTCTGGAAATGCGCCGCGACGCCGTCGCCCGATTGATCGAACAGGGCGGCGCTTTGGCCGAAGCCGACCGGCGCAAGGAGGCGGTTGCCGTTTACCGAAAGGCGTTTGCCGCGGCGCGCGGCCTCGATCAAGTCAAACTGTTGGCCTCGCGGCTGGGCAAGCTCCAGCAGACCGTCGATCTGCCGCGGCACTTCGGCTACCTGCTGCGTTGGAAAGTGATCGGCCCGCTGGACAACACCGATCAGGAGGGATTCGACCGCGTCTATCCGCCCGAGCAGCAGATCGATCTTCAGGCGTCGTTCGACGGCAAGCACGGCCAGATTCGATGGATCGACCACGTCACCACCGACGACTACGGCAAGGTCGATTTCAACCAGGTGCTGGCCAAGGAAAAGGCGGTGGTGGCCTACGCCATGTGCGAGTTCATCTCCGCCGGGCAGCAGGAGGTAGACCTTCGGGCGAAGTCCGATGCGGCGATCAAGATATGGCTCAACGGGCGGCCGATTGCCCGGCACCACGTCTATCACACCGGCTCGCAGATGGATCAATACACCTCTCGGGTGGCGATCCGGCCGGGACGCAACGTGATCCTGGTGAAGGTCGGCCAAAACGCGATCACGCCGGACTGGGCCGACCCTTGGAGTTTCAGCCTCCGCGTCTGCGACCGCACCGGAGCCGCCGTCTTGTCGACCGATCGGGATCGGTGAGGAGTAGTTTTGACAACGCCTAAGGACTCGTATGGGAATCACTTCCGTACAGTAGCTATCTCGCTCCGCGAGATGTAGCCCGAAACAGTCTGGGTTTTCGAAGGCCACATCTCGCGGAGCGAGATGGCTACTGTACGCGCCGAATTTGGGAAGTAATTCCCATACGAGTCCTAAGCACAGTTCAAAGGGAACAGAATGAAAACCATGGTGTTGCACGTGACGTTGGCCGTTGCGGCGGTCGGCTTGTTTGCCGGCGGCGACTGGCGGCGGTTCCGCGGCGACGACAACCGCGGCGTCTCCGACGAAACGGGCCTGCCGATCACTTTCGACCAGCAGAAGAACGTCGCCTGGAAGATCCCCTTGCCGGGCCGGGGACCTTCGAGTCCGATTGTGGTGGCCGGCCGCGTGGTGGTCACCTGTTCCAGCGGCCCCAAGCAAGACCGCCTGCACGTGCTTTGCTTCGACGCCGAAACCGGCGGGCTGCAATGGGAACGTCAGCTCTGGGCGACCGGCCATTCGATCGCACACGGGTTCGGGGCCAATGCCGCGCCTACGCCGGCCAGCGACGGACGCTCGATCTTCGCCTTCTTCTCCTCCAACGATCTGGCCTGCTTCGATTTACAGGGGAACCTGAAGTGGTATCGCGGGCTGGCCTACGATTATCCCGCGGTGCGAAACGACGTCGGCATGGCCTCCTCGCCGCTGCTCGTCGGCCCCACGCTGATCGTGCAGCTCGACACGCCCGGGGATTCTTTCGTGGCCGGGATCGACAAGCAGACCGGCCGGACGCGATGGCGGATCCCGCGGCAAAAGGGCGCGATTTGGGCCTCGCCGAGCGTGTTGCGGGGCAAGACGCCCGAGCAAGACGTGTTGCTGCTGCAAAGCCGCTCGCGCTTGACCGTACACCATCCGCATACCGGCGAACTGCTGTGGGAATATGAAACGTCGTGCCACACGATCGCTTCGGCGACCACCTGCGGCGACTGCATCTATCTGCCCGCCAACGGCCTGCACGCCCTGCGATACGATCCGGCCCAAGGCACCGCCGAGCTGCTCTGGCACGAGTCGCGGCTCCGCTCGGGCAACCCCACGCCGATCGTCCACGACGGCCGGGCGTATACGGTCAAGTCGCCGGCGATCCTCGTCTGCGGCGACGTCCGCGACGGCAAGCTGCTTTGGCAACTCCGCCTGAAAGGTCCCATGTGGGCCTCGCCCGTGCTGGCCGACGGAAAGATATACTGCGTCAACCACCATGGCCTGGTCCAGGTGGTCGAGTTGGGCGAAGAAGGGAAGCTGATCGGCACCAGTCAGATCGACCCCAAGATTCTGGCCACCCCGGCAGTGGCCGACGGAGCAATCTACTTCCGAAGCGACGAGCACCTGTGGAAGGTGGCGTTGCCGGATTCCTAACGTCACGGATAACGGGACCGCCTTGCATTGCCTTGCAAACAACCACAGAAAAGGCCTTCTGACACCACCTTGCATAAGCGGGAGCCGGACGGCCACAACGCCGAAATCCGCGATCATTCGACTTGCCTGTTGTGCCCTCGCAGGGGGGCTCAATGGCGGGCTCCCGACAAAAGAAGCTGTGTCAAGAACCTCTTGCGGCACGGCTTTACGGGGTCTTGAATTACGAGATGGCAATATCGGACGCCCTGGACAGAACTGACGTGCTAGAAAGCGATTGCGGCGTTTGCGTCGGGAAAGGAACTTTTTATAGGACGCCGGAGCGAGGTCTGCGTGTCTGGCCGCAAGTCCACTCGTGAGCGTTCCTTCGCCGGAAACAGCCTACTCGCGTGGTGCCGGTGATTCGCTATACTGACCGGCGTATCGTTTTCCACCTCTTGACCGCCTGACCATGAACGGTTCTCGCCCGACGAAAAGGAGAATGCCATGGCCCCACAAAGGATATGCATTTTGCCGGTGGGCTTGCTACTGCTTGTGGGGACGCTGGGTTGTCCGTCTGCATCATCACCCCGACCACCGCAAGCTGGACCGTCGCAGGCCGACTCCCGAGGTGCCAAGCCGACCCCAGAACAAGAACGGGCGATTGTAGCCACTGTGCTAGCCGTAGCCGAACTGAAGGAGGTGGGAGGCCAGTTTCAGGCTGACGAGACGGATTTGTACCTGTCTCTTCGTGGCCCCAAAGTCACCGACGCGACCCTGGAGCACGTCAAACAGCTAACTAGCCTACACGCGCTGAGTCTCTCTGATACCAAGGTGACCGACGGCGGGTTGGAACACCTCAAAGGACTAACCTGCCTCCAATCGCTGGAGCTCCACGGCAACCAGTTCACCGACGCCGGCCTGGTCCACCTCAAAAGACTGGTTGACCTCCACATTCTGTCCCTCGTCCAGACCCAGGTCACCGACGCCGGGCTGGAGCACCTGAAGGGGCTGACCAACCTGCAACGGCTGAGCCTCTTCTACACCAAAGTCACGGACGCCGGGCTGGAGCACCTCAAAGGACTGACCAGCCTCCGATTGCTGGACCTTAGAGGTTCGCAGGTCACCGACGCCGGGCTGGAGCACCTGAAAGGGCTGACCAATCTGGAATACGTGTACCTCGAAGCCACGCAGGCTACCGACGCCGGTCTGGAGAATCTCAAGGGGCTGACCAGCCTCCAAGTGCTGTACCTCGACCTGCCGCAGATCACCGACGCCGGTCTCGTGCACCTAAAACCTCTTGCCAACCTCCAGAGGCTGGAACTCATCGGCACCCAAGTAACTAGTGCCGGCTTGGCGCACCTGAAAGGAATGACCAAACTCCATTGGCTGAACCTCTTTCGCGCCAGAGTCACCGACGCTGGGCTGGAGCACCTGAAAGGAATGAGCGGTCTGCAAACGCTGCACCTCGCCCACACCAAGGTCACCGACGTCGGGCTGGAACATCTGAAAGGACTGACCAACCTACGGTCGCTGAGCCTCATCAACACAAAGGTCACCGACGAGGGCGTGGAAAAGCTCCAGAAGGCATTACCGAACTGCAAGATTGAACGTTGAACGCTGGCCTTCAGTGCTCTCCACAGTGCGCCTCGAAAAACGACCGTATGTCGGGACTCCAGCCTCCAACTGCCGACGCCCGAGAATCGCCCTTACGTGCGACGGAATCATGGGCCGGCATTGAGCAAAAGTGCGGGGCCAAGGACTTGTCGGTTTGGCGAGAAAATGATGCAGTAGAATTGGCATGAACTTCGGACTGAGATGAGAGAACGCTGATCGTGACCGAAACCATCGCCATCCGGCCCACCGGCCCCTTGCAGGCTTCGATCCGCCCGCCGGGGTCGAAGAGCATCACTAACCGGGCGCTGCTCTGTGCGGCGCTGGCCGACGGGCAGTCGACGCTGATCGGCGCCCTGGACAGCGAAGACACCCGGGTGATGATCGAGGCGCTGGGGCAACTCGGGCTGACGATCGACCACGATCCGCAGCGGGCGACGATCGGTGTGATCGGCTGCGCCGGCCGCATTCCGGCCGCCGGGGCCGATCTGTACGTGGCCAACAGCGGCACCACCGTGCGGTTCCTTACCGCCATGGTGACCCTCGGCC
>SDBV01001103.1_pt1 | contig 40062 bp, 30 predicted proteins | sample 2277081 | NCBI WGS metagenome assembly SDBV01 (sample SAMN10402039, study PRJNA504765) | marine sediment metagenome | isolation source: marine sediment core GS10_PC15, 223 cmbsf | place: Arctic Ocean: Southern Knipovich Ridge | collected 2010
GATAAGCTGTTATGGTATCTCAAACAACAGACACTCCTGGCGGAAATTGCCTCAAAATTAAATACCGTCGAATCTTTTGAAGTAATCCTCGAACCGATTCTTGAGAGGATCGGGGAGGTGCTGCACCTGGATTCGGTGTGCTTCCGCCTGTTGAGCGAGAATGGTGAAGATGCGCAAAAAGTTGAATGCTGGCAATCCGGCTGGAAGGACAACCGTGTGAAGGAGTGCCCGCCGGTGATCCACGGATCGGTAATCCCGAACTACTTTGAGCGTATTCGGGCGGGCAAAATATTCATATCCGCGGATATTGGTGATCTGGAACCAGCGGAAAGAAAATTCCTTGAAACTAATGGCATTGGCACAATATTTGGCTGCCCTCTGGTTATTGGAGGCAAAGTTAAAGGGCTGCTCAATTTATCGCATTCACGGACCCATGAATGGGATGAGTCTGAAATCAATCTGATCAGGGCGGTGGCGGACATGATCGTAAACGCCTGGGAGAGAGATATACAGTTGCAGGGCCGCCTGGAAGCGGAACGGAAGCAGATAGCAGCGGTGCGGATTGCCGAGAAATCCTCTCGCCTGGCATCCATGGGCACACTGGCCGCGGGAATTGCCCATGAAATCAACCAGCCGCTGGCTGCCCTGACAGTTGAAACGGAAGGAACGCTTTATCATCTGGAAACCGGTAGAAAAACCTCGTGGAAAAAAGTTTCGGAAACTCTTAAATTCATTTCCGGTCAAGCGGGGCGTATCGATGGAATAGTTTCCCACATGCGCGCGCTCGCCCGTCAGGAACAAGGAAAAGATCCGGTCATCCTGGACATAAACAAAGTGATCGAAAAGGCTCTCTCTCTGGTTGATGCGCAGCTCTATTCTAACAAAATAAAGCTGGTGGCCCAACTTGATGAAAATACTCCTCTGGTGGCCAGCCAGGAGACGCTGCTCGAGCAAGTGGTAATAAACCTCGTTGTCAATGCCATGCATGCTCTCAACATGCAGGATAGCCAAAACAAAAAGATTGTCGTTTCCACTTGTTTGGCGAAGTCAAATGTTATTATGCAAATCCGGGACAACGGAGAGGGAATACCTCCAGAGCACCTCGGCCATGTTTTCGATCCTTTCTTTACGACCAAAACAGTGGGAGAAGGAATGGGATTGGGCTTATCCATAACCGAAAACCTGATCAACGGCCTGGGCGGTACAATTGAAGCTTCCAACCACGAACAGGGTGGAGCGGTGTTTACAGTTATTCTACCCACCTCCCAGCCAGGTTAGAGAAAGCGGATACCTTGAACATACTACTGGTTGATGACAATAACGACGTACGCCTGAGCCTTTCAAAGTTTTTACGCGAAGAGGAACACCATGTTCTGGAAGCCTCCAATGGTCTGGAGGCCCTGGAAATACTCGAAAATCACGAGATGCACCTCGTGCTATCCGATATCCGCATGCCGGTTATGGACGGCCAGGAAATGCTGCGGCGGATTAAGAGTACACCAAAACTGGAGAACCTGGTGGTAATCCTTATCACAGGTTTCGGCGAGGTGAAAAACGCGGTGGACGCCATGCGCGAAGGCGCCTACGATTACCTGCTGAAACCGATCGATGTAAGAGAGCTTACGATAACGATTGAAAGAATAAAAGAGTTCCTGGTATTGAAATCCGAGCATAAAGAACTCACCAATAATTTTAATGCCCGCTTAAATGGGGCCACCAGTGAGATCAAAGGAGAACTGGAAGATATTAGAAAAGCCTTTGCCCGCCAGGCCGGGATCGGTGAGATCGGTATCTTTTCAAATGCTTTACGAGAGCTGTTCCGCATAGCCAGGAAACTGCATCGCAACAGAAGTGTGCCGGTGCTGATTGAGGGAGAAACGGGCACGGGAAAAGAGCTTCTGGCGCGCTACATCCATTACGGAGATGGCGATAACACTTCGCCGTTTGTGGCAATCAACTGCTCCGCAATCAGTCCCGGCCTGTTTGAGAGTGAATTGTTCGGCTACGAAGGCGGGGCTTTTTCGGGGGCGAATCCCAGGGGCCAGAAAGGGAAAATAGAACTGGCACAGGGAGGTTCACTGTTTCTCGATGAAATCGGTGATCTGGCTTTCGATCACCAGGCCAAACTCCTCCGCGTAATCCAGGAAATGGAATACTACCGGGTCGGTGGCCTGAAGAAATTGTCCGCCGATATCAGGCTGATCTGTTCTACCAACCATGATCTGAAAACCAGGGTAAAGGAAGAAGCTTTCCGGGAGGACCTCTATTTCCGCTTGCATGTGGGGCATTTGTCCATCCCCCCCCCTGCGTAAACGGCGAGAGGAAATACTGCCCCTGATCAGGATGTTTCTCAAAGAACTGAAAGACCAGGGCAGGACGAATTTCGAGGCTGTCTCTCCCCCCGCGGTGAAGATGCTCGAAGAGTACGGCTGGCCGGGCAATGTCCGCGAAATAAAAAGTGTTATCGAGCGCCTTTCACTGCTCTGGGAGGAGACGGAAATTACTCCCCGGCACCTTGAATTTCTTAACAGGCCAGCAGAAACCCTGGGGGAGAAGGCTTACTTGCCCAGCGAGGACTCACCTTATCGCCACCGTTTGCCCGAGGACGGTTTTAACCTGTACGAATGGGTAAATAAATCGACCCTTGAAATCGTGCGTGAAGCCCTGGAAAAACACCGCTGGAATAAAACCGAGACCGCCCGCTACCTGGGCATCTCCAGAGGGGGCCTGTATAACTTCATCAAACGCCTGAAAAAAGAGACCTGAGTCACCTCCCGGGCACTCTTCCACAGCACAACCTTCCATTTATTCTCCGTTTCAACATTGTCAACATAACGCTCAACATGACCATGGTATGAACATATTGCACATATTCTTGACACCCCGCTATGCCAGAGACTGAATTCGGTAATATCTGCTACTTATTAATATACCAATAGTTATATAACTTAGAATACTTCCCGGTGCCAATGGCGCGAAATGTGCCGTGATAATTATAATAATTGGAGTAAATGCTGTGAATCTTAATTTAATCCCAAAAGAGACCGTATGAAGTTGATGCTGATCGAGAACGATCAAGCAGTTGCAACGACCTTGAAGAAATTCTGCCAGCTGGATGGCCACCAATGCGAGGTTTTCTATAGCTCTCGCGAGGGAGTTGCCGCTTATAAGCATGAAGAGTTTGACGTTGTGCTGACCGATATCAGGATGCCGGAAATGGATGGGATTGAGCTGCTGAAGAATATCCGCTCTTTAGACCCGGAAGCGCGGGTGATTCTGATGACCGGATTTCTAGAGGATCGCATTTCCATGGAGGCTGCCAGACACGGAGTCAGTGCCGTATTATCCAAGCCTTTTAAAATACAAGAATTACTGGGCACTCTCTCATTAATCGAGGGGGAGCTGAAGAACGAAGCCGGGAAGAATTAATAATCAAACTTTGCCTGAATTTGAACAGCGTGAGCATTCCTCATGGCTTACCGGGGGGTTAGTGAGCGAGCAGTATCTTTCTTTTCCCCTTAACAATCGGCTATTCTCCGCAGCTTGCCGCGAGGAGTAGTCGATTCCTTGAGGTGATACGATCTTGCTTTGATCCGGTAGAAGTTATCCAGCGCAAATACGGGCGAAAAACAACAGGGTAAATTAAGCAGCCGGCAAGAGCTACTCATACGGAATAATGCTTAGGATAGACGACAATGCACCTAAAACCTGACGCGATCTACCAACAAGAGGAAACCCGGCTTTATAAACAATTCCTCTCCGGTGAAATAAACCTGGAAGAACTCGAGAAAAGTCTCGCGGATCTAAAGATAAAATTGAAGCATAATGATGAGTGATTCACAATCCGTGGTTTGCCGCCGGGTGTCTTCAATTTTCAGGCGAAAACCTCCTTTAATAATTCTCCAGGGGGAGTAGATTGGCAATAATAACAAAATCCACTAAATCAATTGAGTCCAGCAAGAAGCACACATCAGCCGTACAGCTGAATAAAAAGATTTCCTCTTCTAACGCTACCAAAGAGATAAAGTTAGGTGATGCATCCCTGGGCTGGATCTCGGATACGGCACCCTCTAAAGCAGCCAATGTTGAAGCGGCAAGCTCTCAAAGGACAGATGAGAATCCTTTGAAAGAATTAAAGCTTGCGGTGGTCAAGGAGTTTGATAAAGGCAAGAGCGGGAAAGAGCGGGATGTTGCAGCTGAATCAAGACCGGGCCTGACTTCCGGCTCCTCAACCATAACAAAGGGGACTAAAGCAGCCGGGGAAGACAAAAAGGAAATTAAGGTGGAGGAAGTGACAAAGAGCCTGGGCGAAGAAAACTTGGCCGTTGTGCCCGAAGGACCGGTTAAAGGACTTGAGGCAAAAGAGTCTTTCGTGGCTGAGAAGAAAAAAGAGGTAGCGGCCACAGTGGTCAAAGCCGCGGTAGCGGTTAAGAAGAAAAAAGAGGTGGCGGAGAACAAATCAGCCGGGACTGCCGGGCCGGTCAAGGATAATGCCAAAGGGAAGTCTCCACACATTCCCGATGATTTATCCACGATAGTGAAAAAGGCCGCCGCGCCCTCCGGCAAGGCGAAGAAAGAGATGCCTGCCTCGGTGGCCGCTTTCAGGGATAATCTAGCGGAACCGGTCAGGAAAGGCTGGAGCAAGGTAGTCGACCTGGGCAAACCGATCAATAATGGTAGCTGGAAAGCCTTAAGGAACGTGGCAAAGCAATTCAGCAATAGTCAGTTAAAGGAAACCGCCAGCTCGGTTATTAACGCTGCCAAACAGCCGGTAAATACCCTCGCCACGATGGACCGCGGTATCACCCGGTCCATGAAAAATATTGTTTTTATCGGTAACTACGGCTCAACAGGGCAATCGCTGATCAATAATATCAAAGCGACCGATGTTAAGTTTACGAAATCCGCCAGGAAAGTTATTGATTCGATCTTGTGATACTATTCTTGCGTAAGCTGGTATTGACACAAAAAGTGGACACCTGATTAAGCCACATTTTTGGGCCGCTCATACTGGATTGGAGTTTTGTATCCCAAGGTTGAACGTCTTCTGATACTGTTGTAATAGGACTCAATATATTGAAGACACCCCGCAGCGAGATGTGGGGTGTCTTTGGTTGTTAGGGTAATCTCATATAATTGATCTGTATTGAAGATTTTGCTTTAATCATAATCCTTAACCTCTGGTGGTGATTTATGTCCCCCACTACTGATCAGAATAAGATAATTGGAAAGAATATCAGAGCTGCCAGAAAGATCAAAGGCTTCTCCCAACGAGACCTGGCTGAGAAACTCGGTAAAGCTTTTCAGAATCTCAGCGTGTGGGAGAATGGGAAATGCGCACCATCGGCTAAATATCTCACTAAGCTGTCAGAAATACTGAGTATTAGTTTAGACCAGATTGTATCGCCTGAGGGTATAAAAGCCAATTTAGAAAAAAACTTCCCCAGTGAAGGAAAATTCACCGGATTTGAGAAAGGTAATGCTGATTCTAATTTACAAGAAATCCTTGAAACAGAAATGCCTCGTATAGTCCAACAAGGAGTGGCTGAAAGTCCCTCCCTAAAGCTTGTTGGCCGCTATCTCGAAGAGATACTTGGATTACTGAAGGGAAGGAGAAAAATAACTGTTCTATTAACACCACGTATCCCAGAAAACCCAGGGAAATCCTGATGCGCCCGGGGCTTTACTCTGATATGCAGAAGGTCCAGGTTTAATACTTTTTCTGACATATACTCCGACAAACTTTACCGCAAATCCGAAAAATATTTTCAAGCCATTTTCAGTATAAAGCAAAATTCTGTATCGTATCCGATGAAAGATTGACTTCTCCTATGTACCAAGATATCCATTAACCAGGTGCCGCACTTTTAGACCGCCAACTAATACACTTTTCAACCGCCGTTTACAGATGTTCAAGATAATACTCGAACTCTTTCTTTAGCGGCACTGCGGACATGGCCCTCACCTCCGGCGGGTAGTATAGAGTGAGCAACTATTTTTCTTAGCACGAAAAATGGAGCGAGTCAAATCGAGTTCAGAAAAATGATGGCCACAGGCGGCCCGTGTACGCCGATCCGGTCTGGACGGAAATAAGTTGTGTGCCTGAAGGTGGGTAAAATCAAGGAATTCGAGATTGAGCACAGGCTTGATCCCACCCATTTCGTGGAGTATACCTCAGTTCAATTTGAATCCGAGGTTTCAGATGCGGGTTTACATAGTCAACCTGACAGGATCTTAAAACGGGAAATGGCGTTACGCAATTTCAAGGCAATACAAATGATCAATACCATTGACATACTTCGAATTTCTGGTCATCCGGAAGGGATAGTGATTGGTTATCCGATTTATATTTGAATGAAAATCGATATCGTATTTCAATTCCAAAATAATATTATCCAAGCCATTTTTCTTTGTACTAAAAATGCTACTTTGATTTTCAATCCGATTATATGAAAGGAGACTATCAATTGTCAGGCGGCAGGCTTTATCGGCCGACAAATAATATCTTCTAAGATACCGATTAACAAGCACTGGCCTTAACAATGATATTATCTGCAAGTCCGCTCCTATCATATCCTTATCCAAGCATTTCCTGAGAATCCCAGAGATTTTTTGATCCTGGTTAATCCTAATACCTTTAACAGGATAACTTCTTTTTAATATTACATCTCCTTTTCTCTCTTTAATTTCCAGACTGGATCGATCCGATTCATTTATGAGGTCTCCATACCACCTCAATCTTACTTTTATCCTGTTCGAAACACCGCTTTTATTTGCGTGATAGAAATTAAAGTTGACTGTGTCAAAATAAATATTATTTATATAGCGTTCCTGATATATTTCTGAAAACAGCGCGGGATGAGTTGAAATCAATGCTTGAACTTCTATTTTTGAAAGTTCAGGTATAAGAAATTTTTTCTCATATCTAGGGATTTGTTGTTTCAAAAGAGCCATCTTTTCCCCCGGGAACCATATCGCCAACACTGGTATTCCGATATTGTATGATTATGAGTGATTCACTGATGATTCAGAATTCAATGTATCGCTATTAAGGATATTATTATGGACAAAAAAACTATCGCTGTCAGCCTCGGCATGATCTGGTATCTTTTCAGTTGGCTTGCAATTATGGATATCTTTCAGAAGCCGTGGCCGGTCCTTAAAAAAATCAAATGGGTAATTATATCTCTAATCCCGATTGCGGGGACAGCAGCCTATTATTCTTTCTGGCATTCCAAGGTAGTAAGGCTATATGGCATCCAATATATAAAGTACCTTCTTCCTCCAATATTCTTGTTCTTAACTATTGTCAATATTGATATTATGAGAATTGATCTGCCGGTTGTAGAATACAAAAACGGTGATGAAGTTTACACCAACAGGGATTATTTTTCATCAGAACCCACGAGTGCCATGGACGGCATGAAGTTAGTGAAACTAAAACGTCACACCCTATACGACGTTAATATTAAAGTTGATGCCGATAGTTACTATGTTTATCGGATGCTGAGCCCTCGAAATGACAACCGTCCTTTTGACGACTGGGAACTTACAGACGTTCCTGTCAATGTGCATGGAGCAATTCCGCTAAGCTCAGTTGTCAGGAAAAAGTATCAACAAAGGAAAATATCTATTGTATCCGGTTGGCCCGGAGCTTCATGCCCGATTTTAATAAGTGCGCCTGAAGAAGCTGACATTATTGCCTGGCAATCTTTATCCATTTGGAATTTAATATTTCCCGGTGGTATCCCCTTACAGATGCAAAGAGAGATAATAATATTTTCTGTAATCATTACGTACTTGTTGGTTATTCTTTTTAAAACGCTCCCAAAGCACTATCTGTTAAGTAGAGGGAAAAATGATGATGCGGCTTAATCGCCGCTTTTTTTACCATATTCCACACCATACAAAATATCTTTCACACTTTTTCTATTGGGTTCCATTTCTTGTTTATCAAGAAGTAATCGAGAACCGCTTTCCAGAAGAAAATCTTGCTCTGTCTCGTTCATTGAAACGTTATCGCAAAACATCTCAGCAGGACCATATTCAGGTTTTTTTTGGAAAACACATATAGCCACTCTACTTTTATTAACTTGTGAATTTGTAATAATCATTTTGGATAAATCTTTACTCGTAAATGCTATTTCACAGTTTTTCAGAGAGGCATTAAGTATGGTGAGGTAGCTATTTTCACCAGCACTAATCCCTTTGTCTCCCACACCGTCAATTGTTATGCCTGAGGCTTCTATTGTACTGCCGGAAACGTCAATCGCATCATTTCCACAATTCAGAAATGAGGTATTTGAAATAGTACCATGCACAAAATCACCGTCAAAGGCATCTCCCTGGCTACCCTGAAAAGTTGAGTTATTAATCTCAAAACTGGTGTTAACTATATTCAGAGCATCTTCGCATCTCATGTACAAAAAACGGCAACTTTCAATATTCACAGGGGCGCGATAAAAAGTCACGGCTCCCGTCAGCGCCCACACATTATGTGCAGGGTTACCAAGATTTTCGAAAACAACATTTTTCAGCAACGAAGGTTTGCTACAATTGAACACAAAAAGACCTTGCCCTGTTGAATCGGAAGAGAATACCTGGAAAGGCTCATTTTCCGTTGCAAGGATATACAATGGCGAGTATGAGATAACACTGGCCGAGTCGATCAAGTTAAGGCTTGTACCGGAGCCAGCGACTAAGAGATAATCAGGAGGTATTACTAAATCTCTGCTTAAAGTCCAGTCACCCTTCTTAATAGTAATTTGTGTTTTATCATTATCGAGTTGTAAAAAATCGAATTCCGCAGTATTTGGTTTTTTTCGGTTTGTATCCTGCTTAACAATTGAGGCATCCTGATATTTCAAATTCTGTATTTCAGTCCTGATTATCTTATCGTTAGGCAATAATTTGTATTCAACAAATAAATCTTTAAGTGTAGTATCAGAGAAAGTAAAATTATCAGGAAGGTAAAAATCGCACTCACTAAAAACCACTGGTTTATATGCAAATCTTGAATCCAGATACAGACAACTATCCTGTTTGGGAAAAAACCTGATGGAATCTTGGTATACCAGTGCTTCCACTTTCAAGGGAAGAATTTGAGTATTTCCCACCTGTAAACGAATTCTTTGCCGATCAGTTTCAGAAATATATGCTTGGGCGCATCTAGGAGGATTGAACAATTTATTTAAGTATAACTGATTATAATAAATCAGGTTTTTCCCTTCAAAAGAATATGCCGGGTAGCTGATTTTTAATACTTGCTGCACATAATTCAGCTCACTATCTATTTCGGCGAAAAATACATCAAGATATTGCTTGTTCGAATACTTCAATAAGCATTGAAGAAATATCTTCATAAAATGTTTATCTTGGAAAAATGGTTTGAAATAATTCAGTTCCCATAATTTGTGTCCTACAATGCTAATTTTTGATATGCTATTATTATCATATCCGATAGCTTCAAGCTTATCAATTATCGGATTATAGTAATAGCGAATATTTGCAAAGGCCAATGCATGAAACCCCCCAACGAAGTGCACAACAGCAAACAGCTCGGCCAACCTCTCAATATCAAAAGCCTCACTAACGCTTAATTCTCCCCTTCTAAAAGCCTCTAACAAGTTGCGTGCAGCCTGAGCTTGATTTGACAATGTGGAATCGGCTTTTATGTTTTTTGAATGATATGCCACAACTGGCGCAGTGGCATACACTTCTTCCATATCGTAATTTCTTATCTGCAGATTTGGATTTTTCCAATTCCTGCCAGCATAGCTTTTATCATGCCATAACAAATAGTCGTCATATTTAACTATGGGACCTTCGCGTCGGCCGTTATGTTCCAGCAACTGTTTATCAAAACCTTCCTCGACGGCATATATACCTAAATTATCACCATTTACAATAACTTCAACAAAGAAATACCGGAGCGCGATCAACCCATTATACTTTAATAGCTTGTGAAAAACCCATTCATTTAAGAAACGTCTTGTCGATGGCGCCTGAAGAGAAAACTCTCGCATACCGAATAGAGTATCTTCTCGCTTTGTCCTCACCCGGAACGACCACTTTTTCCTATCTTTCCAATGATCTGAAAGATCCCCCTTTAGACGCAGCTTTACTTTATATGTCTTATTATTATAGCGAATACTCGCGGGCACTTCATCCCTGCAGTCTGCAAATAACCCGGCTCTCTGTAGAGCAATCTCTCTGTTATATGCCAGCTTCTGGTAATCGAGATGCTTAATATCAATTTGGATTAAATCAGGCAATCTCGCATTAGAGGCAATCATTTTCCCCTTGATTAGGGGCGCATAAAAACTTTGTACTATTTTCCGCTTGATCATTTCTTTGTTGACATATACTTCACGATAAAATATACCCCCAGAAATAAAAGCTACCATTAAAAGCAGTATGGTAAATATTTTATTGTTTTCTAACAGTCTGCCGAATAATAATTTGCGACCTGAATGTTTTTTAATCAGCATACCTAAAGTCCCGCGCTATGTAGAAATGATATTTCTATCTTATTATTGAGCTTCAGCAATGCTTTCTTTGCCTCAAACAATTGTTTATGGTCATCAAACTCAACTTCAAACAAAGCTTCTGCTACCTGTTCTGTCTCATCAAATCTCTTGAGGCTTATATTTGGACATTTATCAGATAAAATTTCTATTATGTCAGAACACTCTATTTTATTTGAATCTCTACTGACAACAACCAATTGCATTTGCGAGCCAATATAAGGTTTCTTAAAGTAATGCAGAGTTATAATAACAATTGCAATTATGCCGAAAGCGCATATTGTTAATAAAAGTTGGCCTGCGCCAAGACCTAATCCTATCGCAATCGTGAGAAATAAATAAGCTAACTCCTCAGGCTCTTTGATTGCTGTCCTGAAACGGACGATTGATAACGCTCCAACCAAGCCAAGTGATAGCGCAAGTGAGGACTTAACGACAGTAATAATCAGGGTTATCGTCATAGCAAGCAGGATAAAGTTACCGGCAAAACTCTTACGATTAGATAAAGACGTACCACAGGCTACATAAATTCTGCCAAGTAGATATGCCAATAGCGCTGATACAATTAAACTAATAAAAAAAGTACTCAAAGGGATTTCAACACTCTGAGATGACATTAAAAACTGTTGGAAGCTTTGAAGTTTGTTCACAAAGACATTCCTTTCTGAATTTATTCCGAAAATATATAAAAGGCAATCCAAGTCTGGTATCTAAAAGCAATGTAATAATCCGCTTAGGAACTGTTTCCCAACTGGAATTATATTCAATATTATTGTTCATTGCCGAGTAAATTATTGACGCCGGAAATAATAACCTATGGCCCGTAAACGAAACACTCCGGAGAAGATAGCGCCTCTTCTTCCGTGTACGTCTTCAGAACATGTTGGTACTATAAAACCAATAATTGCAACTACTATTACAGCCCTGCGTATTCCGGGGCAAATCGGCCACTAATGCCGATCCATATTCCTGATCATGATTCCTCCAGATTATTGATGTTGAAAGCAAAAAACCTCTACCCAGAAAATTTCAGGTAGAGGCCTTTCAATGATCCCATGCACTACAAATGCTCAATTGACTACCGCTGAGTCGAATACGTCATTAGTTTTTCCCTACTCTATCGCTTCAAGCTGGGAAGGACGAAAGATTATTCTCAGTTTCAACTAAAAGAAGGTTATCTTTACCAGTATCAGGTTTGATATTCCAAATGTTGGCTAAAGGCAGTATAACTTTCAGCGAAAGGTATCAAGTGGCTTTGAAAGGATTGGGGGGAAAAGGCTCGGGAGGTGGCAAGAGAGGGCTCGACGCCAGGATTACACGGTACAGCGACACCCAGCGCAAAAAGAGCAAGGCAACTGTCAAAACTGTAAAACCGCAACGGAAGAAATAATGCAGGACCAGATTCCAAAGGAAAACGATCCAGCACCGATTCAAATTGCTAGCTAATTCGCTACTATCAGATCAAGTCTCGTCAACTACATATAACCGCAGCGATTTACTGCTTATTAATATTCCCCAGATGTATTTAACGCATGAACTGTTGTCATCATGCCTTTGAATTTCACTATATGTTACCCGGTTTTTTTCGGTTGCCTGTCCTGAATCTTTTTCAACTTTCGATCGTGTTGCTTCGATGCCTGTTTCTTATGCTTATCCTTATCTTTCTTGCCGCCTCTGTCACCCATTGTGTGCTCCAGTCTCCATTGGATTCAGTGCTGTCAAAATAGAATCTATCCGCCAGTTTGAAAACGCATCCACCTTGTGATGATATCTAACTATTAGTGCACGGTCAATGAAAAAGCCCCACTGAAGTTGTATAGTAAAAGTGGACACTTTCTTAAGAGTGGATTAGCATCCAACGAGGAGGTGTTCAATGGCAAAGAAGAGGAAGAAATACACGCGGGAATTCAGAGATTCCGCAGTCGAGCTGATTACTGAGCAAGGGTAACAAATTTCAGAGGCAGCTCGGAATCTTGGTATTAATGCAACCATGCTGGGGCGATGGAAACGCGAGGATGTGGGCTGTGGGAACATCAACGGTGGATCACCAAGTGGAAAGGAGGTCCAGGCTGAGCTTACTCGCCTGAGGAAAGAGAATCATCGCTTAAGAATGGAGCGTGAAATCTTAGAAAAAGCGGCGGCCCTCTTTGCGAACGAATCGGGGTGCGGTATCAAATGATTGATACTGAAAAGAAGGCATACACAATTACCCTGTTATGTGAGTTGATGCAAGTATCCCGGAGTGGATATTATTCCTGGCGTAAATGTGGGAAGTCGGAGAGACAGAAAGAGTATGAAAAGCTCATCCCCATAGTTCAGGAGGCCCATAGGATCGCAACGGGGACATACGGGACACGACGAATTTCGGAAGAAATCGAGGCGCACGGAATTACCCGCGGCCGAGCCAAGGCCAAAACTCTGATGAAATTGGCAAAAATCGCTGCTAAGCAAAAAAGGAAATTCAAGGTAACCACGGACAGCAAGCATAACTTGCCGGTTGCTCCTGATTTGTTGAACCGTGAGTTTAAAGTCGAAGCACCAGATCGGGTGTATGTGTCTGATATTACATAGGTCTGGACAAACGAAGGCTGGTTGTATTTGGCCGTAATCCTTGATCTTTTCTCTCGACAGATTGTCGGGTGGTCGTTGAATAGCCGCATGAGCAGAAAATTGGTTATGGATGCGTTGCTCATGGCAATCTGGCGACGGCAACCAGCTCCGGGGCTGCTATTTCATTCTGACAGGGGAAGCCAGTATTTCAGTGTTGATTTTCAAAAGATGCTAAAAGCCAATCCAATAGTCAGTAGCATGAGCCGGAAAGGTAATTGTTGGGATAATTCTGTTGCTGAGAGCTTTTTGGGCAGTCTGAAAACCGAGCGAGTATTTTTCTCCTGCTATAAGACTCGAGATGAAGCCAGAAAAGATATCGTTGACTACATCGAAATGTTCTACAATAGCAGAAGACGTCATTCTTATTTGGGCTATCTCAGCCCAAAGGAATTTGAGGAAAAGTGGCTCCTTGAAAATGCAGCTTAGCAATCTGTCCATTTTTACTTGTCCACAGGGCCTCTAATGGCGCTGCTCTTATTAGCCGCCGTTAACAGCCATGCTACCTCCGTTTTCAGATCCTCTCTCCTTTTGGCCGTTCGTAACAGAGTGCACGAAATCGAGCGATATGCCCAAAAACGAGCGGTTGCAAAATCGTCTCATCTTCTGTTCAATATGTAACTTCATATATTTCAACAATTGGCTGGCAGGTACTTTCTCAAAGCTTCTGGCGTCATTTTTGCCTACAATATGATCCAAGCGAATACCGTACGCAGGAAATCTCAATAAAAATCCTTGCTGCGCACCCACATTGTATGGGCAGGGGAAGATCAATCAATGCAGCGGTTCTTTGGGCGCAGAAAGACCAAAGGAAGGAGGCAAGTGATGTTATCGAGCTTGATGAGTAAAATGGGAATGGGGGGAAACTCCAAATTAAACGCTGAATTGATAACCGCGGCGGAACAGGGAAACTCCGAAGAAGTACTTAAACTACTTGGTGTACGGGCTCAAATTAACGCAAAAGACAAAAAGGGCATGACGGCCCTGATGCGTGCGGTGAAGAACGGCCATGAAAAGACTGTTCGCCTGTTGCTCAATAAGACGGCAAACGTCAACGAAAGTAACAACAAGGGAAAAACTGCTCTGATGTTTGCCATCGAAAGAAAATCCCCGGACTTTATTGCCCAACTGATAGAGGCCAGGGCCAAGGTGAACGCCAGGGACGCCGAGGGCAACACTCCTGCGATATACGCCGCACAGGTCAGTAACAATAAGGCTATGGCCGAGTTGTTCGAGTCCAAAGCCAAGATCGATGCCAGGAATAACGACGGAAACACTCCCCTGATGTATGCAGCTACCCACGGAGTGCCGGCCATGGCTGGCACCCTGCTTAACTCCGGCGCCAACGTTAAAGCTAAGAACAACCACAAAAAAACCGCCCTGATGTACGCCATACTGCACGGCCACCATGATTTTGCCAAAGTGTTGCTGGAGGCCGAATGCGATGTAAATGCTAAAAATTCCGTGGGCCAGAGTGCGCTGAATATTGCAGAAAACAAGATGAACGAGGTCGCAATAGCTTTGTTGCTGCAGTACGGTGCAAGGCAAGACAGAGGGTTAAGGAAAGATAAATAGCGTCACGGTTATTAGCCGCCGCATCCCTTCAGAACGAGTTGGACAACTAGCGCCCAATAGCTAAAAGATGGTTTTGCCGATGATCCTACGACTACTAACCTCCAGGAAAAGGCATGGCCGAACGAAGGTTAGCCGTCTGCGTCCGGGCATGGTTATCGAGTATTTCGTGTTATCGAACAGGGCTTAATTCTCCAATCCTTCTTTTCAACTTCAGAATCCAGCGCGATCGGTCAGTACCCGCTTCTGCCAAGTGGGAACATTCCGGTAGCCTGGCCGCCGTATTCGAGTTTTTTGAATTTCCGACCTTACCCCCAAGAGTTGATCCAGGTTATAAGTTAGAGTCTGGATAAATGGGTAGCACTCCAAACCTTTGAGTTTTCTCATAATTAGTTGTATAGTTTTTGGGAGCAGGCCAACCGAAGTATATCTGGCCGGTGAAAGCACAAAAGTAAAACGGTAGCAAACTCGGAAGGCAGAAAAGAACATTCCGTAGAAGGAGAATCTAAGAAATGCGAAAAAAAACATTCGCTCTGCCGCTGTTGGCGGTTTTCGCCGCAATAACTTTTGCCAGTGCTCAGTCTGTCGAGGAGCCGGCGCAGGAAGGGATCGCGGCACGTTACCCGGGCGACCGGGGAATCGAGAACGATCCGGCGGTGGTGTTTGTCGAGGATTTCGAGAAAGGTGAACTCGGAAACCTGAAAGAGCGCTGGGATGCAATGATCAACCCGGACGGGACGGTGCTCAGTTTCGCCCAGGACAACGTGCCCGGGGGCGGAGGTGAGCGCAGTATCATGATCACCGCCACCAAAGGCCACGACACGGGCGGTGACCTCTGGAAACGTCTTCGCACCGGCTATGACCGTCTTTACGCCCGGGTGTACGTGAAGTTCGCTCCGGATGCCCCGTATGTCCATCATTTCCTGAGCATGGGCGGCAAGGTGGATACTTTGAACTACCCGGTGGGCCGCGCCGGGACCCGACCTACCGGCTACGACCGATTCGGCTCCTCGCTCGATCTGATCCGCAACAATGACGCCAACCCGCCGGGTAAGTGGTCGTTTTATTCTTACTGGAGTGAGATGCGCAGTTGGCAGACACCGCAGGGGGAGAGCGACGGGCGGCCGAACGCGTTCTACGGCAATCGGTTCGGCCCCCAGGAGCCGGTCGAGGCCCGGCGCGGCGAGTGGCAGTGCGTGGAGTTCATGATCAAGCTCAACAGCGCCCCTGACAAGCGCGACGGGGAACAGGCGTTCTGGATCGACGGGGAGCTTAAGGCCCACTGGGGGCCGGGCTCGCACATGGGACGCTGGCACAACGACCGGTTCCGGGTCACGGGCAGTCCCGAATATGAGGGCGGGGCGACGAAAGATTCGATCCCACAGCCGTTCGAGGGGTACCTCTGGCGCAAGACCGACGAGCTGAAGATCAATGTTTTCCGCCTGCAGTACTACCTGGCGCACATATTCGAGCGCAATGTCAGGCCGGAGAACCCGGATATACCGTACAACGGGGACAGGGGCTGGGTGCGGTTTGACAACGTGGTGCTGTCCACCGAGTATATCGGGCCGGTGAAGGCGGAGTAGGGAAGTCTTTGCAAGTGAAATTTCTATTAATATTGATCTACAGTTGGATCATTTGGGTAGGTGAAATATTCCCTTGGGTGAGAGTCAGGGACGGCTACTTTCGACTGTAAACGCATACCCAGTCAACTTCCATACCGGCTGGATAGTGGGTTGGATTGGTTGAACCTGAGCCATTGACCCAGCCGCCACCGATCTGCATGGAAAGGATGAAGTAGAACGGCTGGTCGAATGGCCATTGCTTTTCGCCCAACTCCGGCACGCGCGGATAGGTATGGGTAGGCTTGCCATTGACGGTAAATACAATCTTGTTTGCATCCCACTCGCAGCCGTAGGTGTTCCAGTCATCACGCTCGATCTGGGCCGTACTTCCTTTCTTCGGTATATTGGTTGTATCGATATTGAGCGTGTATTCGGAATGTATCGTCTGATAGATTATCTGATCGAAGTTCAGGTGTTCCATCAGATCAATCTCGCCACTGGCCGGCCATCCTTTTTCAGCTCCCAGCATCCAGAGCGCAGGCCAGGCGCCCTGGGCGCTTTTGAAGCGTGCCCGGATATCCACTTTGCCGTATTGGAAAGAATAATTCCCCCTGCTGGTAACTCCGGCCGTCAGATAGGGTGCCGGGTCTTCATCTGGCTTGTCATTGACAATCCCCCGAAGGTGTAACACACCGTCCTCGATCTTCAGCAGGCGTGGATCATCCGACATGGTATCCTTCCAGTTGGGAGTACCGCGCGTGCAGAGTGTCCACTTGGAGTCATCCAGTTCTTTGCCGGCAAAGTCATCCTTCCACACCAATTCCCATCCAGACTGATTAAGATGATCTGATGGGTTGGTTGCATAACTCTCTGTGGCATTGGTGCATGCAGAGACAGCTGAAATCACGAAAAGAAAGATGACCAAAACAATGGGTCCTTTAAGTTCTGTTTCCATTTTTTTCTCCATCCAACCAAGGTTTATCCAGAACTATGATAGAAACCTTTTCATAGCAAAAACAGCCATGTAATATCTCTACACCCAAAAGGGCCGTTGCAGGCCGATCCTTACTAATCACTGTCCGTCGTCAGAACAAGTGGGACAGAGAGTACTGTAATCTAAGAGATACTTCGCAGCAATTGCAACTGGATTTTCCTTCCTCTTTTCCGAGGTTAATAGCCTTTCTTTCCTGCAGAGTTTTCCGTTTAATCATATCCCTGATTAACAGGCATTCAGGTTATAGGCCATAGTAAACATTTAATGGAGTCAGATTGTCGAATCATTCATGGTAAAACGGGTATGTACCTTTTTCAGAACTAATCAACCACTAAAGCCCGTCAGCCGAGAGGCAATACCCAGGGGTAAGTCTTTCAAGCCGCCACCGCCTTAATCTGTCTCACCAAATCTTCCGGCATCTCCGCCAAAAATATTTTAAAATGGTATCGTCGGGCCCGCCATTTAAATCAACGTTGAATTGAATAAGGAGTGAATGAAGCAAATTCCGCAGCTTGCGCTTGACCCTCCCCGTATAACCACACGCAATTCACCTCATATCCGTTCTATACCGAGCGATCTATGGTTTAGCTATATCAATCTGTGGTTAAGGCTTGGTCATTGAGTAGGGAGCAGTCCTGCTCTGATTCTCCATGCAGGGATTATTTACAGGGACAAGCATCAATTCTTGAATTCTTTCATTTGTATTGGTACTGTTCCGGGGAGCAGACCACTTCAATAGTAGTACCAAATCGTGTGGTAGTCGCGGATATTCTCGCCCCGGCCGACCAGTTCCGTCCCCACCTCTTCCATGAGTGGTTTCGGCTCATCCACGGAATGGGCATAATAGGGATTGATATTTCCGCAGGCACCGTTAAAGAAAATGCATTCCGGGTTCCCCGGCAGGCGTTCGCCCACCTGACAGCAGAGCACACCGGGAAGAGATTGCAGGGCTCCCTGCCTCGAACGGATAAAAAAACCGGGGCCCCTTCAACAGGGGACCCCGGTTTCGTACCGCAATTGCTGCGATGTGGACTACAGAATCTTCCACATCATGGTAAATACGTGGTTTTCTGTCAAACGGCCCATGTCGCGGTATGCGTAGCCGATACTGATCGCCTGATCGGCGAACAAGTTGTACTCGATTCCGCCGCCGAAACTCATGCCGCGCATCTTTTCGCCGGATTCCAGACCGACCTCGTCCCGCTCCACGTTCCAGCCCCCGCGCGCCGCAACGATTAAGCGGTTGCTGAGCGTGTGCGCCAGCTCCGAGCCAAACGCCATCGACGAGGGCATGTAATTGTTCTCCGAGAACTGACCGGCCAGAGTCACTTCCGTGGCGATAAGTTCCTCACCCGGAATTACCGTTCCCCAGAACACGTCGAACATGTTTTCCGGGGTCTGGTGGTCGATCTGAAAATCCAGAGCGCTGCGGTCCTTGGGCACGAATCCCCAGCCATCGTTGGGAATCGGATTGGCCACAACCGGCACCTGGTTCGAGAGGTCCCAGCCTGCGTCCTTGCTGCTGACGATCATGTACACCGGCTTGGCTTTCGCGCTGTCTTTTGTGTTGTTCCCGCGCTGCGAAGGGAGGTAATGCGATGGAAAAGATTTTATGAAATACAGTTCCGCTGTCAATCTGACAGCATATATTGAGGGTGTATTTTTTCTTTCGTGGATACGGTTGCCCCCAGGCTGCTTTTCGTGGCCCGCCTGCAGCCCTACCGTTCCCATTGCAGGAGTTTCACCTGGACATCAGCGCCCTCTTTAAAATCTGATTGTTCCGCAGGCAAGATGATCAGGCAATTTGCCTGTGCCAGACCTCCCAGCATATGAGATTGCTGCCCTTGCGTGGGACTCACCCTCAGTTCCCCTCTCACTACATTCAGCACACCCCGAGCCCATTGCTCCCGTCCTGGTCTTTTTCTCATTTCCGCGGTAAGCCTGGCCGGTATGGTAAGGCTACTGTCATTTCTCTCGCCCATCATCCTTTGCAAAGCCGGCCTGGCAAACTGATTGAACCCAAGCAGTGCGGCCACCGGATTACCCGGCAGACCGAACACCAGCGAGCGGTTGTTTCCGCTTAAGCCCTGGCGTGCCTCATTGCTATATCTGCCAAAATAAAGCGGCTTTCCGGGCTTGATTGCCACTTTCCAGAATACTTCCTCCACTCCCAGTTCTGCCAGGACTCCTTTTATCACGTCCCTGTCTCCCACGGAGATCCCGCCAACTGTCAACAGCACGTCCGCTTGATCCAGGGCCGCCGCGAGCTTCTGCTTAATTTCTTCACGATTGTCCTTAACGCGAGACACACTGAACTGCTCGATACCCATCCCGGACAAGGCGGCGGCAAGCGTATATGAGTTGGAGTCGTATATTTGTCCATCGCCAAGCTCTGTTCCCGGAGCCACCAGTTCATTGCCCGTCAGGACGACTGCTACAACCGGCTTATCAAACACTTCCAGGGAAACGTGCCCCAGAGTGGCCAGCAGCCCCACCACCGGAGGTGTTATCCTTGTCCCTGCCGCCAGCGCCCGGTCTCCCACGCAAAACTCCTCTGCCCGCTTGCGGATATTGGCCCCCGGCTCCAGTGTTTTTTTCACAATTACCCTGCCCCGCTCCTCCTGGCAGAACTCTTTCATCTCAACAGTATCCACACCTTCGGGCACCGAGGCGCCGGTCATCAACTTAACCGCCTGCCCTTTACCGACCGGGGCTCCCGGCACATCTCCGGCAAAAACGGTGCGAACCACCGCAAAATTATTTTGCTGATTTGGAACCGCGCATTCCACTTCGCTTAGGTTTATTCCGAAACCGTCTACCGCGCTCTGGTCAAATGGAGGATAGTCAACACGGGCCACCGCATCGGAGGCCAGTACATAGCCGTTCGCTTCTTCAAGGCCCAGCTTCTTTTTCGCCATTGGATAACAGCAATCGTATATCCTGGCCAGGGCCTCTTGATAGCTTATCATTTGCCTGCCCTTTTTGTTAACGTTTATTTGAATGCTCTTCGCCCCGCAACATCCGGAACGAGTGCTTAAGTCCCGGGAACAAAGCGTCCAGCGACTCAGAGGCCCCCCGGGTGGAGCCCGGCAGGTTGATTATTATGGTTTTGCCCCTGATGCCCGCTCTGCCCCGCGAGAGCATTGATAATGGACTCCTCTGCTGCCCGTGGGCCCGCAGGACTTCCGGTATCCCGGGAATTATCCGGTCCACCACCGATTCAGTCACCTCCGGTGTAACATCACGGGCGCCGAAAGCGGTTCCTCCGCTGGTCAACACCAGGTCCAGCCCGCTTGTATCGGCATATTCGATCAGGGCTTTTTCGATTGCATCGCGGTCATCGGGGATTTTTTTATACTCTTCCACTACCACGGATTCCGCATTCAACCGCTCCTCTATCAATCTGCCGGCTTTGTCCTCTTTTTTGCCAGAGACTATCTCATCTCCAATCACCAGGACCGCCGCCCGCAGGTTTTTACCGGCTCTCCGGCGGCTGTCCGATTTACCACCTTTTTTGCTCAGCAGACGTACACTCTGAATTACCATTTCCTCGTCAAACATCTTGAGCATATCGTAGATGGTCAGCGCCGCGGTAGATGCCGCGGTGAGGGCTTCCATCTCCACACCTGTCTTGTAGATAGCTTTGACAGTCACCGTGATTTCAATTTGAGCTTCCCCAAGCTCATACTCCACACCCACAAAATCCAACGGCAGGGGATGGCAGTAGGGAATGATTGTACTGGTCTGTTTGGCGGCCTGTATCGCTGCAACTTTCGCAACCTCCAGCGGGTCACCTTTGGGGATTTCCCCCTGCTTAATCTTTTCAATCAGGCCGGGGCCGACATGGACGGACGCCTGTGCCACGGCGACCCGCAGAGTTGAAGTCTTACTTGAAATATCACGCACGGACTAGCCTCCTATTTCCACCATATTCTGGCTTTTGCTGCCCGCCAGCTCATCCGATGGCGGGTGTTTGTAAGCTTTAGCATCCACGGCCTGTAAAATAGCTTCGGTCAGCTCAACATCCGAGGTCTGCCTGGATCGAAGAATCCGGCGCAGGTCTGTCTGTGCCCCGGAGTAGAGACATGTTTTCAGAAAACCGTCAGAGGTCAGGCGCAACCGGATGCAACCGCCGCAGAAATGATCCGAGAGCGGACTGATAAAACCCACTGTCCCCGCGTGGCCTTCTATGCTGTACTCCCTGGCCACACTGCCATCAGATTTTCCATTGTGCGGATCAGCAAGTCTGTATTTCTGGCCGATTACCTGACGCATCTGCTGCGAGGAAACAAAGTTTTCAATGCTCCACCGGTTATCCCTGAACGGCATAAACTCTATAAACCGTACACTGACAGGATTATCCCTGGTCAGTTCAACGAAATCAAGCAATTCATCGTCGTTCACTCCCCGAATCACCACCGTATTGAGCTTTATCGGCCTTATCCCGGTAGTCAGAGCCGCGTCCAGGCCACGGCGCACCCGGTGGTATTCGTTTCTGAGCGTAATGCCGGCAAAGCGCTCCGGGAGCAGGGAGTCCAGGCTGATATTTAACAGGTTGAGGCCTGCCTGCTTCAGCCCGGCGGCGTAACGTTCCAGCAGGACACCGTTGGTGGTCATCCCCACGGCCTCAATGCCGGGCACGGATGATATATTGGACACCAGCCGCTCCAGATTGTGCCGTACCAGCGGCTCTCCACCTGTCAGGCGGACTTTGGAGATGCCCAGTTTGGCAAAAACCCGGACCAGACGGGTAATCTCTTCGAACGACAGGATGTCATCGCGGCTGCGGCAGCGCACGCCCTGGCTGGGCATGCAATAGTGGCAACGCAGGTTACAACGGTCAGTTACCGAAACCCGCAGATAAGTCTGCTCCCTGCCAAAGCTGTCAATCAGTGCTTTCATCTGCTCCATCTATCATTATATATAAGGCCGATACTGCAATCACATCATCGAAGAGCGCATCTGCATCGGCTGCTTGAGCAGCCAGAGGCTGAGCAGGCTGAACAGGATCATCGCCACCAGCATCGGAAGCTGGCTCCTGCGGGCTGCGCCAGTGTCCTCGAACAGCGCGCCCGCGGTGCGACGGGCGCTCCAAAGGCTGAAAACATGACCGGTCATCACAAGAACCACCTGGATAATCCAAAGGGTCGACAGATTGGTCAACGGGGCAAACGTAACGCCTTCGGTTCCCAGCAGGTCCCAGCCACGCCCCAACGGGTCGGAGAGCAGGGGGATAATCTTCTGGCCCTCCATCAGCAGGTGCTCCAGGTTGTGCGCCAGGTGGTAGAAAAGTGCAATGGGCAGCAGGGCGTAGGCGTAACGGACAAAGTAGTCGTGATAACCTACCTCCGAGGGCCCCGACACCAGTTTTGAGAACCATACCAGGACGGCATATACGGCAGCCGGGGCCACCATTACCGCACCCATGCCAATACTGAAAGCCAAAGTCTCGCCCACGGCCAGAGCAGCGGATATCCCCTCCACGATCACACTCCAGGAGGGGGTCATGGTCAGGCCGTGGAACACAGTGAGCGAGAGCATGATCAACGCAAGGTATGCCTCGTCGCGCCGTGCCAGATGATGGTTGGCCAGGTCCGCTCCCCAGGGACGGAGGTTCAGTGCAATATTATCCGGCTCACAAGTTTTAACACACTCCATGCACATCGTGCAATAGGTATTCTGGCTCATCCGGCCCGGATACTCAAACGTGGGGCAGCCCTCGCCCTGCGCGTTACCGTGGTAGCAGGACCTGGTGGAACAATCACGGCAGATATCCCGCTCCCTGGCTCGCACTTCCACCGGAGAGAACAGGGCGTAAAGGCCGCTGATCCGACCCACCAGGCAGCCGTAGCGGCAGAACGATTTACGGTCGAAAATGAAGATACAGGTAAAGGCCAGCACAAGCATGGCCAGCCCAAGCCAGGCCGTGGCCCGGGGGTTCATTGTAACGCCGAAACCCAGTTCCACCCAGGTAAGCAGAACAAACAGCGCCGTGGCGGGCCAGATATTCCGCATCCAGCGGGGCCATTTTAGACCCAAGCTCAGGTTTTCCTTCTTCTTGCCCCACAGTCTCAGGCCCACCGCCCAGTCAGAGATAGCGTCCCACGGGCAGACATAGCACCAGGCCTTGCCCGCATAGGCCACCAGCAGGATCAGTCCGCCCCACCAGATAGTCCAGGTGAGCAGGGGAGCTATATTCTTGCCCGGCAACTGATTTCCGAACAGCCCGGCAGTGATGACCAATCCAAAAAATACCACTGCAATCGATTGTGCCGCCAGACGTGTACCCGGCCACTTCAGCAGGGGGCCCAGCCAGCCAATGCTCAACAGGTTGATTCGAGGGCTCTCACTATTGATCCGTGCGTTTTTTCCGCCACTCTTCTTTTCCGTCCGCTCTATTACCCCGAATGAAAGCAGCAGTACCATCGCGATGCTTGAGTAATATAACCATGCCGGTATCCCCCACATGGAATGCAGAAAATAGCCTGCCGGATCGCCTCTGAAAGCCTCGCGATGCTCCACCGTGCAAAAGTTATATTTCCTGCCCTGCCAGCTGGTCTCAAAAGATGCCAGAGCCGGGCGAAACTGGTCCTCCACCCTGCACACCGGGCAGGAGAGCATCAGGTAGCGGGCAGAGTTCCCGGCAAACCGGTCCCGGCAGATTGTGGTGCAGAAATAATAGGTGCCGCCATCGAGCCTCAGGCCTATCTCCCGGCCGACTTCCATGTTACACACCAGGTCCAGCTGCGCTCCGCTTTTGTCCGCCGGAGCCTGTTCCGAAGATGCAAACTCATTCCGGCAGTGCTCGCTGCAAAAGTAATATTTTTTGCCGCCGCGTTGCCCTTGGAGAGCGGTTTCAGTCACTTCCACCTGCATCATGCAGACAGGGCAGAGAGTCTCTTGCGGCAGGTCGCCAGGCAGGGCATCGGCCACGTTGGACCGGCTCTTGCCCCACACCAGCAGACAGACAATCAGCAGTGCGTAGAGGTATGGGAAAGACAGGGCGAAATATCTTTTCATCTCACCTCCCCACCGGCAGGCGACAGCCCGCTATCGCGTTGCGGCAGACCAGTCCTGCGCTTCCTTTTTATCCTGACGGCCCTGATTATTACCAGAAAGAGTGCAAGTCCAGCGGCTGTCGAACCCACCACGGTCCACGGGGACCCCGGCTCTCCCACCACCAGGGGCAGGTCGATTATCCAGGGTTCATCTTCCGCCATGTACTCCAGGCGCAGTGTATAGTTGCCCTCTTGCTCAAACTGGGGAGAGAATTTGTACAACGACAACTCCAGACCTGTTTCCAGCGGCCCGTAAACCACCGGGTCAGTTCCTATCATCCTGTCGCGCATCACTGTAAGGGTGACTTTACCGTCAAAAAGCTCTCCGCTCTCGATATTACGGAGATAGATATGTATCGTGCAGCGCTGGCCCGGCCGGGGAACACCCGGATAACCGGTCATTTTCAGTTCGTTGGGGCCTGCATTGGCCCGGTATGTCAGAACCGGAGTCTGGGGGTAGCGCTCATCGTAGGCGTAGTGCGGCAGCCCCAGGATGTGATGAGCCCGTGCCCCTGAGGGGCAAACCAGCGCCAATGTGAGCAAGAACAGGAGCAAGCTCTTTTTGCCACGGTTCCAACCACTGATTTTATTATGCAGGCGCGGTATCACGTTTGCTTCCTCGCAACGCTGAAGTCCAGTGCCTTGTCCGGGCAGTGAGAAATGCAAAGGCCGCAGTTGTCGCACTCGTGCCCCATCATATCGCTCATCGGGCGCAGGGCCCACGGGCAGACGTCGTCGCAAATCTCGCAATCAGTACAACGAGGTGCGTTGCGCTTTACCCTTACAACTCTGGCCCAGCCCAGTATGCTGTACAACGCACCGCCGGGACAGATGTAGCGGCACCACCAGCGCCGGGAAACAGTTAGCTCAAACAGGGCTATGCCGGCTATGAAGACGCTCATCAGGGTAAGTCCCCCGGCCCAGAACCCGAGCTTTCCCTGCTCCGCCCGCTCGAACATGGCAAACACCAGCTCGTGAAGTTCTCGTCCCACCACGGCCGGAGGATAAATAAAGCCCAGCACCGGCAGCGATACAACAGCCGCCAGTACCAGCCCCGCGCCCAGCAGGCAGTACTTTATCCAGCGGGAGAATTTGATGTCAGCCGGAGGCAGTTCCAGAAAACTGAGCAAACGGCGCAGTTTGTCAGTCATCTCGAGCAGCAGGTTCATCGGGCAGACCCACGAGCAGAACACTCGGCCCAGCAGGATGGCCACCATCAGCGGTATGAACAAGCCCACCCACAAAGTCCAGGGCGCCCGCTTGCTGGCCGCAATGCTCTCGGCCCCGGCCAGCGGGTCTGTCATCGAAACACCGGCCAGTTCCAGCGACCATGGCCCGCCCCTGGCAAGCTGGGTATAGACCAGTATCTGCTTGCGGTTTCTAGCCACCCTGTCGCCCCGCTGGGTCTCTCCATCGGGCAAAGCCCTGAAAAATTTATCCAGAGCGCCAATCACAACTCCCTGTACGCTGCCCTGCCATTTCTGCTCCAGCTTATCCAACTCCCTTGAGAGCAGGTAGTTGTTATAGCGCGCCACCGATGGGATTGCCAGGATCAACACAACAACCGCTATCTGAACCAATCGCCGGGCAACCTGAAGTTTCTTTATCCTCGGTATATCGCTCATATGACAGCGGCCTTTTCAGTGCTTCCGGGAGCAGTCCGTACCGTGCTTATCACTATTGCACAGGGGTTTTGCACAATGCAGATCTCCTGGCACATTCCGCAACCGGTGCAGTGCTGCGGGTGGACGGCAGGTGAGTTGCGAATTTCCAGGGTAATCGCCTTGTTACGCAGCAGGCAGACAGTGTGGCAGGCCCCGCAGACTCCGGTGCCGTTAAGCGAGACACAGAGCCGTTGATCCACCAGGGCTTCTCCCATGTCGCAATCTTCAATCTTCTCCAACGGCTTGATAGCTCCGGTGGGGCAGGTCTTGCCACACTCCAGGCACATGTTGCATCCCCGCTGCGCCGGCAGGATGTAGGGAGTACCTTCCAGGGCGCCCGCCTGGGGGCCAAAGAACCTGATGCACTGGGTTTCGCAGACATCGGCACAGCGGGTGCAGCGAATGCAACTGGCCAGAAAACCCTGCTCACTCAGCGCTCCCGGAGGCCGCAAGATACCCAGCTGGCCACGGAAGCCCGCCAGGTTGCTCCTGTTTCCGCGCAGGTTCAGGAATCCATAGACAGCCCCACCAGCCAGGCCCGCCCGCACCAATTGAGTCCTTATCCGGCGCAGAAATCCTCTGCGCCCGGCAGGGTTGTTCTTCTGACCGCGCTCCAAGTCAATATTCCTCTCTGGAAGCGTGTTGAAAAATAGCGAAGTATGGGAATAATGGTTGTCAAGGGCCGTTCCCCGTTATCCTGTCGAAAGCCGACAGGAACAATCTAACAGCTAATAATAAAGCGAATAACAGAACCGGTATAGGAACGGCTTGCCTTGCCCTTGACAACCAACCGGGCGAAATTTTTCATTTCAAAGCGTTGAACGTTTTATTTCAACGCCCCTCTAGTGCGGAAAATATCAGGCAGAGCGGGGCCGGACACGGATGGCGGAGGGGTAGTGTATGCATGCCCGCTCGCACAGTCCGCAACCTACGCAACTCTCAGAGTCCACCACCGGTTTCTCCCATAACTCAGCCCGCAGGGCAGTCCCTTCGAACGGGCACGAACGGACACAGGCCCCGCACGAGGCCCCGTTATAGGAGTAGCAGATGTTTTTATCCACCTCGGCGGTACCCATCTCCACATTTTCCTGGATAGACACCGCTTCTTTTCTGATTGGTTGCAGGGCGCCACTGGGGCAGGACACCGTGCAAAGAAGGTGGTCACCGGGAGCACCGCTGCAGAGGATACACGACTTTTTGCGGGCAAAGATGACAGGAGTACCGCGTTCCCCTGACCTGGGGGCAACAGACAACTCGGCCCCGGCTTCCTCTGTAAAGGGGACTATTGCACAATTGGGACAGGCATCGGCGCAACGGCCGCAACGGATGCAGGTGGCCAGGAAATCGGCCTCCGCCAAAGCACCCGGTGGCCTTAAGCCCTGCCTGTCCCCTTGCGCTCCGGAAGATGCCAGGAACCAGCCCCCCCCCGATAGCCCGGCTACACAGGCAGTACCGGCCAGCCGGGACAGAAAACCACGCCTGTTGCATTTGGAATCCATTATGATCGCTCTATATCGATATCGAGAAAGCCTTTGCCGCCTCCTCAACACGTGAATAATCCGGGCTAAAGCCAATGTTGTTCACTTTAGGCGGGAAGTGTAAACGATGTCATTCCCGCTAAAGCGGGAATCCAGGTTTTTCAGCCGATTTCCTGGCCCCCCGCTTTCGCGGGGGTGACAAAAAGCGAGCGTTGTAGCATGAACTACCCCGCGGCAGAGCCACGATGTAGCTGAAAAATCCCCCAGTCCCTTTTTCAAAAGGGGAGCTAACATCCCCCGTCCCGATTTCATCGTGGACACCCCCTTTTCCAAGGGGGATTTTTACCTCTCATCCTTTTCTACGGCTATGCTCTCCCCCCTTTTCCAAAGGGGGGCCAGGGGGGATTTATGCTTCTCATCCTGCAAAAGCAACAGCTTACCCCGCAGCAAGCCGCGAGGAATACTTTTTCGATTAAAGTGAACGGTATCCGGGTTAAATCCGTTCTATTCTCGCTGCAAGCTTTTTATAATCCGCCTGGCCGGAAACAGGGTCCCAGGCCCGGTGGCTTACGGCGTTGACCATCCAGCGGTTCTTGCGCGGGTCGGCGCTGTCTGCCACCGAAAGGTTCCACGGGCTGAACAGATAGCCCTCGGGAACTTCGTTGCGCGCCGGGCGTACAAAAGAAGTCGTGCCCACCGAGACACGCGCTTCGTAACTGCTCCTGCGGGTGACAATTCTCACCCGTTCCCCGTCTTCCAGGCCATAGCGCGCCGCATCTTTCTCGTGCAGTTCAACGTACTGTTCGGGCACCAGTTTCATGGTAGTTGCGCCCCGGATTGTCTTGGCGGTGTGGAAATGCTCATAAACAATGCCCAGGCCAAGCCAGAACGGGTATTTGTTCTCTTTGATGGCCTCGGCCAGGCCCTTTCTCCTGTTATCATAGAAATCGATATCAGGCAGCTCAGGCACCAGGGCCAGGTCACGGGCTCTTATCAGCAGGTCCTGGTTCTTATAGAGCCAGGGGCCTTCGCCTTTGGTGACGCCGTACTTGGTAAACTCTTGCGTCACCTCTTTAAGGTAGCGGTTATCCGGGCCGTAGTCCTGCTCACAAAGCTTGAACCTGGCCTTACCGTCGGGGTGACGGAAATTATCGTACGGCTGGTCTTTCCAATCCTCCTGGTGCATGTACCGCCGTGGCGTTCCGCCCTTTGCGGCTATTTCGTATGTGGCGGCGGGCCACTGCACTCCGCGCAGCCTCCGCAACTGTTCGTACAGCCCGATACCGTCACGCTCACGCACTTCCAGCATTCCAGTCATATCGGCGTCAGAGCCTTTGGAGGCTATCACGATATCCTCAAAGACATCTTCAGGATCGTAGAATTTCTGCCCGTACGGGTTTTCGATGGTCTTTTTATACGGGATAATTTTATCGGCGTCCAGGCCCAGCTTTATCGCGATGGATTTACATTTGTCGATAGCCAGGTCAAGGTCCGGCTTGGCCTCCGTGAGCACGTTATCGTGCTCATCCCTGCCCACGGAAACCCCATCGCAGATATACACGCGCCGCTCACTCTGGATATAGGTCCCGCCAGTCCACTCACCCCAGGTAATAGCCGGAAAGATTACATCTCCGTACAACATGTTCGGTGCATGACGGTATATCTCCTGCACCACGCAGAACATTTTGGTCAGCGCGGGCCGCACCAGGGTCTCCACGTCCGGAAGGTGGATATGGGTGGTGTACATCCAGAACATGGCTTTCAGGTCTCCCTCGCAGCCACGCTCCATCATGCCGATAGCCATCGGGTTTTTCAGCAACGAAGTTTGCTTCATGCCCTCGCGAGAGACTCTCCAGCGATCCGCAATCCAGTCCCGCCATTTTTCGTTGGACATTGGCTGGTTGAACGGCAACCGTCCGGTCAATCCACCCATCAGGCGCTCACTCATCGCGTTGGGCTGGCCGGTCTGGGAGTGAGTACCGCAGCCCTGGCGGCCAAGGTTGCCGGTCAAGAGGTGCAGGTTGATTATGGAGATGGTGTTGTGCTGGCCGTGCAGCATCTGGTTATAACCGATGCCCCAGTAGGTAAGCACTCCGCCCTTGCCCGTGCGGCGGCCTTTAAGTGTAGCCTCGGACCAGTGTTTGGCCACGGCCTCAATCTGCGCCACGCTCACCCTGTTACGGTCCAGCAGCTTCAATCGGTTAATCACCTGCTGTGGGGAATAGCGCGCCTTGATACCCGCCACGTATTCTTTCCAGCCGTTGGCGTTCTTGTTCAGCCAGTCTTCCGGCATCACCGCTTCCGGGTACTTTGTCAGGATAACGTACGCGATGGCGTTCAGGTAAGAAATGTCACCGTTGAGCGTGGCAAAGTGATGGGAATTGCGCGGGTTAATGCTCTCAAGCCCCTGCACTGTGCCGGTACGTCGAGGGTCGGAGACCAGGGTGGGGATATTGGTTTTTTTCTTATGGTCGGCCACGCGCCAGAACAGCACCGGGTGGGCTTCCCGTGCATTGTGCCCCCAGAAAGTTATCATGTCCGCGGATTCGATATCCTCATAGCTGGTGGGCGGGGCGTCCGAGCCGTAGGAGGCAAAGTAGCCCGTAACGGCCGAGGTCATGCACATCCTGGCGTTGGCTTCGATGGAGTTTGAGCCGATTATCCCCTTGAGCAACAGGTTCTCGATCCACTGGGTCTCCATGGTAAGCTGTCCGGATCCGCTGAGGCCCACGCTGTTGCCGCCGAACTCCTTGATAATACCGGCCATCTTTTCTGCAACCAGCTCTTCGGCCTCGTCATAAGGCATTTTTATAAAAACGTCGTCGTCAAACCGGCCCTTGGTGGCCGACACATGGCCGGTGAGGGGGTCTGACATGTCCTTGCGCACCAGCACGTCGGCCAGGCGATCCTGGTAGATCGGCTCATGTGCGTTGAGTCCCTTGATGCACTGTACTCCCTTGTTTGTGGGGTGCAATTTATCGGGGATGATACCTGTGATCCGGTCTCCCTCGCAGGTGATCAGAGAGCCGCAGCCCACCCCGCAATATGGGCAGGCCGCCTGCAGGGTACGCTTTGCCCCGCTGGCCAGCCCCTGCTGGGCCAGAGTGTCGGCATAGGCGAACTCACCCGGAAGGAGCGGGAAAGTGGCGGCAGCGGCCATGACACCGCCGGACCATTTAAGAAAGTCCCTACGGGCAATAATGGGCTTGGTGGCCTTTTTCATCGATTTGCTCCTTTTGGCGCTTGCCTGCCTGTGTTCCATGTACGAAGAAAAGACACTATGTCGCTAATATCACCGGATTTTAGTGAGACTATGCCACCCGTCCCCACACCGAACGGGCGCATGGCTGTTCCGCTTCTTCCCCTGGCGATCGTGGCCAGCAGGAAACCGTCGGAAACAGCGTCCAGAAACTCCGGGTTGTTCAGGGCCGGAGCATGGTAACCCGGTCCCTCCAGCGAGCCACGGCCCCTGGGGCCATGGCAGCCGGAGCAATACCCTGCGTACTGCTCACGTCCGGAGATGATTGCCCGCTCGCTCATTTCAGCCACTTCGCGGGAGCGCAGCCAGGTCTGAGGGAAGTCCCAGAGGCGCATATAAGCTATTATATCCTGAATCTGATCGGGTGAGATCTGGGCCAGCCCCTCCTGGCCGTGCACCATGGAGCGCATGGGAGTGCCACTGCGCCCGGTGACCATCGTGGCGGCGATAAAGCCGTCCGAGGCCGATTCCAGGAAAGTGGGGTTGTTAAGCTGAGGCCCGGAGCCCCCCTCACCTTCCAGCCCATGACAGGACGAGCAGTTACCCTTGTACAGATACCCGCCCAACGATGGGTTGCCTACTCCGGTGCGCAACACGGGCCTCTCATCACGTGTGCCCAGGTAGCGTAAATAGGAGATAACTTCCGCTATCTGGACAGGGTTAAGCGTGGTTGGCCCCTGTTCCTGCTCCAGGAAACCCTTCATGGCCGTACCGCTGCGGCCATGGCCAATCCAGCGGAAAAGTGTAACGTCATCCACGGATTTCAGGAACTCCGGGTTAGCCAGTTGCGGTCCCACTCCACCACGGCCATCCTCTCCGTGGCAGCGAAGACAGGAAGTTTTGTAATGCAGTTCGCCAAAGGCGTAGTCATTTCCGGACTGCGCGGGCTGTCCGACCCAACGGGGCCTGTAGGGCTGCCAACTGCGAAGATAGGAAATCAGCGAGGCCACCTGCTCCGCGCTCAGTTGTTTCCAGGCTGGCATGGCGGTAGCCGGCCGCCCGTTGACAATTGCGCTATAGATAAACTCATCGTCCACCGCGCCCAGGATATCCGCGCTATTGAGACTAAGCCCCAGGCCACCTTCTCCATCTCTGCCGTGGCAGGCGGAACAGTTGCCGTTATAAATCGACCGTCCGGTCCTTACTTTTTCTCTCCTGGATAACTGCCTGCCAGCCCTGCGCACCTCAGTTAAGGTGGGCGCCTCGGGCCGCCAGGTGTGCATGAAGGCCAGGATATCGCTCACAGCCTGGGCGGGCAGGTGTTTCCAGGACGGCATGGCAGTGCCCGGGCGGCCCCGGATTACTGTCTCGGCCAGGAACTGGTCTGAGGCCACTGCCAGAAAAGAGGCCGAGTTCAGGGAGTTGCCTATGCCGCCCTCACCTTTCCTGCCGTGGCAGCTTGCGCAATAACCCTGGTAGTACGATTTGCCCACTAGCGGGTCACCCTGGCTGGAACTGACATCAACCACATCCGCGCCGTGCGGTTCCCACTGGCGAAGATGCTGAACGATCTTGTCAATCTCCTCCCGCGACAAATTACCCAAGCCGTCTCCCCAACCGGGCATTTTTGTCTCGCTGCGCCCGTGGTTGATAATAAACCGATAGTAATCGTCACTTGCCACGGCCAGGGCGTCCACGTTATTTAGCGACGGGGTGAGTATTGTCGGCACTCCCCCCCCGTGGCCGTCGGCACTGTGGCAGGCCGAGCAATAGCGCGCATACAGCCTGTCGCCGGAATCATCAATCGGGTCTCTGCTGCCAGTGGACGAGATAAGAGAAGCCGGCACCTGGCTTCGCCGCAGCGACAGCAGGTAGGCTATCAGCGCTTCCAGTTCCGGCTCTTCCAGACCGGTTGCGGGCATGCTGGTACCCGGAGATACTGCTCCGGGATCAGTCAGGTGTTTCTTGTGCCAGTACTCGACTTCCAGTGGTTCACCGTGCTCAAAATGCGAGAAATCAAAATTATGCCTTGTTTTATCCCCCACGTGGGTTAGCTCCAGCCCCAGGGTTCCTCCCTTGCCTTGCAGCATGTGGCAACCCAGGCAACCTTTTTCGTCAACCAGCCCGCGGCCCCGTTCAATCAGGGCCGAGCTTGTTTTTCCGCTTTCCTGATCAGCATCATCCAGCCTGGACAATACGCTGTTTGGCCCAAAAATCTCCTGGGCGGCATGGCATTGTGAGCAGGAACTCTTGATGTATTTGGTTTTCAGCAGAGGGTATTCCCAGTGCGTGCCTTCTATGCCGTGGGCATCATCGGTCTCGGTGGCCCGCCCCTGCCCGCGGTGGCACAACGTGCAGCCGAACTTGGCCGGGGTGTGCACCTGAAGGTAGCTGCCCGGGTGAGTGGTAAAGGGCTGGGGCTGGTCTGCCATGCGGGGGTCGTCAGTCCCTGTGTGGCAGGTGATACAGCGGTCGATAACTCCCAGCTCCGGCAGGACAATCTGGGTGATCTCCAGCGAGAAGTTATCCGCCGCCTCCCGCCCCCTCTCATCCGTGGCTTTCTCTTCCAATATCCTGGCATATTGCTTTTGCAGGCCTCGCCACTCCGGGAAGATATTCTCGCTCAGGGCCGCCGCCATCAGCATCACCAGGGTGGCCAGGCTTACAATCAACAGCCACAGCTTAAACTTCCGGTCGCTGGCTTCAACTCTTTTGTCATTCATCAAGGGCGTACCAGTTCCGAGTTAGAGATAGGGGCTTGGTTCCTGTGGAGCATCTCCAAGTCCTGAGTTGTATTTATGTTGATAAAGCTCAAGCCCTGCCTGTCGGCTGCAAGGCATTCGTTTTCCGGCAAAATGTTGTATCCCAAGCTCTGCAATGCCCTGCTGGGAGAACTCTCTCCGGCGGCCAGGGCCTGCTCCAGAAGCGGTCCGGCGCTACAGCGATAGAGTGCGGTCAACACCTGGTCCCGGCCCTGCCATCGCGGTACCACCGCCACACTCTTTTCCATGGAACCGGCCCGCCGGTGCAGCGCAATCAGCAACTCCGGCTGAACGCAGGGAGAATCGCATGAGAGGACAAACGCATACTCTGCCCCGCAGGCGGCCAGGCCCGCCACTATTCCCCGCAGCGGTCCTGCTGGATAGCGGCAGTTGTCGTGGACCACAGCGCCATAATCCCGCAGAGCCGATCCGTTACTTTGCTCTTCCCTGCTGACGATAACGGGCAGTGTGCTCAGTAGCCCGTTCAGCGAATCCACGACGCACTCAATCATCGTGCGGCCGTTCCAGAGCGCTTGAGCCTTGGGAGCTCCAAAGCGTTTTGAGAAGCCCCCGGCAAGGATTACCGCGCCGCAGCCGGCCAGAGGCCCCAGCCGGTTTATTCTTGTTCCACTATCAGGTTCCATTGCCGGACTCATAACAATTTCCACCAGCTAAGATTCAAGACACACACGGACCGCGTTAATGAATGGGCCAGGAGCTCTTGCTCCAGTAGAAATCCCAGTTTGGCCCCCGCAAATAGGTCCCCACGTATGTGAGGATCACAAACCCGATCAGAAAACAGGTAAAGAGCGCGATTGCGCTCATCCTGGTAGAGCGTGTCTGCTGCATCACGTTCAGCGACCAGACAATGTAGACCAGCGTAAGCAGGCTGCCCGGGTTACAAATAATGATTATCAACTGAGGGATGCCGGGGAACCAGTTGCGCAGCCAGCCGAAGTTGACAGGGATCGCCACGGCCAGTATGGCCGCCAACGCCCCGATTATCACCGATTGCAGAGCGATTTTCCTGGCCGCACTGCCTTCGAGCCAGACACCGCTCTCTCCGTTTTCCCTGTCCAGAAACGGGATGAGCGCAAGCCCGATCACTGTCAGGGTTGGGATCACTATCCCGCCGATGAAAGCCGAATAGGAGACCATCTCCTGCAGGCCCAGAAAATACCAGGGCGCTTTGGCGGGGTTCTCGGGCACGGCGGGGTTGGCATGCTCACTCAGCGGAGCATCGAAAAACAGGGCCAGGGCTAAGCAGACAAGCATATTGATCATGAAGATCAGCAGCTCAGCCCTGAGCAGGTATGGCCACGAGGACACAGTTTCATCAGGGTCTATGCCGGTGTGTGGAGACTTGTCCCGCACCACGCACATCAGGCCGTAAGTTTTGGACGGTTGCTCCTGCGGATTCTGGGCGATTTCCTCAACGGTACCCACGCCCTGACCCGCGGCTGTGGGTGTGCCCCCGGGACGGGCCAGTCCGCCATCTTTTCTTATCCGCCAGATGTGGACGCAAATGCCTAGTGTTATTATCAAGGGCAAGGCCACCACATGCAGCATGTAGAACCGGATCAGCGCATCCTGGCCCACACTGGAGGCCCCCAGCAGCAGTTCTTTGTTCAGGTCTCCCAGATTGAATATTTTGGGAAGCCCCAGGGCATGGGTCAACTCGTTGGGAGAGGCTGCGATATTGGCCCCGATAGTTATGGCCCAGTATGCAAGCTGGTCCCACGGCAGCAGGTATCCGGAGAATGAAAGGGCCAGGGTAAGCACAAACAGCACCATGCCCACCACCCAGTTAAACTCGCGCGGAGACTTGTAAGCCGCTGTATAAAAAACTCTTGCCATGTGGAAGATTACAAAGAGCACCATCAGGTGGGCGGTCCAGCGGTGGATATTTCGGATCAGACGGCCTGTGGGCACCACATAATGCAAGTCTTTAATGGAGTTATATGCCAGATCGAGAGATGGAGTGTAATAAACCATCAGCAGGATGCCGGTAACAGTGAGGATAGCGAACTGCGAGACCAGGGAGACACCCAGACCCCATGTGGTGGAAATACGCAGAGAGTGGGGGTGTATTTTTGTGGAATGGATGTGCAGGAAAAAATTACTGAAGATAGCCTGGGACCTGCTCCTGTCCGAGGTGGGTGCATCATGCCGCACGGCGGAGTCCCTGAAGGAGCCCGGCAGTTTAAGCAGGTTTTCGCGGAATTTGGAAAGCCCCACAATTGCCGCGGACCCATTGCGCGCCGCCAGGGCTCGCAGTGTATCGGGCGTGGCTTTCAGGTTCTCCCAGATACTGGCAACCTCGTCCTGCTCCCCCTGGCTTTTGCCAATTACCAGTTCTCGTAAGACAGCGGAGAATTTTTTCAGGTTATGCAGGGCAACCGCCGCTTTATCAGAAACCATCCTGACTGTCTCCCCTGGCCATGTATCCCAAAAGCTATGCTCAGCTTATGGTCATGCCGGATTAGGCTTGAAAAAAAGTTCCCGGCTCCGTTTCCTGGGCGGTATCCACCATCAGGGAGCCGTCAATTGCCTGAGTGACCGAAAACCACTGCAAGGCCCGGGGGGCCGGACCAGCCAGCACTTCTCCCTGAAGGCTGAACCGGGAGCCGTGGCACGGGCAGAGAAACCCGTCGACAGATTCTTTTACCACGCATCCCAGGTGGGAGCAGATAAGACTCATGGCTGCAAACCCCTGCTCGGTAGCCACGACTCGCACATTGTATTCCGGGATAAATTTTACAGTGCCCGGAGAAAACTCTGCTGGTATGCCTACCCTGAATTTCGTGGAGGCCTCCGGTGTCACCCTGGGCTTGGGCAGTCGCATCATTCCAATTATGGAGCCGAAAATGGCGAGGGCGGCAGCCCACAGCCCGTAGATGCCGATAAAATCCCGGCGTGGTATGGGATCCGGTTCTAATCGACCAGGCATTTAATTTTCTCCTCAAAATGGAAACGTTCCATGGTAATTGCCCCGGTAGGACACCTCTGGGCGCAAAGACCGCAACGGATACAGATGGTTTCGTCCTTGATGATGGCGGAGGCGTCTTCCGCCGGGTATCCGTCCAGCCGGGAAGTACAGGCTTCGCTCACCGGCCCGGCAGCCTCTGTAATTTCTTTCAGCGGCACTATTCGCAGGCACTTTTGCGGGCAGACATCCACGCAGCCCCCGCAAAGTACGCATTTCTCTCCGTTGAATATCGTATTGATCCCGCAGTCAAAGCATCGCGAGGCCTCACAGCGGGCATCAACCGCGGCAAAACCACGCTCTACCTCATGGCCGGTTGAGGCCATGCGCTCTTTAACGGGAGCGGTTGCAACATGTTGCCTGCCGATCTTTTCATAGCCTGGTTCACGATCGTAGCTGGCCAGGGGAAAATGCAATTGCAATTCTTCCGCTGTTATCCTCTTGCCGGTCAACGATTGGTAAATTGCCAGGGCCACGGATTTGCCCGATGCCACGGCGTGAATCAGCAACTTGGTGCCGTAGGCCAGGTCCCCGGCCACAAAAACGTCCGCTGCGCTGGTGACGCCCGTTTCCGGGTCGCACTTGATCAATCCGTTGGCGGTCATCTCGAGGCCATCGTTGTCCGCATCAATAAAATCCAGGTCGAAAGCCTGCCCCACGGAGATCAGCACATTGTCGCAGGGGATCTCTTCGGTGTCGCTCTCGTCAAATATGGGGTTAAACCGCCGCTCCTCGTCAAAGACCCGCAAACAGCGCTGGAACAGCACACCGCGCACACACCCATTTTCATCGGTCAGTATCTCTACAGGGCCCATGCTGTTACGGCGCACTATCCCTTCCTCATCGCCTTCAATAATCTCTATATCATCAGCGGGCATCTCCTCCAGCGATTCCAGCGATACCAGCTGCACCTGGCCCACGCCCGCAGCTCTCAGGGCAGTACGCGCCGTATCGACAGATATCTGCCGCAATACAGTTCGCCCCACATCGTATGCCACGTTTCCACCGCCAATTACCACCAGCCTTTTACCGAGTTCCGGCGCCTCTCCCAAAGACACATCGTGCAGGAACTCCACCCCCCCCAGCACCCCTTGTGCGTTACTGCCGGGGATACGGAGTTCGCGGGACTTCCTTGCCCCCACTGCCACAATTACCGCGTCATGCTGGCTGCGCAACTGGGAAAAAGAGATATCCTTGCCCACACAACAACTGGTAACCGCCCGCACTCCCATCGCCGTAATCACTTCCACTTCCGCACGGATCAAATCCCGCGGCAGACGGTATTCCGGCACTCCTAAAGAGAGCATACCCGCCAGCACAGGCTCCATTTCATAGATAGTCACCGCCAGACCCATCAGGGCCAGATCATGGGCGGCTGCCAGCCCCGCCGGTCCACTACCGATTATGGCGACACTCCTGCCTTCGATCTTCTCTATTTCTCCACCGGTAAGCGCCTGAAGTAACGGCAGTAGTTCCTCTTTGCCCCCGCATTGCCTGTCTGTATGCCTGGTAGCGGCGCGGGTAAGAAACTGAACAAGGCTCTGTCCCCCGTCCTGCCTGGCCTCTGGCCCAAACTGCTGACATACGTATCTTTTCAGCGCCCTGATCGCTATTGGCTGGTCAAGTTCTCCTCTTCGGCACTCGCTCTCGCAGGGCGCCCCGCAGACTCTTCCGCAGATGGAGGCCAGGGGGTTGGGGCCGCGCGCTATCAGATAGGCCTCTTCGTCATTGCCCTGGGCAATTGCACGCACATAACCCCGTGAGTCCGTGTGCACGGGGCACGCGAACTGGCAATTGATCTGCTCGCGCCAATAGCCGGCATCGGGCAGACGGATGCTGCTGGAGCTTTCAGGCATGTTTTGTTCGGAGTTCATCGCTCTTGTCATCATGTGGAATTAAGATCGACATCCGGCAATTGGACTTTCCTATTTCCAACGTAGCGGGGGTACAATTGTTCAACATATCTTCCAGTGTCCAGCGCGATAATACGGCCGTGGTGGCCAGGTGGACTTCCTGCATCGCGTGATGAAATGAACAGACAGATTCCATATGTGGCGTTTCTTTGCAGTACCCGGCCACCATTTGTCCCTGACAAGCTTCTATTACGTTGAGAAAAGTGATCTTGACAGGGAGCCGGTTTAAAGTAACGCCGCCCTGTGCGCCTCTATGGGAATTGAGGATAGTGGCTTTGACCAGCAGGCTTGTTACTTTGGCCATATAGGAAGGAGATGTACCGGCATTCTCTGCAATCAAGCGAGGGGTCACAGGTCCCTTGCCTCCATACAGACCGAGGAATATCAGGGCCTTAAAGGCCAATTCCGTAGTTTTGGTAATCATCAAGGAATCCGATTAAAGGAGAGAATACGGATATGTTATATCCATATTAAAATCATTCCATCCCAATTGTCAACATAAAATGTCAGTTTTCAATTTAATTACTCGTTATGCCACGTTCCCGATTTTCCCTTACCCAACCTTATTTCTCAAATTGTAACTTGTTGATAATTAAAAATTAAGGAAATACAAGCAATCCCATCTTAAGCGTTAATCTTCGGCACCTGGCTTGTCTGAAGCACTCAAAGGCTGGGTACCAGGTCTGCGCTGCCGGTATAGTTCTGCCAGCGAAAACCCTGGTCGTTTTCTATATCCTCGAAAGCGCCTGGTTCACCCCTGTCCGGCCCATGGAAAATACCTCCGCCGAATGTGGTCAGGTAGATCATCCCCGGCTGGTGTGGGTCGAAAAAGGGACGGTAGCCCCACTTGAAGTTGTAGCCTTCGAGCCGGTACCAGCTCTCGCCCCGGTCCTCGCTACGGAAAGCGCCGTTGTTGAAAGTGTTGATAATCACCACCGAACTGTTGTTCGGGTCAACAGCCCCGGCGTAGACATGGGCGCTCTCGTCAAAGACCTGTTCCCAGGTCTCGCCGCCATCCTGGGTGCGCAGCAGCCCGCCTCTAATCTCGGTCCAGGGTTCCACTGATCTTACTTCCGTGGGCCAGCAGGAGAGGTACATCCGCGAGGGATCGTCGTGGTCGAACACCAGGTCGTTGGGAGCGTTGTAGCCCTCGGGCAGTGTGACCAACTTCCAACTGGCCGCCTGATTGTCGCTGCGGTAAAGCTCACCGTCAATCCGGTTTCCCCCCACCAGGCCGCGAGCCACCAGCAGGTAAAGCGTGCCGTCGGGCAGACGGACAATCCGCCAGGCATAGCGGTTAGCTCCCAGGCCGCTGTTGGCCGAAGACCAGCTACTGCCGCCGTTGGTGGACTTGTACACGCCCCGGCCGAAACCACAGACGTACAGGGTGCGGCTGTCCACCGGGCTGGTGGGATCAAGAATAATATGGGTGCAGACTGTGTTGGAGGGGATGTTAGTATTACTGGTTGTCCAATTGCGGCCCGAGTTGGTGCTTACTGCCACGCCGCCCTCGTAGCCATGCTGCTCAAGCTTGCCCGAGCGGAACATTTTCTCGCGCGGCAGGTCATGGCAATTGGACCAGACTGACCAGGCTTTACCCTCGACATCCGGATCGAAAACAGCCCAGTAGCTGGTGTTGCGCCACGCGCTGGGAATGCCCCCGATACTATGCGCCCAGCTATCGCCACCGTTGGAGGAGGCAAACATACCCACGTCCGTGGTGGGAAGGATGATTCGC
>SDBV01001104.1_pt1 | contig 40060 bp, 22 predicted proteins | sample 2277081 | NCBI WGS metagenome assembly SDBV01 (sample SAMN10402039, study PRJNA504765) | marine sediment metagenome | isolation source: marine sediment core GS10_PC15, 223 cmbsf | place: Arctic Ocean: Southern Knipovich Ridge | collected 2010
TAGACTACGGGCTAGCTGTGCCCGTTAGATTTTATGTTTCATTGAGTGGAAGTGATTTAAACAGTGGAACACCGGAGCAACCATTTGCCACTTTGGAAGCTGCAAAAAATGCTGTCAGAAAATTTAAAAAGAACAAAACTTCATTAAATACTCCTGTTGAGGTTATTATCAGGGGCGGGGTTTATTATCTTAATGAAACCTTACTGTTCAGGCCTGAGGATTCGGGTACAATAGATGCAGGTATCACTTGGCGTGCAGCGAAAAACGAAAGGGTTGTCCTTAGCGGCAAAAGAGCCACCAGGGCGCGTTTCCCCAATACAGATGAACAAAATCCCTTTTTGTATGCAATTGATGGATCGATGGATCATATAAAGCTCCGCGACGGAGAGGTGAAATCAAGTTATTGCATAAACAGAGTATAATTATGAAACATATGACGACACATCATCAAAGCATTATAACAATTTTCTCCTTTGCAGTTATGCTGCCCCTCTTTTTCGGGTGCGCAACGAAGGTCGATGACAAGCATTCCGGTGGCATCCTGTTGCTTGAAAAACCTGCAACGAACTGGGAGAAGGAGGCGCTGCCTCTGGGAAATGGCCGTTTGGGCTGTATGGTATTCGGCGGGGTCGAAGAAGAACGTTTTCAGTTTAACGTGGACAATCTCTGGACAGGAGATGAAAACCTGCCCGGCAACTACAGAGCACCCGGCATGGGGATGTATCAGAACTTCGGCAATCTGTACGTGGCCCTGGATGCCAGGAGTCCGGCGACGAAGTATCGGCGTGAACTGAATATCAGCATGGCTGTGTGTCGTGTTGCCTATCAACAGGATGGCACCGAGTTCGTACGTGAGACATTCTGCAGTCATCCCGACCAGGTCATGGTTTCCCGGATGACGGCAAGTGCAAAGGGCATGTATTCCGGTCGTATGAGGCTTGTGGGTGCGCATGGCGAAAAGACCTCCGCTCAACCCAACCGCCTCACCTTCACCGGTACGTTGGACAATGGATTGCAGTACGAGGCACAGGTTCTCGTTGCGGTTGAGGGCGGAACGATCAGGATGGAAGGAGACACACTGGTTTTCAGTGGATGCAACAACCTGACCATTACCCTTGCGGCAGGCACAAACTATGTCATGGACTTCACCAGGAAATGGATGGGCGAGCACCCACATGCGCGTGTGACCAGGCAGGCGGACCGGGCCTCGAAACGCTCCTGGTCAAAGCTGCTTAAGGCGCATGTTAAAGATCACCAGTCGCTTTACAACCGCGTGGAGATCGACCTTGGCAGAACCGAAGAGGCTCAGCTTGCTATGCCGATAGACCAGCGGCTTCAAGCTATCCAAAATGGAAAGGCGGATCCGGATATGGATGAGCTTCTGTTTCAGTACGGTCGTTATTTGTTGATTGCCTGTTCAAGGCCCGGAACGTTGCCGGCCAATCTGCAGGGGCTGTGGAATGATCGGAATGATCCTCCCTGGCATGGGGATTACCACAGCAACATCAACCTGCAGATGAATTACTGGCATGCAGAATCTGCCAACCTGGCTGAATGTCACACACCTCTTTTTGATCTGCTGACCGAGTCGCTGGTACCCTTTCGCAAGGCAACGAAGATGTCTTACGGCAACGATATTCGGGGATTTACCATCCGTACATCCCATAATCCGTTCGGCGGGATGGGTTGGAAATGGAACATTCCTGCAAGTGCCTGGTATGCCCAGCATTTCTGGGAACATTATGCGTTTGGACGCGATAAGGAGTATCTCCAAACAGTGGCTTATCCGTATCTTAAAGAAGTATGCCTGTACTGGGAGGATCATTTGAAGACACTCCCCGACGGCCGGCTGGTCGCACCGAACGGTTGGTCACCGGAGCATGGTGCGACGGAGGATGGCGTCTCGTACGATCAGCAGATCATCTGGGATCTGTTCTCAAATACGATTGAAGCGGCGGCGGAGCTTGATGTGGACCAAGATTACAGCAAGAAGCTCTCTGGAATGCGGGACAGGTTGGTGGGACCGAAGATCGGAAAATGGGGTCAGCTTCAGGAGTGGATGGAAGACAAGGATGATCCCAAAGATCAGCACCGGCATGTTTCTCATATGTTCGCCGTATATCCGGGTCGTCAGATATCGTTAAGTAAAACACCCGGGTTTGCAAAAGCAGCGGCGGTGTCGTTGAAGGCGCGCGGGTTCGGAACCGTAGTTGGCTGGGGAAACGCCTGGAAAACCGCCCTCTGGGCCCGACTCCTGGATGCCGAGAGTGCCTACACATATTATCATAAGGAAGTCTCTGCCAATGCGTTTCCCAACCTCTGGAATGGATGCTGGCCGGGTAGAACTTTCCAGATAGATGGGAATTTCGGTATAACCGCAGGAGCAATTGAAATGCTGCTCCAATCCCATGCCGGCGAGATTCATTTGCTGCCGGCCCTGCCACAAGCATGGGCGACGGGGACGGTTAAGGGTCTGAGAGCACGTGGTGGATTTGAAGTTGATATGGAGTGGAATGAAGGTAATTTAAAATCTACTGCGATAAGCTCAAAAACAGGAGGTATATGCAAGATTCGATTTAAAGATAGATTTACTGAACTGACTTTGAAACCAGGGGAAAAAAGAATACTGACCGAGTTTTAGATTATTTCTGGTTAACAATTTTTCAAATGAAACGAAGAGATTTTGTTACAAATAGCATTCTTGCCACATCGGGAGCATTTTTCGTTGATTCGGTTTTTGGGGCTGTAAATCCTGTTTTAAAAACTGATAATGTGGATGAATTATTTCGTGGATTTCAAGATCCACCGGTTGAATCCCGGGTTTTTGTACGTTGGTGGTGGAATGGTAACAGGCTTGCGAAAAAAGAGATCTTGCGTGAACTTGATGTGATGAAAGCCGCAGGTATTGGAGGTGTTGAAATTAATCCAATTGCATTTCCTGGTGGTTCTGACCCCGTAGGATATAAAGCGTTAACCATTTTTGAAGACGATTGGCTGGATATGTTGCAGGTAGCTCTTCAGGGAGCAAAGGAGCGCGGAATTGTTTGTGATATGATTGTTGGTTCCGGCTGGCCTTTTGGTGGAGAATTTCTGAAAAAAGAAGAGCAGACACAAATGGTGACTATTGAGACCATTGATCTGAATGGAGGGAAAGAGTATCACTTCAAAATAGATGAACTTCTGGACAAAGTGAATCCGGAAATCGCTTCAAAAAATAAAACAGTTTATAAGGATTTGTTATCGGTGCGGCTACTCCCAAAAAAATCAGATGATTTTATTGAGGGAAAAGATCTGATGAATAGCATCATAAAAGAGAAGCTTGCCATCGATGTTCCCAAAGGTGATTATGTACTTTATTACGTGGTGAAACTTACCGGGTATATGGCAGTGATAAACGGTGCCCCTGGTGCTGCAGGGCCGGTGCTGAATCATTACAGCAAAGCGGCCACAGAGGAGTATCTGAGCAGGGTCTCCGATTTTATTTCCAGTAAAATCGGGAATATGGGAGACTATATCAGGGCAATGTTTTGTGATAGCATGGAACTTGAAGGAGCCAACTGGAATGATGATTTACCCGCTGAATTTGAAAAAAGAAGAGGTTATTCATTATTGCCTTATCTTCCCTTTGTTCTGAAAAAAGTGGGGCACATGGGAAATCCTCTTGAGGAGGAATATGGGACAAAATTCTCTGATGAGGTAACAGACTTACTTAAGCGGGTAGATTTGGATTTATATAAAACCCGGATCGAGCTTTTTAAAGAACGGTTTATTGACACATTTAATCAATGGTGCCATAAAAATAACGTCCAATCCCGAATGCAGGCTTACGGCCGTGGAATGCACCCGCTTGAAGCAAGCATGGAGATTGATATCCCCGAGTGTGAAACCTGGTTGTTTAAAGATGTGGGACGAGAATATCCCGATACAGGATTAAAGGGAAGAGCACCCAGGATGTGTAATAAATATGTTGCTTCGGGAGCTGCACTGGCAGGAAAAAAGATTGTAAGTTGCGAAGAGATAACCAATACAGCCATGGCATTCATGGCCACATTGGAGAACATAAAAGTTGCAGGCGATCAGAGTAATATCTCAGGGGTTAATCACTCCATACTTCACGGCTTCAATTATTCACCACCCGAGGCGCCATTCCCCGGATGGATTCGCTACGGAGCTTATTTCAACGAAAGAAATACCTGGTGGCCCTATTTTCAAAAGTGGGCAGATTATAAAGCCCGTATTTCTTATCTCCTGCAAAATGCTTCTCCTCAGGCCAATGTCGCAATTCTTCAACCCCTTACTGATCTTTGGTTAAAATTTGGGCCTCAACGTGATCCTTTCCCCCGAAAATGGTATCCCGAATATCAGAATAACCTTTGGGAAGCCATCCATCAAAATGGTGGTGGTTGTGATTATGTGAGTGAAAAGATTATCAGTAAATCGACTTTCGAAAATGGAAGGATGATATACAATAATCGTTCATATGATGCCCTTCTTTTACCCGAAATTGAGACATTAGATATAGAAACAACAGAAGCTCTTGCAGCTTTTGCAAAAGCCGGAGGGAAAATTGTCTTTATTGGAAAAAAACCTTTCAAATCATCTTCTTATAAAAATGTGGAAACCAATGATGCAAGGGTGAATGAAATGGTGAATGATCTATTGAACCACCAGGATGGGAATGTTGTTGAGTATCCTTCACCCCAGGGAGATGTGATTAAATGGTATGGAGAATTGCAGGATGAACTGGAATTCAAGCCCTTTGTCAGATTTGATAATTCCCATAAATATTTAAGCCAGTCGAGCTACCGGCTTGAAGGGAATAGTATGTTTTTTATTGCCAATACCAGTTTGTCTGAACGCATATCGTTAAAGGCTGATTTTCAGGTAGAAAATAATCTCTATCCCTGGATCTGGAATCCTGAAACAGGAGAGAAAAAGCGCTATCCTGCTGCTGGCAGTAGCAACAGGATCGATCTTGAGCTTCCTCATGCCACTTCTGTGTTGATCGTTTTCGAAAAAGATTCCAAAGGAGAACAACTTCAGCCCATGAAGTTCAATCCCTCGTGTAAAGAGATTACAGGATCATGGCAGTTGCAGCTTAACCATATGAATGGAGACCGGCAGCAAATGAAGTTGGAAAAGTTAATAGATCTGAATGCTGATAAATTAACAAAAAGCTTTGCAGGTACCGTAATCTACGAAAAAACAATTGTCATCGATAATAAGGAATGCCGGTATATCGATTTGGGTAATGTTCAGGGAATTACAGAACTATCACTCAATGGTGAGCTACTGGGTTCAAAGTGGTATGGTGCTCATATTTATGATATCAAAAGTGTGGCGAAAATTGGGGTAAACAAGTTATCAATCCAATTGACAACCATAACCGGAAATTATCTTAAAAGCTTGAAAGATAATCCGGTTGCTCAAGGATGGACTAAAAATCAGCCGGATTATCCAATGGGAATTTTGGGACCTGTCAGAATCGCATAGAATGAGGGCCTTGAACCTATATTTGATTTTATAAACTGGTCCATTCTGAAAATTTTTATCAAAGAAATAGAACCAATTCAATTCATATAGAATGCAAACAACAAAATGAAATTCGACACATCAAAATCCGATACCCAGGCAACAAAAGTTGATCCTGTTAAAGTTGCTGATTTCCCTTTTGAAACTTATCAGGAATATGAACAAAAATTAACAGAACGATGCCTGAAATTCATAAAAGCAGATTCAGGAGTTTTGGTGTATCGACGAATGCGTGTTGCTGAAGTCTTCTCTTATGGTTGCAGGGATATGAAAAAGTCGTTGGAGTGGCAACTGGGTGCCCTGCAAAAAAGTATGGCTTATAAGGCTGATGTGCCAAATTTTTTAGAACCCTGGTATGGAATAGGTCCCGTTGCATGTTCATTTGGTATCGATTACATCTGGAATTCCGGTCAATCGCCAGCAACAAAACCGGCTTTTCAAACCATTGATGAGGCATTATGTTTTGATATTAAGCCGGTTAGCGAGACAGGAGTTGGAAGGCATTCCCTGGAAATGATTGAATATTTTCTGGAACAAACCAAAGGAAAACTTCCAATGTCCATGGGCGATATTCAATCCCCTTTTAACAATGCAACCAACGTTGTAAATACCAGTAATTTTTTAATGTCAATGATTTTGGAACCGGAAAAAGTACTTCAATTCCTGGATGTTTTGGCTGAACTTGAAATTGAGTTTTACAAAGATCAGGAAAAGCTAATTGGGAGTTGTTTGGTAAAACCGGGTCATGGTTATGCATCATCACGTGTTTTTGAAGGTTTTGGAATGAGCGATGACAATGTGGTGATGGTTGATGAGGAAAGTTACCTGAATTTTGTAACTCCTTCCTTCGAAAAACTGGGAAAAGCATTTGGTGGACCAGTTCATCATTCGTGTGGAAATTTTTCTGATAAAGCCGAAATGCTTAAAAAGATAGATGGATTAATTATGTCAGACGCTGCTTTTACTCCGGAAACTGATCCGCATCCAAATCCTGTTGAACCATTTGTACAGGCATTAAAAGGTAGTGGCGTAATTTTAAATGCACGTATGGTTGGTAGTCCGGAAGTAATCAAAGAAACGATGCAAAAACTTTGGGATCCGGGTTTGAAACTGCTGGCTGTTACATTTTCGCAAACGGCTGAAGAACAACAGGAGGCATATAATATTATTCATAGAATTTAAAAACAGTTTCAGAAAATCCTTTAGTTACTGGCAACTTTCATCTTCATGGCCCAATCTGTGTCAGATATGGTTTTATTGCCGGGGAAGTCAGGCAACTGGATTTGACCATCTGCATTTGCTTTTAAGGTTCCGTTTCCCACTTCTGACCACTGGCCGGTTCTGGGATTGAACCATTGAGCGCGATACTCTTTACCTGGAATCATACCGGCAACAATCTGATTGACAGTTTTATCTTCGAAATATAAAAAAGCCAGTTTTTTATCAGGTGATCTTAACATATATGCCCATTCGTCCATTTTAATGGCATCGGTCCGAGGGTTGGAAAGATCAGTTGAGGCAAGTTCAAGTTTCTGATAATCAATTCCTTCAGATAAAATGTATTGCATTAGATATTTTGCCTGGATTATATTGGCCATTTGTAGTGTTTGCCAGATCTTGGGCCATCTGGGGGGAACTGCATATTCGGGTTCTCCTTTTGTATCTCCCCCAAATGAACCGGAACCAAATACATGTCCACCTAGGGCCCCGGAGAATAAATGCCCATATGCATGTGACCTGGCAAAATAATTATCCCTGTCCGAATTAGGCATTACAATTTCACCATCAGGCCTTCCGAAACTTACATCGTGCCACGAGTAATAAGGTTCATTACTGAAACACGGAACAGGCGGATTGGCATAAAATATATCTTCTACCATTTTTAAAATTTGATGATCGCGATACCAGTTTCCAACACTGTGGCATGTAAGAAATGGAGATTCATCCACATGCCCTAAATATTCCATTGAGCTTCTGGCCATCATAGCAGTTACCGGTTGTTCAAATGGCATACCCCCATATTTATCATCATAAAACTTAATAGCATTATGTATAAATCCATTTTTACCTTCATTGTCCAGAATACCATCATTATGTGTAAGGCTGTATATGAAATTATAAGTCCCATAGCGGGCTTTTATATAATTCAGATACCTGGCGAATGAAACATTGAAATTATGATAAGCTTTCCATGCAGCATAATGAGAACGACGGACTGTTTCAATGTAAGGAACAAATCCATTTTCCCATAGGTAATCCATTTTTTTATCCATGTTTTGCCAGTAAGCAGGATTTATCAGATCGAAATTTGCACATAAATCCTGTTTTCCATCACATTTACCGGGAAAGGCAAAAGGCATATTACCATCTTCATCATGCATTTCTTTAATTCTTTGACCAGCTGGTGCTTTAGGCCAACCACTGCGGATACTCACGCCGGAATCATCATTTATTGATCTATTATTATCATCCTTCTTCCAATTAGGAAAGGATGCTATTGCAGCAATCGAATTGAATCCATTCTTTTTCAACCATTGAATACCCCCTTCAAAACACCAGTTGGTTGAATCAGGAGTATAATCCCGGGCAATTGTGTTACCTTCCAAGGGATACCTCCACGTAAATGCAGCCCACCAGGTATCGGCCATCAAGTAGAATGGAGTACCATCAGGATAAATAAAACCATGTCCTGCGTCTGAATTCGTCCGGATGATTCCACGCTTATTTGGGTTTAACCTTTTTTCTTCTTCCGTCCACTCACTTGCGACAAAACTTCCTGATTTATTTTGCAGCCCGGGATCATCTACGCTGGCATAACTTTCCCACTTCCATTCGCCTGGCTCAGTAGCAATTACCCTGACTTTAAAAACATTATCCCCGTCCCAGAATCCATAAACCTTTTTATCGAAGCCCGGCCCTGATAGATTCACCCATATATTAACATCCATGTACGGATTTAAATAGGTGTTCTCTGCTTCCAGGATGATCTCCACCATCTCCCAAACATGTACATTTTTAGCGGAAACTGTTCCGCCATACAACAACACGGCAAAAGCCATGATGACTTTTAATTTTAATGTCCTTTTCATAAGGTTTCGTTATTAATGATCCCTTAAATTTACAAATTCTTATGATAAGTTTCTCGCCCTGGTAATTGATCAGCTCTGAATTCAGATTATCTGAAATCTTCTTTGTAAATTGTTCCTGTTCTTTGAAAGTCGTGATTGTAAGTTTTTTTGTTTAGCACTTTAAAACTATAAATCAACCGTGACTTTCAATTTATTTACCTTACTAATCCAATTTTACAGAAACAAAGTTACGTAGCGAACAAGAATGATATTTCAAGTATTTGTGGCTGTTTTTCTGATCTTGCAAATTACGAATTGCAAGAATTTTTCAGCCAACCAGTCAAACGGAATTATTCAAAACAAATGGCACTCTTTTAATACAACTGACGAGGGAGGATTATTAGGCGAAAGAGTCGACTTGTGGCGCAATAACCGTTTATGGAATATTGCAGAATCGGGATACTTAATTGATGGTTTTGAAAAAAGGCCCGGGACACATGCCTGGCAGGGTGAACATTTGGGAAAGTGGCTGCATGCCGCTACTCTGGCTTATAACATCACCGGTGATGAAAAGCTAAAAAAAGAGTTGGACAAAATGGTGCAAAGGCTACTGGCTACCCAACTGCCGGATGGATACCTTGGGACTTACGCCGAAGAAGCCAGGTTTATGAATGTGTCGGAATCCACTGACCCAGCGCTTCTGGCAGACGATATTCAGGAAGATGAAAAGAAAGCTGTAATTGCTGCCTGGCGCAGCGCTAAGGGTGGATGGGATACCTGGACATTTCGTTACAACTTATATGGTTTGCTTACCTACGAAAAGTACTTCCCAAATGATAAGGTAGTTGATGCCTGCAAAAAAATGGCAGGTTTATTAATTGAAACTTATGGTGAGGGAAAAGCGGATTTGACCAAATATGGTACCAGACAGGGTATTTCAGCCACTACACTTCTGGAATCAATAGTGATGTTGTTGCTATTGATTTAGATTATCAACTAAAAACACATTTCCAGGATGGAGAAGAAAACAGTAAATGGATTGCTTTTACTTATGGACCACTTGCCTTAGCGCAGAAGATTACTGAAATTCCAGGCGAAGAACCTATTTTAAACTATAGTTATGAAGCGCATATTACCCTGGATGAGTTTGGCTTATTATGGCGCAGACTGAGAGCTGTGCAAATATTGCTACAGGAGAATGGAACCACAGGATGAATCTTTTTTTTGGCGATGCAAAATATGCTGACCTGGTGGAGCTAACAATGTATAATCCGGGTATTTCAGGTGTCTCATTAAGCGGGGACAGGGTCACATGAAAGTCTGGTTGCCGGCACAAATGGAGTAAATCTAATCCAATAGGAATTCAATGATAAGGAATGGTATTGGTACAGAACAAATTATAATAACAAAGTGATTATGGAAAGCAAATTAGTTTGCCTGGGTAAAAAAATAGCAATTCTTCTGGTAACAACAGTTCTGTTAATACAGTGCAATACTGAATCGCCAACCAACGGAGACTTAGAAAAGTATTTCATTAATCCGCCCATTGAGAACCGGCCTTTGGCATTTTGGGACTGGTTAAACGGTTACGTCGATACGGCCAAAATGGTTTATGAATTAGAGGAAATGAAGAACAAAGGGATGCAGGGGGCATTTATATGGGATGTTGGTGCACTTGCTGATCCTGAAAAAATCATTCCTGTAGGTCCTGCTTTTCTGGGTGAAAAATCAATGGGGTATATCTCCCTTGCACTGAAGACAGGTGGACGGCTCGGGTTGAATCTTGGGATGATAGCTTCCAGCAGTTGGAATGCCGGGGGTGACTGGATCGAAGAGGCTGATGCAAGTAAGCAGCTGCTAAGTACAACCCGGACAGTGGTAGGGCCATCGAAGAGAAAGATTACCATTGGAAAACCTAAAAGCAGGAGAGGTGAACCTAAGATATACTCTTTAATAAGCTCAATCGCAATACCCTATTCCGATTCAAAGGAGATAGATATTTTTACGGATAGAATTATTACTTTGGATGAGTTCACCTCAGAAGATAATATTATTGAATGGGAGGTGCCTGAGGGTAAATGGGATGTTATCTCTTTTTTTATGTGTAATACCGGTCAAAACCTGGAATGTCCGAGTCCAAATTCAATTGGCCTGATGATCGACCATCTGAGTAAAAGGGCAACAAAGATCCATTTCGATACGATCCTGGCAAGACTGGATAAAGTAAGTACTGAAGATAATTATTTAAAGTACCTGGAGGTAGACAGTTATGAAGTTTGGCCGGCAAAAGACTGGACGCCTGGCTTTATACAGGAATTTATAACTCGTTATGGATATGATCCCATGCCATTTCTGCCTCTTCTTCAGGGATATAGCAGTAAGGATAGCGTTGTTGGAAAGCGTTTTCTGGGTGATTATAGCCGCCTGGTTAGCGATCTGATGATCGAAAATCATTTTGGACAATCTGTTGATATTGCAAGTAAGAAAGGAATTCAGATGTTTGCCGAAGCCGGGCATGGAGGTTATCCCAGAGTAGATCCGCTTAAGGCACTTGGGAATTCTCATATACCCATGGGAGAATTCTGGAACAGGAAACGCTTCTGGGTTACCAAAGAAGCTGCCAGTGCAGCCCATATATATGGTAAAAATGTAGTAGCTTCAGAATCGCTTACAGGCTGGCAAAACTGGCAGCACGGGCCTGCCGACTATAAACAGCTATTGGATGTAGCTTTCTGCCAGGGCCTTAATCAGGTTGTATTTCACACCTTCGCCCATAATCCTGAAATAGCAGGCAAGCCGGGATTTGTATATCATGCCGGCGAACATATCAATGTAAATACAACCTGGTGGGAAATGGCAAGGCCTTTTATGGATTATATCAGCAGATGTTCATATATGTTAAGGCAGGGAAATTTTGTCGGGGATGCTTGTCTTTATTATGGAGACCAGGCCCCCAATCTGGTACCTCCCAAACGTATCGACCCTAACATTACACCCATATATAATGACGACCAGTGCCTGCACTGTGGCTTACCTAAACCTGTAAATGCCGGTGAACTGCCCGGTTATGATTATGACTACATCAACGCCGATATAGTAACTACTACCTTAACTGCAGAAAGCGGAAAATTAGTATTGCCATCCGGACAATCGTACAAAGTAATGTTACTTCCTGACAGGGATGACATTTCGCTTGAAGTACTAAAAAGTCTGGAAAAACTGGTTAACAACGGTGCAGTAGTTATCGGCAGAAAACCTGAAAGAACTACATCCTTAAAGAACTATCCTGATTGCGACAGGGAAGTTAAAACAATAGCAGGCAAATTATGGGGCAGGTGCGATGGTGAAAAAATACTTTCAAATAACTATGGTAAGGGAACGGTTTACTGGGGAAAGTCAGTAGAACAGGTACTAAAAGAGCTTAATATTCAACCAGATCTTGAAGTTAAAGGTATTGATAACTGCGACCGGCACATCGATTATATTCATCGTCAGACCGAAACAGAAGATATCTATTTTGTATCAAACAGCAGTCCGGTGGAAGAAAAAGTAACCTGTATTTTCAGGGTTGACGAAAATATGGTTCCTGAATTATGGGATGCAGAAACCGGATTAATACAGCGGGAGGTAGAATACTCGAAAGAGGAAAACGGGATAAGTATTGAGTTCATATTGGATCCTTTGGCATCAAGGTTTGTAGTGTTCAGAAACAAATCTACCGGTAAAAATGATGCCGGATTGAGCTGCGATTTACAATATGGTTTTCAGCATAAACAGAAAGCAGGAGAAGTTAATGAACCGATAGATTTAACCGACAATTGGGAAATTGGTTTCAATCCTGAGATGGGTGGCCCGAAATCATATCAGCTTGATAAACTCACCAGCTGGTCTGATATAGATGAGAAAGGCATCAAATATTATTCCGGCTCCGCAAGCTATAGCAGAGACTTTTCTATTGATAAGGATGCATTATCCTTAGGAACAGAAGCTTATGTTGCTTTCGGGGATATCCAGGAGATGGCCCGCGTTTTCATTAATGGCAATGATTGTGGTATCGTTTGGACTCCGCCTTATAAGGCCCGGATCACCCCATACCTGCAAGCAGGGACAAATGCCATCACCGTGCAGGTCATTAATACCTGGAACAACAGAATTGTTGGGGACTTACGAAATCCAAAAGAAAAAGCATATACCCACACAAATGCTAAATATAAATTTACTGAAAATAGCTCCTTGTTGAAATCAGGGTTGATGGGCAAAGCAGAAATAATTTTTTATACAAATAGATATGACTAAACCAATAACAACACTTTTTTACTTTCTAATTTTATCGGGCTTGCTAGTTAACAACGCCAGCTACGCAGAAGTAAAGTTACCTGCCATTGTTTCTTCTAACATGGTTTTGCAGCGCAATACAACAATTACCTTATGGGGCTGGGCAGATGCTAAAGAAAAATTAGTCATTACAGCATCCTGGTTAAAAGATCCAATAAATATTGCTACAGATAAGACTGGAGATTGGAAAGTTGAAGTTCAAACAACAGATAGTAAAGAGCCTCAAACAATAAAAATAAAAAGCCATGAATCTGATATTTTCCTGGATAATATCTTGTTTGGGGAAGTTTGGCTCTGCTCAGGACAATCAAATATGGAACAACCGGTCAGGGGCTATTTTGGCCAGCCAACATTTGGTTCTCAACAGGCAATAGCAACTGCAAACAACGAGAATTTAAGGCTGTTTACGGTAGAGAAGCATGCTGACACCAATCCGATAGACAATGTAAAAGGATACATAGGTTGGCAGTCGGCCAATCCGGGAAGTGTAAAGGAATTTAGTGCCATTGCCTATTTCTACGGACAGCAATTGCAAGAAATCCTGGATGTTCCCGTAGGCATGATTCTTACTTCCTGGGGAGGAAGCCTTGTAGAAGCATGGATTAGCAATGAAGTTTTGAGCACAATTGAAAAAGTAGATCTTTCAGATGTTGATTTGAGGAGAGGTAATCGTTTCCCAACGGTACTGTTCAATGCTATGATTCATCCGTTAATTCCTTACACCATAAAAGGTGCGTTGTGGTATCAGGGTGAGTCCAATGCAAGTCAACCGGAGAAATATAAAACACTGTTCCCGGCTATGGTGAAAGATTGGCGAATCCGTTGGGGCATTGGAAATTTTCCGTTCTATTATGTCCAAATCGCTCCTTATGCTTATGGCTGGGGTGAAAACGACAACAGCGTCCCTCTTATGCGCGAAGCACAATTGCAGTGTTTGGATCTAATTCCTAATTCAGGCATTGCCATTACCCTGGATATAGGAGAAGAAGAAATAATTCATCCAGCCAAAAAGAAAGAGGTAGCAGACAGGTTGCTATACAACGCCCTGAACCAATCCTACGGATACGAGGCGGTGGATTTTTCCGGACCTGCTCTTGACTCTATTCATATCATGCATGATACGATTATGATAACTTTTAAATATGCAGAGCATGGAGTTTATTGTTTTGATAAGTTAGAAGGATTTGAAATTGCAGGGGCTGATAAGGTATTTTATCCTGCTACAGCGATAAACAATTGGGATGGAGTATATGTGAAAGGCGATAAGGTTAAAAATCCGGTAGCAGTACGTTATGCATGGCGCAGTTGGGTACAGGGAACTTTGTTCGACACCAATTTGCTTCCAGCCTCTTCTTTTAGAACTGATAACTGGGATGATGCCACACTGTTCAAAGAGTAAATCAATAAGAATCAATTGAAAAGAATATAGTCTGTAGTCAATTCAAGAACATGCTGAAAATGCTTGAATCAAAATAGAAAAGAGAACCAAAAAGAATGAAATATTTTATTGGATAAAAAGGAATAAAAAAAATGACTAAGATGAAATTATTGTTCATGATGTTATGCTGTATTGCAGGAGGTGTAACTTCCATTGCTCAGGACCTACCCAACATCATCATCATTTATACTGACGATTTGGGATACGGTGATCTTTCCTGCTACAATGATAGAGCAGCCTATATGACACCACAGTTGGACAAAATGGCCAAGGAAGGGGTTCTGTTTACGGATGCCCACAGTCCGTCGACAATCTGTTCACCCTCCCGGTATGGGCTTTATTCCGGCCAACAGATATATCGTTCTACCGGCAAGGGGGGGGGAGCCTTTGAGGGGCCCGGGGGGCCAAGCTATTTAAAGCCCGGGACACTCACGATTGCGGATATGCTGCGAACAAAGGGATATCGGACAGGAGTCTTCGGAAAATGGCATGTGGGACTTACCTGGTTTGACAAAAACAATGAGAGACTGGGTGGTGGTTTCGAAAACTCATTGCTTATTGATTACGAGAAAAGCACACCACTTATTGATGGTCCCAATGAAAGAGGTTTTGATGAATCTTTCATCACACCCAACTGCCCTACCACTGATCCACTATATATCTACATTGAGAATGGAATGGTTCCAATTCCAGCGAGTCAAAGACATCTTAGGTCTAATCTTCCAAATCCGGGTGGCAAATGGCGTTGGGATAATGACGAGGGCTGGATGGCACCAGGCTACAATTTTATGGAAGCGGATTTACTGTTTTATGAAAGGACCCGTGAGTTTATTACAGAGCACAGGAAGAATACACCCAACAAACCTTTCTTTGCTGTCTTATCGACTCAAATTGCCCACGCGCCTGTACTACCTGCTCCTGAATTTAATGGCGCGACTAATGCTGGTCCTCGTGGTGATTTTGTCTGGGAACTGGATGTTCTGGTTGGGCGTGTTTTAGATTTGGTGAAGGAGCTGGGAATTGATGATAACACACTGATTATTTTTAATTCTGATAATGGAGCCGAAACTGTACATGTAGACTGGATGCGTCAGGATCACGAGCACGATGCTTCCGGAGGCTGGAGAGGAATGAAGCGGGATGGCTGGGAAGGTGGTCACCGCGTTCCCTTTATCGTTCGTTGGCCAGGTATATTTCCCAAAGGTTTGGTATCTGATCAGATGACCAATACTACAGATATTTTTGCCACGATCGCTTCAATTATTGGGTATAAACTCAAAGATGAAGACGCTACGGATAGTTTTGATATGTTGCCAGCCATGCTGGGAACGCAGGATAAGAATAAATCGATCAGACCTTATATGTTGACCCAGAGTTTTCGGGGAGAATTTCAGATTCGTCAGGGAAACTGGAAATATCTTGACCACATGGGATCTGGAGGCAATAATTATGAAAGTAAGAATCTTAAGAAATATGCTTTGCCGGAAACTGAGCCTGATGCATCTGGTCAATTATACAATCTGACAAATGACCCTGGTGAAACAACAAACCTGTTTTTCTCTGCTGCTGACAAACGTAAGGAACTTCAGAAACTACTTCAACACGCGAAATCAAGTGGACGTAGTGCCCCGCTAAACAGGCAGCCACTCGGGATCGGGAGAGTGAAGGAACTGAGTAAGTAAGGAAAAATATAAAAAACACCCCATGCATCTAAAATTATTTATTGCATTGAGTTTGCTAATGTTTGCTTGCTCAAATCCGTCGGAACAAGAGATTAATCCTGTGAAGAAAATAAAGGACTTTCAGGACCTGTCGGATGAATTTGTCAATCCCCCTGGGTCATCAAGACCCGGTGCTTTCTGGTGTTGGCTAAATGGAGATGTCACCAAAGCTTCGATTTCGAATGATTTGGAAGAAATGAAGAAGAAGGGGATGGGTAGAGCAGAAATATGGGACGTTGAAGCAAGAAATAATACCAATGGAGCCTATGGAATAGGTCCCGCATTTATGGGTGATGAGTCTGTCGAATTGATTAAGCACGCCTTATCTGAGGGGAAACGCCTGGGGTTAAGAATGGGTATGGTGGCATCTAGCGGATGGAATGCTGGCGGCTCGTGGGTTACTCCTGAATGGGCGGCAAAAGCGCTTTTTTCTTCGGAAATTAAAGTTGCAGGTCCGCAATCATTTTCCGGAACCTTGCCGTTTCCTGATGTTCCCAGGCGTTGTCCAAAAGACAAAAATGGAGTCCCTGTTTACTTCAAGGAAATTGCAGTTCTGGCCATTCCTGACAACCCTGGTAAAAATATAAAAGACCTTGGAGAGATTGTTATTCTTCATCGGGAATTTGATGGAAAAGTATTGAAATGGGAAGTTCCGGACGGGAATTGGACTTTACTCAGGTTCGTCTGCTCGAACACCGGACAACACCTCATTGTTCCCAGCCCCAATTCAGATGGGCTTTTTATTGATTTCTTTGATCCGAAGGCCACCAAAAGACATTTGAAATATTTCCTGGACCGTTTGGGTATCACTAAGGATAATGCCAGGGAATCAGGATTAGGTTACTTCGAATTCGATAGCATGGAACTGGACGAATCGACACCCTGGACCGATTCCATGGACAGTATTTTTCAGGCCCATCACAACTATGATATTCTACCCTATTTGCCTGCATTTGCCGGATGGGAACTACCTGATGGTAATGATAATTTCCTGTACCAATTCAAAAAAACGGTAAGTGATCAACTTATATTGAGCCATTACACCACAGGCAGGGACTTTCTTGCAGACTACGGCATTGAACTATTGGCTGAAGCAGGAGGCCCGGGTCCACCTATTTGGGATTCCTGTCCAGTTGATGCCCTGAAAGCTTTGGGAAATGTGAGTATTCCACGTGGCGAATTCTGGGTTCGTAACCGGCATAATCTGTTCCTGGTCAAGGAAATAGCAAGTGCTTCACATATTTATGGACTTGGAATGGTTGATGCTGAATCTTTCACAACCTGGAGAAGATGGAAAGACGCTCCTCATGATTTGAAGAAACATGTCGATCGTGCTTTTTGTGAAGGCTTAAACTCCGTTACTTTTCACACGTTCGCCAATACGCGTCCGGAGCATGGCCTGCCTGGAAGGGCGTATCACGCCGGGTCAGACATCAATCCCACAGCAACATGGTGGGAGCAGGCGAAGCCATTTATGGATTATTTATCACGGTGTTCATACATGCTGAGTCAGGGAACATTTGTAGGAGATGTTGCCTATTACTATGGAGACAAAGCACCCAATTTTTTCCCTGAAGTCCAGCGATCTCCTGATAGTCCCCGGCTCGAAGGCCTGAGTTTTGGTTATGATTTTGACGTCATCAATACAGATGTACTGATGAATCGGATGGAGGTGTCAGAAGGAAAACTGGTACTCCCCGACGGCTTGAATTATAAACTGCTGGTACTTCCAAACAGAGAGGATATACCCATTGAGGTTGTGAGAAAAGTAGAAAAGATGATAGCCGGTGGGGCCAGTGTTTTAATTCAGAATCCAGAGATAGCAGAAATAACAGAAGGAGATGTATATAAAAATATGAGCATTGATGATGCATTGGAAAGATTATCCATTGCAAAAGACTTTACCGGGGATGCTGAAAAAATGGATTTTATCCACCGGAAGGCTGGTAAGACAGATATCTATTTTGTAAGGAACAAAACCAATCAGCCAATCTCTGAAGACTGTGAATTCAGGATCATGAATGGGAAGCCTGAATTTTGGGACCCCGTCACCGCAGAGCAATATATAATTTCAGATACCAAAAGCATTGATGATAAAACTAAGGTAAACCTCCGGTTACCACCCTATGGATCGTGCTTTGTAATATTCAATCCCAGGAGCCGGCAACTGTCTGAATATAATGCAACGCCGGATGCTATAAGCACTGAAATTAAAGGGCCATGGCTTCTTTCCTTTCCTGAAAAATGGGGGGCACCTGCATCCGTAGAGCTCAATGAATTAATTTCGTGGACTGACCATGAAAATCAAGGGATTAATTATTTCTCCGGTACTGCATCGTATACGAACAGTTTTAATATCTCAAAAGAAACGCTTCAGACCAATCGCAAGGTTGTTATAGATTTGGGTGAGGTGTTGGATGTGGCGGAAGTATTTGTGAACGGGGAATCGGCCGGGATATTATGGACAAGTCCATTTAGATTAAATATTCAGGACTATGTTAAACAGGGGGAGAACCACCTGGAAGTAAAGATTACAAATATGTGGATCAACCGCTTGACGGGGGATATGGATTTACCAGTAGAGGAAAAATTCTGTAAAACGAATCACCCTTATATGACTAAAGATCGTTCACAGATAGGTGATGAAACATACAGGATTCAAAGAGCAGGCCTGTTGGGGCCGGTTACCATAAAAAATCGATGAAAAAATAATCTAGCGGCCGGCATACTAGCAGGGCGGGATAAAAGAATGATGGAGTCACCGTAATCATTGCAGGTGGATCACGGCTGCGTCCCTGTCATCTACCATTACACGGATTCCGTTCCCGTTTAATATCACGGTTTTCCCGCCCCAGAGGTCTTTCGCTGCATTTATTTCCACTTCGGAGGAGTTGAGCCGGATAGTGACTTCACGCGGTGTCCTTTCAGGATTGATCACCCAGAGGTAGCGTCCCCCGGGCCCTTCGTGCAAACGTACCTTAACTTCGGGGTCGCTCGAAAGAATGCCCTGAGAGACATTTCCCCATTCCAGTAATCCTTTGAAAAATTCCCGGGTCCCTTCGGAATGGTGCAGGTAGTACCCCGCACCCGGGAAAGTGCCTATCAATAGCGTTTTTCCCTTACCGAATTCATTCTCCACTGCCGCTACAGCCCCGTTGTCAAAAGTTCCGAGTACGCGTCCGTCTTCCGTCGAATATTCCTGGAGGAAATAGCGTCCGTTAATCTTTTCACCTCGGACATGAAGTGTCAGGTTTTCTAGCAGGTCGGGAGTGAACTCGACGTACTTCTCTACCGCACCGAACAGCCGGTCCAGGCCGAGATTCGGTTGCACTTCACCCACGTGTCCGCGATCGCCAAAGTAACCTGGCAGGCCCTCACAGATCAACCGCCCCCCGTTTTCCACGTATTCGGTCAGTTTGCGTGCCGTCTCCTCCTTCAGCATCACCGGATAGGGCAGGTAAACAACCGAATATTCACGGATGTGGTCGATGTGCACGTAATCGGGCTGAATGTTCGAATCAAAAAAAGCCTGATAAGCGCCACGGGCAGACTCTGCATAATACTGTGCACTGCCAAGTTGAACATAGTTAAAAATCGACGACTCGGGAACCCAAACAATGCCAATATCCCCTTTTACCGGATGGGATCGCCACAGTTCCGGATGGGCGTTGGCCCATCGAGCCACTTTGCCTGCCATCTCTGCTTTTGGCCCCACTGATCCATCCATATTCATTGGTCCAAACGCTCCCCAGAGCGGGCCGTCCAGCAGAGGACGCCATCTGGGGTAGAGGATACCGGTGGCGCCACCAGCCATCGAAATCAGATTCCAGATTCTTACGTCCTCCGCATCAGACATGCGTCCGTCCTCGCGGGCCCGTCCGGATACCTGCGGCTGCATCCAAAGAGATCCGGCCTCTGCTTCGGCATGCCAGAAGGTTTTCCCCCGGGAAGCAGCACGTACAAAATCGACTCCCTGAAACTGCATCCAAGGCTCATTTCCGTTTCGCGAGGCGACGTAGGTGAAACCAAATACATCAAACTCGGCGGCATCGCGCCAATCATTGTATGAAACATGTGAAAGTGATGCAGCACGCGCAACGAATGCACTATGACCTGTTACGAGGTGATTTTTGTCCAGGCTTCTAAACAGTTCAACACGGCGGTGTAAAAGGCGGCTCTTGTTGTCGCTGGTGAATTCCATCCAGTCTATGGCGTCGGCGTAACCACCGCTACGCGAGCGTGGCGGGCGAACGAATTCCCACCTGGCCATGCTGTAACGGTTCCAGGCTTTGCCCAGTGCCTCGAGAGAACCATATTTCTCTTTGAGCCACTCACGGAATTTCTCCTGAGTGGCTTCGCAGTAACACTCGTAAGGATGCATTTCGTTCCAGAGGTCGTAGGCCAGCAAGGCGGGGTGATCGCGGTACCTTTCGATGAGGGCGGTTTGAAACTTTTCGGCCGCTAGGAGTACATCATCATTATCCAGACACATGCCGACACTGCCGGTAGCACTACTGCCACCCATAGAGGGATATGAAACAGAATGGTTACCGGACACTTTATGCCCAGCCGGGTAAAGTTCACCCATCCATTCAGGTGCGGCATTGGATATTTCGCCAATGACGACCTGGATTCCGTTTTGAGCGGCGAGGTCCATCTGCCGGTCATAGTCACGCCAGTCATACTTACCCGGGCTGACTTCAATGACGGACCACATAAACCAGTGCCGCATTACATTCATGCCAATCTCCGCAGCGGTCTTGTAATCCCTTTCCCAATCCTCCTCGGGTGGATTCGATTTCCGGAAATACACCGCTCCGTATGGAAACACCGGCTTCCGGTCCACAGCTGAGTCAGCCAATGCTGAATATTGGTCTGTTGTTGCCGCAGGGTTTTTTGAGGAGGCAGAATCTTCATGACTATTATTTTGACAGCCAGACAGTGTAGATACCACAACAGAGAGAAATACAATAATGCACTGCTTATTTTTTTTGATCATAACATATTCACTTTTATAATTCAATCGTTAAAGTTGACAAATATTAAGTTATCCAGTGGTCTTAGATTCGGGCTGTATAATGTTGAATTACTCCTTTAAAATCTTACCACTCTCTAACAGGCGAATGCGTTTTAATGTAATCAGGGTCAATTATCAGGCCTAATCCTGAACCGGTGGGGACCTTAACCACACCATCTTCGCTTGTAAAAGGATCTGTTTTGCTTTCGATAGGTACAGAATTCCCATTTGCGTCAAACGTTGCAAATAGTTTAAATTCGTGATACGGACCTGCATTGGGACAGGCGGAAACAAAATGTAACATGTAGAGGTATCCCAACCCCCCGTCGGTCATATGCGGAATGATGGTTTTCCCAAATGCTGCTGCCATGCGTGCCACTCTCATCGAACGAATCATTCCTCCGAAATAAAACTGATCAGGCTGTACTATGTCAAAGGCATCGTTTGCAATCAGCCAACGGAACGCACGCATTCGGAATTCCTCCTCACCACCGGCCATTTGAATATTGAGCTCATCCGCCACCTGTTTCTGTTCTTCGTACCAGTCCCATGGAATAGGCTCTTCGTAAAAAAAGAAATTGTACTCTTCCAGTATTCTGCCGATGCGGATGGCCTCATCCGGGGAATAGGAACCATTACCATCAAGCATGAGAACCATTTCATCTCCAAATGCTTCACGCGTCATCTTAATGAGTTTCTCGGTCCGTCCAGGGGCATTATCGGCATTCGTGCCCATTTGATTTCCGACGCCACCTCTGATTTTGATGGCTCTTGCCTTGCTTTCTAATAAATCTTTTTTTACAAGTTCCAGGGACTCTTCCGGTTTTAGTCGACGCATTTCAACATATCGTGATCCCTGGTAAACTGCAATGCGAGGGTGGTGGATCTCTCCGATAAGCTGACCGATGGGCTTATTTGCAATGTTACCCAGCATATCGAGGATGGCAAATTCCAGGGTAGCAATCTGTACACATTTTGGAACGCCACTACTTTTGGCACCGGGCTCTGAAGCCCATGTGATCAAATCATCCAGATCACGTGCGTCTTTTCCAATAAAGCCCCGTATCAAACCTTTCATAACCGGCCAACTTGACCTGCTAATGTTCGGGTGACCAACCGAAATACCTTCTGCGCCATCTTTAGAACGAACCCGGCAAAGAAAATTATTCCTGTTCCGAAGCAATTCTATGGATTCGATGATTACAGGAGAAGTAAACAGCTCCCTATTTAATACAGGCTGTTTAAGTATTTCATCGAGAGTGGCATACCTGGACGTTAAGTCCATTTGAGGGATAGGGGTGGTAAGTTCTGATTTGCAAGATGATAACGGTATTGTTGTAGTAGCCAGACCACCAACCAAGGCAGTCGAAATAAAATTCCGCCTGTTCGTTTTCATTTTATAGTTTTTATTGTGCAACTTAACTAAAGATTCGCCTGTTTTTGAAATTCCCTTCTAAATTTCAACGGTGTTAACCCTGTAATTTTCTTGAACTCCCTGTTAAAATAGGGAATATTATTATAACCACAAATATATCCAATCTCCGACATTGAATGGGTGGACTCTGTTAACAGCCGTGTAGCCTGACCGATTCTTGTCCTGTTCAGGAATTCAGTAAAGGTTTGTCTGGTATGCAATTTGAAATATCTGCAGAAAGCTGTCATGGTTAAATTTGCAATTGAAGCTACATGTTCCAGTTTGATTTCTTCCGCATAGTTCTTGATTACAAAATCGAAAACCTCACTAATTCTTTGATTATCAGTCTCTTTTATGGGGCGTTCATAGGCGAGTTGGGAGATGATCCGGTAATCCCTGGATAAACTTATCCTGTTCAATATTTCCAGTAGTTTCTGCAGACGGTCAAATCCACTGAGCAGCCATATTTGTTGAAATTGATCCTCCACATTCGCCGTGCTGGTCCGGCTGATCTCTATGCCTCTGGATGCCTCTGATAGAAGGGCGTATATGTGCCTGGTTTCAGGAAGCTGAAAAAATGTATCACCGAGCGCATCAGGTTTGAAATAAATAGAGAGCGATCTTGCTTTATACTCCTGGATTTCCACTCCCTCTTGTTCATCATTCCTGAATACATGAGGTACATTTGAACCGATCAGAAAGAGATCACCTTCCTGGTATGTAGCAATAGAATTCCCAATGAACCTGGTGCCTCTGCCTTCCATGATCAAGGTCAACTGGACCTCCGGATGATAATGACGTACCGGATAGAACCGGATGCCCTCCTCCAACTGGACATTAAATGATTCGTCTTCCAGTTTGGATACACGAAATAAGAGACCGTTTTTCTTTTCTTGCATTGAAATATCCGCATTAACAGTCTGCAATAATATATCAAGCTAATATAGTGTAATTTCTTGATAAAATAGTTAAAGACCCGAATGTCTTTAAATGCTATTTTTACAGAAAATCATTTTATTATGTCAAACAGCAACAGCGCCTTATTGAAAAAAGTAGAATGGACAGGTGTATATCCCGCCATAACAACCAAATTTCATAAAAATGACACACTGGATTTCGGCACTTTCCAATGTAATGTTACCAAGCAAATCGAGGCTGGTATCCATGGACTTGTGCTTGCTGGAACGTTGGGAGAAGCTTCCACATTAAGTAACAATGAAAAGGATGAATTGCTGCGAACAACGCTTGACTTTGTGAATGAAAGAATCCCGGTGATCATGAATGTGGCCGAGCAAACAACGAAAGGGGCCATTGACGCCGCTGAAAGAGCGACTGCAATAGGTGCAAAAGGATTGATGCTGCTGCCTCCCATGCGATATAAAGCTGATTCACGGGAAACCACTGCATTCTTTTTTGCAGTTGCCCAAGCAACAGACCTGCCAATAATGATTTACAATAATCCTGTGGATTATGGAATAGAGGTCACTGTTGAAATGTTCGATGAATTGCTTAAATCGGATAATATTCAGGCGGTAAAAGAATCCACCCGTGATGTTTCTAATATTGCCAGGTTGCGAAATGCATTTGGAGACCGCTTGAAAATACTTTGCGGTGTGGATACCATTGCAATGGAGGAGCTATTGCTGGGTGCAGATGGGTGGGTCGCAGGTCTTGTTTCCGCCTTTCCCCGCGAAACGGTTGCCATTTATGAACTTGTAAAAGCAGGTAAGATTCAGGAAGCAACAAAGATCTACCGTTGGTTCATGCCATTGCTTGAACTTGACCTTCATCCGAAGCTGGTTCAATATATTAAGTTTGCTGAAGTTGCAACCGGTCTGGGATCTGAAATCGTGAGGCCTCCACGCCTTCCCCTTGCCAATGAAGAACGGAAAAGGATCAAATCCATCCTCCGTAAAGCAACTGACAATATGCCTGTACTGCCCTAGTTGTAATCTGATAAATAGACCTGAATGAACATTACAGGAAAAAACCTGATCGGTTCTGGATATTCGGCAATGGGCAGGGAAACGTTTAAAGGATATGATCCTATAACACTCGAGGAGTTGGATGAATCATTTTGCGATGGAACCCCGGAAGAAGTGAACAGGGCCATGGATTTGGCCATGGAGGCCTTTTACAAATACCAGGAACTCTCGGGTATTAAACGCGCCGAGTTTCTTGAAGCTATTGCGGACGAAATCGAGGCACTGGATGATGAACTGATCAACCGGGTCCAAATGGAAACAGGTCTGCCCGAAGCTCGTTTAATCGGAGAACGGGGAAGGACAACAGGCCAGATCAGGATGTTTGCAGACCTGCTTCTTGAAGGTTCATGGGTGGAGGCAACGATTGATGTTGCCCAACCAGACCGGCTACCTGTGCCCAGGCAGGACCTCAGGAGGAAATTGATTCCTCTGGGTCCGGTAATTGTATTTGCAGCCAGTAATTTTCCACTTGCTTTTTCGATTGCAGGGGGAGATACAGCAGCTGCACTGGCAGCTGGCAATCCCGTAGTTGTAAAAGCACATCCCAGCCACCCGGGTACTTCTGAACTTGTCGGCAGGGCTGTTATCAAGGCAGCACTAAGTACGGGCATGCCGGAAGGAGTTTTTTCGATGATTCATGGGAGCTCTTATGCGCCTGGAAATGCTCTCGTATTGCACCCCGATGCCAGAGCAGTCGGATTTACCGGTTCTTTCCAGGGAGGAAAAGCCTTATATGACCTTGCAGCCAGCAGACCTGAACCCATTCCTGTATTTGCAGAGATGGGCAGTATTAATCCTGTATTCATTCTGGATCAGGCAATGGAAAAGAGGCCGACCGAAATCGCTTCCCAGCTGGCTGATTCTGTAAATCTGGCAGTCGGACAATTTTGTACCAAACCAGGCATCATTGTGCTCCAGGAGAACAAGGCCCTTGACGCCTTTTTACAGTCCCTGTCACGTGCATTTGCTCAGAAAATACCAGCAGCAATGCTCAATACCCGTTTTTCGAAAAATTATCACAATAATATTGAGCGAATCGAGAGGAGGAAAGAAGTTAAATTTTTGCATCAGAGTCAGGTCTCTGATAAGACAACGGATGTCATACCTGTCATAGCCAGTGTCTCTGCTGAGGATTTTATAAATAACCCCTCTCTTCACGAAGAGATATTTGGTCCGTTCACGATGGTGATCATCTGTAAGGATAAGCACCATATGTTACAATTGGCCAGACAGCTGAGAGGCCAACTTACCCTAACTCTCATGGCTGAACAGGATGAGCTTACGCGATACCGGGAATTGACAGCCACACTTCAACAGAAAGCCGGAAGGATCATTCACAACGGGGTACCCACCGGTGTTGAGGTAGTACCTTCAATGCATCATGGCGGACCATTCCCTGCCACCACCGATGTCAGGTTTACTTCGGTAGGTACTGCTGCCATCAAACGATTTGTAAGGCCGGTTTGTTTTCAGAACTGGCCGGAAAACCAGTTACCCGATGATTTACGGAATCATAATCCATTGAAAATCAGCAGGAATGTAAACGGAAAATGGACAAAAAGCTCACTTTCATAATTTTCGGATGATCAGGAAAACCTTTCAATGTATAGATGGCCACACCTGTGGTAATCCGGTTCGGCTGGTTACAAAGGGGGCCCCTGAATTAAAGGGCACGAATATGGCCGAAAAGCGCCTCCATTTCGTGGAAGAGTACGATTGGATACGGCGGGGGCTTATGTTTGAACCCCGGGGCCATGATTTGATGTCCGGGAGTTTCCTATACCCACCTTCCAATCCATTAAATGATTCGGGGATCCTGTTTATGGAAACCAGTGGCTGTCTCCCCATGTGCGGGCATGGAACAATTGGCACTGTCACATTTATGATTGAAAAAGAATTAGTGACACCGAAAACTCCGGGCATGCTCAACCTTGAAGTACCAGCCGGCGATATTAGTGCCACCTATAACATGACAAACGGGAAGGTTAGTTCAGTAAGAATTATAAATGTGCCTTCTTTTCTAGCGAAGGAAGGCATTGAACTGGATCTTCCCGGGCTTAGCAAAATAACATTGGATGTAAGCTATGGTGGCAATTTCTATGCGATCATCGAACCTCAGAGAAACTATCCGGGTCTTGAACATTTCTCGGTCGACCAGATACTTCATTATAGTCCCATTATCCGGAGTTATTTAAACAGAGATCATGAGTTTATACATCCGGAGGATAGCAATATCAGGGGTTTAAGCCATGTTATGTGGACGGGGAAAACAATCAATCCAAATTCTTCTGCCAGAAATGCTGTATTTTACGGTGACCATGCGATCGACCGTTCTCCTTGTGGCACAGGTACATCTGCAAGAATGGCCCAGCGGTTCTATAAAGGCCAAATGAAAGCGGGAGAGGAGTTTATACATGAGAGCATCATCGGGAGTGTTTTCATTGGTACCATCGAAAACCAGACGAGGGTTGGAGATTATCCTGCCATAGTTCCCGGAATCGAGGGATGGGCTAGGATCACCTCTGAGAACACCATAACGATCGATGAAAATGAGGATCCTTATGCATTTGGTTTCCAGGTTAATTAAGTGGTTAAATGAGCAAGGTAGCGATAGTGGGAGCTGGAATAATCGGTCTTTCCATTGCATATGAACTGACAAAAAAGGGCCATGCGGTTGAGATCATTGACCAGGGTAGTCCAGGTGAGGGTTGTTCCTATGGAAATGCCGGAATGATCGTTCCAAGCCACTTTGTCACATTGCCTTCACCTGGCGTGATCGCCAAGGCACTTCGCTGGATGACAAATTCCACAAGTCCGTTTTCCTTACGTCTTTCCTTGAAAAGACCCTCTCTGGATTTCCTGTGGAAGTTTTATTTGCATGCAAACAGGGTGCATGTTGAAAAACACAGGGATTTACTGATAACAATGCATCTGCATAGTCGGGGAATTTACAAGGACTGGGAAAAGGAATTGGACTCCTTCACAATGAAAACTGCTGGGATCACCATGCTTTATAACTCTATGAAAGGGGAAAAGGAGGAAAAGGAACTGGCCGCGAAATCGAACGAGCTGGGTATTCCGGCTCTCTTTTTAAGCAAGAAAGAGCTTGAAGAAAAGGAACCTAATTTAACTTTCAATGTACTGGGCGGGATTCATTATGCACTTGATGCACATCTTAATCCCGCACAGTTGATGAAGGCATTAAGAGATGAACTGATAACTCGTGGGGCAGTTTTTCACGATCATACCATGGTGACCAGGATATCTGCTATGAATGGAGAAATCACGGGCTTTCATTCCAATAAGGGTTTATTTAAAAGTGATTACTATGTGATGGCAACAGGAGCATGGAGTGAAGAGATGGGAAGATCCCTGGGCATATACCTGCCCGTTCAGAGTGGAAAAGGCTATAGTTTTGTTGTAGAGAACCAGGGCCAGGCATTTCAAATTCCTAAACTGATCAATGAAGACAGGGTAACTCTTACACCTTTGGGAGATCTTGTCAGATTTGGCGGAAGCATGCAAATAGGAGACCGAACTTCAGTGATCCACTTAAACAGGATCAGGGGCATCCTGAATTCCCTTTCCAGGTATTTCCCTGATTTTCCTGTACCCGAACTTAAGGATCTGGAACCCTGGTATGGTTTCCGGCCCGTATCCCCTGATGGATTGCCCTACCTGGGAGCACTTTCCCGTCATCCTAACTTAATTATAGCAGCCGGCCATGCCATGATTGGGATCAGTCTGGCTGCGTCAACGGGAAGGCTTGTTTCAAAAATCATCTCCGGAGAAAAGCCAGAGATTTACATTGATGCATTGAAACCTGAGCGTTTTAACAAATGATGTTATTTTTGCAGTTGACAGATATCAAATACATATAGATGATGAAAACAGAAGGTTTACCCAGCATTTTGAACGATGTCATAGGACCTGTTATGAGAGGCCCCTCCAGCTCGCATACGGCTGCTTCATGGCGTATCGCGATGGTTGGTGTTCAGCTTTTAAACGACGAATTAAAGGAAGCGCTCATTGAATTTGACGAAAACGGTGCATGGGCAGCAAATTACCGTGAGCAGGGAACTGCCTTGGGAATGGATGGAGGATTGCTTGGAATTGATATTGCTGATGAAAGGATCATTCAGGCTGATTTACTGGCCGTTACAAAAAGAATCCTTATAAAGTATCAAATCAGTAGCTTTAAAACGGATCATGCCAATACCGTCAGGTTGTCACTGAAAGGGAAGTCCGGAAAAACAAATCAAATCATTGCCGTTTCCACAGGAGGGGGTATGATGGAGATAAGGCAATATAATGAATATGAGACGAGCATCAAGGGGGATAGCTACCATCTCTTTATACATGCTGACCATAGTTTTGAGCAGAAGGATCTAAAAAGCATTCAGACTATGTTGCCCGGAAATACCATTATCAGCTGGTCTGAAAATGAAATTGGCGGACTGATCCAGATCAAATCTTCCGATCCCATCGCGGAGCACACGTTGAAACAGATAAGTAATTTTGTTGGAGATAGTGAATTGATTTTTGTAAAACCAATAATGCCGATTTTATCCGGCAGGGAATTGGATTTCCCTTTTACAGATGTTGATTCTATGCTTGCATATGCAAAGACCAAAGGGTTCGGCCTGGGAAAATTAGGGTTGTTATACGAAAGTTGCAGGAGTGGGTTATCAGAAAAAGAACTCATCCTTAAGATGAAGGAAATTATCCAAATTATTGAGGCTGGAATTACAACGGGATTGGCAGGCACTGAATACAAGGATAGAATACTTCAACAACAATCTAATCTGATTGAAGAGGCTGAGCGGGAAAAGACCACCAGAACCAGTCCGCTGGTAAACAGGATCATAGCGAACATTACTGCTTTGATGGAGGCCAAAAGTGCCATGCATGTAATTGTTGCTGTTCCCACAGCCGGGTCTTGTGGTACATTTGGAGGTACAATAAAGGCATTTTGCGACACCAATGATCTTGGAGAGGAAGAGAAAATCATGGCATATTTTGCGGGTGGTGTTATGGGCGTGTTCTTTGCCAATGGTCCGGGTTTCTCAGCGGAAGAACATGGTTGCCAGGTTGAAACCGGAGCAGCTGCGACCATGGCTGCTGCTGCGCTGGTTGATCTGTCGGGGGGCAGTGCAGATCAGGCTGTTGGAGCAGCTTCAATGGCGTTACAGAATACAATCGGGTTGGTATGCGATCCCGTGGCCGATCGTGTTGAGGTTCCATGTCTTGGCAAAAACGTAACCGCAGGTATGAATGCACTGGCTGCCTCAACCATGGCACTGTCTGGATTTAATGCGGTTATTCCGTTCGACCAGGTTTTGGATTCGGTAATGCGCGTGGGAAGATCAATGTCTTCTACATTGCGCTGTACAGGAAAAGGGGGGCTGGCTGTTACGGCAAAATCCAGGGAGTTGAAAGAAATGCTAAAAAATGTCAGGAAGGATGACTTGAAGATCAACAGATAATAGTTCCAACTTTGACAGTTCACTAACTGCTGTCTCTGTTCCACTGTTTCACTGCTGTATCATCCAGGTATCCAGTTCTGTATATTTAAGTTCACATTTTTTTTCTGCTTCACTGGATTGTTTGGAGAAAATATTTATTTTTAGCTTGAAATTATTCGTAATATCTGATTGATGTTTCGCACATTCCCTGTTTTGGTCATGCTTCTGCTGATCGGTTGCAAGAACTCATCAGCCATCCGCCAAGAGCCAATTTCAGGTAGAAGGCCAAATATCATCCTGATCACTTCAGACCAGCAACGCAAAGGAGCGCTTGGTGCTTACGGCAATGACCTGATCCAAACGATTCATCTTGATGCACTGGCAGCAGATGGGATTGTATTTGACAGGGCGTATACGCCACACCCTACCTGTACACCGTCACGCTCATCCATGCTTACGGGGCAGTATGCTTCAAGCCATGGGGCCTATACTATTGGAACTTCGCTTCCTTCAGATGCATTGAAGGTAACTGATTTACTGGTGGAGCACGGATACGAAACCTATGCGGTAGGAAAGATGCATTTTACCCCCGTTTCCACTGAGGGAGCATTTGAATCTCTTCCAAATATCATGGATGAGGTGTTCTGGAGGCAATTTGATGGTCCCTATTTTGGCTTTCAACATAACCAATTATTGAACAGGCATACTACCGAATCCTTATCCTGTCGTGAACACTATGGTATCTGGCTAAAGGAAAAGGGTCTAACGGAAACAGATCTGGGCAGATACTTCAACAATCAGTATATCGGCAGGTGGGAATTGCCGCGCGAATTGCATCCCTCTGTCTTTGTATCGGAAAAGACTTGTAGCTTTATTAAGGATCATAGGGAGCTGAGAGGCGAGAAGCCGTTCTTTATGTGGGTCAGTTTTCAGGATCCGCACAATCCGCATGTGGTCCCAAAACCTTACGATACCCTGGTGAATCCACTGGAAGTAGAGTATAAAAAGTACAGGCAAGGCGAGTTTGATGATAAGCCTCCCATATACCAGGAACTTTATGATAATGGATCCCGAAAGATTCATTTTTCAGATGGAATTGGCGTACCGAATGCAAGTCCTGCCCATCCGGACAAAGAAGAAACATGGCGCAAATCGATTGCCATCCATCATGGAATGGTGCAGTTGATGGATGAAGAGATCGGGAAAGTCATTGCGTATCTGAAAGCTGAGGATCTGTATGACAATACCATCATTATTTTCACCACAGATCATGGTGACTATCTTGGAAATCATGGATTCAGGGGAAAGGGCTTCCCTTCTTATGAAGAAGTTTATAACATACCATTCATTGTGAAGAATCAAAACCAGATGAACCAAGGGCAACGCAGCAGTGCACTGCTGGGTACGCTGGATATTTCACCCACATTACTCGACATGGCTGACATAGAGGTACCCTCTGAAATGGAGGGAATTAGTCAGAAGGCACTGTTCGAAGGGACCACCGATAAGATACGCTCTGCATTTATTATTGAAAACAGGGCTGTTGCGGATGGTTTTTACCAAAAGATGATCGTCAGTGATATGCACAAAATGGTGTACTATTACAGACAAACTTATGGGGAGTTATATGATCTTTCAAATGATCCCGATCAGTATTATAATTTATGGAATGACCGGACATACAGTGAGCTGAAGCGTAACATGCTGTATCAACTCTATGAAAAGATTGTGACAGAAGATCAAATGGAGGGCTCACAATTTGCCATTCCTGAACTATTGCGGATGCTTGATAAGCAGATTGATGAAGAGGGACCTGTTCAGAAGCGTACGAGCTTCTCTTGAAAGGTCCCTCATTTAATCACTGGAATTTGATCCTGTTGCGGATCATGTATCAATAAGGCCCGTACTGAGATGAGCTGAATAGAGTGTCACCTCTTCGTCCTTCTTCAGAGAAATCTGATAACAACCCTCACTTATCTCTTCCAGTTTTCTGCCTTCCGGATTCGATATTACCGGCGTTCCCATTATTGAGGGTTGGATTATACATGGCTCACCAGCCAGACTTTTTATTCTAACGAAGCTGGTAATTCCATTCTTGCGACTGGCACTGATCAAAAAGGCTCCTTCTGTCCTGAAATTATGAAAAGCCACATCTTCCCAGTGATCCGGCAGAGCAGGAAATACCCTGATCTTATCACCCCAGCTTTGCAACAGCATATCCTGAACGCAAGTATTATAACTCAATGAGGTCTCTATACAGGGCGTGGCAAGATAATATATTCCGTTTTTCCCCAGTTTTTCATCATCCTCATTGCTGTAAAGGATTTCATCCATTATTTTACAGGCAAGGTTGCCTAAGCCTAACGTAGCAGCAGCGGGTGACATTTGGGAAGCTCCCATCATAGGCATCCTGGAGGGTTCATAGTACCTGACCGATTTTTCGAGCAGGTTTTTGTCTTCGCTGTCATCAATATTTTCAAGATAGAGCGGGTAGATCATCATCAGGTGGGACATATGCCGGTGGTCCTTAGGAGCTGATTTATCACTTCCCAGCCTGTATCCGTACTCGTCCACCGGATAATCAATCAATTGCTCCCTTATCCTGGCCCATTCGGGAAGAAGCGGGTCGTTTATCTCCAGGATCCCGCAAATCTCGGTCAGTCTTCTGCATCCCCATTTCAACAGGGCCAGATCGAAATTGCAATCGCTGGTATTGCCTGTTTCAGGGGAGTATGTTGGAGGGAGGTGCAATTTGCCATCATCACCGGTAAAAAGCATGTGGCGATAAAAATTTATGCTTCGCCGCAGCAGGGGAAAAATTTTGAGCCTGAGCATCTCCTTATCCATCGTATAGCGGTAATGGAGCCAGCAATTATTTAACAGCCAGGGAAGGCAACCGACCATCTCACTGTACCTCCTGTCTCCATCCCTTTTTCCCTTCAGGTCATAGGCTGTGGCAAGGGGAATTAATGCAGAGTCGTCCTGCCACTCTTCTGGTACCACATTTTTGATAAGAGTATTGCGGTTGCGATACAGGGATTCTACCAGGGCCTCTCCAAGATGAAGTCTGTTGGCAGTGTAAACCGGAAAATGAACCGTCTGTGTATTAAAGTCATGCGTGCTGTAAGGCCAGGGCCCTCCGGAATTCCACATACCTGGAGTATCGATATATTGGGCATCAGGACGGGTACAACAAGCCATCCTGTAAACATTATTCCAATAGAATGCCTGCCCGAGACTATCCGGAATGGAAACATAACTTTCCGGGTAATAACTGTTCCACCATGAATGGTGCTCAGAGATCCATTGCTGCAGTCCGGCTTCTACCTTTTCCTTAGCATGATTAAGTACCATGACGGCATCGCTGGCCGATGTTTTCTCCGGGTAACTGTTCTGAATAGTAACCAGTAATGTGATCTTATTTTTAGCTGTTCTATTTTCTTTCCAGGCAGTCGCATAATTTCCACCTGATGACAGGTCCTGAACCCCTGCATTTATCTCATTATACATTTCTATTTTGTGTTGGGGATTCCGGATTGCTTTATACGGAGCATAGGCTTGTCCATATCGATCGTCACCCGGATCCCCGTCCCTGGATCCTTTGGCCTCAAAAGGGTGCCACTCCCATCCTGACAGCTCTTCGTTTCCTGAAATTTCAATTTCAGTATAGATGACATCATCATGTCTGTGCGTAAAATGATGAAACTTCACACTTCCGGCACTGGTATGAACATGCCCCTTCAACTCGGCATTAAAAATATCCTGCCGAAGATCGCAACCGATGATTTCCCCTTCAGGCTTTATAAGGAAATATCCTATCTGGTAACGTGGCCGGCTATAGGCTGTCCATCCATAGGTGTGATCGGCATGGTCATGAACATCAGCTCTGAATACCTGCAGACGGATCCTGTTTTCATCAACCCAGATCATTGATCCGATCCGGCCATTCCCAAAATGAGGTGCTTCTGTCATATCGGCGGGAACTGTCTTCCAAAGGAGATCATGATTTTTCATCATTCGCCTCCAGTCGATATTTTGCAGATCATCCACGCACTCAGGATCTGTGGCCAGTTTTGCAGATGTTGTTTGCAGAGGATTTGAAAAAAGGTTGAACTGTGGAAGGAGCCACGCTCCTAAAGTTGCTCCTGCCGATCTTTTTATGAATAGTCGTCTGCCTGTAACTTTTCCCATAACTTATTGACTTGCCAGTAATTATTTAAATATCAGCACTTTTCTTTCTTGGGTTCTCAGCCGGAAATTACCTATAGAGGATCAATTCTTTTTTAACATAGGGTGCCGGATAGGCTGTTAGCCAGGCTTCTGGTTTGAATTTAGCTACTCCTCCCTTCATCCCGAGAACAACCATATCTATCTCCTTCCCTTGCATATCTGCTGTAAGAGGCACATAATAGGTATAGTATCCATCTGCCTTTACCACTGACGCTTCCCAAGGATTTACAGGGTAGGAGGGACTTCTGTCAGATGCCCCAACAGGTTTCCCATCCACCCGTATGGCTGCATACGCTCCTTCAACACCGTGTTCACCTTCCAGGCAGATGGCCAGGTATGCACCCGCAGGGATTTCATTCAGGGTGGTTGATGCAGACCATGCATGTTCAGCTTTGATTTTGTTATAGGGGCTGTAAAGGTGCGACGCACGCCATTCGGTTCGGTCCAATTGCTTTCCGTCTAAGAAACCCTGCACCTCAATAACTTTATCGGGTGTACCCCTGAATCGAACATACCTTACCGGCTTGTCAGGATCCAGCTTTATTTCCATGGTTTTTTGGGCCAGTATCCTTATCTCCTGCCATTCGCTAAGGTCTTCAGATACTTCAAGGAAAACTGCTTCTTCTGTTTTCCAGGGTTGCATACCATGCTCACTTCCCACTTCGATGATCAATTCATCCATGGCAGTTGGTTTTCCAAAATCCAATCTCAGCGAACCTCCATTTAAGAGTTCAGCCCTGTGCCTTCGACGACTTACATAAAAAGAAGTTTCCGGATCGCCATCGAACATATAGTGATCCCAAAGGCCTCTGCCGGCAAACAACGGCTGGTTCAGAAATGCATCCCTGGCTGCCATAACCTGTGGAATACTGGATTCACCGGAACGAACCAGTTCTCTTATTTCCAGAGCATTATTGTCTGTTGAAAATATAGTTGCCTCATACAAGGCCTCAGCATCTTCCGGTACATCACAGGGAGTGAGATCAGCGATTTTCCGGTGATAGGGCTCCTTCAGTGGCTCACCGGGAAAATCTATTTTTAGAGACCGTCCGCTGATAAGTGAACCAACGTTGGTTCCCTCCAACTCAGCTCCTGAAAATCGCTGCCCTCCGGCATCAAGCTTAATCTTATGTGAGGTACCGGGAAATGCAACTAATTTTATTCTGACAGGTTTATCCGCCACATCCTGAATTATTTCATAATCACATCCGTCAATACCGATGCCTGCTTCGCCATCCGGACAGATCAGTATCAATGACGCCCGAAAGGGATCAACAGGCACCGAAAATGTGTCTCCTTTCTTAAAAGTTCCCAGCAGCCGTTCTACCGGGTGAAGAAGCCTGGCCTGGTAGAGTATATCATTTGTCAGACCGGTCTCCTCATCCAGGGTTACCTTCACTTCAGAAGGTTCCCAGGACAGATTCCTGAGTGTAATGAGCCTGGTATTTTCATCACCTCTTGAGACGGCTTTTTCTCCATAAACATCTTCCGGCAGAACCTTACCATTCACCATGAGCTGACCATATTGACGTGCAATATTGAATATTCTGGCAAGCCGCGGGTATTCACTGTCTTTTAAGAACCATGGATTTCCGTATATCTGGGGAGATAATATCAGGGACCTGTTGAAAGCCTGAAGAATAAGATCATCCTCCCAGTAATTGAGACATGAAGAAAGGCAGACTCCATGATCTTCAGTAAGGCGCATTAAACCCGGTACGATCTCTCTTGAAATTGCTCCTGCCCGATGGTGCGGAGCTGTCATATTCCAGTTGGCCATATGGACGTCGATATAGGTCTCTTCTCCTCCCCACAAAAATGTTGTAGCATGTTTTTTCGCTTCGTCACTCAGATTTAATCTATGGTTAAGGAAAATCAAATCAGGAGAATATTTTCTACATTCAGTCATCATTTTTATGAAGGCATCCTGTTTTTCATCCCTCAGCTGGCCCACCACGGCATCAAACTTCAACAACTGGAATTCATAATCTTTACAGAGCTTAACGATCATATCAATGCGGGCCTGCTCTTCCTCTGCAGTATCACCAAATCCATCCGGTCCTCCCCAGGTTCCTAAGCGGGTGCCTATTTCTTTGGCCTTTTCATATATTTTATCGAATCCATCTGGAAACTGACGCCTGAACTCTTCAGATTCCATACTTCCATACCAGCGCGCCTTATCAATGGCACCTGCACTGATCACATAAATATCAAGCGTCATGCCATATTCTTCCTTCAACCAGCTGAAGAATTCAAGATTGGAAAGTGTTTGCGCTTCCGTACTCCCTTCATTGGTATTGTTGATCCATGAAAAGTATTGAGATAGTGAAGGAGTTTTCTCATCAGCCCCGGGGTAGACTTCCTTCTTCAGCTCCTGACCGGTAGACAGTTGTGAAGAAAAAATTAATGTGCAGATTACCTGCTTTACAAGGAGTTTTTTCATTGATATTGCATAAGTTTTATAATTACCGTGTGAGGACCAGCTCCTTTTTTTCGAAAGGAATGGGATAGGAGGTTATCCATACCTCCGGTTTAAATTCGGAGATTCCATCTTTCATCACCAGCACAACAGCATCAATTTTTGCACCTTTCATCTCCTCACTTAATGGAATGTAGTACGTATAGTTGGAATCTCTTCTACGCACCGGGTATTCCCATTGATTACACGAATAAGAGACACTCCTGTCAGGTGCCCCCACAGGTTTTCCATTCACGCGAATGGCTGCATAGGCGCCTTCCACACCATGCTTGCCATTCAGGGCGATGGCAAGATAGCTTCCCTCAGGAATTTCATTCAGCGTGAAAGAACACTCCCATGCTTCCCTGGGCTTACTGCGACGGTATGCACTAAAATGATGAGAGGCGCTCCATTTATCCCGGTTGACCTCTATACCGTTCCTGAAACCTTGAATCTCCGTGATCTTTTCAGGTGTACCCTGAAGCCGAATGTATCGTACAGGACTTCCGGGATCCAGATCCATCTCCATCTCAAGTCCTGCCAGGAAAATAACCTGCTTCCAATCTTTCAGGTTGGAAGAGACCTCTGCCCGGATGGCCTCCCACGATTTATAAGGCTGCAGGGCCTGTTCATCCTTCACGGTTATAACCAGTTTATCCAGGCTGACCAATTCACCCAGATCCAGGCGAAATGATCCCCCATTTATCAACAAATCCCCGGAACCTCTTCTCCTGGAGGGATAGAAGGAAGTATTATGATCCCCATCGAACATATAACGGTCCCATAGGCCCCTTTCCACAAATAATTCCTGGTTAAAGAAAGCATCCCTGGATGCCTGTACCTGAGGCACTTCAGTGGGGCCCGAACGTTGTAGTGATCTGACTTCAAGCGCATTATTATCAGCCGCAAAACAGGTAGCCTCGTATAATGACTCGGCATCTCCGGGAACTGGACGGGGGATAAGGTCGCCCAGCTTTCTGTGCCACGCCTGCTCAAGCTTAGTCCCCTGGAATTTTACCGAAAGTACTTTGCCCATTATGAGGTCATCTGCCTCCCTGCCCTCTATCTCAGCGGCCTTGAATGCGGCTTTCCCTTTCCTAAGCCGGATTTGTTTTTCTTCCCCGGGCATCCCGAGTAACTGTATCCTGACTGGCTTGCCTGGTACATCCTGAATTATTTCGTAATCAGTCCCTTCAATGGCAAATCCCGGAGAACCATCACTGCTTGCAACCATTAAGCATGAACGAAAGGGTAAAACTTCTACTTCGATTCGCTCCCCCCTTTTGAAGACACCTATTACTCTTTCAGTCGGATGGTATTGTCTCAATTCAACTCTGTTTCCGCGCATCAACCCGATCTCTTCATCCAGCTGGATTGTATAGGTAACCGGATTCCAACCCAGGTTCCGCAAGCTGATAAGTCGTGTCCGGTCATCCCCTCTGGATACTGCATTCTCTCCATATTTTTCTTTAGGAAGAAGCATGCCTTCTACCAGAATTTCTCGGTATTTCCGTGTCAGGTTATAAATTCTGGCCAGCCTGGGAAACTCATCATCCCTGAGTAGCCAGGGATTACCGTAGATCTCGGGTGCCAGGATCAGGTTCCTGTTAAAGGCTTGCTGGATCAGATCATCCTCCCAGTAATCGAGACAGGACGAGAGACAAACTCCGTGATCTTCCTGCAACCTGGTCTGCCCGGGGTCAGATCTCCGGGAAAGAGCACCTTCACGATGATGTGTGGCTGTTGATTTATTCACCATATGCACATCTATGTACGTTTCTGCTCCACCCAATAAGGAGGTCGTGGCGTACTTTTTTGCTTCCTTGTCCAAATTCAACCTGTGATTCAGCAAGATCAATCCGGGACTGTATTTCCGGCATTCGGTCATCATATTGATAAAAGCTTCCTGTTTGTTATCCCTGAGGTTTCCGCAAACGGCATCAAACTTGAATAGTTCAAATTTGTAATCCCGGCATAGGGATACCATCATCTCAGTCCTTGCCGCTTCTTCCAAGGGCGTATCTCCGAATCCATCCGGTCCGCCCCAGATACCCAGACGCGTTCCCGATACTTCTGCGAGTGCATACATGGGTTGAAAACCGTTAGGAAACTGGGATTTAAATTTTGCGGAATATACAGAACCATAATGACCGGCACCATCAATTGCACCCGCGTCGTATGCATAGATATCAAGTTTCATCCCGTATTCATCATTTAACCACTTAAAGAAGGCTAGATTCTTTAAAGTTTGAGCTTCTGTGCTTCCTTCGTTGGTATTGTTGATCCAGGAAAAGTATTGGGATCGGGAGGGAGTCTTCTCATCCGCCCCGGGAAAAATTTGCAAATCAGATTTTTGTGAGAATATAAATCCCCCGGTTGATAAAATTGACAGTATTAATAGGATCGATTTTAGTGGTTTCATATCATGAGTAGTTTGCTACCGATGGGTATAGCATAAAATTAAAATTAATTTAAAGCTAAAAATAATCAATAGAATTCCCCTATTTCTTGTATTTTTCACTCCATTTGGGTGATTTAATGAAGTAAATATAATCTGTGTTATAGGTCTTTGATTTTGAGATTTTTGGGTATCACATTTCGGAAAAACAGGAAGTCACAGGTTTGTGACTTTTCATGATCATGTGACTTCTCTACGCTTTAAGCACATTAATCAGCGCAATCTAATAGGCTTATATTTAACGGTATAGAAAACCTGTAAAAGAGAAGATGATTTTTTCAAGCTCACAACTTTGTGGAATAGTCACCAGACTGTGACTTTCCGAAATTGTAAAAAGTACCAACCCGTTCATTTCACGCAGGCAAATACTGAGAAATTCAGAGATACAGGGAATAGGAACAATGTTTTTACCGATTCTATCTTCAGGGAATGCCTTCGAAGGCGCGATATTGAAAAAAAGTAAGCGTTCTGATGAGCAGGAGATTGATTGTCGAAGTAAAAATATATTTATTTTTAAGCTGCAATTTAATGATCATTTTATGAGTGTCTTAAAAAAAATAATACATAATCTTGCAATTATCTTGTATAGATATTTAAAGAAATTCAGCTAATTTACCATCCGGCTTTGCTATAAAAGTCATCGCTGAAAGACAGCTACCTGGGTCCGCCGGAATCAAAGTATTGCGATGAATGATCACCGGACCCAAAGAATAAAACTGAAAGATATACTGAACTGATTAAATATGAAGAAATTATTATTCGCGACATTTTTATTGTCTGTCGGTGTTTTTGTCTTTGGGCAGGAAGCAGGATCATTCAAAGATCTGATTGCTTCCGGAACAACGAAAAGAGACTTTGTGCTTGCTTCAGATCATTTTACAGCTAACATTCTGGTTGATCCTGATGATAGCAAAACGGTATTGCTTGCAGCCGGATTAT
>SDBV01001105.1_pt1 | contig 40060 bp, 65 predicted proteins | sample 2277081 | NCBI WGS metagenome assembly SDBV01 (sample SAMN10402039, study PRJNA504765) | marine sediment metagenome | isolation source: marine sediment core GS10_PC15, 223 cmbsf | place: Arctic Ocean: Southern Knipovich Ridge | collected 2010
GGTATAAATGATAAGAGAGTCATAGCTGTAGAGTCTGATCAGCGCGAGGTTTCAGAACGAGTACAATTCGCAGAGGAGCTGACAGAATTCTAATCGATGGGAAGCACAAAGAGTCAGGTCAAGGAATACACTCTTGAGATGATCAAGGCTGGATATGATATGAACTTCGACATGAAGGCTCTCGACTATCTTCTTCAGACAGGGATCATGACATACAAGCGAGCTCTGAAGTGCTGCACGAATCATTACTACTTCGCACTGATTAAGACTAACGGAGGCAAATCTAATCAGGCTAAGATGGATACAGCGATTCACTGGGAAGTTTCAGAGTCCTATGTCCGTGATGCAATCTACAAGGATCAGGGGATCAGATTGTAGATATTCATAAAACGTGACTCGATAATACCAGACCATCATCGTAGTATTGCAGCGATGAGGTATCACAATACTCCTATTATATACGAACAGACGTTCGAAGAGATCAATGCTGAAACAGGCGTGATCAAAGGCGTGAAGGTCGTATCTCAAGGGGAAGCAAAGGGACATGGAGTTCACTTAGATCGTGACTTCATTATGGAGGTCACACGATTAGGGAAAGCACACACTCCAGGACTGAAGGCAAGATTCGGACATCCGACAATGTGTTCGGAATCACTGGGTACTTATATAGGAAGATACAAGAACTTCAGAACACAGCGTGAGGTTCTCGATAATTCAAAGTTCAGATATCATACAGTTGCTGATCTACATCTCGATGATGTAGCTGCTATCTCTCCGAAAGGCAATCTCAAGGAGTACGTTATAAAGATGGCAGAATCGAATCCAGATATGTTCGGTTCATCTATCGTCTTCACTCCGGGGGAAACAAAACAGAAGGAGATAAAGAACGAAGCTGGGGAAAAGGAAGTAAGAGACTATGCAACTATCAAGACACTACATGCTACTGACGTAGTGGATGAGCCAGCAGCTACTGACGGTTTATTCTCCGCAATACATGAGGATGATGTAGCCTTCGAAGTGACTCGCTTTCTTGATTCAAATCCTCAAGTTTATGAGATCGTTAACAACAATCCAGAAGTGTTACAGCATTTCATGGACAACTATAATGAGTACAAATCAAATCAGGATAATTCAAACGAAAATATCATGACTACACTAAAATCTTTCATGACGTCCTTCAAACAGGATATGAAAAAGTTCTTCAAGGACTTAGTAACTAAGGCAGGAAACTCCGATAACAAGGAGGAGCTGACAAAAGCAATGAAGGAGCTGAATAAGAAATTCGAAGCCGAAGCAGAAGCTATTGTCGCAAGGTATGATGAACCGGAAGAAGAAACTCCTGAAGAGGAAACTCCAGAGGAGGAGACTCCAGAGGAGGAGACTCCGGAAGAGGAAACACCAGCTGAAGAAGAGACTCCAGCGGAAGAAGAGGAGGAAGAAGAAGAAGAAGAAGAAACTCCGGAAGAGGAGATGTCAGCAGAACAGAAAGAGCTGAAGCAGCTGAAGGCTGATCTGAAGGCAGAGAAGAAGAAGCTGGCTAAGTTCGAAGGCAAAGAGACAGAGACTGATGAGGTTGACGATCCTAGTACTCCAGAGAAGAAAGGCAACAAATCAGGCAATCAGTTATCACAAGAAGCAAACGCAGATGTTCTGCGTAAGACAAAATAATTTAAGCTAACAACTAAAAAAATATATCATGAGTGACTTTATCACAAACGGTTCGGAGTTCAATGGACAGGAAAATCAGGACATCATTCTTCGTCCGATATTCATCGGAGAGAATGTAGCACAGCGCGGTTTCCGTACTTTGCTCTCTGTTAAAAGTTCAGTTAAACTAACATTTTTCGACAAACGCAGCAAGATTCTAAGATCGTATGCTGACGGGTTTCAGGGCGGTGCTTCTGCTAACAAACGTCAGAAGAAATTCATCTTAGAAGAGTTCAAGGCTGAGTCTCAGTACTCTAAACAAGAGTATAAGGATACTATCCTGGAAGAGATCACTCAGCGGGGAGGCGTAGATCAGAATGACATCACTGGCACTGATGTTCATAACGCTGAGGTTTCTGTCTTCATGAGAGCAGTTGAGCATGACGTGTTCATGATCTTCTGGCTAGGAGACAAGAACAAGAATGTAGTCGATAACAATTCAGCGAACGCTACATTCGGAGAGCGTATCGATACTACAGGAGATGCAGTATTCGGAGACGATGGCTTGTACGATGACACACTCCTTCGTGGAGACGATGTACGATATGATGTCATAGACGGTATCTGGACGAATATCATAGCTTCTGTAGGAAGTGGAGATAATCTGATTCTCAGAATCACTCTTGACAATAACACTGTAGTTCAGGAAGAGATTCAAACTCTAGCGAGTATCACTGCTGGACAGATCGATATCACTATCAATAGTGTAAGCTACACTGAGGCATTTGACACAGACGCTGATACTACATTCGGTAACTGGGTTACATCTCACGCAGCTGATATCTTAGCGCTTTCACAAGTGACAGTTACTAACACTGGCACAGGGGAGACTACTTTTATAAGCTCCGTATCCGGACAGCCTTTCTTTTTAGTAACTGTAGACGCAGGAACAAATGGCACATTCACTCCTTCAGGAGTAGTAGCCAACACTCCTGCTCAGGACTTGGGCGTAGACGAAGCTATCGACACTTTTAAGTTAATGCTCACTACAGCTCCAAAGGTTCTGAAGAACAAGGTTATCAAGCCTCTTCTGAACTACTACGTGACTGACACGTTCCTTGAGAACTATCAGGAAACTCTGGAGGCAGACGGTACTGAGCAAGCTCACACGAAGACTGTAGAAGGAATCGAACGATTCACATACAGAGGCATCCCCTTACTCCCTATGCAAATAGATGAGTTCTTAGAGGATGACTTCATCACTCCATTCCCTCACAGGGCTATCTTGACTATGCCGGATAACTTAGTGCTCGTTCTGAACGGTGCTAACGATGTAGGACAGACTCGCTTCTGGTTTAACGAGGACGAGAATGAGAATCGTCAGCGTACTCAATTCGACATGGGTGCTGACTTCTTCCTTCCGGAGATGATGGTAGTAGCATTTTAAGTATAACCTGATTAAAGGAAAAATAGCATGACACTAACACAAGGTATAAGTCTGAACTGTTTGCCACGCTCCGGAGGCGTCAAAAATCTCTGGATCGCGAACAGGGAAGACATCGCGACAGCTGGCTTCACTCTCTCAGGAGAGCAGTACTCAGCGGTCACAATGGAGTCTGGAAAGGTCTTCTTTAAATTCGAGTTCGATCAAGACAGTGCAGAGCATCGTCATAATGGATCACGAGAAAACAAGTCCAGCTTAGTCAATCACGAGATAGAATACTTCTTAGGATTACTGAGCGAGGAGACTCGATTCGCACTACAGGAGCAGATGGATGCATCTAATTGTGGAATGGTAATAATAGTAGAGGACAATAACAATACGTTCTGGGTGTACGGTTACTCCGAGAATCACAAGTCTAAGTCCGACAATCCCGGACGTCCTCTCGAAGTATTATCAGCTAACGGTGCAAGCGGTAAGGTCTTCACTGATCCTACTGGAGCGACTGTAATATTAACGGCAGCTAACAACCAATTTCCTCGCACTTGGAGTGCAGGAGAAGGTGGCATCCCAGTATAAACAATTTAAAGAAAAGCTATGGCAGCAGTAAGTAAATTATACGGAATCGGAGACGCAGTCTTCGTATGGTACAAAGGATCGCCTACTTTCAATTTATCAGCACAGGCGCGCACAGTTAAAGACGTCAAAGTAGATGAGTCAGATAACTCAGCTACAGTGATGTTCACAGACGGTGAAACTATTAGAGACGGAGAAGGAGCAGGAGAGAGACGAGTATATACTACTCTGGTTCTGGCTTCTACAGCGATCATCGATCAACTCATTATAGACAGCGCTCAGACTGTAGTGGATGAGGGGGGAGCTGAGATAACTCTTGTAAGAACAGTATAAGATGGCAGCTAAGAAGAAAATCAAGTACAACGTCATCTCGACAGCTGTAGGTCAAACGATCTGGACGACTCCGATGAAGGGACGTAAAGTTCCTGAAGGTAGCAAGCCTGGACAGTTCATACTCGATACTGAAATGAAGGAGGATGTGCTGAAGCATCTCTTCGAGGATTGCGGTATCAAGGACGGCAGGATCAGAAAGATCGGATAGGTATAGCCTGTCTGTAGTAATACGGATTAAAAGGGGGAGGAGATGATTCGAATCTCCCTTTTTTAAATACAGAGCGAGAGTGCAAAATAGATTTCAGAAGTTTTTCAGTAAGATCATCAAGACTCCCGGAGTCCCTGATGAGAATACGAGAGTAGACTTCAGATCGCAGGACTTCATCCCTTTCGGATTAGATAATCTCTTCCCTCAAGGACTTGCAGTTCTTAACAGAAGGAGTCCTACTCACAGAGGGATCATCAATAAGAAGACTGAATTCACAATCGCTGACGGCTATGTAGCTGATGAGGAGAACACAGAACTCACTGACTATATCAAGAGCGTTAATAGCAAGCAGCAGTCACTTGATGAGGTAACTGAAAGGCTACAGCTGGACTTCGAATCATTCGGGAATGCTTACATGGAGATCGTCATTCCGGCAGGAGACCCAGATAGGATCAATCTATTTCACAAGGACTCTACTACTGTAAGGAAGAGACGTCCAGGAAGAGGAGCTATACACGGAGGGGATAAAGTCCCAAAGGAACAAGCAGCTATGATACTACATCCGGAGTGGGCTCGATATGATGGGACTAAGGCATTCGCTAAAGTGCTCCCAGTGTATCCTAACTTCATAGAGGACGAAGAAGGTAACAAGCGCAGCATCTGGCACTGGAGCTCATATGAGCCTATGTACGTTCATTACGGACTTCCTCGATGGGTTGCTGCTATGGATGCAGCAGGGATCGCATGGAAGACGAATCGCTGGAACATATCACGATTAGATAACTCATTCCAGACGTCAGGAATACTTCTAGTAGACGGGCAGATGTCAGAGCCTGATATAGAGACTCTCCAGAAAGACATCAAAGACAACCTAGTAGGATACGAGAACATCGGGAACTTGCTTCTGGTAGTGAAGCCACTCGGAGGAGAAGGAACGAAATACACTCCTATCAGTGAAGCAAACGAAGGAGACTGGATCGAGCTACACTCACAGAGCTCACAGGACTTGATATCAGCTCACGGCTGGTACAGATCACTCTCAGGGCTATCTGAGCCTGGACAATTAGGAAACACTCAGCAGATTAGGAATGAGTACTCGCTTGCTCTTCCAGCTATCAAGAAGCGTCAGCGATTATTCACGTCAGTATATCAGCTGCTCCTTGGCAGAACTACTCAGGTAGACGGGGAGTCATTAAGGATACTGAACATCGCTCCTATATCGGTACTTGATCTGATCGATCCAAACTTCTTTGTCAAGAAAGGAGAGGGACGTAAACTCGCAGGACTTGAAGTGGATAAGGAGGACAAGCGAAATGAAGAATTCATAAAAAACGGTAAAGATGCCAGCAATAAGCCTACTGATAACCCAGACGGAAGTAATTGAGATAGCATTCACTAACAAGAATGTATCTCCGAAGCAGATCATGGATTCGTTCATCGAGGTTGCTCAGCTGGAGCATATCCGTCCAGCACTTACGGACGATCTGTATGATGACGTTCTAGCGAATCCTACAAGCGCAGCTAATAAAGCACTAACTCCTCTGATCAAGAAGGCTCTCGCATTCTATGTGAAGCATGAAGCTATTCCTGATATGCATATAGAGGCAACAAAGCAGGGGCTTCAGGTCAATTCAAACGAGTTTGGAACAGCTGCATCAGACAAGGCAAGAGCTGATCTGAGACAGACTGCATTCAATCACGGGCAGACATTCAGGGATGAGCTGATCAAGTTCATTGAGGATGATGATAACAAGGAAACGTATGAAGATTTGTATGCGTCATCCAATAGCATCCCTAGTAAGTCCTCATTTCTTGGAGGCATAGTGATTAGCAAGAGACAGCCGGCAGTGAATATTAATGTGAGCAACGAGAACGCAATTATTCCATAATGGGACTCATTCCTAGCGAGATATCGGATCAGCCTTCAGGACGTCACTCAAGACAGCATGACGATGAGCTGAATATGCACTTCCCCAGAGGATACATCGCATCATTAGCGGGGGAGTCTCCTAGAACTAATGAAGAGGAGAATCTTGAGTGGGCTCATCTCAAAATACTTGAGACAGTTCAGGACATCGTAGACAGCTCTATAGCTCCTCCTACTGAGTTAGACGGGGATACATTTATCATCGATGCTACGTCCGGAGTAATAGCTGTAGATACGATCCTCTTCCAGTCAGGCAATACAGTACGGTATAATCTAGCAGGGGCTACGTCAGTTGCTGTAGGAGACTTCGCTATATTCTCAAGCTCTACGAATTCAATCAATGATGGCACGTTCCAGATTACAGGGATTGACGGATCGTTCGGATTGTTTGTAGAGATCACAAACGCGGGAAGAGCGAATGCAGATGATGATGAGACTCCTTCTTCTCCAGCTACTATGAATACGACTCATGATGACTGGGACGGAGCTGATCATAATAACTGGGTACGCTATAACGGGGCTCTTGATCAGTGGTTTAATATCATCCAGGAGGACGGAGACTTCGTATTCAACAATACTCCCTCAGCAGTCTTCACATTCACTGGAGGATCATGGAGTCAGCAAGTAGCTCCGGCAGCTGTATTCGGCAGCGATTATAACGCACAGAGAGACAGCTCAGATACGGTGACATCAAGCACTTCATTAGTCACTCACGCGACACTGAATATCTCTGTAGCAGCTGGGACATATCTACTCAAATGGCATTACATCTGGAACTACGATAATACGAATAGGAACTTCACAGGGGAGATACAAGTAGACGCAGCGAACGTACATACAGAGCAACATGTACAAGAGCCTTCAGATGGAGCAGCTGGGCAGCGATTTCATGCATCAGGAGAGGCAGAGATAGTACTAGGTGCTGGAGCTCATGCGATCACTGTACATGTAGCAGCTGGGAATGTGGCTGATGTGGCTACTATATTCGAATCAAATCTTTCAATCTTCAGAGTAGTATGAGCTTAAAGACTTACACAATATCTACAGACATCACGGCAGGGGAAGTAGATGTAAAGAAACTCAGTAAAGAGATATCGGATAGCGGACATGTCACAGGATTCGATGGGCTACACAAAACAGGAGACACTCTTAATTTAATGGGAGACTCATTCTCCAATGAATCAGCATGTGACACAATAGTTCAGGATCACGTCATGGTGAGCCTACTGGAATACAAGGCACTGAAGAATGTCACGATAGACGTTAAGACAGCTGAGCTCATTCAGGCAGGAGGATCGTACGACTCGAAACTGTTTTCGCTAACTATAGGAGCGCAGCTGCGTCATTGTGACATTGCGTGGAGGATAGAAAAAGGAGACATGATTGAAGGTGATTTCCCTATTGACATATCTACTATCGATAACTTGACTTATTCCCTCACTTGGGCAAACGTGCAAGGGTTTCTTGAAGCGATGAGGTCTGACAAGGACGGACATCTTAACTCAGGGAACGCACTAAAAAAGAGCATTAATGATGCAGCTGATGAGACCGCTGTAGACGCAATAACAGACACACGATAATGGCACTAAACAGAGGAGAAAGTCTTGATCTTGAGATACTAGTTAATGACAAGGACGGGAATCCTGAAGATTTGACAGCACTTGTAGATTATCAGGCTACGCTGTATTTCGCTAATGGGACAGTAGTAGACAAGTATCGCAAAGTTTCGGCTACAGGCTTTATAGATACTCTTCCCCTGGACGAAGCAAACGGACTGTTTAGAATACTTGTGGAGGCTTCAAGGATGGCTGAGATAAACGAAGGGCAGCTTCTACTGGACGTCAAGATACTCGGAACGGATGCAGCATTCGATGACGACAAATTCAGATTAGTAGACTCAGACATAGTAGTCGATGACATAGAAGGCTCTCCAAGTAAAGATGATCTATTATAATGGGAGTAGAGGTAAAGCGAGTCACAGCTACTGTACGCAGGACGATACGAGTCTCTTCGAACTTTAGGGCTCTTGATCCTGCTGGAGTATTCGTAAAAGCAAAGGTATTCGAGTCTGATGGGCTGACGTTAGTAATAGAGCTGGATTCAGGAGAGACATTCAGTATCCAGAAACATGACATTCTTCTTCCGGATTCTACGATACATCAATCAGATGAATTTAATGAGGACTTTCAACTACCTATCGCATATAGCTTCCCTATGCCTGGAGGTCGAACAACTTCTTTTCGTACAGGCGATGAGTTTGACATTTGGCAAACGGTGTTTAATAATGGCTTGGTGGCCGCGGTAGGCGAGCGGGCATTAATTGATCCAAATGATTTTGAGAAACTACTGACTAAAAATGTCTTCGGAACATTAGAGAGGTTTACTAACGATAAAGGCTTATTGACTTATGACGGCTCTGGAGGAGAAACGGTTAATTATGCGATAGATCATTGCTGCGGACTGGCATGGCTAACATTAGCTCAATCTGATATACCACTAGGGAACGGTTCCTTGAATTGGGATGGGCATATAGATGGAGCTTTAGCTTGGACTCAAGGGGTATATAGTGATTTCTTTTTGCCATCATTGAGGCAATTAGAGACGATAATGAAATTGGCAGGTAAGACATTTAATTATGCCCCATTTAGTACAAATGCCAACACTACCCATTGGACTTCAACGACAACTATTATATCAACTTTACAGGCGTACAGAAATAACCGAGATGCGGGTATTTTTGACGATGTAAAAACAGGATTAAGAAACGCATATTATTGCAGAAAACATTTCTAATGAAAGCATATCATAATAACAATAAGATCACGCTAGACGATAATAGTGAAATCGAGAATTTTGATTGGTGGCTCTCAGAGTTCCATCACAATTACGAGACTTCTACTTCTCACGGTACAGTGGTAATGGAGTCGGGGGGTTTTAAGCACTCTAGGCTATATTCAATAGCCAATCCCGCAACCTATGTGGAACAAGCCTTATTAAATGAATTGTTAAAACTCCCTGAATTCACTGGAAGCACACTAAATACGTAGATATGAGATACGATACAATCAACGGGGCTTTGACGCTTCTCTTAGGGACAGGAGTAGGAAGCACTATCACGATACATATGACTCAGGCGAATATGGACACAGCTCTTCGCTGGGGAGTCTTCATAGTCACGATAATAGTAGGAGTCGTCAAGGTCTACTACATGATCAAGAATGAAGGCAAGTCAAAAAGCGACTAAACAAAAAAATACTATGCTACTACATGATATCAGAGATCACTACAGTCCTCAGACCACGCTGGGGAAGCTCTACATCGATAAGGAATATTTCTCAGAGACGCTTGCTGATACTGTGCGAGCCTATGGGATAAAGGTCAAAGGAGATACGGCTATCCCAGCAAACGATATGAACAATCTGTACAAGGTAGAGCTGAGGCATTCCAGTAGGTTCGGGGACACTATTGTCATCTACACGCGGAAGCAAGAAATAGAAGGACAGCAAACGAAATACTATCTGGAGGCTGGAGGAATCTCATTCATGTACATCCTAGCTCATGGAGGAAACGATCACGAAGATACGGCAGGCTGTATGCTGGTAGCGAAGAACAGGCTGAACGCTGACATGATACAGGGAATTCAGAAGAAGGCTCTCTACGCGAAAGTGAAGAAGGCTATAGATGCAGGGGATGAGGTATATATGAAAGTCACGAACACACATCAGGCAGCATGAAAAAAATATTCTATTGCAGGAGGTCTTCACTCGCTCTGATCTCTATCGCTGGACTTCTGACTCTGGGTTTTATGAATCCGGAGGCAGTTGGTTCAGTGTGCTTAGCAATTCCTGGAATAGTAGGAGCTGTAGCAGGAGCGAACGCATATCAGAAATCTAAACAAGCTCAATACAATGAAGGTCAACCGGGGTAGTTTATTCATCATGGCAGTACTTGTCGCTATCATCATTCTCCAGAGGATGTGTACAGGGACTTCAATATGTGATCCGGAGACAGTAGAAGTGACGACAGTGGACACGGTATGGAATGACACTACTCCCAGAGAGATCACGGTAGACGTTCCCTATCCTGTATATAAGGACACAGGATCGATCCGATGGAGGGAGATGGACATCGACACTATGGAAATCCTGACAGAGTTCTTCTCTCGATATTACTATCAAGATACGATCACAGATGACAGCACGTTCCTCTGTGTGATTATGGACACTGTGAGTCAGAACATGATTCGGGACAGACGGTTCATCTTTCAGGACTTGTCTCCTCGTGTGATTAGTACTACTCATGTCAATCTGAAGAAGAAGAGGAAGCTCTTTCTAGGAGGGATGCTGGGAGGCTCTGCTGCATCGATAACAGCTGGAGGGGGACTCATGTATCAAACAAGGAGAGATCATGCGTATGCGTACAGCTACGATGCAATAAACAAGCATCATCTGATCACTGTGTACTGGAAGATATCACTGAGGAAGAATAAGAGCCCTCAGTAACCTATCTACTATCTGACTGGCCCTAGGGAGGAGCATTAAGAGATAACCCGTTAGGGATGAAATTCATCATTTTTTGCTAAGAACAAATCTAGCGGAGCTACCTCAACGGACGAACCTTATTTGAATATGTTTTTTCACGGCTATGCCGACCTCAACACAAAATCAAAGGATGTTTAACAATAATGTATTTTTCATACTTTTACGGAATGAAAGGGAAAAAGCTTAACGACAGCCGTTCTTCACAGAACTACTCCTGTCTACTTTTTCCCTTTGGCCTCGAACTTGAAATTAGTCCACGCTGATGCCAACGCACTCACATAATATAAATTATAGGACAGTTTGGGGGGGATTTCTAGGCAAACTGAGGCTAATACTCAGTAATTGCAGGAAGAAGAAATGCAAGAAATGGGAGAACTGTGATTGGGCCTCTACCCGTATTTCTGTAGAATTTCCCGCAAAACGTCAATTTCTACCTTTGAGCTCTGATCTTGAAGAATTCTAATTGCTTCTTTAACGGGCTTGCCTGAATTATGTGCCATAATCTTAGCTTGTGCTCCCATTAATGTTTCAAGCATAGCATAGTTTCTAATAGTGTAAACGTATGTAAGTCGCAACATGTCTCCTTGAGATATTGTTGGCTGTGTGTTGTGTATATCATCCATGCCACAAACCTATACAACCGTGATGATATAATCCCTCCCTGAATTCGTCTACGTTCGCACGGAGCGGCTCTCTCCGACTTGCATACAGCCGCTACCCCGTTGGCATCCTATAATTGACGTTATGTGTAAATGCTTGAGGGTTCACGGCCTACGCACTATCCTCCCGAATTTATGTTAAATCATTTAACATAACGTATCATAAATTATAGGACACTCAAGCCATAGGAATTTCAGATTAATTATGCAGAAAACACCCATAAGTCTCTTTGGTGGTTTTCACCCATAGATAAAGCATCACAAATTGATATATTAGCAGCTCAAACTCTTGCAGAGCTTCGGGGCATGATAATAGTTGGTGCTGCTTTCTTTGCAAGAGTTTGGCGGTGCAGGCTTGTTCATGCCCCACCTATTTAGTAATTTGCATTAAACTCTTGCACTATGAAAACTATCTTATTAGCCTTTGGACTCATGCTGTCCCTTCAGTCTATTTCTCAAATCGATTCTACTTACGATAAAACCGCAGGAGATCAGCTCATTAAATTTAGCAAGGTTCTCTATACTGGAGTAGGAATTGCTGCGCTAGGGGCTGGAATCATGTACATGTCAGGGCAGACTCCAAATAGCGAGACAGTGCTTCTAGGAGGAATTGTGGTCACTGCAATCGGATCGGGTGTCATGCTGTTCAGTTTTAGCTATCTGGGAAGCGCAGGAAGGCTTATGAATCTTCAGGTCAAAAATGAAGGGCTTACTGTAAGCTACAGATTTTAGCGGTTAATTTCATCAGATCATAAAGCTCTCCACGATTCTAGAAAAGGGAATCGTCCGCTTTATTTCACTGACCGTTCGAGGCCACTAGGCGAGAGCTGCGCACTCACTCGATTAAAAATAATTACCGAAATGTTTGGATATGTCCACACAGTACCATTACTTTGACCACGTATTAAAATCATCCGAGAGCTAAATGTACAATCTAACGCAGGTAAATCGTGACTTCTTCATCAGGCACTATCCGGCCCTGAAAGGTCACAGGGGATCAAACTCCCTGATCAGTTCACAGATTTTATATAAGGTACTCGGAGAAGAGCGAGCAGAGCTCCTGATCACTAAGGCATACGAGAAAGGCTCTGATCTATTCTCACGGACGCTCCGATACAAGGACATTAAAATCGAATTCTATTCACGTTAAACTAAATACTAAAACAATGGAAACAAAACACACAGAAGGAGAATGGACAATGAGCAAACAAGATTCTAACATGTATTCAGTCCATGCACCAGGGCGATTAAACGGAACTCCTGTAGCTATGATTAATCCGTTCAATAAAGACGTACATCCTGAAGCAGTAGAAGCAAACGCGAAGCTAATGACAGCAGCTCCTGAATTACTGGAACAGCTGTCAGAAATTACTGAACTGGTTGAAGGGCTAAAAGAACTGGGGGCTTTTAATGGTATGAGCGCAAAACATGCTATTTCTGAAATCAACTTCAGATCGAAAAAAGCAATCAGAAGGGCAACAGAGTAAAGGCATACTGAAGAGGCTTAGATAGCCGAAACTCCCGGAAGGGAGTCTATGTCAAACTTAAAACAGAAAGCAATGAAATTCATACTAGGCAATTACTACACATTAATCGAAGAGAATGGCGCAAATGAATCTGGGTTCGTCTTTAAATGCGATAAGATAAATAGTCACAGGAATGCTATATACGGGGAAGAGAAATACAGAGCTACAGTAGGTATGTGCAGGAATGCGACTACTGAAGAGATCATAAAATTTGCTGAATCATTTACTCATCCATCTGACCTAATAGAAAAAGGCAAGATGTTCGATGAAGTCCAGCAAGCATTATCCGAATTACATAGGGTGACAAAGGCGATATTTAAGTTGAAGACGGTTCAGGCAATCATTCTAGGATCAGCAGTGGAAGACGTGGTCAGTAGTGCGATGGATAAAGCAGAAATACTGATCCACAAAGCAGAGAAGCTATGATGATAGTCGAGCAGATGAAAATAAATAATAACTTTGGCATGTCCTTTCTTCCATCCAGGTTAGCTCTCGGATGTAGGGAGGACGTGAGAGGAGACTCCTTCGGGGGTTTCCTCTTTCCTTTGTTAATAACTTTAACGGGGAAATGTTTGGAGATATCCACACACTACCCTACTTTAGACCGCGTGAGAGCTATCCAAAATCAAAACATATGAATGCATTACTACTAGGGACGGGAATCGTCTACGAGTACAAAGGCTATGAGTACAAGCCTCAGCTGGATCAGGAAAGAGATAACGGATACATAGTAAATGAGAAGCTCTTCCATAACGTAAAGACTCCATACGGGCAGGTCATACACTTTGACTGCTCTCCATATCACGAGCCTACTGAGGAGGAATTTCAACGATGGATCGATGTGGGACATCCTAAGAAGATCAAGGGCAACTTTAAAAGCATTCAGGACATCGAAGAAGCTGCTGGATAATGGAGAGATTTCTGCTCGTAGAGTATATAGAATTAAGAGTCCATAAGATCGATGTCTTCCTTCGTTATCATAACTGGATGGCTATGAGATCGACTCCAGGACTGGAGAAGTGGCACAAGCAGGAAGTATATGCTCTACTGAGATCACGCTACGAGATGGAGAGGATGGCAGATCACGTGAATTATTACATTGAACCAATTTTTAATAAATACGAATATGGCAATACTACAAATAGCGAAGGCTATAGAACAATACAATCAGACGACTAAGCCTCAAGCGAAGATGACGCTGACGACTCTGGGGGCTATCGTGATCGATAAGGAGATGACGCATCGCTCAAAGGGCTGGTACATGTCACAGTGGGCTTGTGATCAATCTCTGTCTGCGTTCCATCCCTCCTATATCCCGAAGATATGCGAGGCTTTGAATGTGGATGCTAACTTTATATTCGGACTTAAAACACGGAAACATGGCAAACGATAAATTAAATATGAGACTCGAAAGAGTACAAGTGCAGCAAGTGAAGGTGCAAGAGCCTAAGCAGATTCAGAACGGCAAAAATAAAGGGAAGGATTTCTGGGGGATAGGCATCAAGACTATTGACGGTTGGATGAACGCTATGGCCTTCAGCGAAGAGGATAAGGACGCATACGCTCAGCTTGAGGACAAGACAGTCCACTTGAGCGTCTGGGAGGAGATGTGGCAGGATAAGCACTATACAAAGTGCGGGTTTCCTAGCAAGGTCGATCTGATCGATATTAGAATGAAGGAGCTAGAGGACAAAATGGCAGGAGTCACAAAGTTCCTGCACTATTACTGCTCGAAGAATGAGGGAGCAGCTGAAGAATTGAAAAACTATACTAAGCAAAACAATTAATACCCAAAGAAGATGGAAGAGAAAGGCTGGTTAAAAAACTTAGAAGAATTGGTTGAAAATATGCCAGAGCGAACAGAGTATGAGTGTGCTTTGTGTGGTCATAAATCAGAAGGGTACACAGTAATAAGAACATCATACCTTAAAAGAAACGGAAAATGTGACCCAATGTTTTTTAGTCCCTATATAACCGCAGACGAACTTCCAAGCCTACAATACGGGTTTAATGATTTATGCACTAATCGAAGAAAGTGTCAAGAAAGACAGTTTGCCTCCAAGAAATAAATAGAAAAAAGACTAATATTAACCAACCTAAAACAGACAGATTATGAAACAATGTGATTGTATTATCGAGAGCGCTTGCTGCGGAGCATCTATTCCAATGTATCCAGATATGGACTTTTGCTCAAAGTGTTTAGAACATACAGAGGCAGCAGAATGTGATTGTATTTAACCTATAAAACAGACAAGCTATGAAATGGTCAATCAGTAAACAGTGGAACGAGTGCGCTCAGAGCACTAATCGTGATCCGGAGAAGAGAGAGCATCTTTGGGCTTCAGAGTTAGGCTCTCCAGACATCGATGTACTTCTGAAGACGCAGGGAGTCAAGCCTACTAATCCTCCAAATGAGAGGAGCTTGAGGAAGTTCATGGCAGGGAACATCTGGGAGGGCGTCATGGAGATGATCTTCAGTAGCTGTGATCTGATTATCGACAGGGAGAAGAAATGTGAGCTGGAAATAGGAGGGCAGAGGGTAACTGGACGGGCTGACTTCATCGCAGGGGGGAAGCCTGACTTCACGCAAGCTAAGGCATATATCTCTCATCTTCCGGAGGCGTTCCAGACACTCGCTACTGACATCCTGGAAAAGATCGGAAAGTACGAGGGGAAGAACCTACAGCCTACAGTGATCGAGCTGAAGTCTGCATCGAGCTTTGCATTCGAGCTACTCCTGAACATGGATAAGCCTTTTAAGAATCACATGTTCCAGTGCAGGACTTACATGGAGCACGAGAGCATGGACGGGAAGATGTTCTACATCTGCAAGGACGACTGTAGAGTTAAGGAATTCAATCTGCATCTACATGAGAAAGAGCTGACTAAAAGATGGAAGGCAGAGATCAAGCACAAGCAGAAAGTGATCCAGACTGGCAAAGCGGAGAAGGAGAATCTCATCCTGTTCGATAAGAAGTTCAAGAAGAATCTCGGAGTGGAGTATTCAGGCTATCTGAAGAAGGTCTATGGATTCGATACTCCTGAAGACTATCGTGAGGCAGTAGACAAGAAGATCAGCAGATGGAATAGAGTGCTGACTAGGATGAATGAGGATAAGGAAATGACTGATAATAACCTCGAAGCTATTGAAGAGATGAAGACTGAGGGAGTGTATGATGGAAAATTTACTTACAATAAAACGACAAAGAAATGAGAGAAATAAAATTCAGAGCATGGTCTGTAGAAAAGAAGAATATGCTTAATAATGCCCAGTTCTTATATGATGGTATGTGTGGTGATGAAGAAGACGTGAAAGACCCATTTCTTTACTCAGATAACTTCGGAAATCTTACAGAGGACGATGAAGTTATTCTAATGCAATTCACAGGCTTAAAGGATAAGAACGGAAAGGAAATCTATGAGGGTGACTGGATTAAAGATGAAACATTTTTTAATCACGCTGGACAAGAAGGAGTAGAAGATAATATCTTGGATGGTGTGTGTGAATACGAGGGGGCTTCATTTTGTGTTGATAATGGAATAACTGGCTGCGGATACGTTCCTCTTAATGCTACAGAAAATTGGGTGATAGTTAGTAATGTCCACGAAAACCCTGAATTACTAGAGGGAGGAAAAGATGAATAGAGACTTCAAAGGGATATGGATTCCCAAACAAGTATATCTTGACAAGTCCCTCAAGTGGACAGAGAAGATACTTCTCATCGAGATAGACTCACTCGATAATGAGAAAGGATGCTTCGCTAGTAATGAATATTTTGCGGAGTTCTTGGGCATCACAGTGACTCAGATAAGTAGATGTATCTCAAAGCTCAAGAAGAAAGGACTAGTCTATCAGGAGTCATTCAACGGGCGGGAAAGGATACTTAAATCGTCAATAGTTGCAAGGCAGACTTTACTTAAAGGTCAAGGCAGCACTGACGTAGATGTCAAACATAATAATACAGTTAATAATAAAAAGAATATACAGTCTTCCCAAGAGATACAGGACAAAGTAGAAAAGGTCATAAACCACCTTAATAAACAAACAAATAAGGCGTTCAGGGTTGTCGAGGCGAACGCGAAATTCATTAGAGCGAGACTAAACGAGGGCTACAAATTTGGAGACTTAATTCATGTAATTGATGTAAAAAGTCAGCAATGGCTTAATACTGAGCAAAACATGTATCTACGCCCAGCAACATTATTCAACGCAACAAAGTTTCAAGGATATGTGCAAGAGAAACAGGTTAAATACATCAAGCCCAAAACAGAAGTAGAACAGGCAGCCTCTAATCTATGACAGACGGGAGGACATATGTGAGGCTTAATGATACACGTCAACGGATCACAGAGCGATATAAGAAAGGGACAAGAAAGGGATATCATGTCGGCTTTAAGTGCTTAAGAAATCACTACACAGTGATTAAGGGGCACACTACATACATCACTGGAATTCCTACACATGGGAAAAGTGAGTGGACTTGGGAGATGCTTATGAATCTGACTAAGTTCTACGGATGGAAACATGCTATTTTTTCCTCAGAAACAGGGAAGCCTGAAGACATCGCTATTGAGATAGTGAAGAAACATCAGAAAGCCCAATTCGATCCACGTTATCATCAAAGAATGGAGGAGAACGCGGCATATCAGGCACTAAATGAGATGAGCGAGCACTTCTTTATTATCGATGATCCGAACACTCCAGACAAAAACTATACACCTGAAATGATTTTGGAGACGGCCACAGAGATTATAGACGCGGAGGGAGGGCTTGATACACTTGTTATTGATCCTTGGAATGAACTACTACACGACTTCACAGCACACGGAGGGAGGCAAGATTCATATTTAGAGTACACACTAGGAATGATTAGGAGGTTTGCTCGAAAAATGAATATTCACATATTCATAATAATACATCCTAGAACATTACGGAGAACAAAAGAAGGCATATATCTTCCTCCTTCAGCATTTGAACTATCAGGAGGAGCACCTTGGTACGCTAAAGCAGATTCAATATTATGTACACATCGTCCGATGAAAATGGAAGACGGATCAGATAATACAAACATGATGAATCTCATTATCCAAAAAGCAAAGCCGAAAGAAGTAGGACACAAAGGATCAGTGGACTTCTTCTACAATGTAGCAAAAGGACGCTATTATGAGAAGGACGACATAGGTATGGAATCATACGCTAGGGAAATTACTATCGAGGAGGACGTCCTAACACTAGGAATTGAAGGAGTCATAGACGTTCCGTTTTGATATGATAATGAGCAAAGCAATAGAATCAATGAAGAAGCATCGGGAGCATACAACTCTGAAGGATGCAGCACTCAATCCTCTATGGAGAATGGAGATGATGGGACACATAGGAATTGTGATCGCTCAGTGGAGCATGAGGCTCACAGAGTTTGAGATCAAGCATCCGGAGAAGGACGTCTCAGATCGCAGGGAAGAGATCGAATATCTACAGGAGGTCGAGAACTGGATGAGAAATCTATGGGACAGAACGATACAGGAATACAGGCTGAACACTCACGTTACTCTCCAGTCTCTGAAACTCCTAAATGAGATCAAGGAAAAGGATAAGTACATCAAACAGATGGAGAACGAGTTGAGCGAAGTCAAGGAAAACATCAAAAATCTAGAACTTAAATAACCAAAAACAATCATTATGCCAATACCAACAGCATCTAGAACATCAGGAGAGTTAATATCTTCAGTAATAGTTGAATTTGTCAACCTGCCTGACTATTACTTTACAAAAAAGCAATGGGAGGGAGTAGGTGGATATCGAGGATTTCTATCATCCCATCAAATGTCAATCACAGAAATAAAAAAGGTTCATAAAATACTTCTTAATCCAGAAGATTTTCCAACCGAAGAATGGCAACCATAAGCAACAAATAGAGAAACAATGACAGAACCAACATACACTGATCGAGTCTTCTCCTATCTGGAGAATGTACTGGGCAAGAAGATACTCTGTAAAGGGTGCAAAGGACTCATGTATAAGAAGGAGGGCAGATATTACAATCAATGTACAACGTGCAACGGATCAGGAGGGGAAGAGCCTTCGATGTGGATCAGCCTGGACGCACTTACAACGGACAAAAACAGGAAGCAATTCATCGAAGCAGTCAAGCGTTTCATTGATGAGCATCCAAACGGCAAAGAGGTACAATTCAGTAATGACTATACTAAAATCAGAAAAATCGGACATGGCATACGACATGATAATAGCAATCGATCCGGGAAAGTCCGGAGGAATAGCGTGGAAAACGAAGCGGGACACGCAATGTGTTAAGCCTCCTGAAGTTCAGGACTTACACGATTACATAAAGCACCTCAAGCAGATCGCTGAGAATCCTATATGCTTTATTGAGCAAGTACAGGGCTGGAGGGGAGACAGCTCAGCTGCTCGCTTCGGGATCGAGAAACTCGTTAAACAGCGCACAGAGATGAAGACTGTCTTCGTCATTAACGAGATCATTGTGATAGATGTACATCCTATGACGTGGACGAGCGTACTGAAGCTCAGGGGCGTCAAGAATGAGACACTGACTGAGCGGAAGAATCGCTACAAGGATCACGCTCAAATTGCTTTCCCTGCCCAGAAGATGACGCTCTGGAATTCGGACGCATTCCTGATTCTGAAGTTCGCGATAGAAAAAATTAATAACGATATGGACTGGATCACAGAAAGACTACAATAATTTATATATTTGGTATTCACTTTAAATCCGAGAGCTATGAACTTTAAAACAACTTTGTACAATCGTCAGATCGATCTCATGAAATTCGATAGAGATCAAGGCTGGCATGACAAGAAAACCGAGTGTGAAATCCACTGGAAGATCGTAGAAGATCAGAAGGACTCAGGAGTAACTATAGCATGGTTCGCTATAGAGGCACATCTGAAAGTGATAGAATTGATAGAGGGAGGGGAGGATGGAAAAAATATGATATACGAACACATCCATTTCGACAATGGTTGGAGCATAGAATTTGAGGAGTCAGAGCTAAGGAGAGGAGAATACTTCCAGCCTACAGGCATCGTCATACAGTGTGACGAGAAGAAGGTATTCTGCACACTCATCCGTCAGGAAGGAGACGGGCTTCCGTTTTGAGCGAGACTACACTCAAAGGGATAGGCAAGGTAGATCAGGACGGAGAGTTCATGATGTACAATCGTCATCTGATGAAGGAGTTCTTCGCTGACTGGAAGAATAGGACATTCACGTATGAGTTCAAGCTGGTCGATACGAAGCTCAGCGGACGTCTGAATGCGTTCTTCTGGGCTGAATGCATCCCGAAGCTCAGGCAGGGCTTCAGGGTGCGAGGGGACGCTCTGGATGACAAGCAGACGTATGAGAAGATCAAGAAGCTCCTCCCGGTAATGAGAGTGTATGACGGGCTCTGGAGGATCAAGGACGACAAAGGCTATACGTATCGGGATATCAAGGATGATGACTGGACGAATCAGGACTGGGCTGAACTGATCCGGCAGACGACACACTTCGCAGCGGAACATCTACATACAGTTATAAATGATCCACAAATTCAAACAGCATGAAATACGCTACTAAGTTACAACGCAAGAAGGTTTATGAAAAAGTCCTTTCTCATGTAAAGAATGCAAAGAAGGTTATAGCATGGCGCTTTGTGTCACTATTCAGGATTTAACAAGCAAGTTCAACATAGCTGACTACGAAGATTATACAGAACAACATTTCCCTGAATTCTACGCCCAAAAACCTAATCGGAAATACGATGCCACTAGTTGGTGGGCCATTTACGCTAAACCACCAAGAATCAAAGCCTTAAAAGCAGCAATTAAACTTTGTAATCAATAATTATTAACTAAATACTTAACACTATGGGAAAAGTTCCAGACGGTTTCACGGTAACAAACGTGAAGCTCATGAAAAAAGGAGGACTAGCTGTCGACTTCACTCACGAGGAGAAGGAGAAGAGCGTCATCCATGAAGAAGTGACGGGCAGAAAGAGTCCGCGCAATCCACATCAAGACATGCTGAAGGCTCTCAAGGCTCTGAAGGAATATCTGGCAGTAGTTTACAACATGACTACTATCAATGTCGTCAGAGAGGCTAAGGAGCTCGACAGTAAAGAGAAGACAGGATTCGCAGCAGCGAAGAAGAGCATCGACTCTATGGTCAAGGCTACGATGAATAATATCTCAGTGGAAGGATACGAAGCCTCATCCGGAGGTATTGTAATCAAAGGAGAATTGAAAGTAGCGGGTAACAAAAAACTCCCATTAAAGACGCCCCATATCAAACTTGATCAGAACATCTGGGGATTTGAGGATAAGCTACAGGGAGATATTCACAAGATCGAGAAGGAGGCTGAGCTATTCTTGTATGAACGCAAAGCTGCTGATCTGGAGATAGCATTCCCTGATCAGGACGAGCCGAAAGAGGAAAAGCAAAAGGAGAAGGCAGCGTGATAGAATTGTCCACACGAGAGGAGTATGATCTTGCTGTAGAGCGAGGTTTCACTCCTCTCATGGGACATCCTTTCGTCCTTCCTATCCAGCTGAGGGACATGATCCAGAAGGAGCTCTTCAAATGTGACGAGGACTTCTATCACTATTTCTTCGAGCATCATCCTACTCAGACATGCGAGGAGCATGGACATCCGATACATGAGTACTCAGCGAAGAACGTCTCACACATCCTCACGCGAGGAGGACATCCGGAGATGCGATACGATCTCAGGAATGCGAATCTGCTCTGTCTGCTATCACATCAGGAGTGGGAATCCGAGAAGAATCTCAGCATGAACATCTACAAGAAGAACAGGATCATGATGGACAAGCTCAGGGATGAGTATAACGAATTGAAAGTACTTGAATATTATATATGAGAGTTATCTTAGGATGTGAAGAAAGTCAGGCAGCATGTATCGCATTCAGGCAAAAGGGACATGAGGCGTTCAGCTGTGATATTGAGCCTTGTAGCGGAGGGCATCCGGAATGGCATTTACAAATGGATGTGTTCGAGGCTATAGAATCAATGGAATGGGACATCGGTATATTTTTTCCGACATGTACATACCTGACACTTTCGGCAAACAAATGGTATAAAGATCAGAAGCCCTTAAAGTCCGGGGCGTTGGTTGGCGCAGAAAGACGTGCAGCCCGGCGCAAAGCCATTGAGTTTTTTATTAAGCTGGACAAGTGCAAAATCAAAAGAACAGGAATAGAAAATCCGCTTGGAGTAATTAGCACAGAATACAGAAAGCCAGATCAAACAGTGCAGCCGTATTATTTTGGAGACGAAAGCAGAAAAACGACATGTCTTTGGTTAAAAAACCTTCCACCATTATTTCATGCTAAACAAAAGGACTTATTCAATGAAGAAATAACGCATGTGGACGAGGGGGAAAGCATAGAATGGACTGATAGGAAAACGGGAAAAACAAAAAGACAGCCGAAATGGTATGCAAGCGCAAAGCAAGGCAAGGAATTGAGTGACAGATCAAAGGAGAGAAGCAAGACGTTTCCTGGAATCGCTAAGGCTATGGCTGAACAATGGGGAGAATTATTACCTTTACCATAAATCCGAGAGCATGAAAATCGTAGAACACAAGTGCGCTGATCTCAAGGCAGCTACATACAATCCCAGAAAAATCAGTGACAATGACTGGGAGAGCCTCCGGGAGAGTCTGGAGGTCTTCGGAATAGTCGATCCGATCATCGTAAATCGTCACACAAGCAGAGACATGATCGTCATAGGAGGACATCAGAGACTCAAGATATGGCAGGAGCTGGGGAACAAGATGATCCCTTGTGTGGAAGTAAAGCTCACAAAGAAAAAGGAGCAGGAGCTGAACATCCGGCTCAATAGAAATCAGGGAGAATTCGATCATGATCTCCTGGAGAAGCACTTCCCGGAGGCTGATCTTCTGGGCTTCGGATTCGAGGAGGCAGACTTCGACAAGAATCTTGATAAGAATGGACTCCCCATCATCAATGATCCGGAGCTGGAGATCACTACAGAGCTGCACGAGTCTCAGAACTACATCATACTGACGTTTGATAATGACATCGACTGGCAGACGGCTCAGGAGAAGCTGGGAGTCAAGAGCGTCATGAGCAAGGCATCAAAGAAGGGGACTAAGTACGTCCAGAGGGGCAAGAGCAGAGTGATCAATGGCTCATCAATACTGGATAATCTCAAATGAAAATCGACTTCACTGAATTCTGGATAATTATGACTCAGCTCTTCTTCTGGGCTATTCTGTGTCCAGGACTAATCATATACTCTATCGCATGGATGATCTTCGCATAGGATACGTCTGTCCCTCATATAAACGAGCAGACGATTTGAAAATACTCAAATGGTTCCCAGAGATACACATATGCGTACATAAATTCGAATATGCCTATTACAAGGAAGCCAATCCAGACGCACAGATATTCTCTATTCCAGACGCTCTCAGGGGGAACATGGCAAAGGTCAGGAACTTCATTCTAGAGCAAGCGGAGGAAGATGTAGTGATCATGATGGACGATGACGTCAAAGGGCTCTATCGAGTCGAGGACAGGAAATGGGAGCAGCTGGTATCACATGAAGTCATCCAGAAGTGCGAGCAGTGGGCTCAGGAGGCATATCATATCGGGACTCCCTTATTCGGGGTAAATACGAACAATGACAGGGGATCATATCGCGAGTACAGTCCGATCAGCTTCCTCTCTCCTATACTGGGATCATTCTTCGGGATCATAAAGCTCGATAATGACATCAGGTTCGATGAGAGGCTCTCTCTGAATGAAGACTTCGACTACTATCTCCAAGTGATCCAGAAGCATCACAAGGCTCTGAGATGGAACAAGTATCACTACAAAGCTGCACACATCAAAGGGCTCGGAGGATGCTGCTCATATCGCACTGTAGAGGCTGAAAAGAAGCAAGCGGAGATCATGCTCAGGAAGTGGGGATCAGATGTAGTCCGATACAATTTCGCGAGGTCGACAAATCCCATCATAAAGACTCCTATTCGGGGGATATAAAAGAACAGCTTATTAAATGGCAGTAAGAATCAGAAAAGACGGCAAAATAGTATGTGCAGCGATTAACGATGAACTTGAGGGAGACTGCTACATAGATGATGGACTGCATTATTACCTTTCTACCGAAAGGAAGATACTGATAACTACAGAAAATGATCATCATATTATAAATGGAGGGGAGTGGTGGCGGAAGGGACAAGAGCCGGACAATGTGACGATAGATGAATTTTATCATACATGACACAGGCTGAAATCATCAGGGACTCAAGAAGCAAAGGACTCACGATGCTACAGATCATAGATCGTCTGATGGAGGCGGGACATCTCAGCAACTTCGATCCATCGCATCGCGGGATAGTAAAACTTAATGGACAGATAAGGAGCGAGGGCTCTCAAGTTTTCGCATAATGGAAGAAATGAGCGAAGACTTCGATATAGTGTGGGAATTAACTAAAGAGTTCCGGAGAAATCATGCAGACTTATTACTTATTCTAGATGAGAAGATACACAAGGAGAAGTACTGCTATAAGCCTTGCGATGGATGTAGGCTTTACACAGAAGCACTTGTCAAGGAAGCGATGAGAACCGCGAAAACATTAAATTAATGAAAGCAGGAGACAGGATAGTATGTATAGATGACAGTGTGGGACTAAATGGAATGGTTCCTGATCTCATAAAGGATAAACTATATACACACGCAGGGGACTGTGATGAGTGTCCTGACTGTGGTCACATAATACTAGGAGAGTTTCATCCCAGATTCAGATTCGGGGCTCACAGATTCCGCAAAGTAGACGATAACTGGGCTGAGGAAGTACTCAGGATCGCGCAGGAAGAACAAGAATCAGATAAAGAATTAATACCTTTGACACTATGGTAAAAGAGACAGACAAATTCGAGCATGTACTACTCAAACACTTTTATAAGGAATGTAGAGAAGCAAGAGAGAAGGGAATGTTTGACTTCTGCTATATATTCCAGAACATTAAGGGAGACTATCTGGAGCTATATGTATTCGAGAATGATTTGAGATATCTACTTGATAACTTCCCTTGTCAGAGAAAGTCATGGAGGAGCGATATCCCTCCCAGAACATTCCTTGAATTCGAGAGCGATATGGAGAGAATGGAAATAGAAATCCCAGAGAGGATGCATCCAGTGAAGAAGTTACCCTCAGAGTCACAGACAGTCGTATAGTCAGCATAATAAAAACATAACTATGGAAATATGTAGAGCATTTGATTTATTTGAAATAATCCTATTATCACTGTCTTCTATTCTGGGTTGTGGGGCGCTTATTCTGGGACTAATTGTGGGGACATTTAGGGATATGCCCAGCCTAGGCAAGCGATACTGGCTCATACAAGTACCTATAATTATACTATGTATTGTCGTATTTGCATTGACGTACTCCTACATCAAATCAATGTTCTGTTAATCCAATCATATGGGAAAGAGTGTAACAACAATAGCAAAACAGAAAAAGAACTTCCTTGCAGCTCTGGAGAAGAGTCTCGGAGTAGTGACAGTAGCATCTGAGACGTCAGGGATTTCAGCGAGTAATCACTATGACTGGCTCAAGAGCGATGAGCAGTACAAGGGGGATGTCAAGCTAGTAGGAGAGAGGGCTATAGACTTCGCAGAGACAGCACTGTTCACAAACATCAAGAAGCGTAAGGAGAGATCGATTAACTTCTTCCTGGATCGCAGGGGAAGAGCAAGGGGCTACGGGAAGACGCTGGACGTCACATCTAAGGGGGACAAGCTAGGAGAGGAGCTGGACTACAGTAAGCTCTCTACAGAGGAGCTGAAGAACTTACAGAAGATTCATAAAAAACTCAGATCATAATGGACATAATCTGCACATGTACGGATATGCAAAGCGGTAAAGAAAACACATGGATTTATGGTCTGGTTACATTAACTCCCACTCTCCCAAAGGAAGGGGAAAGATTGACTATTGTATTAAACGGCTTAACGCCCGAAGAATTTAATCAATACAATCTGGGACAGGAATACACGGTGACAATAAACGAGAAATAACAGACGGCAAATGACGGTAACATGGACAGAAGGGGGCAAGGCAGCAACTCTAGAATATGCAGCATCGACATATCCTACAGAATTCGATCCTGATGATTTCGACAAAGCATATGAAGGGACAGTCATCGGAAGCACAAGATCATTCTGGGGGTTCGTATATCTAACTGTAGCGTGTACTGATGGAAAGATCAGAGAAGTATCAATCGATGACGCGGAGATAGTAAAGAAATGATCTACTTCATCCAGCAGCAGACAGATTACTACAATGAGCAGAGCAGGAAGCTCCGAGAGATCAATGATGATATACTGTGGACTAAGGTGGATATCAAGGTCGAGAGAATTATGAGATGGATGAGTAGATGTCAATAGACACGCTCACACTCCCTCCTCTTGTCGCTGTAGAGGCTGAGCTATGTCGCAGACGCTTCTATGACTTCTTCAATCTATTCTGGGGAGAGATCATCGAGGATGAACTTGTAGAGAACTGGCATATCGAATATCTGTGTGATGAGCTACAGAAGCTCGCAATCAGAGTGAAGAACAGGCAGGAGAAGGAGTACGATCTGATCATTAACATTCCTCCAGGCACTACGAAGTCTACGATCTGTACGATCATGTTCCCGATATGGTGCTGGGTAATCGATCCGACTATCAGGATCATCACTGGATCACACTCATCTGACTTAGCGACTGAACATGCAAGCAAGAGCAGAGACATCCTCAGATCGGATAAGTTCATGGAGATGTTCCCTGAAGTCCGGGAGAAGGATGATCAGAAGAGAGTCACACACTATGAGAACACAAGGAACGGCTCAAGGACTACTACATCAGTAGGTGGATCGATCATTGGTAAACATGCACACATTATCATCATTGACGATCCTATCGATCCGGAGAAAGCGGAAGGGGAGAAGACAAGGAAGAAGGCTAATCGCTGGCAGGACAGAACACTCAGCACAAGGAAGGCAGACAAGAAGGTGACTCCTACTATCCTGATCCAGCAGCGTCTCCATACGCAGGATATGTCCGGACACTTACTCAAGAAGTCAAAGGAGAAGGGCAAGAAGATCAAGCACATCTGTCTTCCTGCAAGAGTAAGCGATGAAATAACTCCGAAGGCACTCAAGATAAATTACGTTAAAGGACTGCTTGATCCTCACAGATTAGGAGAGAAGGAGCTGGCAGATGCTGAGATCGATCTGGGAAGCTATGGATACTCAGGGCAGATGCAGCAGAAGCCTTCCCCGGAGGGAGGAGGAAAGCTCAAAGGAGATTGGTTTGTGATCTACGGACTGACAGGGCTCATCACAAGGGCAAAGGAGGAAAGCGGAAGAGATGAATCACTTGTCTGGAACTTCGTAGTAGATGGAGCATACACTGATGACAAGAAGAATGACGCTACAGCTATCATGGCATACTGTGAATTTCAGAATGATCTCTGGATAAGAGAGGTAGCTTCTGTGTGGATGGAGATGCCTGATCTGCTGAAGTTCATTCCGGAGTTCGTTCACAGGAATGGATACAACAGGGGGAGCTCGATATTCGTAGAGCCGAAAGCATCAGGGATATCTACAGTCCAGATGATCAAGCGGAAGACAAAGCTGAACATCATCCAGGACAAGTCTCCTACTACATCGAAGATCATCAGAGTGAATACGATATCTCCCTTCTGTGAGGCTCGCAGAGTTCATGTGATCGCAGGGGCAGCATGGAAGGATAAATTCATTCATCAGTGCGAGACGTTCCCTCAGAATGATGAGGACAATGAGGTAGACTGTTTAGTAATGGCTATCGATAAGATTGACGCGAGGTATGCAGCGATCCAACATGCAGGAGTAATCAGGAGCAGATAATTACTATATTTGTTATTCAGGTCAGAGAAAGACTGACAGGGAGTAGCTTCAAACGCTATAAGGCAGGGATTGTAACGCCCCGCGGATGCTCCCCTTTATTCCAGAACATTCCTATATTTGTGACGATTCATAATCATTTGTTATAGGTTTAATGTTGCTGGCGGCAGTAACTGAAAGTCGAAAGGGGGGAGCGCCAAACACTCCTCTTTTTTTTTGTACATTAGCATCACAGAAACGTTCTTCTTTTTTATCATATAGTACTTCTACAAACATCTCCCGGCTTTAACAGGCTGGGAGTTTTTTTATGTCACGCTTCAGCATTATATAAGTATGACACTACATACACGTCCACACTATGATGACTTCATGACATGGGATGAGTTAATTAAATACCTACCTTTACCATTCACCAAAACACATAACAAGATGGCAGATGACAACATCACAACAGTACGAGCGAAATTCACATGCGATTCAGTAGTAGACGCACGGCATGGGGATCAGAAAGTAGTTCATTTCTCAGCAACTTATTCAGACAATCCAGAGGACAATTCATACAGCGAAGCGACTCCATTCGGATCACTCACTATGCATGTATCGAATAGCGTTCCAGCTTCTAACTACTTCGAGCAGGGACAGGCGTATTATCTGGACTTCTCAATAGTTCCAGCGCAGTAAAGACATCAACATGAGGTCTGGAGTGATTTAACGGGATGACTCTGTTCCGGTTGTAATTTGATTCAGCAAGTGTGAGTTGCCTCAGCGTTACTTTTTCGCAACATGGCTCACATATATAGCTCAAGCGTGCTCTAGTTAAATTTTAAGCGCAAAGGATCAGAAGGGGTGACATCAGCAAAAGCTGTGACAGGGGGAGAACTTAACACTCCCCCTTTTCTTTTCCACATGTTCCTGTTAATTATTCACTGTTTGCATTTGGTAATGTGGTGCAAGTGTACCTACATTTGAAAAACTCAAGAGCTGAATGCTTACTAAGTTTCACGAATTCAGAGCTACATCTCTCAAGATGACGAAGGGAACAATCGTCAGATATCCTATCACATTTGACACTATGTTACTTCCAGGAGGAGAGAAAGTCAGATGCAAATTCACTAAGGCTGTACTCTACAAGGCTGCTACTATCAAAGCAATACTTCACAATAGGTTAGGATGCCACATTCAGGACGCATCATTCAAGCAAGTGGATCAGGCGACTCTCGATCATATAAACTCTCAAATTCACAAACAGTGACAGGACAGGCTACACGTAATCTACATACTCCTCTTGAAAGTCTTGAAGGAGAATCGCATGAGCAGTACAAGGAACGCAGACGCATCTTCAATCGCAAAAGGAAGGAACATCTCAGAGGCTCTATGGTACGTCCGGGAAGCAGCATCGTCCCAATGAAGAACGAGCAGGGCAATGTGATCAAGGACAGCAAGGGAGAGACTCGGAAGATCAGAGTGAATCACAAACCATTCTTAGGATCAATCAAACAATTAATTAAAGGACAGGCATAATGAAAAAATTCATCTTCAAGTACATCGCTAAGCTATTCGTATATCTCTCAAGGTGGGACATTCTGGGATTCGGAGCAATCATCAGACAGCTCTATCAGACGATTAGACAGGATGAGTTCGTACTGTCTCACGCTAACATCATTCATGTGAAGAAGGGGAAGATCAAGTATGATCTCGCTATATTTGAGACAAGCGCAGGAACAGTAAGGTTTAATCTCGGAAGGCATCATGACGGAGATCAGGTGCTGCACGATCAAATTGTAACCAAATAAACTAATATATTATGTCAAACGAGGAAACGCCACAAGGAGCTGAAGGCTCTGAAGGAACGGTAGGAGAAGACTCTCCCTATCAGCTAGCAGTCTCAGTATGCAGAAAGCATATGACTGAAGGCAACAAGGACAAAGCTACAGATGAGTACAATGAAGCTATCGTCCTTAATCAAGAAGCTGAGAATGATGAGCTATTGCTGCTCAGTGAACAGCTGGACGCTATGGAGGACGGGAAGCCTTTTGAGTTCCCGGAGTCTGAGAAGACTGAGGAATCCGAAGAAGAGGACAACACAGCTCCAGAGACAGAACTGGATGAGCTTCCTGAATGGCATGAGAAGGCTGGACAGGCTCTAGATAAGGATGAGCTGAAAGCAATCCTGAAGGAGTTGGACATCTCATTCCACATGCTTAACGGTCAGTCAAAACTCCAGGAGAAGTTCGATGAGTATAATATCGAGAAAGGCTATGTAGTCGCTCCAGAAGAGACGGAGGAATCCGAAGAGGAGACTGAGGAAACTGTAGAGAAGGATACACGAGGCAAGAAGGCTGACGAGATTACTCTCGATCAGTGTATCGAAGACTGTCAGAAAGCAGTCATGACTCTTCAGCAATTCGAGAAGCAGCAGCGAGGCAATGGCAAGTCATCCAGACGCTTCCGTAGAGCATGGCAGACTATCAACGGTCAAGTGATCAAGAAGAGCTTGAGAAGGAAATAGTGAGGAAGATCACTCTCGTAGACGGAGACATCCGGCATGAACGCTGGATGTATGAAGGCTGGAATGAAATTCCAATAAAGAAAGCTGAACAGCTGTATGAGGTGTGCAAGGACATGCCTCAGCAGTTGCGTCAGCGTTATGAGCTCATGATCCAGGAGCAGAATCCTACAGTGAAGAAAAAGATCGCTGAGCTGGAAAAGGAAATCGGACTGAAGCAGCTGATCAAGGAGTTCCCTGTATTCTACGGGGATGTGATATGCTCTCTATCTACTATCTCAAAGAAGGACATGAAGCGATGCTTCCCAGAGTGGAGAGCAGTAGTGTATCGTGAGTACTTTGCATCATATGTTATCGGGATACTATTCCAGGCATATGACTATGATCACAAACAGATCAAGGAGTTCACGTTCAATCATGGCACGTATGACGCTATGGGAAGGCTCAAGAAGAAGGGCAAGAAGGTAGAGTACATCTTCCCCAAGTCTCGCGAGGTTCTGGATCAGGATCGCCCGATGGGACACTCATCAGGTATCGAATTCGCAGAGGCAGCTGACTTGCGAGTCTTCAGTCAGGAACTTGAGGGAGGAGTATTCAGCAGGGTTGCTAATATTGTCAGCATCTTATGTCGTCCGGAAGTCACAAAGAAGATCAGTGAACTAACTGAGGAGGAGCTGGATCATGATGTGGTCAAGTATGCTATCAAGGAATCCAAAGGAAAGACAGTGACATTCATTGAGCTGTACGATGAGCAGACGTGTCTGGATCGAGCAAAGGGATTTGATAATCTCACGATGGATGTCGTCTGGGAGGTTTTTTTTTACTCAGTTCAGTCCTTTCTTACATCGAGTCGAGCTACGGTAATCTCTTTACATCTTCAGGCATTAAAGCTGGCAAAGCAGCTGCAAGTTCTGGAATCAAGTTCTACGGTTGGTATGGAAGCCTGATGGATGTCGCGAGGGATGACATATTCACTCGTCCGTTATTTAGTCCATTTGAATCAGTATGCAGAACGAACATGTACGAATTACTAAACTATCTCAGCTTGAAGAAGGCAGAGAACAAATATCAGACAGACTATGCTAAAGGCTAAATGGAATCGATTCATGATCTGGTCAGGACTCATGAAGCAAAAGATTCAGCTCCCCAAAGTAGGGACACGAGTATTCACTCCTGACTGGGACAAGAAGTGGGACATTGAGGATATCAAGATGATTATGAAACATCAGGGGCTTGTATTTGAGGTAGAGAACTCAGCAAGAGGTAAGGCAATGATCGAGCCTCTCAAGCATCTACTGAAGGAAATAGACATGCAAATCAAATCATAAGGCTATGAACAAAACAATATCAACACTACGTAAGAAGAAGCGTCATCAGAAGAAGATCGGACAGAGCTTCCCTGACAATACAACAAAGTCAAAGGCAAGAAAGATCATCATGAATAGAGGCTGGCAGACTCCTCCTTCACTCGGAGAGGTTAGAAGCCTCGAAGATCGCTCTCAGAAGATGGCATCAATGGGACTGGATGATAAAGTAACAGCACTATAACATGGCAACTCTCAAGGACTTATCGGATCAAGTAGAGATAGCAGCTCTAGCTCAGGATGAAGTGAAGAAGTATATCTTCGATGATCTCTCAGCTATTAACGCAGAGAGGGAGAAAGATGAGTGGATGATGGTACTGCTAAAGCCTCCTGTAGCTCCAACTATCCCTAGAGCTCGTCAAGAACTGGAGTACACTCATTATCCTCTGGACATGTTCCTATTCGATGATCTGGATGAGAGAGAGAAGCAGGATGAGAACACACTGCTACAAGCATGGAGCGATCAGAAGGTAATAGGAGACAGGATAATATCAGCACTGAGGAAGCTAGGGAATGTATATCAGCTCCTAGATTCGGCTACGAGTCCAGCTGTCCCAATAACGGTTACATTCGGACACTTCGAGCATAACAATCAACTCATAGCTGTGAGGTATCAATTCATGATGAGAGTACATCACTGTATTAATCCATAATGGCATTCGATAGACTTCCCATAACATTATTAGCACTCGGAGAAATCTGGAAGCAGCTAGCGGTCAAGAATCTTGTAGAGCAGGGACATGTGGCGTCAAAGGAACTCATCAACGGGATAGAGCTGAAGATCGAAATGAAGACTGACTCAATCAAGCTGACTGAGGATCATCCTATTCATGGGCTCTTCCTTGATCTGAATCCAGCAAGGCGCAAAGGAGCTAAGGGAGTTCCTATCTCTGCACTGGAGGACTGGATCAGACTGAAGGGATTTGAGTCAGACGCTAAGAAAGTCAGGGGAATCGCATTCGCTATCCAGAAGACAATCATCAAGGAGGGCAGTCCAACAAAGAATAGTCGAGCAATGGGTAAAAAGGACGGCTGGCTCACAGATGCTCTGGACATACTGGCTGATGAGTTCGCTGAGAAGATCGAGGCAGTACTGGAGGAGGAAATAAACATCGTCATTGATAACGTGTTACGAAGCGTGAAGACACAATTCGTCACAGTAAGTACAGCAGCATGAGCATCACTATAGAGACAAACGCAGTCAACAAAGCTCCAGTGTATTCCTATACTCCTATCTTCTGGGATACAAGCAGCGACAGAGATCAGTCAGAATCAGGAGACGTCACTGTAGTAGGAGATAACGGAGGAGACGCTCAGTACACAGTAGCAGCTCTTAGTGGAGTGCTGACGGTGGGAGACATTGTAAATTTAGTGGGCTTCACAGGAGCAGGGGCAGTGTACAACGGACTACAGGAGGTCAAGGCATTATCAGGCTCATTGATCACTACAGATAGAGCATTCGACATAGTATTAAGTCCAGTCGTAGGAGTCACAATGACTAGATCAAATCTGGGCTTTCAGATCAGGGCAGACATCTATGTATTTGATGGAGTATCAGCATCCATCACAGGAGTAACTAATCCAGGAGGAGGAGAGATCGAGGTCACTACATCTATAAATCACGGACTCGCAGTAGGTGACTTAGTAAGGCATCGCAGGATGGATCACTATGATGGAGTATTCACGGTCAATACGATTGTATCTCCTACAGTCTATCAGGTCACAGCTACATTCATCGCTAACGATACAGGAGATTCATTGAAGGGAACTATCAGGGGAGTCAAGAGACAGTCTATAGTTCTTCCGGCTGTTCCTACTGATTACAGGATCGCAGTGCAGGGGATACTCAGAACAACGATCTCTAGTGATCTCATTGCTCTGGGAGGGGCTAACATCGTCACTCCGAATGACAACTCCCTACACTTCCATGTGATACAGTTCACAGAGGAATTCGATGACGCAAACGGTGTAAAGAAGGAAGGAGATACTCTACGATCCCCAGAGAGATCATTCATCAATGCTACACGTCAGCAGGACGAAGATCAAACACTGGACGACTTCAATCTTGAAGCTCCTACAGATCGATTTCTGACAAACGCTCCAATCCCTCAGAAGCTGGCAATCGGAGAAGAGTTCCAGCTGAGTATGCAGTATGATCAGGTCAGCGATATAGAAATCAATTATGAGACATTCGATAACGGAGGAAATAGCTTAGGGGTTACAGCTCTGACTATCGTAGGGAGCGTAGACGGAAGAGGAATCTTTCCGGTCAATCTCATAACATCATCGATCAGTAGAGTAGATGTGTGGCTATTTGACAGCATGGGAGGAATAGACGTATCAGAGCGATTCAGATTCGACAGAGAGGACAAGCGCTTCAGTGATCCTCAGCGTATTATCTGGCTGAACAGGCTGGGGGGATATGATTGGTTTACGTTTGCAGGAAGGAAGAAGGAAGATATCAAAGTTAAGAAGCTGACATTCAAGAAGAATCTCGGAGTAGGGTTCGCTCTACAGGACGCAGGACGAACTACTCTCAGTGTAGTCCCTACAAAGGTAGAGGAGAGCTGGAGCGAGTTTCTTGACAGTCCGTACCTTAGCTGGCTGGAGGAGCTGTACACTTCTCCGAATGTGTTCATAGAGATAGATGGAAACTTCATCCCTATTCAGGTGCTGACTAATTCAGCGACTGTGCAGGACAGCGGAAGACTACAGCAAGCGAAACTCACATGGGCTCGTGCAAATGACATACTAGTACAAGGAAATTAATGAAATACACATTCGTTCAGAAATACTACAAGGAGAAGCGCAGAAGAGATCAGGAGCGCAATAATGACACATTCATGAGAGCTGTGATCATACTCGCTTCTCTTGTAGCTGGACTTTACTTTGGAGCACAGATATTATGACTCCAGACGTTAAGGTATTCGTCCGTGAAGAGGAGATCGACATCAGCGATGCTGAGAAGCTGGGACTAGCTCTCTCCTACTCTATAGCTGAGATCAGCAAGGTAGATCGCAGAAGCTCAGGAAGCAGCGGACTCAGTAAGACGATGACTATTCCCGGAACAAAGAATAACATCCAGAGGTTAGGGCTAGGACAGGACGTCAATATAACTGACGACTATACACAGAACATCAGGGGATCAGGCAGGATAGAGATCAACGGTATCGATGTGATCAGAGGAGTAGCTAAGATGCTCAGTCCCATAGATCGCAGAGGGCTCAATGCAAAGGAATACAAGCTCGTCATACTGGGAGACAACTCAGACTGGAGGACAGCGATCAAGGACTTGACATTGAGGGACATTGACTTCAGCGATCAGGATCACGTCTACAGCGTAGCAAATGTAGATCAGAGCGAGACGGTAGCTCCTGGCAGACATTATGTATATCCGCTGATCAACTATGGAAAATTCGTAGAACGAGTAAAGTTCGATATTAATATCATCTCCTTCTCCGGGACAGGGAATATCTATAGCATCTTCTTTGACGGGCCGGTAGATATCGGATGGTTTACTATCGGAGGATTCATAGAGCTTGACGGGATGTTCTTCCCAGAGAACAATGCAATACTGAAGATAACAGCAAAAAATAATGTTCTGGATACTATTCTCGTAGAGCATCCTGCTGGCAATGGGTTCGTATCAGACGAAACGAATACATCTGGCTTCGGAACAGTCAAGAGGCTAGGACAAGTCACGATACTTGATAGATATCCATCGATCAATGTAGCTGAGGCACTCAAGAGAATATTCAGTAACATAAGGTATAAGATCGAGAGTGAATTCATAGATGGAGATTTCTTCAAGAGACTTTATATTCCCTTCACTCTTCCGATACTTAGACAGTCAGCGGAGACAAGTGAGGCTTCTTTGTATAACGTAGGGTTCTCAGGAGACTTGAATGGATTCACATCTATACTCCCATTTGATACGGAAAGCGGAGGAGAGTTCTTTGATAACGGAAGCAACTATGATAACACGCTATTCGAATACACAGTCCCTCAGACTGGAAAGATGAGATTCATAGCAGAACTGAATATGACTTCGATCTTCGGAGGGCAAATATCTCTACAGCGCAACGGAGTATCACAGTTCTTCGGAAGTTCTACACAGATCGGAATAGTAGCTGGGATGGCAACTTTCGACACAGGAGAGATCACTGTGACAGCTGGAGAGAAGTGGAGAGTCGGAGCATTCGGCATAACTCCCCTACTGATCACGGCAGCGAATACTCGATTCTATAATGTAGTTAGCGAGGATATCGGAGAAGGTGCGACAGTTGATCTATCTGCGAATCTCCCAGAGGTACAGCAGGTCGCATGGGTAGGAGGACTTCGTGATATGTTTAATCTGAGGATATCAGCTGATCCGTTTAGCAAGAAAGTATTTATAGAGCCGAGAGACGACTTCCACAATGGAGAGCCTGTAAACTGGACTGACAAACTGGATCACGATCAGAACATAGTCAATACGTTTCCCAGTGAGAAGCTAGCGAAGACTATCAGGTATCGATATACTAAGGACGGGAATGATAAGCCTGTAGATGAGATAGAGCTGGAACTGGACAAGCCTTTCGGATCATTTGAACATCGGATAGCTAATGAGTTTGCGAAGGATGACATCAGGGACAAGGCTGTGATCTTTGCTCCTACATACATGAACATTGCTAATCACATAGGGTTCATCACAAGTAAAATTCCTCAGTTGTATAATCAGCCGAGCGGAGTTCCGGAGAAGAGTACTGACTTTAACATAAGGCTACTGTATTATGATGGAGTGAAGAATATGGATGCAGGAGAGAGCTGGATATGGGAGAACACTGTCCGGACTGACTATCCCTACATGTACTCATATAATGATGACGAGATTAATGACAACTCTCTGATGTTCGATGAGCGTCCGCGATCTAACGGACTAGTACAAAAACACTATCGAAACGAGCATAAAACTATAGATGAATCAAAACTCAGTGCAGCTTTCTTCTGGCTGGATGAGGCTGACATATCGAATCTTGATTTCAGGAGTCCTGTCTTACTTGAGATAGATGGAGAATTCGCAGAGTACATACTGAACAAGGTATCAAACTATGCTCCTGCTCGAAGGAAGTCTACACTCGTCCAGCTGCTTAAAGTAGTAGACAGTAAAGCGATAGCTCCTGTAGAGCTGGGAGAAGGGAATGATAAGATCGTCATTGTCGAGAAATTCCCTCAGCCTCCTAATATCCCTACAGAGATCGATCAGGATAATAACATAATCATGAAGATCGGAGGAACTAACAGGGCAGAGACTATCGACTCTCTGGCACTTGGAGACGGGCTCATCACAGACACTCCACATCAGACTGTAGTGGGCAGACATAACATCCGTGTTCCTGGAGCGAAGTTCATACTAGCTACAGGCAACGGCAGGGTAAAGGAGAACGGGCTTGTGTTAAAGGAAGACGGCTCTCTTGCTGTAGGAGGAGGAGGATACGTCACTGCTGTGATCGGGGGAGCAGAGATAGACATCCGATATCTTGACTCTAATGGGGAAGCGCAATTCGTTACAAAAAATTAAGATATGGCTGAACGGGTAATAGGTTTTAGTATAGAGGTCGGAGGCACAGAGTCTGAGATTCAAAAGACAGGGGACTTGAAGCGGGAACTATTGGATTTGACAAACGCTATCAAGGAGAATAAAGATGCGACTAAAGGGAACACTGGAGCTCAGAAGGCATCAGCTGAAACTGTTGGCAAGCAGGAGGCTCAGCAAAAAGCTCTTCGTTCTGAGATAAATAAAAATCAGAAGGCTACTGTAGATCAAATAAAGGCGAACAATGCATCAGCAGGATCATACGATAAACTCTCAGCGGAGACACGTATTCTACGTCAAAGGCTCAGGGCTCTTCCCGCTGGATTCGATGAGAGTAATGAGGCAGCTCAGGGACTGACTAAACAGATCGCTCAGAACGAGCAGAAGCTCAAGGACTTTGACGGAGCTATCGGACAGAACTTCCGGAACGTAGGTAACTACAAGGAAGCTATCTCAAGTATGGCTGATGAGCTACTAGGAGCAGCAGGAGCTCAGGGGAATCTCTCTGGGATCGTAGGCAGCTTCGCTCCAGCAGCTATCGGAGCATTCGCGGTAGGAGCTGTCATATCCTTCGGAGTAGCTATGAATGATGTAGTAGATGAGTTCATAACACTCAGAGGAGAGGCAGCTAAAGCTACAGGAACTACAGGAGCAGCTCTTGATCTCATAGTGACTAAAGCTAAGGCTACAGCGACTGTATTCGACAAGGACTTTAATGAAATAGTACGAACAGCTAATGTCCTGTCTAAGCAGATGGGAATAGGATTTGACGAAGCATTCGAGCTAATTGATAAAGGATTCCTAGCAGGGGCTGATAGTACTGGGGACTTCCTAAATCAAGTACAGGAGTTTGCTCCTCAGTTTAGGGACGCAGGAGCATCAGCTGAGGAGCTTATAGCTATCATCACTCAGCAGACTCAGGAGGGAATCTTCTCAGACAAAGGAGTAGATACAGTTAAGGAATTCGGACTCAGAATCAGGGAGCAGACTACAGGCACTCGCGAGGCTCTTGAGAATGCATTCGGGAAGGAGTTCTCTGACAAGATACTTAACGGGATCAATGATGCATCCCTGTCCAGTATAGACGCTCTCAAGTTGGTTAGTGCAGAGCTGAACAATACGGAGATTCCAGCAGCAGACTTACAGACAGTGATCGCTGATGTGTTTGGAGGGCCGGGAGAAGATGCAGGGCTTCAGTTCCTCCAGAATCTTGAAGACATCGAGACACAGCTGGACGTATTGATCGATCCTACTAATACGCTGGTACAGATACAGCAGGAGCAGCTAATACTTCAAGAAGAGTTAGCAGGAGCTCAGAATAGATTCTCAGCATCTCTTGACACTGGGACTACATCCTTCAGCAACTTCGGAACAATCATAAAGACAGAGGTATTCGATGCTCTGGGAGACTTTGTGATAAAAGTTCAAACAGCTATTGCTGTGATAAAATCTATCGGAGACTTGGAGATATTCGGAGGAGAGGGATTTAAGAAATCACTTGAGTCCAGAATAGCGATCCTTAATGCAAGTAATGAGCAGCAGATCAAGATTCAAGAGAAACTAGCAGCTGATATACTGAAGATCGATGAGAAGACGACTGAGGACAAGAAGAAGCTCACAGCTGAACAGCTTGAAGACATTAAGAAGATAAATCAGGAGAAGCGAAAGGAAGCAATAAAAGAGGCTGAGTTCTTACGTAGATTAGACGAGGAGATACGTGCAGATTCACAGGCAAGCGGAAAGGAAATAGGCAAAATATTTGCAGATGCATTCGCAGAATCGACAGAAGATGAATTCGAGGAAATATCATTTAGTCTATTCGGAGAGGATAGTGCTTTTGGAGAGGCTCTTACAGAATCCCTTCAGGAGCGATTCCTTGAATCATCAGATGGACGCAGGGCTATCATACAGGCTGAGCTGGATGCTAGGCTAATAAGTCAGGAGGAATTCTCTGAAAGGATCAAGGAGATAGATGATGAACTTCGGGACAGGCAGCTCGGCAATATTGACACGCTCTCCGGATCGTTCGTTATGGGACTGGACGCTATAGCTACTTTCCAGGATGCGAAATTCACAAAGGATTCAGCTCGACTGAAGAAAGATCAGAAGGCTCAGCTGGATAACTTCAAAGGCACTGAGGAAGAGAAAGCTACACTACAGGAACAATTCAATGAAGAGAACGAAGCAAGGGAGAAAGTCTTCAGGAAGAAGCAAGCTCTACTCGCTTCCATTACAGCAGTTATAGATGGACTCGTAGCAGTTAATAAGGCACTGGCTACAGTAGTTCCTACTATTCCTGCTGGAGTATTGGCAGCAGCAGCAGTAGGCATCACTACGACAGCGAATGTCGCGAGGATCAATGCTCAGACATTCTCAGAAGGAGGGCGTCTCATAGGAGCGTCTCACGCGAATGATGGCATTCCATTTACAGTGAATGGAGTTCCAGGCTTCGAAGCGGAGCATGACGAAGCTCTAGTGAATGCGAATACAATGAACGATCCATATCTGTCACAGCTCGTCAGCTGGGCTAACATGAAAGGGGGAGGAGTATCTCTGGCTAAGTCGGGAATGAGAGTCCCTACAGTATATCAGGAGGGAGGACGCTTCCCTGTTCCAGATACACTCATCGCTCCATCTACTCCCATCGGGGCAGCTGGAGACTTAGGGCTCGCAGAGTTCGCAGCAGAGATCGTAAACGGTATAAATGATAAGAGAGTCATAGCTGTAGAGTCTGATCAGCGCGAGGTTTCAGAACGAGTACAATTCGCAGAGGAGCTGACAGAATTCTAATCGATGGGAAGCACAAAGAGTCAGGTCAAG
>SDBV01001106.1_pt1 | contig 40031 bp, 28 predicted proteins | sample 2277081 | NCBI WGS metagenome assembly SDBV01 (sample SAMN10402039, study PRJNA504765) | marine sediment metagenome | isolation source: marine sediment core GS10_PC15, 223 cmbsf | place: Arctic Ocean: Southern Knipovich Ridge | collected 2010
CGACGACGCCGGCAAGCCGGTTCCGCCGCAAGGGGCCGTGATCTCGCCGGCCGACCTGTTGAAAACGGATTTCGATGCGGTTGTCGCGCTGAAGTTTCCCGACGCGACCGTGCGTTCGGCCAGCGCGCGGAAGCTGCTCGAACTGGCCGGCGACAAGGCCCCGGCGTGGCTTTGCGGCCCGATCGCCTCCGAGTGGCTGCTCCGGGGCCCGCCCGTCGACGAACGGGGCAAACCGGACGAGGATCTCAACGTGCAGTTCCAGATTCGGGCCTACGCGGACGGCGGGCCGGTTCGCGTGTCGGTGGTCGTGGAAAACTGCTGGGACCACTGGGCCGGCAACATCCGCTACGACGCGACCGTTTCCATCGGCGGCCGGCAAGTCTTTTCCCAAAGCGCGGTCGACCATCGCCGGCTGTCGCGGTGGCGGAAAGTGTTTTGGTTTTCGTCCGCCGGGCGCGATCCCGGCGTACACGTCGCCCACGATCTGGCCTACCTGTCGGCCACCGGCGCGGTGCCGCACTACGACCGGACGCTTCCGCCGCCGGAGCCCTCCCGGGCAACGCAGCAGCAACTCCGTATGGAAGGCCCGCGGTGGCAAATCACCGGCCACGGCTCGCTGACGGCCTACATGCCGACCACCGGCGGCCGGCCGGAAATCGCCCCGTATCCGACCTGGACGGTCCGCTATCTGCTGGGCATGGACCCGCGCCAGAAGGCGCTGATGCTGGCCAACGGCGATCGGGCGGGCTGCTGGCCGATCCACGTTCGCTCGCGGCAAACCGGCCGGATCATGACCATCGACCAACGTCCGCAGTTCTGGCTGGACGCGCGCGGCAAGGACCGGCCCCAGTGGAAGCCGGACCGCCATCCACCCCACGCGACTCAGGCTCGGCTGACGCCCGATCTGGCCCACCAGGGTTCCTTCGCCTACGTGCCGTACCTGGTCACGGGCGATTTCTACTACCTGGAGGAGGCGTATTTCTGGGGCAACTATTGTCTGCTGGCGACCTGGCCGCACCCTCGCCGCGACGCTGAGGGCATCTTGTCGGGCCAGATCCGCGGCAACGCGTGGTCGCTTAGAAACATGGCCGACGCCGCCTGGATTGCCCCCGACGAGGACCCCGAGGCAAAGTACTTCAAGCAGAAGATCGGCAACAACATCGCCGATCGCATCCAACGGATGTACGGCCCGCCGGAGTACAACAAGCTGGGCTTCTGGGGCGTCCGCACCACCAGCAACGCGCGGATCCCCAACCCGGCCAATCCGCGGTGGATGATCGTCGCTCCCTGGGAACACGACTACCTGATGTGGAGCCTGCACCACCTGGTGGAATTGGGCTACGCCCAGGCCGCCCGGCCGCGCGACTTTCTGCTGCGTTGGCGTGTCGGCGCGTTGACCAACGCGGCCGACTTCGATCCGCGGATGGCCGCGCCTTATCGGTTTGTCGTAGGGCAGCAGGGCGAGGGCCAGGACGTGGTGTTTTACGAGGACTGGAAGACGCTCCAGCGGGAGAACCTCAAGCTGTATTCTCCCGCGCTGCCCAGCTCCGCCAACGACTACGCCTACTCGGCCCGGGCGGCCGTGGTCTGCGGCGTCGACGGCGGTTTTCCCAAGGCCGACGAAGCGCTTCGGTGGCTTGGGGCCCAGTTTCCCGATTTCCCCGGCGTAATGGCCCGCAACCCCGCCTGGGCCATCGTGGCCGGCGGAGCGGCGGCCGGACGGAAGTGAAGCTAGGCTTTGTCTCGAAAGGCCAATGTAGCCATCTCGCTCCGCGAGATGAAGCTTCGTCTCGCGGAGCGAGACGGCTACTATCCGCTTGGAGGACAGATTGAACGAATCGCGACGACTGATATAATGGAAGGGTGAAGGTCGCAGATGGCCACAAGATAGCAAGGTAGCCTTAGGAGCATGGTACGATGTCGCATCGTGGACGCATCAAGAATGGCGTCGTGACGCCTGATGAGCCGTTCCCCTGGCCCGAAGGAACGGAGGTGATTGTTGACCCCGTGGAATCGGCGCGAAGCAAGACCCTTGCGGAAAGATTCCAAGGCGTGATTGGCAGCGTCACGGACTTGCCGCCGGACATGGCGAAAAACCACGACCACTATCTCCACGGGACGCCAAAGCGATGAACGGAGTCTTTGCCGACAGCTTTTACTTCTTTTCGTTGATCAATCCTAAGGACGAGACCCACCACCGGGCCGTGGAATTGTCGGACTCCTTGGACGTTCCTATGATCACCACGCCTTGGGTGCTCACCGAATTGGCGGACGGTTTGTCTCGCTCCTCGTTTCGAGAGACGTTTTCTCTGATCCTGGACAAGTTGCGCGAGGATCCCTTGAATATCATCGTTCCCGCCTCGGACGCCCTTTTTGATGCCGGATGCGATTTGTACAAAGCACGCCCGGACAAGCAGTGGTCGCTCACGGATTGCATTTCCTTCGTGGTGATGGGCGAGCATGGCTTGACCGATGCCCTGACCGGAGACCACCATTTCGAGCAAGCCGGCTTCAGACCGCTATTGGGCTAGGCTTTGTCTCAAAACGCCAATGTAGCCATCTCGCTCCGCGAGATGAAGCTTCGTTTCGCGGAGCGAGACTGCTATAATGAAATGGTGAAGGTCGCAACTGGCCACAAGATAGCAAGGATCTCCCCATGTCCGAAACCACCAAGCAGGCCGTTATCGAGATGATCCGGCGGCTGCCGGACGATGCCTCCGTGGAAGACATCATGGCGGAATTGTTTTTCCGGCAGAAGGTCGACGAGGGTCTTAGACAACTTGACGCCGGGGAAGGCATCGATCATGAAGAAGCCAAACGGCGGCTTGGAAAATGGATAAGCTGATTTGGTCGCCTCGCGCACTGCAGTATTTGGAGGGCGCTCACTGCAACCCGCGGAACACCTGCTGATAGAGCACGTTCTTCTTCGACGTCACCGGGCCGGGGTTCTTGTCGTCGCTCAGCACGGCCTGCATCATGTGGTACTTGGCGTCGAGGTCGTCGGCGTAGTGGACGATCAACGACTCGGGCGTCATCGGCGGCTTGGGCGAGCCCCACTCGGGCAGCCGCTGGTGGGCGATGATCAGGTGCTCCAGCCGCAACAGCGTTTCGGCGTCGATCTCGATTTCGGCGGCCGCCTCGCGGACCATGTCGCGGCCCATCAGCAGGTGGCCGATCAGCGAGCCCTCGGCCGTGTAGGACGTGCCCTCCGGGTCCTGCTGCAACTCGCGGATCTTGCCCACGTCGTGCAGGATCGCCCCGGCGGCGACCACCCCGGTGTCCAACGGCGGCTGCGCGTCGGCGTAGTACTCGGCGTACTTTTCCGCCAGGTAGACGCAGGTTCGCGTCACGCTCAAGGTGTGTTCCAACAGCCCGCCCTGGTAGGCATGATGATTGCGCCGGGCGGCGGGAATGGTCAACAGTTGCTGGCGATGGGCCGTCAGGATCGACTCGACCAGTTTCCGTAGCGGGGCGTCCTCGATTCGTTGGCTGACGATTGTCAGCAGTTCGTCGAACATTCCTTGGGGATCGAATCGCGACTGCGGCCGGCAGATGGCCGGATCGAACCCGTCGGCGGCGTCGGCGTCGGTGGCCTGGCGGATCTTTTGGATGTCCAACTGCGATCCGTAGTCGGTCTCGCGATACACGGCCCGAAGCTTGTAGAACACGCCCGGCGTCCAACGGTCGCGGCAGTCGGCCGCCCAGGGGGAATTGTCCCAAATCGGAAAGCTCACCTCCCGGCCGGCGTCGCGGAAGCCAACCCGGAAGTAGGGCTTACCCGTCTTGGTGGTCAACTCCTCCTTGGAGGTCATCAACACGAACAGATCGCCCTCCTGGCCGGGTTCCATTTCCGAGAGCGTGACGATAGGCAGCGAGCGAGGCATGGGACGGAGGATTTCAGGGTCAAGATTTCAGGGTCTGGATCGACGATCATTGTAACGAAATGATCGGGGGATGGGCAGCCAACGGCGTGGTCGGCGGGCAGGGATTCCGCGAATCCAGTGAAGATTGCCCAGTGTGACGTCCGAAAACGAAGAAGGGTTGCACGACCTACCCTACGAGCACTAAACCTCCTAACCCGGACGAGCGGGAACCATACAGGGTCGCGCAGTAGCCGCTTGCGGCTTCGCACGGCATTGCGAAGCCGCAAGCGGCTTTCCCACAAGCTCGGTAGACCGCCGACATTCCTATGGCCTCCACCCGACGCAAACCGACCCGACCGAAACCGCCGAAGGCCCGAAGCACGGCCCAGACGTGGCTGGAGGCGTTTGTCGAGTATTCGGCCGGGGAGTGCCATCTGGCCGAGAATACCGTGGCCGCCTATCGGCGGGACCTGGCCCGGTTCTTCGAGTGGCTCGGCGGGCGGAGCGCTGTGCAACTGTCGATCCGCGATCTGGCCGACTACGTGGGCTGGCTGCACGCCAAGAAGCTCGCCCCGGCGTCCATCGCCCGGCACATCGTCTCGCTGAAGGTCTTTTTCCGCTACTTACAGTTGGAAGGCGTGTTGGAAGACAACCTGGCCGAACTGCTGGGAAGCCAGAAGCTGTGGCACCGCGTGCCTGTCGTGCTCAGCCCGCAGCAGATCGACCGGCTGCTGGAGTGCCCGCAACAACACGATCCCTGCTGGCGTCGCGATCGGGCCCTGCTGGAGTTGCTCTACGCCACCGGCTGCCGGGCGTCGGAGCTGTCGAACCTGCGGCTGCCGGACCTGCACCTGGACGACGGTTTTTGCATGTGTCGCGGCAAGGGAGACAAGCAGCGGTTGGTGCCGTTGGGCGCCCGGGCGGCGGCGGCGGTTCGCGACTACTTTCAACACGAGCGACCCCAGCTGGCCGGCTCGGTTTCGCCGGCGCCCGACTGGGTGCTGCTGTCGTACCGTGGCCGGCGGCTGCGCCGCGAGCGGATTTGGGAGTTGCTGAAGAAATACGTCCGCCGGATCGGCGCCCCGCGCGAGGTCAGTCCGCACACGCTGCGTCACAGCTTCGCCACGCACATGCTCGCCGGCGGAGCCGATCTACGCCAGGTCCAGGAGATGCTCGGCCACGCCAGCATCGCCACCACCCAGATCTACACCCACGTCGACCTCTCGCGGCTGAAGAAGGTGCACAAGCAGTTCCACCCGCGGGCGTGAGGGGCGGGGAGGGGGGATTTCATTCGTCCGGATTCTTTCGCGGCGGGCTGAACTTGATCTTGTCGATGATCTTGACGATGCCGCCGGTGTCGGGATCGACGTAGCCGGAGACGGCCGTGATGGCCCGCATCACGTGCTCGAACTTCAGGTGGTAGTCGCAGTCGAGTTCCACTTCGGGGCCGGCGGCGACCGATCCCGGCCCGGCGGCGTCGCCCACGCTCTCGCGGATCTGGTTGTGCAGTTGTGCGAAGCCACCCGCGTCGCCGGGCAGCGTCCGCTCGCCAATGCGGATCACGGTGAGCCTGCCGTCGGCGTCGGCCTGCAGGGTGACCTTGATCGGCAGCAGTTGCTCCGGGTCGGGCAGATCCTCGCTGGGGGAGTTCAGCGGCATCCTGATGTTGAAATCGCCTTCCGGGGCCACGATCTTGAAGGTCATGATGAAGAAGATCAACAACTGGAAGACGATGTCGATCATCGGCGTCATCTGCAGCTCGACCTTCTCCTCGCCGTGGCGCTGGACGTTGCGGATTTTCATCGCTCAGGTGCTTTCCTCGAATTTGGCGCGCAGCGCGAACTTCTCGAAGCCGGTCTTCTGGCAGACTTCGATCACCTCCTGCACCCGGCCGAATTGGCCGCTCTTGTCGGCGCGGATGATCACCGTGGCGTTGGCGACCGTGTGTCCCGGGGTGGCGCCGATCACCCTCCGCTCGCGGTCCAGCAGCCGCTTGAGTTCCTCCAGGCCCACCCTTTCGCCGGCGAAGATCACTTGACCGTCCTTGGTCAGGTGGAGGAAGACGGGCCTATCGATGGGGCCGTCGGGCGGTTTGGCCAATTCGCTCGACGGCAACGAGACGCTCTGATCTTGATCGGCCTCAGAGAAGTTGATCAGCACCATGAAGAAGGCGATCAACTGGAAGGTCATGTCGATCATCGGCGTCATGTCGGCTTCGGCCGAGGGAGGCCGATGGGAGCGGTATCGCATGGCGAGGTTTTTCGGGTGAGGGTCAGGGGTCAGGGGTCAGGGTTTTCAACTTCGCATGAAACGCCCGCGGACTGCGTTCCGCGGGGAGGGTTCAGGTGGGCCTCGTTCCTCGACCCAGCCTACAATTGAGTTATTCAGTTTGTTGGGGGCTACTTTGGCCTGGCGCTTTCTTGGCCCCTGGACCGGCGGCGCCGACGCTGGAGAAACGGCTCATCAGGCCTTCGCTGAGGATACCGACTTCCAACACCAGCCTGGCCACGCGGTTGCGGAGGATGCTGAAGGCCGCGATGGCGGGGATGGCGATGCAGAGGCCCAGCAGCGTGGTGAACAACGCGGTGGCGATGTTTCCGGCCAAGATCGAGGCGTTCGGAGAACCGCCGCTCTCGAGTTCGGCGAACGCGCCGATCATGCCTTGGACCGTGCCCAGCAAACCCACCATCGGGCTGATCGTGCCGATCAGGGCCATGTAGCTGAGCCGGTGCTCCAACTTCATGTTTTCCTCTTCGCCGACTTCCTGCATGGCCTCGATCGCTTGCTCGTAACCGATCTGCAATTTGGCCAACCCGGCCGAGAGCACCTGGCCCAGGAACGATTCGTCGTTCTTGGCCATTTCGTAGGCTTCCTGGTAGCGTTTTTCGTTCAGATGGGCCTCGAATCCTTCGACCAGGGCCACGGGCACGACGTTTTCACGCCGGGCGGTCAGCAGGTTCATCACGAACAGGGCCACCAGCGTAAACGAGAGGCCGAGGAACACGATGAAGTAGAAGAGCCCCAGCGCCCTCCAAGCCCGCACCAGCAGGTTTGGGCCTTTGCGACCCTCCGCAGGTTCGGTCCCGTCGGTCGCTTCCTCGGCGGCCGGTTCGTCCTCGGCCAGTTCGCTAAACTCGTCGTCCGCGGCCACGGCGGGCGAAGCGTCGATCGCCGCCACGATCGAAAAGACGGCCAGCGCCGCAGCCAACAACCAAAACGAGAGAAGACTCGCCCCCAACCATCCCCACCAAGTCCGATGCCGCATAGTTACCTCCAAGGTTTAGCCCGGCAGCTTGGCCGGCAAGTCACGCCGCGTGGCTGCGGCGGCTAAACGGTTTTTTTCACGGGTTCCGAATCTTACAGTTTACCTTGACAGTTACGCGTTCGTAAAGAGTTTGCGCTGGAATTCGCCCCCACACTACTCCACAGGGCCGCTACTACCCCTGCTGCTTGGCCCATCGACTGTTGGCATACCTTTCCTCGAGGATTCGCCGGGCCCGAACGGACCGCTCCGTCTGGTGGATCTCCAGCCACAACTCGGACAGATTGGCCAGGGCCTCGGCGTGGGCCTCGGGCACGGCAAAGTAGAGCACGTCGACGTGGAGGAAGGCCAATAGGGCTTGCTTGGTGCGGCCGGCCTTGCGGTGGGCCGTTCCCAGCGTGTTGTAGGCCCGGGCGTGTAGCTCGACGTCTTCGGGGTCGGCTTTGGCGAGGATGCTTTCGACCGATTGGATTGCCTGGGCCGGATCGTCCATGCAGCGGGCCAGTCCGATCGTGGCCGCCATCTTTTGCGAGCTGGCCAACTCGCCGGTGGCGGTGGCATCCAGGACGCTCTGAAACGCCTGTCGGGCTTCGGCCGTCTTGCCCTGGGCGAGTCGTGCCCGGCCGATCGCCACGTTGGCCCGCATCTGATAGTCGGGCCATGGAGCAGTTGCAATCCTGGCGTAGGACTTCTCAGCGTGGGCATACAGCCCCGAGGCCACCGCCAGATCGCCGATCATTTCATACGCCTCGAGCACATGGTAGCTCTTGGCGTTCTGCCTGGCAAACTCGGTCATTTGGCTTCCCGCGTCTCTGATCGTGGTGCCGCCGCCGCCCAGCGCCAGCCGGGCGGCGCAAAGGGCCTGGTAGAAATCGAGGTCCTGTTTGATTTCCGGGCGATCGAGGTCATCCGCGTTGACCTTGCTCAATGCTTCCCGGGCGTCCCGGTAACGGCCTTCGATCAGGTGACTCCGGGCGGCCTTCATCATGCTCGGTTCGCCTTCGTAGTAGATCATCACGATTTCGTTGACGGGGATCTTTTGCGGCACGCCGCTGCGGCTGAGCACGACTTCAAACGGGCCGACGGTCTTCACGTCGCCGACCACCGTGCCGGAAGTCGTCTTGACCGTATCGTACGCCCGGCCGGTGGCGGCGGCGGCCAAGCCGAGGGCGACCGCCAGGATCATGCAACGCTTCTTCATGAAATTCTCCTCGAACGCTTGGCAGCGGTGTTTCGGTGTTTCATCGCGTGGAACTCGTCTTCTTGGCGGTGGTCGTCAGGCCGGTGACCTTCACACCGCGGAGACTCTGGATCTTCTTCAACAGGACGTCGTATTTGTCGTACCACCCCTGCTTGCGGCCCATGGCCGGGAACTGACGCTGGACATTGGTGATGTCCTTTTCGGCTTGGAGGAGCAACGCTTTCTTTTTCGTGCTCTTTTGCGTCTGGGCGTACTTCAGCCGGCACAAGGCCAGATTGTAGCGTGCCTCGTGGAAGACGGAGCGATACTTCTGGTTGCCGTATACCTTTCTGGCAAGTAGCCCCCAGCCCCAGATGTTGCCGTCGGGGTAGCCCATGATGGCGACGTTGTAGGCGGCCGATTTTTCTGCGCCCCATGCCTGGTAGGTGTAGGCCGCCTCGATCTGAGCGTCGACCATCGTGGCGCGATCCTTGAGAATCGCTTTTAACAGGTCCCTGGCCTTCGCATACTCTCCCAGCCGGCGGAAGCACTTGGCCAGACGGATCGAAATGCTGGTGGTGGCCCCGGGCTGGAACTCGATTTTCTTTTCGCTGCAGAGCGTGAGAATGTTTCCGTAGGCCTTGGCCGCCTTTTCGTAGTATTTCTTGGCTTCGTCGGGGAGCTTGCTGCCCCCGGTGTCGAACCCCTTGCCGAGGCCGAAGAACGTTTCCGCCACCCAGTTCAACGAGTTGAAGGTGTTTCCCTCTTCGCGTTGAAGGATCTGATCCAGGAATTTCTCGAACCCCTGCGAAACCCTCTGGAGCCCTTGGTTGTTCCCCTGCTTGCCAAGCCGCTCGAGCTGATCCTGCAATTCGCGTCCGAGGCTGATGTAGATTCGGGTGAGCTTGCCGGCGGCGGCGGCGTCGCCCCCTTTATTGATCTGCTGCTCCAGGGCCTTCATGACCTTGTCGGCCTTGTCCAACTGCTGGGTGGCCACGTAGGCCCGCAGGGCCGCCTTGTAGGTCTCCACGGCGAAGTTTCCCCGATCGGTCGCCGGATGGCCCGACTTGACCAGGGTCAGGGCCCCGACCTTCGGGTCTTGAAGCCACTTGACGGCCTGGTCCGGCTGGTTGGCGCCGATGGAGATCTGGGCCAGCGAGAGCACCGAGGCGACCAGCGTGTAGTCGATATCGGCTCCCTCGTCGACCGGTTTGCGCATTCGCTGGATACCGTTTTCAAGGGTTTGCTGGGCCTGCTCGACCATCTCGTCGAGTTGGGCCTGGTCGGGACGCTCGTCCTCGGGCTTACGCGAGGCCGCCAGGTAGGCCGCCCACAGCCGCTGGCCGGTCATCAACTCCGCCTTGCCGCGGCGGGGCGAGTCGGCCGATATGTTGGCCAGGTATTGCTGGGCGGTCGGTAGATCGCCGTCTTTTAGGGCCGTGCTGATCAACGTCATCCAGGCTTCGTCGCCCTCGGGCTCACCCGCCCAACGCTCGGCGACGTACTTGGCGATGCCGATCATGCGATCGTTCTCGAACTGGCGATCGTCGGGCGGGGCCTCGTTGAACAGTCGCACGTAGGCGGCCATGGCGATCTTGGCCCCCGGCCGCGCCGCCAGACCGCCGGAATACCGCCGCGCCAAAAACTCGCCCAGCACGGCCGCTTCGTACACGTCGCCGGAAGCCCAATAGAGGTACGCCAGGTGATACCGCATCACGTTGAGTTCCTCGGCCTCGACGTCGGCCGGTTTCAGCCGGAACGCCATGCGATAGTACTCGATCGCGTCGGCCCGGGCTGCGGCCAGTTCGTCCGGCTTCAGTTGGGGGTCCTGCATCAACTCGAAGGCGTCGCGGGCCCGGTCGCCGGCTTCGGCATAGTTGGCCGGCTCCGGGATCGATGCGTCTTCGCCGGCGAACTCCTTGCGCCGCAGCAGGGCCTTCGCCTGCCTTTGATACTCGCCCGGCCGGCCGGCCACGTACATCAACAGCTTCCGCGCCTTGGTCATGGCGGCCCGGCGGGCATCGGCGTTCTGGCTGCTCGACTGCTTCTTGTCAAACGAGCGGGCGTACTCGAAGGCAACTTCCCCGGCAAGGCACTTGACCGCCAGTCCTTCCGGGCTGGTTTCGTCCTGTCCGCGGGCTTCTTTCTCCCATTGGTCGGCCTCGTCGATGGCCATTTTATATTTCCGCACCGCCGGCAACAGGGCGGTTTCCAAAAACAGGATCATGGTGCGGTTCTTCATCAACCGGAACGGTGGCGACTCGTCCGGTTCCGCCAAGAGGTCTTGGAAGGCCACGAAGGCGTCGTCGATTCGCCCCAATTCCCGGTAGCAGCGTCCCTCCCACATATGGGCGTAGAGTCCGACGAGAATGCCGCCGTAGTTGTCGTACAGTTTCTGATACTTGGCGGCCGCGCCTTCCAAGCACTTCTTGTGGTCGGCGCTGCCGGGCTCGTGCGCCTTGGACATCTCTTCGAGCATTTGGGCCGACGAGATACGCGCCTCGAACAGATTGCGGCGGACATGGTCCTTGGCTTCGATCTTCTTGGGATCCTTGAGGAACTTGTCGAACTTGCGGTACTCCGCGAGAAAGTATTCTTCGAGCCTCCCAAAGACCTGCTCGGCTTCTCCGTACAGAGCCTGGGCTTCTTCCCTCAATTGCTTCTTCTGCTGGGCCGAGGTCTTCGCGTCGGCGGCCTGTTCCACCTTGAGCTTTCCCCGCTCCACCAGCAGGTTGGCCAGTTGGGTGTTGCCCCCGGCCGCCAGCGGATGTTCGGGCTGCTCGGCCAGAAACCGCTTGAACATTACCCGGGCTTCGTCGAGTTGCTTCTCGCGGACACTCCGGGCGCGACCGGTCCGGGCGCTGTCCTTCAAGGTGACCCCGGCTTCGTAGTCGATCATGGCCTTGAACTGCTGGCTCGCCAGCGGGCTGGTGCGCATCTGCTCGAGATACTCCAGCGCCATGTCGAAGTACCCGCGCTGGCGAAGACCGTCCAGGAACCGCTGGCACTCTTCGGCCGCCAGACAGGCCCGGGCGTCAAAACCGACACCCGCGACCAGCAGACCTCCGGCCAACAGCCATCGGCCCCATGGGGAACGTCTCATCTCGGTTTCTTCCTTCGTAAGTCCGGTCAATTGCGACCAAGGGGCGTTTTCGTGAAAAACCACCCGATCGGCTGGATCTGCACCCACCTCTGATGGCGTCGGCAGACGATGAAGACGGCGTAGCGGACGGGTTCCGGAACCACCCGCCACGATCGATCACCTTATATAAGATTATAAACTATTCCCGTTGCGAACAAGGATCCCTTGTTTGGGCTGAAAAAGGGGACGTTCTATTCGCCACCCCCGCTACGGTACGCCTTGGCCTGCATCGCACGCTCGACCAAGGAGACGAATTCGACAAACGTGGGTCGCTCGTACAACCGGGGGTCGACGCGGGCGGCCAATTCCAAGATCCTGGCCAGCGCCCGCGAACGCGAATTTCCCCGCAGCAGGGCAAAGGGAGAATTCCGCAGCACCTCGGCCGTTTCGGCGACCAAGGCGGCCGCTTGCAGCGACAAGGGAGCCTTGACGAAGGAAGACGGAAACTGCCCGCGCCGGACCCTCTCGGTCACCTTCTGCCGGCTGCCCGAGTTCCCTCCGGCGTCCCGCCAGGTCAGCTCGACAGTGGCCACATCGTCGCCGCCCTTGGGATTCAGGCGGACCTCGTAAAGTGCCGTGGCCGACTGGCCGGCCTGGAAATCGGCTTCCGGTTGGGCCGGCAGTAGACCGATCATCGACTTGCCCTCATGGCCCAGCAAGCGGTAGGCCAGCACGACCTTGGGGTTGAACCGGACCGTCAACCGAGCCTCTTCGGCGATCAGTTGCGAGCGGCCAGTGACGATTTCCTGCAGCGCCCAGCCGACTTGGTCGGCGTTGGCGGCGCGGTGTACGCTGCCGCCGCCGACCCGGGCGAAGCTGGCCAGTTGCGGGTCGGGTTCCTGCTCGGGGCGGAGGTCGATCACCTGAAGCCGGATTTCCCGCTCCGCCGCCTCGGCCAGCCGCCGCTCGATCAGATCGGCCGTACCGCGCCCGAGTTCCGTCAGGCCGTCGGTCAGCAGGACGACGTGGATATCCGTCCCCTGGGGCACCGCCACGCGCCGGGCCACGGCGTAGGCCTGGCGAAGCCCCGCTCCCACGTTCGTGGAACCCTGTAACGAGAGCCACTTGACGGCGGAGCGCAATTGGTCCGCTTCGTCGTGGCGGACGTCCTCGACCACCACCTCGGCCTCTTCGCTGAAGCTTACCAGCGAGATCCGATCCTGCGGGCCCATGCTTTCCGACAGTTTACCCAGGGCCCGACGGACGATCTCGAAACGGCCTCCCCAACGCATGCTGGCCGAAACGTCGACGGTCGCCACCAGGTGGACCGGCCGGTGTTGCCGATCATCGAGTTGCCGGCCTTGCACGCCAACTTGCAGCAACAACAGGCCCGGATCGCCAAAAGGCGACGGTCCCCGGGCGGTGGAAAGCCCCAAGACCTGGCCGGTCGGCGGCGGGAAATCGTAGTCGACCGCGGCCAGAAACTCCTCGACCCGAATGTCTTTGGCCGCCGGCAGTTCGTCGTCGTTGAGATGCCGCCGCATCAACTCGTAGCTGGCCGAGTCGATGCCCAGCGGCACGGGGCCGCCTCGCAGTTTCGGATGGGCCGCCGGGAAGATGAACGGATAGACGCCGTGTCGGACGTAGAACGGCCAATCGAAACCCGGCACCAACGGCGGGTCGACGCCGCGCGGAATCGGGCTGCGTACCTTCCCCAACTCGGGCAGGTCGTCGAACAGACGGTGGCTGAGCAAAACGCCCCAGCCGGAAGATCCCGGTTCCAGCATCGCGTAGTCGTGCAGCGGGTCGAACAGTTCGCCGACCGCCGTCAACCCCATCGGTCCCGGCCGGTCGTATCGGGTCAACTCGATCTTCGGCGCCCGCGCCAACAAGCCGTCCCCGACGTCGTCATTCGGCTCCGCCTCGTTCGGCCGAATCGTCACGGCGACCTCAGGCTCGGGTGAGTTGGTGCGCGGCGATGGGCCGGCCATCAACCGCGAAGCCAGTTCCGTGCGGGAGGCCTGGTCCGGATAGGTCGCCACGAGCAAACCGATCATCGCCCCGACGTACGACAGTCCGATGGCGATCAGCAGACATCCGGCCGTGGCCCATTGTGTCAGCCGCCTCAGCCGGGTCCGATCGCCGCGGTCCCGTTGCCATCGCTGCGGCAAGCCGGCCAGCGCCGGAACATGGCGAACCACCGCGTCCAGTCCGTCGTCCTCGGCCAGCACCGAGCGCCGCAAACGGGCCGGAAGCGCCGCCGGAAGCGGCACGTGGCGAACCGCCGCGTCCAGCATCTCGTCGTCGACCAGCACCGCCTTGCGCAAACCCGCCAACAGTCCCGAGGGCAGCGGCACGTCTCGCAATGTCGCGTCCAGCCCCTCATCGTCGACCAGTGCGGCCCGCCGCAACCGCAGCAATAACCTGTCGGGCAACGGAACGTCCCGCAGTTCCGCTTCCTGCCGCCTCTGGAGGTTGGGATCGGGCGATTGCATCGAAGGACGTTGGGCTACCAGGGTTGAAGGTTGAACGTTATCTATTCAGTGTTGGCGGTCATCAAGTATTCCCGTAATCTCTTCCTGGCCCTGCTGACGCGAGAAAGCACGGTCCCCAAGGGGATTTCCAACAGATTGGCGGCCTCCTGGTGGGTCAGTTCGGCGACCACGACCAGCAGCAAGGTCTCTCGCAACTCGTTGGGCAGCCGGCCCAGGGCGTGTTGCACTTCGTCGGTAAAGTCGTCTCGCAACGGGTCTTCGCCGTTGTAGCCGACCTCGAAGTTCCTTTCCCCGGCCAACACGGTCGGCGGTCTCGGGCGTCGCCAGTGGTCGGCCACCCGACGCCGCAGAATCGATACCAGCCACGCCCGGGCGCCACTGCCGGAGCGAAACAGCTTGCGGCTCTTCCAGGCAGAGCGGAAGGCCTCTTGGCTGAGGTCCTCCGCTTCGTGCCGGTCGCCGACCAGCCGGAAGGCCATGCGGTACAAGGTGGGGCCATGGTCGACCACCACGCGATTGAATTCGGCCAGCGATAGCGCCAAAGTCGCTACTCCTTTCCACAGCCCACACCCCGCCACGCTTGCCCGGCGGCGCAAGACTACCGGCCATCGATCAGTTCGGATCGAAGCCAGCGGAATATTCCCCAGTGCGCAGCCGCCACTGCACCCTCCATTGTAGACACAAACCGGGGTCGAGGGGAAATCAACACACCCACCTACAGGGCCACATCGAACCGTCCATCAGGACGTTTGGCCCCGGTCCGTTTGTGGTGACCGCATTCATGCGGTTCGTCAGCCCCGGACCGTTGTGCCGCAATAGCAACGGACGAGCAGCACGATTGTACCATTAGAGTACAATTAGAATAGTCGGCCGGCGCGGACGACAAGAAAATCGTTTAGCCGCCGCGGCCACGCGGTGTGTTTTCAAGGCGCCATCACCGACGGAGTCGCTTCCCACAACTTGTAGCCGCCCGAAGCGCCGGATACAATTCCCCGGGAGCGTTCGCCCGAGCGATTGTTGCCGTAATCCGAATCGCCAACTCGCAAGCCATGGTCAGCTTCCAGCAGACACCCAAGCCGCGAAACTACCTCGCCCGGCGCGAGCAGGGGCGTTTGCTGTTGCTGGTGATGACGTTGGGGTTGGTGATGGTGCTGATGACCGAGGCCCGCAAGCCGTGGCGGTGGCAATGGCTGACCGGGCCAAGCGGCGGCGGAGACGATCCGCAGGCGGCGTCGGCGCCTGCGGCGGACGAGCCGATCGACACTCGGGCCAGGTCGGCTCCGCCGGGCGAGGCAATCTCCGGCACGTTCCGCTCGCCGGCCCCTGTGCCCGACGAGGCCGAAGAGGACGCCGGCGGCCGTTATTTCCGGGGCGTGAAGCCGAAGTACCTCGAGTGGATCCGCGACGACAAGCCCTTCTACCCCGAAGAGACGAAGGCCTGGTTCAACCTGTTGGGAGTCCTCCAGCGAACCGACGAGCCGACGTTGAGGCGCGCGTCGACGGCTCGGGTCACCTTCGCCCAGCTCTTCAAGCAGTCGAAGGAGTATCGCGGCGAGTTGGTCACCGTCGGCGGCGCGGTGCGGCGCGCCCACCGGCTGTCGACGCCGAAAAACGAGCATGGCATCGAGAAGTTCTACCAGGTCTGGCTCTTTCCGGACGACAATCCCTCGTTGCCGATGGTGGTCTATTGCCTGCACTTGCCCAAGGGTTTTCCCACCGGGATGGAGTTGGAAGAGAAGGCAGAGATCACGGGGTTCTATTTCAAACGCTGGGCATACAAGGCGGCAGACTCGCTGCGGAGGGCCCCGACGTTGGCGGCCCGAACCCTACATTGGCAGAAGGCCAAGCCGGCCGTGACGAAGCCGGCGCCGGCCGGTTTGGGCAGTTTGCTGTTGGCCGTCGGCGTGGCCGCCGCGTTGAGTTTCGCAGTCGTGGTATACGTCTACACTAGAAGCCATCCGCCGCGGCCGCAACGGTCGGACGGGCCGCCGAGTTTTGATGCGTTGCCGGATTTCGAGATCCCCTCCGGCGTCGAACCGTCTATCGAGAATCGGCGTTCGCCATGAGAAATCGCACCAGCACCGGTGAAGAAAAAGGGGACGGGGGGCTTTTTCCGGTGGGCGTGTTTGCATCGGGGACCAAGGTTGTGGAAAAAGCGCCCCGTCCCCTTTTTCGGCCGGCGATAGTCTTCTTGTTGGTCGCGTGCTGGGGATCCTTGCCCGTTGCGGCTGCCCAAGACGCCGACGCCGCGGAAGAGATCTCCGCCGGGCCGATTTCCGGCGCGCGGGACCTGTTGCGCCGCTACGGCATCGACGACAGCCATTTCGAGAAGCTGATCGACGGCCGGCCGATCGACGACAACGAGACCGAGACGTTGCTGAACGTGATCTACCGGATGTGCGACTTCCGCATACCCGGCGTGAAGTTGCGGATTCGCGGTTTCCGCACCGCCGACGTGGAGCGTTGGACCCGCGGCGAGTTGAACCTGGCCGAACTGGTCCGGGAGCCCAAGGCGAACCGCGGGGAGATTTTCCAACTTTTCGGCCGGGTCTCGTCGATCGAAGTTCGCCAGCCGTGGCCGGAGGACGTCGAGCGGTTCGAGTTGAAGCAATACTACCGCTGCGAGTTCATCTTGGCCGACGGGAGTCAACCGGCGGTGGTGTATACGCGGAATGTTCCCCGGCGGTGGCAGGCGGGCGGGAAGATCGATCAGCGGGTCGGCGCGCCGGGCTTGTTCTTGAAGTTCGCCGCCGAGGACGCCCAACGCCCGGTGCCGGTGTTCGTCGCCCCACGCGTGGCCTGGCATCCGGAGACGTTGCTGGGAGAGCTGGGCATGGACGTGGGACTCTTGGACGACGTACAAAACAAGACGAAGCTCACCGAGGACGACCGCGAGTGCTTTTATCAAATGCTGGCCGCGGCCGGCCGGGCCAAGCCGCGACAGTTGCTCCGTGCAGCCCGTCAGGAATTGGAACGAGCCGGCCGTGAGGAATTCTCCGTCGAGCCGTTGTTCAACCGGCCCGATCGGCAGCGAGGACGGCTGGTGGCCCTCTCGGGCACGGTGCGTCGGGTGGTGCGGGTGCGCGTGGGGGATCCGGACGTCGTGGCCCGGTTCGGCATCGACCACTACTACAACCTGTTCTTGTTCACCGACGATTCGCTCAACAACCCGATCGTGTTCTGCGTCCGCGAGTTGCCCCAGGGAATGCCCGAGGGCGAAGGCCCCAAGTATCGCGAGCAGGTCCGCGTGGCCGGTTTCTTCATGAAGAGTTGGGCCTACCCGATCGCCCGGCCGAGGCAAAACAACGAAGGCGCCCGCGGCGGACGGTGGCAACTGGCTCCGCTGCTGATCGGCCGCGAGCCTGTCTGGTATCCCTACCAGCCGCCACCGGCGAACACCTTGGCCGGCGCGATCGCCGGCGGATTGTTTCTGGCGGCGTTGCTGGGCATCTGGATCGCCGTTTGGCGATACGGCCGAGGCGATAAACGGTTTCGCGACGGCACGATCGCCAAGGCCCTTCAGATCGACTCCCCCGGCTCGCTCGACGAGATCGCCCGGAAGGTCGACGGTCCGTCACAGGAGGTTAAGGGATTAGGGATTGGGGATTAGGGATTACTGAAAACAAGGATTGTTACCCAAAGGATGGAGACATGAAACGCGCGAAAATCACTATCGTGGGGGCGGGAAACGTCGGCGCGACGACCGCTCATTGGTGTGCGGCGGCCGAACTGGGCGACGTGGTCCTGGTCGACATCCCGCCGACCGAAGGCATGCCCCAGGGCAAAGCGCTCGACCTGATGCAGGCCTCGCCGATCGTGGGCTTCGACGCCAAGGTGACCGGCACGACCGACTACGACGACACGGCCGACAGCGACGTGGTGGTGATCACCGCGGGCGTGCCCCGCAAGCCGGGCATGAGCCGCGACGATCTGTTGAACACCAACGCCCGAATCGTCGGCTCCGTGGCCGAACAGGTCCGTCGGACCTGCCCCGAGTCGATCGTGATCGTCGTCAGCAATCCGCTGGATGCGATGGTGCAGCGGGCCTGGCAGGTGACCGGTTTTCCGCCGAATCGGGTGATCGGTCAGGCCGGCATCTTGGACACGGCCCGCTTTCGCACGTTCGTGGCGATCGAGCTGGGGGTGAGCGTGGAAGACGTGTCCGCCATGCTGCTGGGCGGCCATGGCGACACTATGGTTCCCCTGCCGAGCTGTACTTCCGTCGGTGGAATCCCTGTAACCTATCTGATCGATCCGGAGCGACTCCAGGCCATCATCCAGCGGACCCGAGACGGCGGGGCGGAGATCGTCGCCCTGCTGAAGACCGGCAGTGCGTACTATGCCCCGGCCGCCGCCACCACCCAGATGGTCGAAGCGATTGTCCGCGACAAGAAGCGGCTGGTCCCTTGCGCCGCGTACTGCGACCGGCAATACGGGGTCGGCGGCTACTACGTGGGCGTGCCGGTGATCCTCGGCGCCGGCGGCGTGGAGCGGATCATCGAACTCCGTCTGACCGACGACGAGGAAGCCGCCTTTCGGCACAGCGTCGAGTCCGTCAAAGGCCTGGTGGCCACCATGGCCCAACTGACCGAGTAAGTCCAATTAACTATTATTGGCAGAGATTCCCGGTGACGCGTCGCTCGACCCAGCCTACGGGGCGCAAAGCGCGATTTGCACCCCGCCGGGGGCCGTCGCTTGCGAAACCGCTCTTGACTCGGCGCGTGGTCCTTTGGTATTGAAATGCCCCTCCAGGTGGCTCTTCGATCGGTCCTCTCGGTGGTTTTTTCGACAGGTGAGCTGTGCTAAACACCGCAAGACTAACGTGTGGCCTTCTGGCCGTGGTTTGGGGGCTTCGGTGTGTGGCGGCTTATGGTCAAGGGGCATTGCCCCCCCCGACATTGCCGGGCTCGGTGCCCGGGCCCACCGGGTCGCCCCCTATGGCTACCTTCGACGGAACGATCCACTCGCCACCGGCGAACTGGGACCCGTATGCGACGCCCGGCATGACGCCGCCCACCTTGCTGCCCCAGGATCCGACTTTCCAGTATGGCGCGCCCGTGTATGGCGCGCCCGTGGTGCCGGGGCCGGTGCTCGAACCCACGTTCTCCTTCGCCACGGCGCGAAGGCTCCTCGACGAGATCCGCTTCGACTACGTCTTCATACCGCGCGGTGGGGTGGACGGGTTCGGCGTCAACGACGTGGAACTCAGCGCGACGTTTGCCATACCGGTGCTGCAGAACATCGAAACGCCGCTGTTGATCACGCCCGGCTTTGCCATCCACTACTGGGACGGCCCCAAGCTGCCGTCTCGCGATCTGCCGGCGCGTGCCTACGACGCCTACTTGGAGGGGGCGTGGAATCCGCAGATGACGCCTTGGCTGGGCGCTGAGTTGGCGCTGCGCGTGGGCGTGTACTCCGACTTCGAGCGGGTCACCTCCGACAGCATCCGTTTCCAGGGCAAGGGGCTGGCGGTGTTGAGTTTCTCGCCCAGTATCCGGTTCAAGGCGGGCGCATGGTATCTCGATCGCAATCACGTCAAGATCCTCCCGGCCGGCGGAATCATCTGGACGCCCGTTCCCGACGTCCGCTTCGATATCCTCTTCCCCGATCCGAAAATCGCCAGAAGACTGGCCAACTTCGGCTCGATCGAGTGGTGGCTGTACGCCAGGGGCGAGTACGGCGGCGGCTCGTGGACGGTCCAGCGGTTCACCGGCGTGGGCACGCTGGCCGATTCGATCGATTACAACGACCTGCGGGCCGCGCTCGGTTTGGAGTTTTTCCGGCCGGAGGGGCTGACGGGGTGGTTCGAGGTCGGACTGGCGTTCGAGCGCGAGATCCGCTACCAGGCCCCGGCCCCGTTCGTCTTCCGACCCGATCCGATGCTCTTCCTGCGTGCCGGATTGGCCTATTAAGGGACGACCGATGAATAACTTCCCGGTTCCAGACGGTGGGTGGCTGGGGTCGAGTCGCGAGGAACGAGTGACGAGCCCCCAGTTGCAAGCGATCTGGGGGCTCCCTGCTCGTTCCTCGCAGTTCGACCCCAGCCACCCCAATGCCACAGTTATTTTTTGGTCGTCCCTAAGTGTAATCCCTACGGCGTGAAACCATGCACATCGGCCGATCCTGCCGCTTTGCTTGCTTCGCAATCCTCTGCCTCGGCGGATCCTCGCTTTCGGCCCAGGTGATCCGTTTGCCGGCCGTGACGGCCGAGGAGCCATATCCGGGTCGCTTGGTTTCGCACCCCGATTCGACGGCCGAGCTGTTGCAGGCCCCGGGGGAGTTGGATCTGCCGAAACAACCGGAGCGTCCGCCCGACGCCCGGCCGGGGATGTTCCAAAAGTTGATCTTCTCCGGCGAGTGGCTGGCCGGTGGAAGTGGATGCGACGACTGTTTTGGGCTCAGCAGCACGCAATTGAAGACCATCCTGGCCTTGCCGATCCCCTCGCGCGACTATCCGCTGATCATTACACCCGGCTTTGCGGTCTACTACCTCGACGGGCCGATTGCCGCCGACCTGCCGCCGCGGGTGTACGACGCCTACATGCAGTTCCGCTGGATGCGTCGTCTCTCGCCCGATTGGGGAATCGACCTGGCGGTCACCCCCGGCGTGTTCAGCGATTTCCAGCAGGACCACGACGACAGCTTCCGCGTCACCGGCCATGGCGCGGCCGCCTGGACGTGGACTCCCACGCTGAAGGTCGTGTTCGGCGCCGCCTACATCGACCGCATGTCGACCGCCGTGCTGCCGATTTTCGGGATCACGTGGGCGCCGCACGACGACGTCGAGTACGACCTGGTCTTTCCCCATCCGCGGATCGCACGCCGAGTCTACGTCTTCGGGTCATGCACCGATGCAGTCCAGGACTGGGTCTACCTGGCCGGCGAGTTCGGCGGCGGCACCTGGGCCATCGAGCGCTCTGGCGGCCTAAGCGACGTGGTCGACTACACCGACTGGCGGCTCTTCCTCGGCTGGCAACGCAAAGTGATCGGCGGGCTGGACGCCCATCTGGAAGTCGGCTACGTCTTCGAGCGCGAACTCGAATTCGCCAGCCCCACCCCCGTCATCGAGCCGGCCGACACGATCATGGTCCGCGGCGGAGTCACGTATTGAATCGGGTCTAACCGTGGTATTCACCTAGTCCCCAAGCTCCGGCTTGGGAACACAGGGGGCAGGCGGTCGGCGTACCGGGGAAAAACTAGATGTTCGTTTCGTAAGTTGACAAACAGCTATGGTTGACCTGAACAATAAAGAGGGTTCGGCATAACTTAGGGGAGTTGGTTTTGAGAATCATGGCTCCAAGGCAAGGAGGCTCGCCATGCCCCTCGGGATTAACCGATAGCCACATGAACGAACAATCAGCAGAGATCCGGCGATGATGGCCGTTGGGGGCACAATGACAACAAGCGACCACACGAACAGTTCGTGATTCCTGGCCGAATCGGCGTGCAAAGCCCACGCCAGCGCAATCACCAGGACCAGTGGCACGAGAAAAACGAGGGGAATCCGCAAGCCAAGAGGACCGATGCCCAAAGAGGACCACGCCGCACACACCGAAATAATCAGAAAAACAACGACCACTAACGCAAGGGTCGCTGCCATCCATATCGGACTCGGTGCCTCAGCTAATCTTGCACTGCATGCCAGGCCAAGAACGATCGCGACAATCGACGTAATGGTCAGCAGGTGAAGAATCGAGTACTGGAAACGCACACGCGGCAGTGGCTTCCCCGGAGAGCGAATACGGCGCAGTTCGGTGAACCGTCGTCGAACCAGCAGAGAGACGACAGCGAACAGACCGACCGCTAAGCAGGAGAAAGAGAACGAGCCAAGATAGCGGCCGATCCATACAGTCACTGGTTCGGAGACCCCCGAAAAGACAAAAGCGAGATTCGGCCAAACAGTTACGTAAGCACTTCCGAGCAATGCGCCCAGCAGACGGACATTGCGATTGCTGGTTCCCATTCCGACCCAGAAGGCCAGAAGCGTCAATTCGGCAAGCTGTACGTAACCCGCCGCCGTGACCACAAGACGAAGCGAAACACTGTCCGGATGAAGCATACTGACAACTGGGGCCATGCTCACAACAAGATGCACCGCGACCAACCATCTGAGCCTGGGGTCGACTTGTGCCGACCTGCTCGGGACATCCGCTTCGAGTGCCTCAATCGGGAAAGCCATCCTGCGTTCACTTCACTGGATTCTGTCCACGCAACGGCTGTTCTGCGGCATAGAATCTCGGAAAGAGAAAAGGGTCCAGGCAAACTGGATGCCCTCGGCAACATGTGCCGACTACCGGCGCCTCGTTCTACATAATCCAGTGTGGTCAGCCATTCTGTGGCTGGGACACTGGAACCTGCCGCCTGGTCTCGTCACCTGGCAGCGACTTCCACGTGGGCCGGCCACGGAATGACTGCGCAAGGACTTACGAAACGGACATCTAGCTGCCTATCCGCGGCTGTTATGTAGTTCGGCGTCACACGGCGAATCTTGGACTGTTTTCCCCATTTTCTTCCCACTGCCTACTGCCTACTTCTTCCCAACCATCTTCTTCACCTGTGCCCAACTCCGTGTGTTGGCCACGTCTTGCTTCGTCAGCCCGCCGCGTCGGGCCTGCTGTACGCCGTGACGCATCACGTCGAGGCCGTCGATGCGGTGTGCGTCGGTGGAAATCACGATCGGCACCCCGTGACTCTTGGCCGCCGCGCAGCCCACGTCGTCTAGATCGAGCCGCATCGGATGGGCGTTGAGTTCCATCATCTTGCCGTGGTCGCGGGCCGCTCGCAGGACCGCCTCCAGGTCGATCTCATAGGGCTTCCGCTGCCGGAGCATCCGGCCGGTGGGATGGGCGATCGCCGAGACGTAAGGGTTTTCCAGGGCCCCGATCACGCGCCGCGTGATTTGCTCGCGCGGCTGCTTCTGACCGAAGTGTACGCTGGCCACGACCCAATCGGCCTTGGCCAACACGTCGTCGTCCAGATCGAGCCCGCCGGCTTCCAGGATGTCGACCTCGATGCCCTTCAACACCGTGAGCCCCGACAGCCGCCGGTTGAGCTTGTCGATTTCGGCCCATTGCTTCAAGACCCGCCGGGCGTCCAGCCCGTTGGCGATGGCCACGCGTTTGGAATGGTCGGTCACGGCGATGTATTTCAGTCCCCGCTGCTTGGCGGCGGCGGCCATTTCTTCGATCGTGGCGATTCCGTCGCTCCACGTGCTGTGCAGGTGCAAATCGCCGCGGACGTCGCCCGGCTCGATCAGGCGGGGTAGCTCGCCGGCCTGGGCCCAGTCGAATTCGCGGCGGGCTTCGCGCAGCTCTGGCTCGAAGCAGGGCAAGTCGAGCGCGGCGTAGACTTCTTCCTCGCTACGGCCGGCGATCGCCTTCTCGCCGCGAAAGACGCCGTACTCGTTGATCTTCAGTCCACGCTCCTTGGCCATGGTCCGCAGCACGATGTTGTGGGCCTGCGAGCCGGTGAAGTATTGCAGTGCGGCCCCGAACGACTCGGCCGGCACCACGCGCAGATCGACCTGCAAGCCACCGCTCAGGCGGATCGACATCTTGGTGTCGCCCCGCAGCAGCACGTCGGCCAGATCGTCGAAGCGGCCGAAATGATCCATCACGGCACGGCTGTCCCGGGCCACGGCCAGGAAGTCGAGATCGCCGACCGTGTCTTTGCCACGGCGATAGCTGCCGGCGGCTGCCAATTGCTCGACGGCCGGGCAGCCTTGCAGGTGGGCGAGAATCTCCCCGGCGTGCTGATCGGCCTGGCACCACAAGATCCGCCGTTGGGCCTCGGAGGCGATTTCCAGCCCCTGCAAGATCGACGCTTCGGTCTTGGCGCCGAATCCCTTCAGTTCACGGACCCGCTGCGACTGGCACGCCTGGCGAAGCCCGTCGAGCGTGCTGACGTTCAGTTCATTGTACAAGATCGCCGCCCGCTTGGGCCCCAGCCCGGGCACCCGCAGGATGGCCAGCACCGACTCCGGGATCTGCTGCAAGAGTTCCTCGAGCATCGGCAGCGAACCGGTCTGAAGCAGCGTGGCCACCTTGGCCGCCAGGTCCTTGCCGATGCCCGAAACGTCGGTCAACGCCTGTTGGGGATCGGCCACGATCTGGGCCACCGACTGGGGCAAATCCCGGATCGTCCGGGCCGCGTTGCGGTAGGCCCGAATCCGGAACGGATTGGTCCCTTGAAACTCCAACAGGTCGGCGACCTGCTCGAAGACGGCGGCGATGTCGGGGTTGGTCATGGGGAGGGATTTCAGATTTGAGATTTCAGATTTGAGATTTGGATGTTGATCGTCAAGCGAGTGATCAATCTGAAATCTGAAATCTGAAATCTGAAATTACATGTGCAACTCGACGATATCCTTATCGTGCAAAACGTAGTCGCCCTTGACCGAGGTCCCGTCGTGTACGGCGGTCCCCCACACCCGGGCGAACTTCAAGCCTTCGGAGTAATCCTTGTGGACTTGACCGGCCAGATCCAGAAGCGTGCTGCCGCGGCGGACGGTGAAGGGGCGGTGCATGTCGGGCTGTTTGGTCGACGGCAACTTCGTGTAGACGCGAACCACGTCCATCACCTTGTAGATCGCTTCGCTGAGCTGCTTTAGCCCGGTTCCCTCTTGGGCCGAGATCACGTACTCGGGAAAGTCCAACGGGCAGAGTTCGCTGAGCAAGTCGAGCCGGGCGGGCGCGTCGGGTAGATCGATCTTGTTGGGCACCAGCAACGTCTGCGTGTAGGAAAGCCCCACGTCCTCTTCGTCGAGATACGATCGCCCGGCCAATCGGGTCTTGGTGGTCGAGAGCCGCTCGAGCACCGCCTGGCATTGCTCGATGCCGTCGTCGTCGCCCAAGTCGACCACCAGCAAGACCAATTCGGCCGCTCGGGTCAGGCCGTGCAGATGGGTCTCCATGTAGTCCGCCGTGATCGGCGGCGTATCGATCAGCTGAACGCTCACGTCTTCCCAGGGCATCATGGCCGGGGCCGGCGTCGTGGTGGTAAACGGATAAACTGCCACCTCGGGATCCGCCCGAGTCAGGCTGGCGACCAACTGGCTCTTGCCGGCATTGGGTCCACCCAAAAGGATGGCTGTTCCAGCACCTTGCCGAGGGATACGCAGCCCTCGGGACTTCTGCTTTCCGGCGGTCTTCTCGGAGGCGATTTCCCGCTTGGCCTTGGCAAGCTTCGACTTCAGTTGGGCCTGGAGATGGTCGGTCCCCTTGTGCTTGGGAATCTCCTGCAACATCACCTGGAGGCACTTGAGTTCCTCGTCGACGGTGGTGGCCCGACGGTATTCTTCCTCGGCCTTGAGGTACTGTTGGGTGAGATTGGCAGGCATAGCTCGGGCGGCAACTCCGAAAAGCCGGTGCGACGGTCGGTTCGAAACCCACAGAGTGACTGCCTGAGTTTACTACATGACCCGCAAACCGACCAGATCGGCAGCGCCACAAGACGTTGCCCGAGAATTGGAAGGCGAACAAAAAAACGGCCCGCCACCTTCTCCGGCGGCGGGCCGCATGAGTCTCCGAAACGTTCGGTGTTCGAGATCAGTCGCGCGACGCCCGCCAACCCCCGTCAAGGATCCGGGTCGTAGGGACCGGGGCCCTTTCGATCGAGACCCTTTGGATCCGAGCGTCTTGGACCGGGACCCTCGGGATTGGGGCCGGCTTCGACGGCGACAAGATCAACTCGTAATGGACCACCTGACGCACCGGCAGCGACGTCGTACGATCCCGGGTCGGCGAAAACAAGGGACCCGCCGACGGCCTGTCCGAATTCGCATCCGGAACCGGTTCCGCCTGTCCGTCGGTCGCCGGACTCTGGCTTTTCTGGAACGTCTGCGGAGTGGTTGCCGGGGCATCCGGACTCGAGAAAGGCACCTCCGTGGTGATTGCCGGAGCACTCAGGCTGGGCGTACAACAGCTACTCCCGGCGGCGACCGTGCCGACGGACGACGGACTGTAGGTCACCGACGGAAAGCTCGTCGCACAAGGGTTGCACACCGCCGGACTGTAGACCACTCGGTAGGTTGTATACGGCACCAGCCGCGTCTGGGTCGTCCAGGTGGTCACCGGGCGATAGGTCGTCACCGGACAGCCCGTACACGGATCGCAACGCGTTACCGGCAGACAGGTCGTGACCGGCACCCGCTGGCAAACCGTCCGGTAACAGGTCTGCGGCACGTAGCGGCAGGTCTGGGTTGCACACGGGTTGCAGACCGGGGCATAGGCCGTGGTCGCGTAGGGGGCGCGGTACGTGGTTCGACAGCCGCCGCACCATCCGAACAGACAGTCGAAGAATCCATACGCCTTGTTTTCCGCCGGCGCGGCCAGCAGCATCGCCGCCACGCCGCACGCCGTCACCACGCCGCGCATTCTTGGAAGCACCATGGTCACACTCCTGACTAAGTGTTAGGGAGACTCATTTATCAGATAGCCCTGTGGCCGTCGCGTCAAGCGCCGGCCCTCCTCGATCGAACATTTGGCCGCCCTTTACTATTCTAGGGCTTGTACGTCTCAGGCAAGTGGTTTGGTTCGCCGCGATTATTCAGCCGCGCACCTGGCACCCCGTCGAAAACGCGCAGGGATGGCCTGCGGCTGTACCTTATGAAAGCCTAGTCTACGGTTGGCCCGGATGTCACAAAAACGTGGCAAACTGGGCAAATAAGCAAGAATAGGCTAAACCCCCGGGACTTTAGGTGCACGGGCCGGCGGTCTCTGATAGACTGCGGGTCCCCGGCCGCGCTAGGGAATTGCCGCCGAAACCACAACTTATGGCCGCGTGCCGTGAAACCTAACCGCGCCGCGAGGCGCACCACCCAACACAGGAGCATCTACCATGCGAACGATTCTCACCACCGCGTTGTTGACCTTCGGCATGATGGCCGCCGTGGCGCCCACGCCGCTTTGCGCCGCACCGCCGCCGGGCGAAGGCTTTCAATCGTTGTTCAACGGCAAGGACCTGACCGGCTGGAAGGTTCCCGAGGGCGACAACGGCCACTGGAAGGTCGTCGACGGTGTGATCGACTACGACGCCCAGTCGGAGGCCAAAGGCGACCGCAACCTCCGTAGCGAGGCATCTTTCGGCGACTTTGTGCTGCACATCGACTGGCGGCTGAAAAGGACGACCGGGCTGTACGCCATGCCCACTATTCTGCCCGACGGCTCGTACAAGAAGGACGACAGCGGTCAGGTGATCAAAGTCATGCGTCCCAACGCCGACTCGGGCATTTTCTTGCGGGGCTCGGGCAAGGGGCAGATCAATATCTGGTGCTGGCCGGCGGGCTCCGGCGAGCTGTGGGGCTACCGCAACGATCAGTCGATGCCGCCGGAAGTCCGTGCCGGCGCTACGCCCAAGCTGCGCGCCGACAACCCGGTCGGACAATGGAACACGTTCGTGATCGCGATGAAAGGGCAACGGCTGACGGTGCAGCTCAACGGCAAAACGGTGATCGACAATACCCAACTGCCGGGGCTGCCCCCGAGCGGCCCGATCGTTCTGCAACACCATGGCGGGCTGAACAAGAAGACCGGCAAGTTCAGCCCCGCTTCGAGTCTCATCCAATTCCGCAACATCTACATCAAGCCCTTGGGGCAATAACGCTAAGTTCACGACTCCCGTCCCCTTCGCCCCGGGGCAAACTCGCCCGGGAAGGGGACAGGAACCGTGTTCCCAATCCCAGGGCCAGCTTCGCACGGGATTCTGAGCCATGCTCAATGGCCGGGCGGGTCGGTGTTCGAGAGCGAAAACGGTCCCAGTCCCCGACCCGCCACCCGTCCATATGGCCGCAAGAACCCACCACTGCGCGGCAGAAAGACCGACGCAGACGGCGAGTTCGGCTCCTTCCGTCTTAGGCAAACTGGGGAAAATCGGCCCGAAAACCCGCTCGGGCGGCCAGATTTCCCCAAGAATCGGGCTTTCGCCTGCCAGGGGGTCTTTCGCCATTCGGGCTTTCGGCTATAATCAAGGGTGAAATCTAAGGTGAAGCATTGTGGCTGGAGGTGGTGTGCCGAAGTAGATTATGGCCCCGTTTGGCCGTCGAAAAACCTTGTTGACGACAGTTCTTGTTGACTGCAATTCTTATGGAACAGGAGGATCTGCCATGCGCGCGATTCGAACCTATCCGCAATCCCCCGCACTCCGTCGCCGATCCGGGTTTACCCTGGTCGAACTGTTGGTGGTGGTCGCCATCATTGGGATCTTGATCGCCCTGCTGCTGCCGGCGGTGCAAGCCGCCCGGGAAGCGGCCCGGCGGATCACCTGCGCCAACAACATCAAACAGATCGCGTTGGCGCTTCAGGGGCACCATGAACAGTTCGGCAGCTTCCCGCCGGGAGTGCCGAGCTGCAGCCATAACAACTGGGCCACTGGCGGTCAAGAGGGTGGGGGGGCGGCTGCCTGCGAGGGCCCCAACTGGATTTCCAGCATCTTTCCGCAACTGGGCGAGCGGAAACTGGGGGAATGGGTGTTCGATGTCACGCAGAATTATGCCGCCGCCTCCGACGACATGGAACACGGCGGCAAGAAACACGGCGGCACTAGTACGGATCGCTACTGGGACTTCAATGTCGGCACCTGGACGCCGGAGATTTTCCTTTGCCCCAGCGCCGAGCGGGTAGTCCACTTGGGAGGCGGTAGCGTTTCGGGCCCGGCCGACGACTGGGGGCTGGATGAGTGGCAGGCCAAAGGCAACTACGCCGGCTGCTTTGGCGACGCCACCTACCGGGAGGCCTACGCAGAAGTGATCGACGGCAGTTCGGGAGTCACCATCGACACCACGACGGAGGCGGCGAAGATGCCGCATCGGGGAGTGTTCCAAGTGGTGATGATCAAGGGCTGGGAAACCGCGATACAAGCCGACAACGCGAACGGCCCACGTGACCTTGACAATCCGCCGGGAGCCGGAAACGCGGGGGTCTGGAAGATGGCCAGCAACCAGGGCACCCGCAACAACGAGATTCGCGACGGGGTCGCCAAGACGATTATGGTCAGCGAGGTCCTCGGCTACGACAGCCAATCGGACGCGCGGGGCGCCTGGGTGGTGCACACACCGGGCTCGTCGGTGTTTATGACCCTCACCCGCCCGAACGCCCACGGCCGGGCGAACACGCAGAACTACGACCACATTCCCATCTGCGAAGACGACATCCCCCTGCACGATCCACTCCACTGCATCCAAAGCGGCCGGGCGGAGAGCCAGTCGATGTGGGCCGCCGCCCGCAGTGCCCATCCGCAGGGCGTCAATGCCGCCATGGCGGACGGCTCGGTTCGCTTCGTCGCCAATGATATCGAGTTGAGCGTTTGGCAGGCGATGGGAACCCGCGCCGGCGGCGAGACTTATGACGTACCCCAGTAGCATTGGCCCCAAGCGTGTTTCGCTTTGACCACGGAGGATGGACGCTATGCGCCCACACTCGAGGAATCTCTCACGTCCGTCGGCGTTGAGCCGCTGGGCGACGATGGTCTTGCTTTTGGCGGTCGCCCAGGGCTGCGGGGGGGAGGCGGAGAGAACCGAACCGAAATTGACGGAGGAGCAGAAGGTTTGCGCGGCGGCCGACATGTCCGATATGGTGGGTGACCCGGAGGACTTCCGGTCGTTGTTTGTCGACGGAGCCGTTCCCGACGATTCCCAGAAGAGGCGATACAAGGGTCGCAGCTTCGGGGCTTCCGATCCGAAGATTTCCGGCAATTCGGCAACCATGACGGTCGTCATTAGGGACGTGAATACCTGGGAGGTTCTCGGCGAGGTCGAGTGGACCGCCGAGAAAGTGGGCGATCGGTGGAAGCTGAAGACTGCGCCGTTGCCCGACGGCCTCTGAGGCAGCGATGACCTCCGAACAGATTACTGCCGGGGCGCGGACGGTCGGCCATTTGGCCGAATTCTTTGAAGAGTTGAAGCAGGCCGCCGGGGAGTTGATCGAGAAGGGCAGCGCCGGCCGGCGGGGCTATTTCACGCCGACCGAAGACGACGCGGTCCGCCGGTTGCAAATCTCCTATTGCAAGTCGCGCAGCGCCCTGCTGGAGGTGATCGACTCCTTTCGCGACGACGCCGAGCTGCCCGAGGAGCTTCGCCCGGACGCCTTCCTGGTGGCCTTCGCGGCGGCGGTGCTGCTGGTCGACGCGGCCCGGTTTTTCCGCGAGTCGTTCGAGCCACTGCCGTTGGTCCGCAGCAAGCTCAACGAGCCGGAGCCTTATTTCGAGATCCCCCAGGGCATGTACGACACGGTGCAGAAATCGCTGACCAGCCCGTTGCACGCCTGGCACTTGTACCACGCGGCGCGCTACTTCGAAGACCATGCGGCTCAGTTGCGGGCCCGGGCGGCCGAGGAGCTTTTGGCGCCGGTGTGGGCGGTGATCGAGCGGCTGCGGTCGCGGCTGGACCTGTCGGCTTCGCAGTACGCCAAGGCGCGGGCGCGGGTTCGCGCCCGCCGGGCGATCGGCCGGTTGCGTCACGGACTGCTGGGCCGGGCGCTATACGGAATCCAAAAGCTGGCTTCCTCGCTGGCCGCCGACGTCTCCGTCCGGCCGGGACACCGCCCCAAGCTGCCCGACGCCATCGCCGGGCAATTCCGTCGGCTGCTTCAGCCGGGCGACGTGCTGATCTGCCGCAAGGAGCATGCGGTGACGAACTATTTCCTGCCGGGCTACTGGAAACACGCGGCGCTCTACCTGGGCACGCCGGCGGAACTCGAGCGGTTGGGCATTGCGGAGCATGAAAACGTGCGGCCCCGCTGGGCCCAATTGCTCTCGCTCGATGGACCGGGCCCTCACGGCGTATTGGAATCGATGAAAGACGGCGTCCATATTCGGCCGGTCTCATCGCCGTTTGCGTCCGATGCGCTGGCGGCGATTCGTCCGCGGCTGGCCCCGCAACGGGTGGCCGAGGCGCTGACGCGGGGCCTGTTCCACGAGGGAAAGCCGTACGACTTCGATTTCGACTTCACCCGCGGCGACCGGTTGGTATGTACCGAGGTGGTCTATCGTGCCTACGAGGGCGTCGGCGGCGCGGCCTTCGAGTTGACCCGGCGAGCGGGCCGGCTGACGCTTTCGGCCGAAGACCTGGTGGACATGTCATTGGCGCGAACCCACTTCGAGCCGCTGGCCGTATTTGCCCCCGACCACGCACCCGAACTCGACACGGGCGACGCCGCGGAAGCGACCTTGCGGCAAACGCTCCCATAAAGTCGCGGCCGTTGGTTCGGATTCTTTATCACGATGGGTGGCTGGGGCAAAGCGCAGCGGTGCCCCAGAGAACACGGCCTGGGGCTTCGCAGGCTCAGCCGCCGGCCACCCCGGATCCGCAAGTTGTTTTCGGCCAGTCCCTACTGGATTTCGGCCGACGATTCGTCGGGATCGGGTTTTTCCGGCTCGACGGCCACACTTGCCTCGACCGCTGCCCCGGCGAGGTTGCGATACTTCTGGATCAGGTTCAGCAGCTTCATCCGGCCGGCGTGGTCGGGCTCGAGGTCGAGCACCATCCGCCATTGGGCCGTCGCCTGGTCGTGCTTCTGGTCCTCTTCGTAGGCGTCGCCGAGCTTCAGGTGCAACGAGGCGGTCTGCGGGCTCTCGGCCACCGCTTGGGCCAGGTACTCGATGTACTTGTCCAACTGGCCGGCCTGGTTGTACTGGTCGGCCACCTGGAGATAGGCGTCGACCAGCGTGGCCCGATAGGACTGCGGGTCGAGTTCGATCGCCTCCTGAAGCCGCTTCAGGTAGTCGTCGTAGCGGCCCGTGCCGAAGGCGGCCTGGGCGTAGTAGTAGAGAAACAGGGCCTTGTCTTCTTCGGGCACGCTCAGCTCGATCTCGGTGAACATCTCATAGGCCTGCCCATAGCGTCGAGCATTCAGGTAGATGGTCGCCCGCAGCACCCGGATGTCGGGCCGGTCCTCGATCCCGTCGGCCACCGCCTTGGCGATCTGGTAGATGGCCGAGGCCTCCGCGGCGCATCGGAAGACGTCTTTGCGGCCGGGCACCGGCTCGATCAGGTACCAGCGGCCGTTGATCGCCCCGGCCGCGCCGGACTTGATCGTCTGCACGCTGATCGACCCGAAGTAGTTCCGCAGGTTGAAGTAGGCGGAGCCGAGCTTGTATCGCAGCACCGGGCTGTCCAAGCCCAACCGCAACGCCGACTGATACGACTCGGCGGCCAAGGCGAAGAAGTTGCCCGAGAGGTAGATGTTGCCAAGCTGGTAGTGGTCCGACGCGCTTTGCGGATTCAGCTTGACGGCCTCCTCGTAGTACTTGCGGGCCTTTTCGTGCTGGTCGAGGTGGTACTGAGCCTCGGCCAGCATGTGATACGTCGGATAGTCGTGGCGGTATTGCAGCAGCGGCTGAAGCACCCGCACGACCTCCTTCCAGCGCTTGGCGGCGGCGTGGATCTCGGCCAGCACCTGACCGGCCTCGACGTGGTCGGGCGAGGTGCCGAGGATCTCTTCGAGGCGCTTGGCGGCCTCGCCGTCGTTGCCGGCATAGCGAAACGCCCGGGCCAAGTGCAGCCGGTAGCTGGCCTTGGTCTCGTCGGCCGCCACGGCCTTGATCAGCAGATCGATCGCCTGCTGGTATTGGCCCTTAAACAGTGCGTCGCGTCCCTGCGTGAAGAGGTCTTCCGCGGTCGGCTCGGCGGCCTTGGGATTCGCTTCCGCCGCCTCGCCTTCGGCCTGGGCCGAAGCCACGGCCGACCAGGCGGCCAGCAGCATGGCGATCCACGTCGATCGGAAAATGGTTCGGATCCGCATGGTTGGGGTTCCTTATAGGGTCGGTTTTGTGTTCCAAAGTAGCCATCTCGCTCCGCGAGATGAGGCTTCGTCTCGCGGAGCGAGACGGCTACCATTCCGGCGGGCTTACAAGCGATACGTCTTGATCCAGGCGATTTGTTCCTTGGCCTTGGCGACCAGGGGTCCTTCGGGGAAGTTGGTGTAGTAGTTGGTGTATTCGTCCATGGCGTTGACCCACTTGCCCAGGTGCTCGTAGTTTTCGGCGACGGCGAGCTGGGCGTCGCCGGCCCGGGCCCCGCTGCGATAGTTCCGCAGGTACGACTTGTAGGCGTCGATGGCCTGGGCGTAATCGCCTTGGCGCTGATAGGTCTCGGCGATTCGCCAACTGGCGTTTTCGGCCACGGCGGTGCCGCTGAACTGGCGGACGATCTCCAGCCAGGTTTCCATGGCGGCCGGGGAGTCCTTCAGCCGCTGGTCGTAGATGGTGGCCATTTGCAGCAAGGCCTCGTCGGCCTTGTCGGCCCCGGCCAGCTTCGAGGCCTCGGTGTAGGCCTCCACCGCCCGACGCAGCGCAGCGTTGATCTTGTCCTGGCGATCGGCCAGTTGGGTGGCGGTCAGGGCCTCGACTTCCTGCTTGGCCTTCTGGGCGAACAGCCGCACGTTGGCGTCGTTGAACTGGCCGTAGTTGGCCGCGAAGGCGGCCTCTTCGGTCGCCGCCGATTTCCCCTTGCCGGCCGCCTTCAGGCTGGCGATGCGGTCGACCTTGACCTGCTGCTGCCGGAACCGATTATCCCGCGCCTCCTCATAGGCTCTCCGCTGGGCCACGTCCTTGTTGCGTGCCAGCGTCGTGTCCCGGGTGACCGTGGCCAGGGCGGTCGCTTCGTCCTCGTAGCTCTTGCCGACGGTGAACAGGGCGTCGTCGGCCAGCGGGCTGGTAGGATATCTTTCGGCCACTTGCAGCAGGGCCTGGCGGGCCTTCTCCTTCTCCCCAAGGGCGAGGTACGTCCGGCCGACCTCGAACAGGGCGTCGTCGGCCAGGTGGCTGGCCGGCCAGTTGGCCACGACCTTGCGGTACTCGATGATCGCCTTGACCTGGTTGGACAGCTTCCCGGCCACGATCGCGGCGATCTGGTACTGGGCGTCGAAGGCCTTCCGCTGGCCGTCCTCGTCGACCAGTCCCTGGTATAGGGTCAGGTCCTTCAGCACGTCGATCCGGCCGTTGGCTTCAGCCACTTTGGCGTCCTTGGCGTAGGCCTTCACGTAGTCGCGATAGGCCTCGGTAGCTTCGGCCCAGCGACTGAGGTTGATCTTGCACTCGGCGATGGCCCACTTGGACTCCTGGACGAACTGGCCGTTCTCGAACTCGTTGATCACCCGATGGTAAGCGGCGATGGCGTCCTCCCAGGCCTCGTTGGTCTGATGGATTTGCCCCACCATGGTCAGCGCCTGCCCGGCCTGGGGATGCTTGGGAAAACTGTCGACGAACGTCTCCAGCACGTGCAGCGATTCCACCCAACGCTTCTGGGTCTTCAACTCGGAACCGATCTGGAAAATGGCGTTTTGCAGGTTCTGGTCGTTGCCGCCCCGGGCGAAATTCAATTCCTGATAGACCTCGGCGGCTTTCAGGGGGCGTTGGAGCTTCTGGTGATACGCCTGGGCGATCTTCTCGGCCGCCTGCTGCGACAGGGAGTGCATCGGGTCGTAGATGGTCAATTCGTTCCAGACCAGGATCGCTTCATCGTCGTAGCGGCGGGCTTCCAACTCGGCCGAGATGTTCCACAACATCTGCGGGATCTCGCCCAGCCGCGGATGGCCGGGATACGCTTCGGCCACGCCGCGCAACTCCTTGGCCGCCCGCACGTACTGGCCCCGGGCCAGTGTCGGCCCGAAAGAGGCCACCACCCGGGCCTGCTGCAAGTAGCTGTTGGCCACCTCCCACTGCGCCTGCTGCTGATAGCTCCGCTGCTTGGCGAAATCGGCCACGATCTTGGCCAGCTCGGCCCGGGCGGCGTCGAACCGCTGGGCGACCTCGGCCAGCTTTTGCTGCTTGGTCACCTTTTCCTCGATCGGCTTGGAAGCCCAGGCCAACTGGTCCCGGGCGACCTCCAGCCGAAGTTTCGGCAGCTCGATATCCGTGGGGTTATCGCCGAGAAACCGCCTCGCCAGCACCACCGCCCGCTGCCACCGGCTCAGGCCCCGCCAGTGGCCCACCATCACCAGGATCTCGCCGCGGGCCTGTTCGGCGGTGGGCGTGTGGGGGTGGTCCTTGCGGATGCGTTGGAAGATGCCGTACGCCGCATCGAGCGCCGCTTCCTGCCGTTTCAGTTCCGCTTCGGAGAGGACCGGGATTGCCGGCGCCTGCCGCCGGGCCTGTTGGGCGGCCTGCTGATTTTGGCCCTGCTGCTCGGCCTGCTGTACGGTCACAAGTTGATTCATCGCAAAACCGTCGCGAAGCTGCGCAACCTGCACCGCACGATTGGATTCCTGTTGCCGAATCAGCGCCAACAGTTGGGAATCCCGTTGCGCTTCATCGCTGGCGCCGGCTTCCAGCGTCAGGCCCATGCCCCCCAATCCACCGCCGAACCCCCCGCCGCCGGGCTGGGGCGTCGCCGCAGCGGGCTGGGTGGCCGCCGCCGACGGTTCGGCGGCCGGCGGGGCCGGACCCGATCTACTGGTCCGTTCCCCGGTGCGCAGCGTCTCGTTGCGATCGTCGCCGCTGATCGTGACGCGCGGCTGGACCATCATGGCCAGCATCGCCGGATCGGTCGGCGTGCCGGTGCCCCGCAGACCGCCGGCGGTCAAGGCCGAGAGGACCTGCCGGGCATGGTCCGGCATGGCGCGGCCCAATTGACACAGCCCGCGGGCAAACTCCAGCCGTTGCGGCCGCCGCAGCGAAAGCTCCCACGACAACAGGTCGGCATAGACGGAATCGGCCACGTCCCAGGCGTCGACTTTGGCATATTCATAGGCCACCGCCATCACCTTGGCCGTGGTTTCGGCGAGCTGGGGGCTTTTCGGATGGGCCTCGATGAACGCTTTGTAGGCGGCAACCGCGGCCGCAAACTCCTCGCTGAGCTTCGCCGGCGGGGGATCGTCACTCTTGCGATCGGCTAGAGTCTCCTGTAAGGCCTTTCGGGCCCGGGCGTCCAGGGCGGCGGCCACGGCCAAGGCGGCCCGCTCGGCGGTGCTGACGGTTGCCGGCGCCGCGTCGGACAGGACCGCCACGCCGGCGGCGAACTTGGCGAAATCTCCGTATACGCCGGCGGCCACGGCGTGGGCCCCATGCTGCTCGAAGAACTGCCCGACGGCGAAGATCTTCTCGGTTGCCTGGGGAACCAGCGTGCTGGTCGGCCGGCCGGCGATGAACTTCGTGTACCCGGCGATTACCTTCTCAAATTCCGGCCCCAAAGCGATCTTCTCGGCGGCGCCGTACTGTTTCAGGAAACGGGCCAGCCCTCGCCTCGCCTGCTCATCCTGCAGCAAAACCAGGCGGAAGGCGGCGTACTCGTCGGCCGCGTCGACGGCCTTCTCCGCCTTGACCTGGATTGCCGCTTCGGCCACGTCGTAGTAGTCCAGCCCCCGGTAATGATTGATGATCGAGTCCCATACGCTGCGGACTTGCCCCAGCACCGACGGCTCCTCATCGAGCCCGGCCTGCAACTCGCAGCAGCGCGCCAGGGCCTTGGCCAGGGTGGGGTCGAGTTGCCGGGGGACGGTCAGACCGGTCGCCCCCAGCCGATGATGCTCGCGGGTAACCTGCCCGATCCACAACTGGACCACCGCCAGATCGGCCTGGCGCCGCTGGTTCTCCGGCAAGGCGTCGACCACCGCCGCGTACGCTTGCTCGGCGACCTCCCAGTGGCCGTGCTCGACCCACGGCTGGACGTGTTCGGCCAGTTGCTTCACGGCAAAGGGCGCATGCCGGGTCTCGATCGAGAGGTGGCCTCCCAGCGTGGCCAGATACGCCTTCTGGACCTCGGAGAGCTTCGCGTTTTCTGCGGCGCGGCCGGCCTTGATGTTCTCCTGAAAGACGTACGGCATGTAGTTCTGCATGACCGTGTAGTACGAGACGATCACGGCCGCCCAACTGGGATGGTCGTCCGAGATGGCCTGAAGCAGTTCGGTGCTCAGCCCAACGGCCAACTTGCGCGAGCCCGGCTTGTTCAGTTTCGCACGCTCCTGGATGATGGCCTGGGCGGTCTCGGCCGCCGACTTCACGGCCGCGGCGTTGCCGTTGGCTTTGACTACCGGCAAGGCAAGGTCCAGCGCCCAGGCGTCCGGGCCTTTCAGCCCTTGGAACTCCGCTAACGGGAGAACCTTTTGCGAAAAGCCGCGCACGTCCGCGGCCAACTTGGCCTGGTCCACCCAAGGCGGCGCTGAGGGAAACTCCTTGCGGATCGTTTCGTAGACTTTGACCACCTCGGCCAACGGTTGGGGCAATTGCCCTCGGGCTACTCCTTGCGGCAGCTTGCCGGCCCGGCTCTGATCGCCCAGCCATCTCATCGCGAGTTGATACTTCGAGAAACCCGACGCCTTCAGCGCCGGCAGGCGACTGGTCGACGGCAGCGGCGCCGCCAACAACGTTTCCGCCGCCTTGACGGCCGCCGCGTGGGCCCCATGGTTGACGTAGTGCGCCTTGACGTGGTCCAGCAACTGCTTGGTAAGTGTGTCCGCTTTGCCGACCGGCAGGTCCCCAGCGTAGAGCCCGGCAACCAGGGCCAGCGCCTTGAGGTCGGTGGGGCTCAAATCGGACTTGGCGGTCGGCGCAGCCCCTTGGCGGGTGATGCCCAAATAGGCGTCCAGCAGAGCGCCACGCCCGCGATCGACCAGGTGGTGATCCGGATTGGCGGCCAGCCAGTCGGCCAGCGCATTGGCCCGGGCCGAATTGACACCGCCGCGCAAATCCAACGCAATCAACTCGTAGGAGGCCGTCGCCGCGGCCGGCGTGCCGGCGTGCTCGGCCACCACCTTCCTCAGCAGCGCCAACCCTTCGGCGATCGCGCGTTCATCGCCCCGCAGCTTCGCCTGGCCCAACAGCAGCGTGGCCTGGACCTGATCGACCTGCTGTGGATCGAGCGTCAGCAATTGCTGAATGCCCTTCTGCGCATCGGCGTACTTCCCGGTACGCACCAACAACTCCACCCAAAGCGTCCTCAGTTTGACCCGCTGCGGGTCGCCCAGTGCCTCTTCCGTAAACAGCCGGTTGCACAACTGAAGTGCCGGCCCGTAGAGCCGCTCGTGGAGCATCAACTCGACGAACTTGATCCGGGCGTCGATCTCGACGGTTTCGCCTCGCAGCGCCGCCAGCATCTTGATGGCAAAGGACTGCTGCGGGGCCAACTGCAAGGTCCGCTTCCAGGCGGCGATGGCCTCGTCCAGCTCGCCGAGTTGGTAATGGGCCCGACCCAACAGCAGATGCACCTCGGCATTGTCGGGGTCGGTTTCGGCGGCCTTTTGGGCCAGGTCCCGGGCTTCGGTGAACTGGCCGGCCTCCAGCGCCGCCTTGGCCTGCTGATAGGACTGTTGGGCGTCGGCCTGGGCAAAGGCCGACGAGAGGGGGGCCGTCGAGACGCAGGCCACCAAAACCGCTGCCGCTAAGATAGGGGGTAAGGGACGTTGCATCGTCTTGTTCCTTTATGCACTTTTGCCTTGCTTTTGATGCCCGAGGACATCGTGGTACACGCAATCTTAGATTAGACCCGCTTCGGCCGGAAAAGTTCCCCAACTTCGCCTGCTCCGTTTGTCGGTTCTCTTGGCACGTTGGCACCCCGGCGTTTTGCCACTCCGGCACGACACGGTAGAAGCCCTCAAGCGAAGTCATTGTAACTGTAGCTCGAAGGAACCGATGTAACTGGTTTGTAACAACGGCGGAAAGTGGCTTTGTACAAGAACGTTTAGCCGCCGCGGCCACGCGGTGCCTGTTGTTGGCGCGTTTTCCACGATTCACGCCGCGTGGCCGCGGCAGCCAAACGGCAGGCGTCCTGCCGCGGTGATGCGATCGAGCGAAAAGGACAGGCTCAGCCGCCGCCGATGGCGGGAAACACGCCGATCTGCTCGCCGCCTCGCAGTCTGTCGCCGAGCCCGGCGGCCCGGCTGTCGACGAAGAGGATCCGCGTCTGATCCGGCGGCACGCCGAGTTGGACCAGTACCTGTTCGACCGTCTGTCCCGCCTCGATCTCCACCTCGATGGAGGCGGCGCCGCCGATGTACTTTCGCAGCGTGGCGTATAGATTGACTTGGACGTGAGTCATACTTGCTTGAAGATATCGGACAAACACAACCAACACTACGCATTGTAACGCAGAAGTCGTTGCAAGACAAAAGCCGAATCGCAACGTGTCAACCTGTTGGACACACCTGTTCGTGGGAATTAGTGTATGCGGGCCCGTCTGCTGCTGTCCGGCACTTCAAGGTTGACATCGGGAAACGCCGTCATGACAATAGAGTGTGACGGCCTTCGCCAACCCCGCCAACATGGGGGTTGGCCGGTCGGTTTGCCCGGGCGATTGCCCGGGACCCGCCTTTGCGTTGCAGTTTCCCACCCGCAACCAACCCGAGAGAATGGCCAGTGTGCGGCGCAGCCTATCGTCGACGTGCGTGGGTGCCGGCCTTGCTGGTCGTGTGGTTGGCATCGTCGACGGGCATGGACAGCCTTTGCCATGGCCAACCTCCTCCGCCACGCGAAGATCCCCCGGCACACGAGGATTACGCCGATCCATCGGAAGTCGACCGCGAACTGGCCCTGATGGACCTGCTTCGGGAGCTGGATGCCGATGACAACGGCGTGCTCCAAGCGGACGAGATTTCCGACCGCGCGCGGCCCTATGTCGAGCGTTTGGCCCAATTGGCGGGACTCGACGCGTCGGAACCGCTTGCGGTCGAGGCCTTGGAAGAAGTGATCCACGACTACTACCGCGACGGGCAGAGCGGCCCGCCGCCCGGCACCCGTTATCGCACGCGGTCGTCGGCCGAGCCCGGCGGTGCGGTTCCCGGCTTCGGACCGGACGAGCAAAGCGAACCGATTCCCGGTTTCGGGGCAGACTTCGATTCCCGCTCCTCGGTACGTATCGAACAAGCGGATCTCGATCGGGCCGCCGACCGATTGAAAAGCTACGATCGCAACCGCGACGGCTACTTGGACCGAAAAGAGATCCGCGACGCACGCTGGTCCGACGACCCGTTCGTGTTTGACCGCAACCATGACCAGCGCCTCAGCCGGCAAGAGTTGGCAGTGCGTTACGCCTTGCGGCGGATCCGCGAAGCCCAGAGCGGAGACCGTTCCAGTTCTCACTCGGAGTCGGATCGCCGGCAGCGTGAAGCCGAGCAGCAAGCGCGGGAGAAAGAGCGGCACCAGCAACGGCGCCAGGAGGAGGAACAAAGGCGCCGGCAGTACTACGCCCATCGCGACTCCTGGAAGCTGGCCGAGACCCTGATGG
>SDBV01001107.1_pt1 | contig 40019 bp, 45 predicted proteins | sample 2277081 | NCBI WGS metagenome assembly SDBV01 (sample SAMN10402039, study PRJNA504765) | marine sediment metagenome | isolation source: marine sediment core GS10_PC15, 223 cmbsf | place: Arctic Ocean: Southern Knipovich Ridge | collected 2010
AACGGACAGGGCAAGACGAGCCTGCTGGACTCGATCATGTACGCCTTGGCCGGGAAGAAGGCCCACTGCGACAGGCCGCTACGTGATGGCGCCGAGCACGGAGATATCCGTCTAGAGCTCGACGATCTCATTATCACACAGACGTTCACCGAGAGCGGCGGCGGCTCGCTAACCGTCACGAACAAAGACGGCCTGAAGTACAACACCCCGCAGAAGATCCTGGACGGACTCACCGGCAAGCTCGCATTTGACCCGATGGCATTCCTCCACCAGAGTCCGAAGCAACAAGCCGAAACATTGAGAGATTTGGTCGGCCTGGACTTCAGCGAACTGGACGAGCAGCGAAAGACGATCTACGGCCAGCGGACGATGGCGAATCGCGACGTGAAAGGGATGGAATCGCAGCTGGCCGGTATGCCGCAGCATGACGACACACCGGGCGAAGAAGTATCGGTTGCTGAGTTGGCAAAGCAGCTGTCACGCGCTGAGAATGAGAACGCCGAAGGAGCGGCCAAAATAGAACGGATTGGGAACGCCTACACGCAAGCAACGCAAAGGCAGGCAGCGTTAGAGGAGCAAGTCAGCGACTACCGCGCCAAGCTACAGACAGCAGAGCTTGAATTGAAAGCACAACACGGCGTTGTTATGGATATGCGAAAGCAGGCAGACAGCCTTGAGGCTTTCGTCCCGCGTGACACCGCCTCCATCAAGATGCAGATAGCAAGTGCCGAGACGGACAATCAGAAGGTCCGCGAGAACGCAGCCCGGGCGAACGTTGCTCTACGCCTGGAAGACTACAAGCAGTACGCGACCAAACTCACCGAGCAGATCGAGGCGATCGACCAAGACAAGCGGGCACAGTTGCAGCTCGCCGAGTTCCCCGTGCCAGGTCTTTCGTTCAACGAAGACTCAGTACTGTTCGCCGGCGTGCCGTTCGACCAGGCCAGCGGTGCCGAGCAGTTCCAGGTTTCACTTGGCATGGCTATTGCGGAGAACCCAGACCTCCGCGTAGCAATCATCCGCGACGGCAGCCTGTTGGATGAATCACACATGCAGGCCCTAGCCAAGTTCGCGGCCGAGTCCGATTACCAGGTATGGGTCGAGCGGGTTGGCGACGATGACGAGTGCAGTGTGGTCATCGAAGATGGTCTGGTTCGTGGCTCTGTCCTTGAAAACACACCCACGTCAGAAGAGACGCCAGTAGCAGGCGAATAACCCTACCACACCACCCGCGCCGCTGAGGGCGCGAGAACTTACACAACTGAATAACCAAATATGCTGGCGGGCGGCGAGTCGCGCTCGCGTTGGACATCGGCCCTTTTGTAGTCATCTGGCAAATGAAAAGGGAAGGCCGGCGAAACGTGCCCAGCCGGGAAACGGGCCACGGCAGGTAATCCTGCCCAGCCAGCATCAGGACGAGCGAGAGGCGTCTTTGTTCGAGACGGCAGCAAGGGTGGTCGCAGGGTTCTTCATTGACCTTTCTCCGCCCGCCCCGCCAGGCGACCTATGCGGGGCTCTCGCTTACATGCGGCGGTAGCTTAAATGGAAGAGCAGCCCCTTGAGGAAGACGCAGTTTCGAATCCTGCCCGCCGCATTACTTAACAGAGCGTTGGTTCCCCAGCTTGGCTGACATGGGAACATCTGGACGGGCCTGCGTGGAGTCGCCCCTTGCCCGTGAATAAATGGCGACCTAGGCCAAGCAATTACGCGGCGAAGTACCCGGTTCGAGGCCGGGCAGGCTTCTGGCAGGTGCAATGTCCTGCCCGCCGTATTGCATGACCAGTTCAAAGAAGACCGATGATGCCAGCCTAAATGGCAACACTTGAGCGAAAGGAGCCAGTCATGCATTAGTAAAGCAAAACAGCCCGGCAAGGCTTCGCGGTCCTGTCGGGCAATACGGACAACTTGGAACTTTACGGAAAGGAACATCATGGCACGGAAGTCAGAATTTGTGATTCAGGTAAGCTCAAAGAGCACAGACGGCATTGTTGATTGGCTGGACGTGGAAACAGAACGGCCGATCCTCAACACGGCCGACGCTGAGAAGTATCTCAAGGAGCAGACCACCTCCGACACATTCCGAATCATCGCAGTCAAGAAGATCGTCCATGTCGAAGCCGAAACCCGCGTCAAGATCACCGAGGTCGATGGCTGATGGCCCGCATGTACATCAGAGCGGCCGAAGTGGGCATCGACATCGAGGCCTACGCCGACGTTGACGGCTACGAAAGCAACGGCGTGGTCGTCAACGCATGGCCGCTGGGAACGCCGGGCTGGATGCGGGACGCGATCGAGGATGCCATTAACGAAAACCTCGGCGATCTGATCGAAGGCCGCAAGGCCGCCGAAGCCGCCGCCCGCGACTGCGAAGAATTCCACGAAAACCGATGAGGCAATCATGACGACGATAGAAAATACACAGATTACAAAAACCATTGAAGCGCCCGAACCCGGCGTGTACGAGAACATCCCGTTCGAGCAGTACCTGGCATGGGACGCGGCCGATTGTTCGCTGCTGAAGAAGATCGATCACTCGGCCGAGTACGCCCACTACCACCAGACGCACCCCGAGCCGGACAAGGACGCCTACGCCAAGGGCCGATTGTTCCACCTGCTGATCGGCGAGCCGGAGAAGGCCGACGCTGAATTCATCATCAAGCCTGCTACCTACATCGCTGAGACCGGCAAGGATGAAGGCAAAGAGAAGAAGTGGAACGGTAATGCGAATGTCTGCAAGGGATGGTTCGCCAGCCAGAAGGCCAGCGGGCGTACCGTAGTCACCGCCGACGTGATGGACGAATGCCGACTGATGGCGGCGAGGGTACTGGCACACCCCACGCTCGGACCGATGATCGCAGACGCCAAGGTGGAAGTCTCGGTGGTCTGGATCGACAAGATGACCGGGCTGAAGCTCAAGGGCAGGTTCGATCTGTTCAAAGCCGGAATCGTCGTTGACGCCAAGAGCACTTCCGGCAAGGCCAGCCCTGAAGCGTTCGCCGCCGACGCCTACCGCTACAAATATCACCTCCAGGCCGCGATGTACCTCGATGCGGTGATCGCACTCAAGCTCACCGACGAAGTGCCGTGGTTCACGTTCGCGGCCGTCGAGGGCTACGCACCGCATTCGATCTGCGTCTTCGACGTTCAGGACGATATCGACGCCCTTTCGTATGACTTCCTGCACCTGGGGCGGATTCGCTATCGGGCCTTGTTGCAGCATTACAAGTGGTGCGTGGATCACGACGAATGGCCGGGCTACGGCGAGGAGCATTTCGATATGGAACTGCCCTACCGCGGCCGCAAGGAACTCGAAGACCTCACCACTTTTTCGAGATAATTCGAAAACATCCGAAATAGGAAAACCAATGACTGAACCAAACGATAATTCAGAACAGGCAGCGATCAGCAAATGGAATCCGGCGGCCTCACTCGGCCACCCGGAACAACTCGGCTACGCACTGACCAGCAATCAGGCGTTGGGCGCATTGAACTCGGCATGGCCTGGCGATTTGAACCCCGACCGGCGCGAGCACAAGACCAAGCAGCTGATGAAGCAGGCCGTTATTGCCATTCAGGGCTCGCAGGCCAAGGACAAGCTCTGCCGGTGCGTGGGCCTGAGCATACTCGATTCGCTGGTGTCGACCGCTGCGATGGACCTGAGCCTGGACAAGGCATTTGGCGAAGCGTACCTCGTGCCGTTCGCTAGCGTCTGCACGCTGATGGTTGGCTATCGCGGCTTTATCAAGCTGCTGGTCAATACCGGCTTCGTGACGCACGTCGAGTCGGTGCTGGTCTACGAGGGCGAGAAGTTCGAATACTGGCGGGACGAGAAGGGGCCGCACTGGAAGCACGTTCCCGATGTCACGCTTCAGGGCCAGGCCTCCAAGGTGAAGGCCGCATACGCAGTGGGCTACACGAAAGACGGCGTGCCGATCTTTGAAGTGATGAATATCGCCGAACTGGAGAAGGTTCGCGCCGTATCGAAGGCAAAGAACGGGCCGTATACAGCCTGGACCACGGAGATGTACCGCAAGGCGCCGATCCGCCGGCTTCAGAAGTACGTGCCCAAGACGGCCGACAACCTCGGCTTCGAACTGCTGGCCGCTGCGGCTGCCCACGATAACGAGATGTACGATTTGAATGGCCGGGCGAAGTACGTCGAGGCCCACGAGCAGCATCAACTCGAAGTGCAGCAGGCCAAGAGCGAAGAATGGGAGAGGCGCGTTTCCGGTGAACCCCCCACTACCCAGATCGTTCACGACGACGTGGAAGTTCCGGACGAACCCGCCGCTGCCGATGCTGAAAAACCTGCCGAATCTGCCGAAAAGCCTGCACCGGACCCCAACGATCCATCGACCTGGGAAATCGCCGACGACGGCCAGCCCATCCCGCCGGTAATCGACGAGAAAGGCGGCAAGTGATGGCCAATACGAAAAAAACCGGAACTAAGGAATGGTCAGACCATTCATATAACTGCTGCCTTGGCTGCGCGAACGATTGCATATACTGCTACGCGAGGGAAATGGCGGTTCGGTTCAAGCGAATTACGCACGCGCGTGACTGGCGAAAAGAACACCCCCGATCCATCAAGAAGAAACCGCCCTACCACAACGGGCGTGTCGTAATGTTCCCAACAACGCATGACATCACCAAACACAACTTCCGCGTGTGCTTCAATGCGTTGGGGCAATTGCTGCATCGAGGCAATAAGGTTCTGCTGGTGTCCAAGCCTGTGCCAGAGCTCATCGCGGAGATCTGCCATGATTACGTGACGTTCGCCCGTCAATTAGATTTCCGGTTCACGATCAACTGGAAGAATGCCGCCATCGGCAAGGTATGGGAACCGGACGCCCCAGTGTTTGCTCAGCGATTCAAGGCATTGAAGATCGCCTTTGACGCGGGCTTTTCAACGTCGATCAGCATGGAGCCCCTGCTTGAACCTCAAAGCATCCGATCGCTCGTGGAACTCGTCTATCCCTACGTCACCGACACGATCTGGATCGGCAAGCTCAACCAACTACGCAAGCGAGTGGCCTGGGCGATGGTCGAGCCCGGGGTTGCAACGGCCGTTGCAGCTTTGGAGTCGTGGCAGACCGACGCAGCGGTAATGCAAGTCGCCCACGAAGCGAAGAAGGCCGACCCCGCTGGCAAGATTCGATGGAAAGACTCTTACGCAGAAGTATTGAACTCGAAAGAAACGAAATGATCACTGACCAGGACAAGCTGACGATAGCCGAAGCCATAACGTGTATACAAAAGCCCGAAAAGTAAACATATCCCAGAAGTATGTATAGATAACCGCGATTCGTGAACACATTGAAAGGCGAGATTATGAACATAATAGAGGCGCACATGTTTCGGGTGGAGACGTTAATCAAGTGGGAAGCCATGGATAAAGACACCCGTCCGTCATTCGGGCAACTACTCCGCGACGAGTTCAAATTGCTCACCGGCTTCGACGGCCCCGACGAGATGCACGCCGCCAGGGACGCTAGGTTACGAGCAAATAAAACACTTTAGGAAAGGAAATTGACCATGAAGCGATACAGATTCGAAATTTACCGTGCGAAAGACGGCTGGCGATGGCGGTTGAAAGCCGCGAACCACCGGATCGTGGCGTGCAGCGGCGAGGCGTTCAGTAGCAAGTACAGCGCCGAACGTGCCGCCAGCAATGTCGCATTCGTGCTCAAATATTCGACGATCAAAGTCGTCATCCTCGAGTAGTAGCCCAAACCCAGGAAGGAATCATCATGCAACGGATTGCATTCTTCGTACCCGGTTTACCCAAGGCCCAGGCTCGCCCGCGTGCATTCGCTCGTGGCGGCCATGCTCGCGTCTACAACGCCAAGAACGCCGAGGGCTGGAAGGGATCGATCGCACTGGCCGTCAAAGAGCACCTGCCGGCCGCGCCACATCTCGGCCCGGTGGTTGTCGACCTTACTTTCTTCTTCCCGCGACCCCAGGCCCACTTCGGAACCGGCCGCAACGCCAACAAGCTCAAGGATTGGGCGCCGCTCTACCACTGCAAGAAGCCAGACCGCGATAATCTGGATAAGCCGGTGCTCGATGCCCTGAAGGATCTCGGCATGTTCAAAGATGACGGCCAGGTGTTCAACGGCGTGCTTCGCAAGTACTACGTCACCGAGAATCCCCCAATCAAGCTTGACGGCTTCGAACAGAACCGCCCTGGTATGTTCATCATCATCACCTTGCTGGAGGCCGCAACGAATCGTGTCTGACGCAAGAAAGGAATCTGCAATGAATCAAACGAAGGAAACTGGCTACATTAAGCTCCGGCAGGACATGCTGGATCGACCATGGTTCACTGATCCAAAGGTGACTCCTTTCTTCGTCTATTGCCTACTGAAGGCCGAGGGCGAAGCATGTATCTTCGAAACGCACGGCAAACGAAGATTCGTTCTGGGCGCGGGCGAATTCGTATTCAGCATCAAGAGGGCTGTCAACGAGACGGGGTTGTCGGCAGACGAAATCAGCACTGCTATTGCCACACTCGTAGAAGATGGATGTATTAGAAGAAAGCCAAATAAATCTCCCATCATAACCGTGATCGATTATGGGAGGTTTCTGGATGACGAACAGGATTCTTTCACCCCCATAGAATCATTACCACCAATCCCTGCTTCCCTTAATGCCGTCGAGTTCCTTCAGGCCTGGGTTGACTGGCTCTCGTTTCATGAGCAGATCGAAAAGCCTCTCGCTTCCATGACGATGGAAAGGCAACTGGCAAAACTCGAAAAGATGGCCGCCGGCGATGCTGCAAAGGCGGCGAAGATCATCCAGCACAGCATTAGCCTTTTGCGCACCGGCCCCTTCTGGGTAGAGGAAGCCTGATGAACGATTCTGGCTACATTGCATTGCATCGCAAGATCCGCAGCAACTTCCTGTGGTCAAAGGCTCGCGTCTTTTCGCAGGCCGAAGCTTGGATCGATTTACTGATGGAGGCCAGGCCTTTCGAAGAGCCGGCTGAAGTGATGATCGGAATGACTGTTCTGGAATGCAGATATGGACAGACGATCCGATCACAGGTCAGCTGGGCAGAGCGGTGGGAATGGAGTCGCGGACGTGTTTCGCGCTTTCTAAAAGTGCTCGAAGAACGCGGGATGATTAGAACTGAAATAGAGCAGCAAACGAGCAGGATAACCATCTGTAACTACATAAAGTACGACATTAAGCGCGCAGGTAGTGGAGCATCAAACGGACATCAAACGGACACCGAACGCACACATATAAGAACTAAAGAACATAAAGAACTAAAAAACAAAGACAATAACACCCTCGTTCTGACCCCTCCTGAGAAGGCCTCCAAGAAGTACACCGCCGGCTTCGAGCAGTTCTGGGCCGCATGGCCGAAGCATGAGAGGAAGGCCGGCAAGGCCAAATGCATGGGGATCTGGAAGCGGAAGAAGTGCGAGGCCATCACCCAGCAGATCGTTTGCGCCGTCGAGGCGTACAAGACATCTCGCACCTGGACCGAAGATGGCGGCAAGTACATCCCGATGCCAGAGAATTGGCTGAATAAGGGCCTGTGGGATTGCGATCTGGACTCATTGAAACAAGGTAAAAAATATGACAACCGACAAGCAACTTCGAGAAATTCAACAGCAGTGCCCCGGCCGAGTGTCGGCAACCCAGACGGAGCGCCAACAATTGACCTCTAGGACGATGGATAAACTGGCCGGCAAGGTGGATGACGACGCCAGGCCCGCGCCTCGGCCCGTCGAACTGCCGGCATGGGACAACCGCGACCTTCCGCCGCGGTACACCTGGACGCTGGCCGACTATCCGACCGTCGCCGAGGCGATGCTGGCGTGGCTGGCTGACCCGAAAGTCTGGAGCCTGTACCTTCAGGGCCACGTCGGCAGCCGCAAGACCTCGCTGGCGGTGGCGATCGTTCGTGAATTTCGCAGCCGGTTTAATCCGCCGTTCGACGGTGTGTCTGCTGCGTATTTCGTGACGATCGATATTGCAGCCCAACTGCTGCGAGAGCAATCCGTATGGTTCCCCACGCACTGCGCTATGACGAAGCTACTGGTGATCGACGATTTGGGGGCGTCCAGGCCGACACCGCACATCGTGGAGCGGCTTCTGTTCGTTTTGAAGGATCGCTACGACCGCGAGGCCAAGACGATCATCACGAGCAACCTGTCACTCGATGATTTGGGCGGGGCATTCGACGATCGCGTAGCGGATAGGCTTCGCGAGGGCCGGGTTTTCCACTGCGGCGATGCTTCCAAGCGGGAGGCGCCGACTTCGTGACGCAGATGCAGCAAATCCCGACCCCTTGCATGCCGAGCGGTTCGCCGGCGCCGTATCTGATGACGGCCGACGAACTGGCGCAGTTCATGCGTCTGGACGTGAAGTTCCCAAGGGACACGATCGAGCGGATGCGCAAGGAGCACGGCCTGCGAGCGGTCCGGGTCAGTACGCACGTTTTGTACCAACTCTCCGACGTGTTGGATTTTCTCAGGGAAGAACAAGAAAGAAACCCGACAGGATGACGGCCTACTACAACGAAAACGATAAAAACGCCGCCGCATGGCTGCGGAGGCTGATCGCTGCGGGAAAGATTCCCGCCGGCTACGTTGACGAAAGGAGCATCTGCGATGTGCACGGAAGCGACCTCACAGGATACACGCAATGTCACTGGTTCGCCGGTATCGGCGGCTGGTCCTACGCTCTTCAACTTGCAGGCTGGCCGATCGACAGGGAAGTCTGGACCGGCAGTTGCCCCTGTCAACCGTTCTCGTCGGCCGGAAAACGCAAAGGAACCGACGACGCCCGCCACCTCTGGCCGGAGTTCCACCGACTCATCGCCGAGCGAAAGCCTGCAGCAGTGTTTGGAGAGCAGGTTGCGAGCCCGCTTGGGCGTGACTGGCTCGCCGGAGTACGTGCTGAGGTGGAAGCATTGGGATATGAATTCGGGGGTGCCGATTTGTGCGCTGCGAGCGTCGGCTCGCCGCATATCAGACAAAGACTATTCTGGGTGGCCTACGCCACAGGTCGGAGATATCAAGCCCGAAAAAGCGGAAACCCGGGCGATCAGAAACGCTCGTCTGAAATCAGAGGGCAAGTCAAAGGGATGCGGCGGCTTGCCGTTGGTCACGGTGGTGACACTGGCGGGATACCCGACATGCAGAGCGAACGACGCCGAGAAGAGGGGTCAGGTATCGGACAATCCGAGCAACGGCCTACCGGGAATGGCGATTCTTGCCGGCTATGCCACCCCGGCGGCCAGAGACTACAAGAGCGAGAAGGCGACGGACGAATTCAACGCGAAGCGATGGTCGCACCCGAGAGGCAAACCACTGAGTGCCCAGGTAACGCTGGTCGGCTACCCGACCCCGGCGGTGCAGAATGCCGAGGGTGGGAAGAATCCGAAGGGCAACAACGGAAATTACTTCACGCTCCAAACCGCTGCGGGGCTGGTCGGCTACCCGACGCCTCTGACCTCCGATGCGAGGGGCTCGGCGGGCGTCGGCAAGCAGGAACTCCCGAACATCGCGGCGTTGGGCCCTGGGACGACTTCGAAATCCTCTGGTTCAGAGACGGCAAGTGCAGGCGTGTTGAACCCGGAACTTTCCCGTTGGCTTCAGGGTTTCCCGGCCGGGTGGGACTGCTTCGAGGATACGGAAACGCCATTGTTCCAGAACTAGCGGCCGAGTTCATCGTGGCGTTTCTGGAAGCGGAGGCGCTGTACAAATGAGCACTGCTTCTTCCATCATGGGCAAAGGCATTGGCGGTCATCATCGCGACCCTTATTCTCAGCCGCGGACGAAGGCGACAATACCCATTATGCCGCCTAATATCCCAACAATCCCACCTACCAGGCCGACCGCATTGCCGACTTGTTCGGAAAAACCAATCACCGGTCCGAGGATGTTACGATCGCGGGTCCAGCGACTGGCGTTGTCGGCGCGAGTGGGTTCCGGGGCGGGCAGCGGCTTTGGCGGGATCAAGTCACTTGTTTTGACCATGAAATGTTTCTCCCATTTAGAAAAGGTTCCTTTCCCAGACCGTACCACCGATATGCAGTTCCATCAATGCACAGTCTCATTTTGTGAACAAATTGTGAACAAACGCCTTCCGCAAACGTTCCCGAGTCCAGTTCCGCATCGAGTCCCGCAACCATTTAACCCATAGAAAAGGGCCAGACTTAACTACTGTCTGACCCTTTTGTTATAGGTGCTCTGTCTATCCAGCTGAGCTACGGGCGCTTGTATTACTACACACACAAGATACATTACGGCGCGAAAAGAAGTCAAGCATACCTCACTGAAATCACTCTAGTACTCTGTCACAGGCTGCTATGTGCTGCGGAGGTAGCGGCCGCGATCCATACGGAACCTGAGCGGCTCGCCTGCAAGGTGGCGGGCGATATTGTCCAGGCAGATTCGGTGCATCGCTTCGAGTTTTTTCGGTGGAAAGCCTTTCAATGAGCGATTCTTGCCGATGTCGTGGGCGGTCAGGATGACATTGTCCCAATTCCTGGCCGGGTGGTCGGCTGGGAGTTTGTCTGGGTCGAGCACGTCGAGCCCCGCGCGCAGGCGGCCGGTCTCCAACTCGGCGAACAGCGCGGCTTGATCGATGATCGCGCCGCGGGCAGTGTTGATCACCATGGCGTTGTCGGGCAGCTTGGCCAGCAGCTCGGCCGTGATCGCGCCGCGCGTCTCGTCGCTCAGCGAAGCGTGCAGCACGATCGCCTCGGCACCGTCGAACAGTTCTTCCAGGCTGTCGACTGCAACGCAGCCTTCGGGCAATTCGCTGACGTACGGATCGAACACTCGCATCACCGCTCCGAATGGCCGGAGCATCTCGACGAACTTGCGCCCGATGGCGCCGAGGCCGAAAATGCCCACGTTCAGGCCGTCCAACACGCCGGAGCGGAAATCATCGCCCGGCTGCCAGCTGCCATCGCGGATAATTTTCGTGCGTCCGGGCAAATCCTTCAGGCACGCGAGCAGCAGCGCCATCGCCCCTTCGGCCAATCGCCCTGCCGGCGCGTCGCCCCAGTTGGTCACGGGGATCTTCGAGTCGATGATCTCCAGCGGGATCGCATCGCCCAGCGCGCCGGTGACGTGGCAGATGTATTGCAAATCGCCGGGATCGTCGGCCAGCGAAGCAGGCACGGGCGCAGCGCCCCAGCCGGTGATCAGGACGTCGCATTGGCGAATCAGCTTGGCGCGTTCGTCGTCGCCCAACTGGCCGCAGTCTTCGGCGATCGTCAACAAGCCGATTTCGCGCAGGCGATCGCAGAACCGATCGATCCATATCTCCCCGGAAGCTTTCTCGGCGGCTACATGAAGCAAGCGAATCATGCCAGGAGCCCTCGCAGATATTGCAGGTCGCCAGAAGCGTTGGCCAGCAGCATCTCGGGGGTCTCGTCCGGGGCGGCCACGCCATCGGTGAACTCCACCGTGTACGTGCCGTCAAACCCAGCCCGCCGGAGAATGTCGACAGCTTTCTCGGCCGAGGCGGAATCGTGGTTGAGGTATGTGAATTTTTTCTTATCGTTTTGGACTGCTGCGTGGACGTGTCGCACGGCCGGGCCGAACAGGTCGCACCACTCGGCCAGCGTGTCGGGGCGGCCGAATGCGTGAACGATCACGCCGAAACCATCTATGCCGATCTCGTCGAAGAATGCCTTGGCGGCTGCGGGCTCCTCGATGATCGTGCCGGGGTGACATTCGCACAGCAGCGTGACGTCGGAAGCAAACTGCGTTCGCCAGTCGGCCAGGTTCCGCATGTACTCGTCGCGGCAGTCGCCATCTCGGCCTACATTGAACTTCACGCCCCACGCGCCGAACTGCGCCGTCAGCTCGGCCGCCTTGGTGCGGCTGGCTTTGGCGGGGTCGTCATCAGTGAGCGAAATGTAGCTATTGAAAATCCTGATGGGGAATTCCGAGCTCAGCATCGCCGATAGCTCGGCCTCGTCGCACATCGTGGCGTGCTTTTCCCAAAGCTCCACGCCATCGAAGCCGGCCTGCTGCAAACGGTCCAGCCACGCACTGACCGGAAAACTAGGATTATTATCTGGCCCGTCTTCCCATCGATTTTTTTCGAAAAGCACCGTGCCTGCGTAGATTTTCGGGTTCATTATTTCGCTTTCTGAATTTGCCTTGAATGGTTCAGGTGTGAACGAGTACGCCCTTTATCCATGCCTTGCCATTGCCGCAGATGAACAGTCGCACCTCAGCGGCAGTGGCTCGTTTGGGAGCGACCGCCTGGAACGAATCCTGCGTCCAGTCGTTGGTTCCGTCGAAGGTTTGGCCTCGCGGAATATCCGGCGCGTCGTGAATGGCGGCACCCATCGCATCGACGAAGCTCAATTGGAAGCATGCGTAGCCGTCCAGGTCTTCGGTGCGGATTTTGCCGGCCAGGTGATACGTCGTGCCGGGCTTTGCCTGGATGGTCTGCTGGAGACAAAGTGCGCCTTCGCGGTCGTAGCTCAGGCCGGGGGCAGGGCGGGGCTTGGCGTGGTCGTCCCAGATAACCTCGCCGCCGCCCTCGGAGAACCGGCTCATAAGCACCCAATCCTTGGGCCAGCCGTTTTTCTCGCGTTCTTTGAATGCCCCGCCGCGCAGTCGCGGCAGGATCGGGTTCGGGTAGATATAGTTGCGGAACATCCAGACCACCGTGCCGGCCGGGTCGACTTCGAGGAGTTGGTGGGCCTGCTGATCGGCGATGAGCACGTTGCCGTTTTCGAGCTTCTCGGCGTAGTAGAACTTCGAGAAGTAATCGGCCTTGTACGTCCAGACGGTCTTGCATTCCGGCGTTACTTCGATGATGCGGGAATTTTTCGAGTCGGCGATCAGTGTGTTGCCATTTTCCAGCCGCCTTGCGTGTCGCGGCCAGCTGAGCATCTCGGTGCTCCCGTCGCCGTATTCCCAGACGACCTGCTTGTCGGGCGTGACCTCGACGATCCGATTGCCGTCCGAGTCGGCGATAATCACGTTGCCACCTGCCAGCATTTCCGCATTGTGCGGATGGAGAATATTGTCCGAGTACTCCCAGACGACCGTCCCGTCGCGATTCAGGATCAGGCAGCGATCGTTATTGCGATCGGTGATCAGCAGCGTGCCGTCATCGAGTTCCAGCGCGTTGTTGGGGTAGCTCAGATGCGAGCCGTCCGAAAGCGTGCCCGTGCCGCCGGCGAGGTCGTCGGTGGAGAAGACCAGCTCCCCTTCGCGCGAAACGGCGATTACGCGGTCGTGGGTCGTGTCGGCGATCAGCATCTCGTCGGCCCTGGTCCACACCGCGCTGTGCGCGAAGCGGAGCCCGCCATGATAGTTCCAGACGATCTGGCCGAGCGGGTCGACCTCGATGACTTCCGAGCCTGCTCCAACTTCGTCGCCTGCATCGACCACTAGCGTGTTGCCGCTACCCAGCCGAATCGCCGTGCACGGTAGTTCCAGCACGCCGGGCAGATCGCGAGGCTTACCAGTGGCCGTCAATAAACCGTCCCAAATTCGCCCAGCCTTGGACTTGTCTTCCATTGTTCCTGACCTTTATCGAGCAATTGCTGTCTTCGACGATTACATGTAGCCAAGTTTGCGGAGTTTGTCCATGATACCTTCCTTGTCCTGCCGTCGGCCGCCGCGTTCGGAGGTATTCTCCAGGTCCTGATCCCAGGCCGGGGCGTCGGAAGGTTTGGTGGTCGTCACCCGCGCGCCTAGCGAGCGAAAGCCCTTCTCGTAGAGGCTGCAATATGGGATGCCGTATTCGAACGTCGCGGCCCACACGTCGCGTTCGGTGAAGTGCAGTATCGGGCTGACGCGGTCGTGGGCCGGTGCATAGTCGGTCGCATCGCGCGGACTGAAGTAGGTCTCGTCCATTCGGGCCTGCTGCTCGTCCCAGCGGATGCCCTCGAAGAAGGCCAGCACGCCGTTGCCGCGGAGGTAGCGGTTCATCGAGACGGTCTTCATGAGGTGGTTGCCCACATACGATTCCGGCTCGTAGTCGAATTCGTCTTCCTCGTAGCCGAGGCGTTCGATCTCGGCCTGGTTCTCTTCGTTCAGGTCGGCCACCATCACGGTCGCGCCAAGTTCGCCGCCTGCTGCCTTCGACACGTCGGAGTTGTGGAGGATTTCAACTTCCAGGCCCCACTCGGCCGCGTACTTATCGAGAAACTCGCGGATCTCCGGGAACATGTCGCCTTCGTCTATGCAGAAGCACGTGGGCAACGCGCCGCCGTTTTCCATACACACTTCGCGGATGAACCACAGCAGGACGGTACTGTCCTTGCCGCCCGTCCAGGCCACCGGGAGCTTATCCAGCGGATACTTCTCCAGCGCTTCGCGAATGATCTTCTTGGTGTCTTCGACTTTTCTGGCGAGTAATTCATTGTTAACTTCACGTTGTTCCATGGGGCACTCCGATTTTTCCCGATCGAGTTACTTGCAGAACCAATCTTGCGCTATCTGACCTTCTGCACTATCGCTGGCTCTGGCCTTCCAAGAATTCCCGATTTGAATGCATTTACCCGTCCAATTCAAGTTCCTTCTGGGTGTAACGGGGGAACCCAAGGGCGTCAAATCGCGGTAACTGCAGTCCTTTGAATAATCCATTTTACTGAAGTGATGGAAGCCCATTGTTTTCGCCTCGCCATTTGTTACTATTGGTTCTATATTCAAATTTCTTCGGCGGAGATATCCTCCTTCACGAACTTCGAAAGGCAAATATGCAAACACTCGACTGGGCGATTGTCGGCACTTTTGTAGCCTTCCTGCTAGTAGTAACGTTAATCACCAAGCGTCACAACAAGAGCGTGGCCGACTTCCTGGTCGCCAATCGCTCGGCCGGTCGATATCTGCTGACGATCTCCGGCGCGGCAACCTGGCTGGTGGGCGCCAACCTGATCGCGGCCATGCAGCGGGATTACGTGGCAGGCTTTTGCGGAGTGTGGTGGCTGATCACGCTCACCCAGCCGCTTCTGCTGCTGTTCGCCCTGTCCGGCTGGGTAACCTACCGCTACAGGGAAACTCGTGCGATGACCATGGGCCAGATGCAGGAAATGCGCTACAGCCGAAGCTTCCGGATTTTCTGCAGCGTGCTGGCATGGGTGGGTGGTGTGATCAACATGGGCGTCCAGCCAGCAGTCACAGCCAAGTTCTTTATATATTACTTTGCCCTGCCGGCCACCTTCCCACTGATGGGTTTCGAGGTATCGACGTTTCCCTTTATCATCATATGTGAATTGCTGGCCGCGATGTTGATCATCATGCTTGGGGGAATGATCGTGGTGGCCATTACGGACTTTTTCCAGGGTATCTTCTGCATCGTCGCGCTACTGGCGGTTCTCTTCGCAATCAGCAGGGTATTCGATTGGGACCAGATCTTCGCGACCCTGGCCAATTCCCCCGCAGGCGAATCCCGCCTGAACCCGTTCGAGTCCACCAAAACGCCAAATTTCGGCATGTCCTACTTCATCATCTTAACCTGGGGGATGGTCTACGGATCGTTCGTCTTCCTGGGCGCACAGGGATATCAGGGCGCAGCCAGGAGCGCGCATGAATCCAAGATGGCCAGAGTTCTCAGCGGTTGGCGATACACGATCCAGACCGGCCTGATCATTCTCCTGCCGATCAGCGTATTCGTATTCATGAACCATGCTGACTTCGCCACGGGAGCAGCCGATGTCAGTGAGGTGCTGGGAGGCATCGCCAACGAAAAGGTGGTCACCCAGGTGCGAGCGCCGATGGCGATGCTTCGTTTCCTCCCGGCCGGGGTCATCGGACTATTCGGTGCGTTCTTCCTGGCGGCGACCATCAGCACAGACGACACGTTCCTGCATTCCTGGGGCAGTATTCTGGTCCAGGACATCATCCTGCCGTTACGGAAAAAGCCCCTTTCGCCCAAAGCGCACATGTGGATGCTGAGAGGATCAATGGCCATCGTCGCCGTTCTGGTTTTCTTTATCAGCTTCCTTTGGCAGCATACCGAGAACCTGTACATGTGGTTCGCCCTTTCGGCGGCGATTTACGGCGCGGGCGCCGGCATCTGCGTAATCGGCGCACTGTATTGGAAGAGAGGCACGACCAAGGCAGCCTGGGTGGGCATGATTACCGGCTCGACCTTGTCGCTCTCCGCGGTAATGATCAGCACCTTATGGGCGAACTCCTTGGGGCCGTGGGTGGCGGAGAACTGGCCCAACCTCAATTGGCTGAGCAAGTCTAATGGCGATTTTTGTCTCAATGGCCAGTGGATGGGATTTATCGCCGGAATTTCGGCCATTTCCGCGTACGTCGCGGTTTCCCTGTACGACTGGAAAGTACTGAACAAGCCCGCGTTCAATCTGGACCGCTTCCTGCACCGCGGCAAATACTCCATCGCGGGCGAGCACGGGGGTGAAATCACCCGCCCGCCGACAGGACTCCGCGCATTCCTGCCTAGCAAGGAATTCAGCCTGTGGGACAAGTTCCTGTATCTGGGCGCTGTGGTCTGGTCGGTCAGTGCCCTGATGCTGGGCGGAATAACCGCGATTGTGTACGTAATCAATGGCGGTATTTCCATCGAGTACTGGATGAACTTCTGGAAATATCTTGTGTATGTGTTCGCCGTGTTGGGCGTGATTACGACCGTCTGGTTCCTGATAGGCGGCTTGCGGGATATCAAGCACCTGTTCGCCAAACTGGGCTCGATGGAGCGCGACGACGCCGACGACGGCCGCGTAATAGAAAACGCAGGCGGTAACGAAGACGCATAAATGGCCGATGCCGGCCGAGGAAACTTCAACCGATTCGTCGGAGGCATAGCCCAGCCGCCGGCGACTCCTGACAATAATCTCGCATTCGCCCGTCTGCGCGACACCTAAGACATGTTGCGCAGACGGAAACTACGCAAGATTGATGATGGCTTTTACCACGCCGTCGCGATAGTTCGAAACCGTATCGAACGCTTTCTGGACCTGGTCCAGACTGAAGCGATGCGTCACCATGGACGCGACGTCCACCTGGCCGGATGCGACCAGGTCGATTGCCAGCTGCACGCAGCCATTCTGACGCCGCACGTTGCGAATGCAAATTTCGCTGCGGCGCATGGCGTTCATCTCGAAACTGATCCGATCGACCTCTGGAATGCCTACGAGGATGATCGACCCGCCCGGCTTGACAAGCTGCACTGCCTGATCGACGGTGTCCTGCTCGCCGGCGCACTCGAACACAACGTCCACACCCAGCGGCTCGGCGGAGCGGATCTCGCCCGCTACGTCCCGCGTTTGCGGATTGCCCACCCAGTCAGCCCCAGACTTGTGGGCGAACTCGCAACGATATTCGAGAATGTCTGTCATGTAAACCCGCCCCGCGCCGGCCGCCTTCAGCGCTTCCAGCACGCTCAGGCCGATCGGGCCGCTGCCAAGGATCGCGAAGGTCTTGCCGGTAACATCATTGACAAATCGCTGGGCATACAGGCCGATCGAGAATGGCTCGATCATCACCGCCTGCTCGGCTGACATCAGCTCCGGCACGACGAAGCAGCAGCGTACGGGCATGACGATGTATTCCATAAGCGCGCCGTCGGCCTGGCCGGGCACGCCGAGGAAGGCCTGGTTGCGGCAGGTGTGTTCCCGCCCGCCGATGCATTGATCGCACTTGCCGCACGCGACCAGCGGATCGACCGCTACGCGCTGGCCTGATTTCAGGCCGGTCACTTCCGGGCCGAGTTCGACAACCTCGCCCGCAAATTCATGCCCCACCGCGAATGGAAATTTCACCACCTGGTCGCCAATGCGTCCCGTGCGGTAATAGTGCATGTCCGAGCCGCACACCCCCACCGCCTCGACGCGCAACTTCACCTCGTCGCCCTGAAGGATCTGCGGCTCGGGCGCCTCGCGAACTTCCATCCGTTCGATACCGGTCAGGTAGGCTGCTTTCACTTCGCGTTCCTTCCAACATAATATGTGGGGCACGGCCCCGATCAACGCTAACCCGGGCAATGTACGGCCGGATGCAGAGCGAATCAAGCACCACTGTCTTGACGAGGCTTACGTTAGCGGCTACAAGTGTGCTTTTCACCTCCGGCGGTCTTGTGTCGGGGCGCTAGGAATCACGAATGCGAATCATTGTCCCCATCAAACAGGTGCCGGAAACGAACGCCGTCAAAATGGACGATCAGACCGGCACGATGATACGCGAGGGCGTCGAAGCGATCATTAATCCGCTCGACCTGTATGCCATCGAATGTGCGATCCGCCTGCGGGAAACTCATGACGACTGCGAGGCTATCGCGATTTCCATGGGCCCGCCAAAGGCTGTGACGGCCCTGAAAGAGGCTATCTCCATGGGCGTCGACTCGGCTGTGCTGATCTCCGACGAGGCGTTCGCGGGCTCGGACACCTGGGCGACGGCGTATGTGCTGGCCGCCGCCATTCGCAAACTCGGCGACTTCGACCTGATCGTCTGCGGCGAGCGAGCAACCGACGGCGATACCGGGCAGGTAGGCCCCGGCATAGCCTCGTTCCTGGATATCCCGGCCGTGACGTACGTCAGCCGAATCGACTCGGTTGAGGATGGCCTCTGCCGGACACATCGCCTGGTCGAAGACGGCTACGAAGTGCTGGAAATGTCGCTGCCGGGCCTGCTGACGGTCGTGAAGGAAGTAGCCGACCCGCGACTGCCGACGTTGCGAGGCAAGCAGCGGGCCAAACGATCCGAGATCCCGACATGGCGCGGGGACGATCTGGACACCGAACCCGAATTGCTCGGCCTGGCAGGTTCGCCGACCCGTGTGGTGAAGATTTTCCGCCCGAGCATATCCCGCCAGTGCGAAAAACTCATGCCCACAGACGAACGCGACCTGGACCAAGCTACCGACCGACTGGTGGAGTTTCTGCAAGAAAGAGGGTTGGTTTAATCGTGCAGGCTCAAGGCGTATGGATTCTGGCGGAACAGTCCGACGGCCGCGTGCTGACGGTCAGTCACGAGCTGCTGACCCGCGGGCGCGAGCTGGCCGACAAGCGGGAAACCAAGCTGACGGCCTTGCTGTTCGGCCATGAACTCGCCGACGAAGATTTGCAGGAATTGATCGACCGAGGCGCAGACCAAGTGCTGGCAATCGAAGCGCCAGAGCTTTCGCACTTCCTCGTCGAGCCCTACGCGGCCTGCATGGGAAAGCTCATCACCGAGCACCGGCCGGAAATTATCATCGCCGCGGCGACCACGACCGGGCGAACGCTCATGCCCTACGTCGCCGTTCGCGTCAACGCCGGGCTGACGGCCGACTGCACCGTGTTGGACATCGAGCCTGACACGGGCAATCTGCTGCAAACACGCCCAGCTATAGGCGGCAATATTCTCGCGACGATCAAGACGCCCGCCCATCGCCCACAGATGGCGACAGTTCGCCCGCGGTCAGCCAAGCCAGCGCCGAGACAGCCCGGCCGCCATGGCGAAATCGAACGCATCCCCGCCCCGCCGGACCTGCTGGCCAGCCGAGTGCGCCGAGTCGACTTCGTCCCCAGCACCGACAAGCACGGCCTGCAGGACGCCGAAACGGTAGTCGTGATCGGTAGAGGCATCAAGAAAAGTGAAAATGTGCCGGTAGCCCAGGCACTGGCCGACAGCCTGGACGCCGCCCTCGGCGCGACGCGCGACGTTGTCGATCGAGGCTGGATGAGCTATCCTCATCAGATCGGCCTGTCCGGCAAGACGGTCTCGCCAAAACTCTACGTCGGTCTTGGCCTGTCGGGCAGCATACAGCACCTGGCCGGAATGCAGACGGCCGAGACCATCGTCGCGATCAACAGCGACCCAGAGGCGCAGATTTTCCGCGTAGCCGATTTCGGGATCGTGGCCGACCTGTTCGAAGCGGTGCCCCTGTTGACGGCCAAGATCGCAAAAGCACGAGCCGACCACTCGAAATAATGATAGAATGTCACCGAATCACTGGAGTGATGTGAGATACGATTATGGCCCAACGCACGAATAATTCGTCCATGCAATCCAATCGACCGCTGAAGAAATCGGGGCCGGGCCTGTTCACCTCAATACTGGTGGTGGCTGGCGGAATCTGGCTGCTGACATTGCTCGGGCCTGTCCTGCTGATTATCCTGGCCGGCGCGATGGTAGTTGGCCTGGTGCTGCTAGTTGCCGGCTGGGCCTGGTGGCTGGTGAAGGGCCGAAAAATAATCCAACGCGCCCAGGAAGACATGCAACAAGCCGTCCAGCAGCATCGGCCAGCCGAACAGAACCGCAAATGGGTCCAGGTGAAAGTCCAGCGGGCGGATGATGACTCGGCCGACGATGCGTAAGGCAGCGGCAGGTAGTCCGCTTACGGCCGCCAGGCTCATCAGAAAACATGATTTCAGACACGGATAAAACATCCTTCAACCCCATCACACCGGAAATCGCCGACCGGCTCAGGCAGATCGTCGGCGAGCGATACGTCGTTTACGGTGACGCCGAGAAACTCCAGCCCTTCTCGCACGATGAAGTGCCCGATCCGCACTACGCGCACATGCCCGAGTGCCTGGTCCGGCCGGACTCGCCCGAGCAGATCGCGGAGATCATGAAACTCGCCAACCGCGAGCACTTTCCCGTGACGCCTCGTGGTGCTGGCAGCGGGCTTTCCGGAGGGGCCGTGCCGATCTACGGCGGCGTCGTTCTGCTATGCGACCGGATGAACCGCGTTCTGGACGTCGACCCGGACAACATGATGATCGTCGTCGAGCCCGGCGTGATAACCAGCGTCATCAATGACATGGTGGCCGAGCACGGGCTGTTCTACGCGGGCTACCCGATGAGCCTCGAGACCTGCTTTATCGGCGGCAACGTCGCCGAGAACGCCGGGGGCGGCAAGGCCGTCAAGTACGGAGTCACCGGCCGATACGTCACCGGGCTGGAGATGGTCACCCCCACCGGCGATATCGTGCAACTCGGCGGCAAGCTCGTCAAAGACGTGACGGGCTACAACATGATCCAACTGATGGTCGGCTCGGAAGGCACGCTGGGTATCTTCACGAAGATCACTCTCAAACTCATGCCCACCCCCAAGTCGAGCGTCGATCTGCTGTGTCTGTTCACCACCGCCGAACAGGCCATAAACGTCGCGCCGGGCATTCAGATGGAGACCGGCATTATTCCGACGGCGATCGAGTTCATGGACCAGTCCAGCGTGCGCGAGGCGTGCGAATACCTGAACGAGTCGATCCCCTACCAAAAGGCCGGCGCTATGCTGTTGATCACCATCGACGGCGCCGATACCGAACAGGTCGAGCGGGAATATGAAGCCGTCGGCGAGTTGTGCATCGCTCGCGGTGCAATCGAAGTCTACGTGGCCGACAACTTCACCACGTCTGAGCGAATCTGGAAGGTCCGGCGGAATATCGCCGAGGCGTATGCGTTGATCTCGCCCCATCAGGCCAACGAAGACCTTGTCGTACCGCCCGCCGCGATTCCGAAGCTAGTGGCCGGCATGGCGAAACTGGCCACTAAGTACGACGTGCACATCCCCGCTTACGGCCACGCCGGCGACGGCAATTTGCATACGCGAATCGTCAAGAACCCCGACTGGTCGATGGACGATTGGGACAAGACCCTGCCGAAAATCCTGACCGAACTCTTCAAGCTGACGGCCGGGCTTGGCGGCAGGCTGTCGGGCGAGCACGGCATCGGCCACAAACGCAAAAAATACGTGCCGATGTTCCTCGAAGAGGCACAGATCGAGATGTTCCGCGCGGTCAAACGCGGGCTCGATCCGAACAACGTCCTCAACCCGGGCAAAATCTTTGACCTCTAACCGGCGTCACTCTTGAACGGGGAAATGCACCACTTCATGCGTCTGGCCGGAAATATATGCGGCTCGGACGATCTCCAGCGCGCGTCGGGCCTGCGGGCCTGGCACGGGTTCGGTGGCGCCTTGAAGCACTGCCTTGGCGAACCCGTTAACATGAACCAGCCGACCGTCGTTGCGGTCTTTAGGTAAAGGCATATCGTGCCACTCGCCGGCAGGGATATCGCCGAACGGCTCGGTGAGAAACACGCGGAAAAAATTATATCGCATGGCGATCTGGCCCTTGTCGCCGTAAATAATGTCGCCCCTGATATCGTCGGCAACGCAGCCGCTTGCGGCGTTGAGCGAAACGATCGTCCCGCCTTCCAGCCTCATGGTGAACGCGAGAAAATCTTCGACGTCAACCTGGGGCGTGCGGAAATTATCGAACTCGGCGAACAGACGCGTTGGCTTCATGTCCAGAGCATAAATCATCGCATCGATATTATGGCTGAGATTCATGATCGTCACCCCGCCGCCTGCTTTTTCGCGAGACATACGCCAGTCGGTCTGGATGCGTCCGGTCCAGCCGCCCTTCCAATATTTCTCGGGCTTGGCGGACATGTTGTCGAAGTGAATCGCAAGGATCTTGCCCAGCGCCCCGGCTTGATAAAGCTCGCGAACCTTCTCGGCCTGGAAGCCGAAGCGGGCCGGATACAGCACGTCGAGTTTAACGCCGGCCTTTTCGGTCGCGGCGATCATGGTGTCGGCCTGCACAAGATCGCAGGCAATGGGCTTTTCGACCAGCACATGCTTGCCGGCCTCGGCGGCGGCTACGGTTTGAGTGACGTGCAGATAATGCGGAGTCGACAGCACAACCGCCTGGACCTGCTCGTCGGCCAGTACCTCTTCAAAGCTCGTGGTGGACCGCGCGCCGTGCGTGCCGGCAAGGTCAGCGGCCATGCCTTCCACCACGTCCATGCAGACGACCACTTCCGCCAAATCCGAAGCAATAATCGCCTTTGAAGTTTCCACGGCGATCTCGCCACAACCAATCAAACCGAAACGCAACTTATCTGCCATTATCACAGCCTCCAATAACAAAGTTCAAGCCGTACAACTTCGCCCAGAGTCGCTCCAAAGTCAATAGAGCGTTTCACGCTTGAGATACACTAGTGCGAATATGAATCGAGCCAGCCACGGTCCTGCCGCAGCTGGCTCGCTCGAGTTTTTAGCCCCATCTTCACGCCCGCGACGTCCATGTCGCACAACAGTTCCCACCCTGTACCAGGCGAAATAAATCCCCTACACCTTCGCCTTAACCTCCACCTTGGTCTTTCGCATTTTGGGCAACGGAGTCTTCTGTCGGCGTTTGCGACGCCTGCCCGGCTGAGGCATGTCCGGCTTGGGAACGCGGATCGGATGCTCGGCGACGGTTTTCATTGCAGCCTGGACGTTCTTGGCGTACAGGTCTGCGCGGATCTCGTCGGCCAACCCCTCTGCACGATTGAATACGCCGCCGGAAACCAGTATCTGCATCTGATCGCAGACGTCAATCTCGCGGATCAATTCGATGAGGGCGCGCGTGTTCGGAATGGCAGCCGGGAGCGTGCCATAGATGCAGAGGATGTCTGGCATCTTTTTGCCAATAAACTCCAATACCTCATCATTAGGAACGCCCGAGCCGAGGAACCAGACGCTCCAGCCCTGCGCCTCGAAGAGGTCGGCCATGATCTGTGCGCCGAGCTCCTCTCTTTCGCCGTCACCGCAGAGGATTACCATGCGCTGGCCCGATTTGGGCTCGCGGCGGAGTAATCCGTGAAGCTGATCGGCCAGCATTCGATTAATTCGCGTCGCCATGTGCTCGCGAATCAGCGATATTTTATTGTTTCTGTAGAGGTTATCGACTTGTTCCATCGCCGGCCAGATGACCGTCTGCAATAGCTTGGACGCCGTAATGCCACGATCCTGGGCGGCGAAGAGCAGTTCCCGCGCTTCGGCCCGTTTTCCATCAAACAGATGCTCAAGATATTGGGTAAACAGTTCTGCCATCTTCATGGTGCCATTTCCTTTCTTCGCTCCGTCGGCTTATCCGTGCCGCGGTGAGGCGAATGATTTGGCCTGGCATCCTGCCCGGCTGGCTTCATCCAGAGAAGCCCTGCTGCTCATTGTGTTAATTTGGGTATTCTGCATAACACTGGTAAGATCGACTAGGAGGCTCAGATAACTTGAGTAGTTTTGGTAGAATAGGCTATATGAGACGAAAAAGGTTCCAGAAAATTAAGGCGCACCGATTCTATTACTTTAAATAGCTGGTCTTACAGTCAGAAAGCTAGAGATGAAAAACTTTGCCGGACAGCCGATATTTGATATGGGAGGACGCCGCCACAAGAGAATGAGCGAGCATGACACGCCAACTAGAGTATTTCACGATTGAAATGTCGTAGAGCCAATGCCGCGATGACGAGGCTGGCAAGGAGTGCGAAGCATGCCACCCCCTGGGGTTGTCGATGCAGCAAGACAATGCCAGCCTAGCCGGAAGCAAGTTGGAATGCGACAGGTCAAACGTTAACTGCTCTAACGTGCATATAAAGGGGCATGTGCGGTTAGCTAGCTATTTGCATACCCGCTCCTTAGCGATTTCAATCCGATCACGACCGGCCCGTTTGGCAACGTACATAGCCGCATCGGCCGCTCGTATTAATTCCTCGGCTCCGCCAATCGGGTCAGACGAACTAGCGGCCACGCCCAGGCAAACCGTCTGTAATATGGTTTCATTTCCCACACGTATCGGCGTATCCTTCAATTGCTTGCGAAGCATGTCAGCCCGCGCGGCTGCATCCATCAAGTTACACCCAGGCAAGACGATCAGAAATTCCTCGCCGCCGTATCGTCCGACTGCATCATATTGTCGAAGATTCTCTTTAAAAACCCTGGACGCCTCGCGAAGCACGTGGTCTCCAGCATCGTGACCATATGTATCGTTAACTTGTTTGAATCGATCCAGATCAGCCATCAAGACACTGACACTGGTTTCTTCGCGATTGGCCTTGGCGATTTCTTTGTCGAGAACATCCAGCACGGCTGCGCGGTTCAAAAGCTTGGTGAGGTGATCGTACATTGCATCGTGCCGTAAAGCCTCCTGAGCTTCCAGCAGTCCAGCCTCCAGTTCAAGAACTCGTTTGGCCGCGTGTAGGCGTACCCGAAGTTCGCCCGCATCGAAGGGTTTGGTGATGTAATCGTCTGCCCCGGCATCCATACCCTCGATGACATCTTCTTTCTGTCCTCTGGCTGTCAGGAGGATGAGATAGGTATAGGCGCGTCCGCTGCCCTGAATGCCGCGAACTCGACGGCAGAGTTCCGCTCCGTCCATTTTTGGCATCATCCAGTCCACAATCGCCAGATTGGGCGCATCGGACGACTGGAGCACCTGCCAGGCCTCGTCGCCATCGCACGTCGAAATAACTTCGTAGCCCCACTTTTTCAGTGTTACCTGAAGGACGCGATTGGAGATAGGGTCATCTTCAGCGATCAGGATTCGCATGGAAGTTCCTCTTGCACGTAGGTGGACACCGCCTCAATGACTGCCGCAACCTTCTGCGAAAGCTGCTCGCATGTCTCAGCGGCGGATTCCAGTCGGCCATGCCGGCCTATCATTTCCAGATTCAGTGCTACGTCGAAGGCGTCTTTTGCAGCAAAGTTGCTCACCGCGCCTTTTATCGTATGGGCGGCTTGCTCGATAGACTGAGCGTCTTGCGAATCAATCGCCGCCTGGAGTCGCAAAAGCATCCCCGGCCAAGACTGTCGAAACTCTTCCGTAATTTCAGCCAAGAGCTCAGTATCGCCTTCCAGGCGTCCCATCAATTCCACTGGATCGAACGGCATCCCGCCGGCTCTTTGCGTATTCTGTCCCGTGTCTGTCGGCTGATGTGTCATTTCATTTTCCTCAGTATTGGGCACAACTTGTCTGATTTTTTCGGCCAGCAATTCCGGATGTACGGGTTTAGAGAGATAGCCGTCCATTCCCGCCTCGAGGCACTTTTGTTTGTCCCCGGCCATGGCGTGGGCGGTCAGCGCGACAATCGGGATGTGCTTTCCGCTGTACCGCTCCAACTGGCGAATGGCTTGTGTCGCTTCGATACCGCTCATTATTGGCATCTGAACATCCATCAGAATCAGGTCGAACTCTTCCCGCTGATAGCGAGCCACAGCCTCCTGGCCGTCATCGACAATCGCGATCGAGTGACCGCGTTTCAGTAACAATCGCGAGGTCAGCTTCTGATTCGCAAGGTTGTCTTCCGCGATCAGGATATGTAGTGGCCTGCTGGGACCGGCATGATGATCCGGCTGCCCTTCGGTTCTGTGAGAGGCATCTACCTTCGCCTCTCCAGCGAGTCCACAGGGATTCTCCTCCTGAAGATGCTTGGCAAGGCCCATGTGGACCGTAAAGTGGAATGTGCTTCCCTGCTCTGGGAGGCTTTCCACCCAGAGCAGACCACCCATTAGACTGACAAGCTGCCTGGAAATGCTCAGTCCCAGCCCCGTGCCGCCATGTTGTCGGGTTGTCGAGCCGTCCTCCTGCTCGAAGGCGCGGAAAATCTGGTATTGCTTTTCAGTCGCAATGCCAGGCCCAGTGTCACGCACGCTGAAGTGCAGTAGCGCATCGGTGTCGGTGACTTCCCTAGCCTCTACGTGCAGTGCAATTTCGCCATGGGCGGTGAACTTGATCGCATTGCCCAGAAGATTCGTGAGGACCTGACGCAACCTCACCGGGTCGCCTACAACGCCATCGGGAACTTCTGAACTGATCGATTTGTGAAAGGCGAGCCCCTTGGATTTTGCATCGAAAGCCAGGGGCGCCGTCGCACTTTCGATCGTGCTGCGGAGGCTGAACTCGACCTCTTGCAATTCCAGCTTGCCGGCCTCGATCTTCGAGAAATCGAGGATATCGTTGATCACTGCCAATAACGAGTTGGCCGAGTCATTCACCAACTCGATATATTCACTCTGCTCATCGTTCAAATTCGTCGCCAGCGCTAATTGTGTCATTCCGATGATCCCATTCATCGGCGTGCGAATTTCATGGCTCATTTTGGCCAGGAATTCGCTTCTGGCGCTGCAGGCCTTCTCGGCCTGTCGACGTGCCGAAACCAACTCGGTGACATTGACAACGTTAAGGAACACGCCGTCGAAATCGTCTTCGCGATAGATTGGGTGACATCTCAGGATGACTTCCGCCCCAGACAAAGGCATCTGAACGATAAGCGGTTCGCACGTGACGCCTTCCTGGAGGCGATCGATATGCTGGCGAACCTGTTCGCGGAGTTCACCTTCGAACAGATCATAGACTCTCAGACCAACCACATCCAGCCGATTGATATCCATGAGATTGCACATGGCTTCGTTGATTTCGACTACGACACCCGAGTGCTCGGAGAATACCACGCCTTCTTCCATGCTGGCGGTCATGGCCAGTAGCCTGGCGTGTTGCCGCTCCATGGCTTGGTCGGCTTGCTTGTGTTGTCGAATGTTTCGCGAGGCGCCGACGACGCCAACGGCCAGCCCATTTTCATCGCGAAGAAGTTGAATTGTCACCTCGCAACATACCGCATCGCCGCTACTATCGAAATACTCCAGTTCCAGAGTCCGCGTAGCCCGCTGCGAATGCTCGCTCAACTCATCAGTCAATTGCTCGGACAGCACCCGCCACAGTATTCCTTGCGATTCCTCGGTCAGCGTGCTCCGAAGCCCGGCCCGCATTATGCTCTGCGGAGACCGCCCCAGAACATTCTGGGACGCAGGACTCACGTAGGTGAACCGCCAACGCAGACGCCTGTTGACCTCGGCCGGATCGAGGAGCCCCCGCGCCAGCAACTCTGAGATGGATTCCAGGCCTCGCAATTCCGCTGTCCAGATAATGTCCGTCGTGCTCTCCGCCACCAGGAGGTGACAACTGCCGGTCAGTCTGCAGGCTTCGTGGCCACGGTTGCTGACGCTCCGCGCGTAATGGGCTAGCCACACCATCGCTATACCCGCGGTTCCCAAAAGCCAAAGCAAGACACCTGCCGTCAAAACACTTGGTGTAACTGCCATAGTCTCCCCACCCCCAATGGTAAACCAATATGCTAAAGCGGCCAGCGACATCGTCCATGCCACACCCGCCCAGACATAACGCCCAAGTCGAAACGCCCAAATCAAGCCGAGCAGATGCTGCCACGGACTCCGGGCAAGCCGTTCGGCCTCTGTTTTCTTCGGAAGTTTCAGATCGTTTTCATTCATCGTGAGCAATACCTGCTTTTTAATAATCACTCTAACCGTCTATCAGCAAAGCCATTGTATTTCGACCGCGTACAGCCGGCCTGGCAATGTGCCTAACTGATAACTTGTCCAAAATATATATCGAACCACACCAATGAGATAAATCGGCGATATAGGGTATCCACCTTAGTAACGTTTCAACTTAATCCCACCCTTGCTCGAAGCGACCTTTTGGGCTACGCTGAATCGATGAATCGGATAGGATTTGGCTATGATTCGCACCGCTTTGATGCGGAGCGACCATTGGTTCTTGGCGGGGTGGAAATCCGCCCCGACGGCGGCCTGGCCGGACACAGCGACGCCGACGCCGTCCTCCACGCGATCACCGATGCGATCCTCGGCGCCATCTGCGCCGGTGACATCGGCGAGCATTTTCCCGACACCGACAGCCGATGGCAAGACGCCGACAGCGGCAAGTTCGTGCAGCACGCAGTTCGGCTGGCCGAAGGACGCAACCTCCGCATCGCCAATTGCGACGTGACCGTCCTGGCCGAAGAACCCGAGCTCTCCGCCCACAAGCCACTGATCAGGGGCAGCATCGCCGAGTTGCTGTCGATTCCCGCAGAGGCCGTCTCCGTAAAAGCCAAGACCAACGAGGGCATGGGCTTTGTCGGCCGAGGTGAAGGAATCGCCGTCATGGCGGTGGTCCTGCTCGAAACGCCGTAAGAAAGCCCTCAAACGCACATCCCGTATACACCCCGTCAGAGCCACATCGCTTCAATGAAATTCTTGGCGAAATCGCCTTATCCGAACCGATAACCACATAGTAAGACGTGCATGGATTCGATTCACTCATTTACGGGAGATAGGCATGATTGCGATTCGCAGACTGATCGGACTTGGAGTAATTGGACTGACAATCCTTCTGGTAGTGAGTCCAGAGAATTGTCGATTTCTGATACACATTCCCAGCATGGCATTCGTCCTTGGAATAACGTGCGGCGGGCTTCTCATTTCATTTCGTCCGGCCACGATTGCCAAGGCCCTGGCTGCATGCTTTCGCGATCACGCTAAATTGACAGGCTGCGAGCGGAACGTTTACTCCCGTATTTTCACACATGCACAACTACTGTTCTGGGCGAGTGGATTCCTCGGATTCATGATTGGGTTGATTATGATGCTGCACGTTTTGGAAGACTTCTCCAAAATCGGTGTCGGCGTAGGAGTATGTCTACTGTCAATGTTTTATGGCATGATCTTCGCCGAGTTCATCATCCGCCCGATGCGGTCTTCGATCCTTGCCGGCGGGGAATCTACCGAGCCTATCCAGGCCGACGCGACATCATCCGCAGGCGATGTCCGCGGATATGTAATCGCCGGGACTTGCGTTCTGCTTGGAATGATGGCTTTACTCGTCACGACGTTTGCGTAAACTGTGGGAACACGCAAATTGAAGGATGAGTACATGGCGATTCAGGTTTACAACACACTCAGCAAGCGTAAGGAAATCTTTCAGCCGATCGAGCCGGGCCAGGTGGGCATCTACCTGTGCGGGCCGACCGTCTATAAGAAGTCGCACATCGGCCACGCCGTCGGACCGATCATCTTCGACGCGATCTCCCGCTATTTGAACTTCCGCGGCTACCAGGTGCGTTTGGTGGTCAACATCACCGACGTAGACGACAAGCTTATCGTCGAGGCCCGCAATCAGGGCCGTGATATGGTCGATATCGCCCGCGAGGTCGAGGACGACTATCGCAAGGCGATGGAGACCCTCTCCGTCCGGTCGATTACAGACTGGCCGCGAGCGACCGAATATATCGACGCGATCATCGAGCTCGTCCAGAAGCTGGTCGACTCCGGATCAGCCTACGCCATCGGCGGAGACGTCTACTTCGACCACAGCACCAAGGCCGACTACGGCAAGCTGTCCGGGCGAAACGTCGAAGACGCGCGGCACGGCTCGCGACAACTTGCGGGCGATGCGGACAAAAAGCACCCGGCCGACTTCGCGGTCTGGAAAGCCGCCAAGCAAGGCGAGCCGGCGTGGGATTCGCCTTGGGGCAAGGGGCGCCCGGGCTGGCACATCGAGTGCTCGGCCATGAGCATGAAGCTGCTGGGCGAAACGTTCGACATCCACGGCGGTGGCATGGATCTGATCTTCCCCCACCACGAGAACGAGATCGCCCAGTCCGAGTCGGCGTCCGGCAAGCCGTTCGCGAAATATTGGATGCACAACGGCCTGACCCGCATCCGCACCAAGGCGGCCGGCGGTGATGTGAAGGCCGAGAAAATGTCCAAGAGCATCGGCAACATCCGGGAAATCACCAGCCTGCTGGAAGATTACAACGGCGAGATCATTCGCGCGTTCGTGCTGTCCACCCAGTACCGCCGACCACTGGACTTCTCCGACGAGCAGCTCGACGCGACCGCCACCAGCCTGAAGCGTTTCTACCGATTGTTCGGAGATATTCTGCGAGTCACCGGCCAGGACGTGTACGAAACTGCCGGCGATATCGACCTGACCGATGGCAGCCTGCTGTCGGATATGATCGAAGCCGACGCGAAAGGCATCGCAGCGCACATGCAGCGATTCATGGCGTCGATGGATGACGACTTCAACACGGCCGGCGCTATCGCATCCCTCCACGAAGGCGTCAATACTGCCAACGCCTTCCTCCAGGCAAACAAGAACGATCAGGCTGCCCGGACCGCGGCGATCCTCGCGGCGATGGGGCGAATTCTCGGCCTGTTCGAAACCAAGCCAGAATCGACGACCGGCGAGGTCGACGAAGCGAAAATCCAGCAGCTTATCGACGATCGCACCGCCGCACGCAAAGACAGGAACTTCGCCCGAGCCGACGAAGTCCGCGACGAGTTGGTGGCGATGGGCATCACGATAGAAGACACCGCAGCCGGGACGATCTGGCGCAAAAGCTGAAAGCCAATTGGGCGACATGCCAAATAACAGCGATAAGGCCTATCGAATTCTCGGCATCGATCCGGGTTTGAACATCACCGGTTACGGCGTGCTCGAATTCGGGCGGGGCGGGCCAAGCGTCGTCGAAGCCGGCGCGATCCGAACCAACGCCAAGGGCGGAATCGCCGAACGTATCCAGCAACTCCACGCCGACCTGACGGAAATCGTCGACGAACTCCGCCCGGATTACGCAGCGATGGAGAAACTCTACGCGCACTACAAGCATCCGCGCACGTCCATCCTGATGGCCCACGCACGCGGCGTGCTGATGCTTGCCTGCGAGCAGGCCGGCGTTGCGGTCCGCGAACTCGCGGCGACCGAGGTCAAACAGCACGTCACCGGCAACGGTCATGCTTCCAAGCTCCAGGTCCAGCGGGCCATCCAGGCCGTGCTGAAACTATCCGACCTGCCCCAGCCGCCAGACGTCGCCGATACCCTCGCAATCGCCCTCTGCGCCGGGCGGAAGCACTAATCCACCAGCGCCCCGCCGGTAACGAGGCTTGTTTTTTTCGTGAAAAATCGGTGTAATCTGTGGCAGACATGATCGCACGGATTGCAGGCAGACTGGAAGAAACCACGGACGGCTCGGCCCTCATCGATGCCGGCGCCGGACTATGGTATGAAGTGCTGATCCCCGCCTGCGATCTCGAACGCCTCTCTCGCCGACTCGGCCAGGATGTCATCCTCCACACGATCCACTATCTCGATGGCGATCCGTCTCACGGCCAGCAGACGCCGAGACTGATCGGCTTCGCCAGCGAGGGCGACCGTGACTTTTTCCGTGTGTTCACCACCGTAAAAGGCATCGGCGTCCGCAGGGCGCTGCGAGCCCTCGTCCGGCCGGTGGGCGAAGTGGCTGCCGCGATCCAGGGCAAAGACTCCAAGGTTCTCATATCCCTTCCCGGAATCGGCAAACGGGCGGCCGAGACCATCATCGCCGAACTGAACGGTAAGGTGGACGCATTCGCAGGCGAAGTAGCCCCGGCCGAGGCGGAAATCCCCGAAGCGGGCGAAGAAGCCCTGGCCGTGCTCGTCCAACTCGGCGAACGCCGCGCCGATGCGATGGCGCTGATAGAACGCGTACTGGCAGTCTCGCCGGAACTGGGCTCAGCCGAGGAGATCATTCAGCATGCCTTCAAACTCAAAGCCGGTGGAGGCTGATCGAATATGGCGCGGGAAAAAATTATTTCGTCGCAGAGCAACGGCGTCGAGGACGAGCAGTTCAACGTCACCCTTCGCCCGCAACGCATCGACGACTGCATCGGCATGGGCGACCTGCTGGAGAAGTTGCGGATATCCATCACCGCCGCCCGCCAGCGAGAGGAGCCCATGGAGCACGTGCTGCTGCACGGCCCGCCGGGCCTCGGCAAGACCACCCTCGCATACGTAATCGCCAACGAAATGTCGGCCACGATCAAAGTGACCTCCGGGCCTGCGCTGACGCGCCCGAGCGACCTGATCGGAATCCTGACCAATCTCCAGCAAGGCGACGTGCTTTTCATCGACGAAATTCACCGCCTCAGCGCCGCCGTCGAAGAATACATCTACCCGGCGATGGAAGACTATAAGGTGGACTTCGTGGTCGATTCCGGCATGCACAGCCGAACGATCAACCTGCCGCTCAAGCCCTTCACGCTGATCGGCGCGACCACGCGGGCCGGGCTGCTGAGCCCCCCGCTACGAACGCGGTTCGGCATTACACACCACATGGAATTCTGGTCGATCGACGACCTGAGGAAGCGCGTTCAGATGTCGGCCGAGATGCTCAAGGTGCCTTACGACCAAGAGGCGATCGACGCCCTGGCTGGCCGGGCGCGCGGCACGCCGCGAATCGCCAATCGCCTGATGCGCCGCAGCCGGGACTATGCAGAAGTCAAAGGCGACGGGCGACTGACAGCAAAAATCGTCTCCGCCGCCCTCAAACTCGAAGGCATCGACGAACTCGGCCTGGACGAATTGGACCGTCGATTTCTCATGAGCATTATCGATATCTACAAGGGCGGGCCGGTAGGCATCGAAGCCGTCGCCGCCACGCTGGGCGAAGAAACCGACACGCTGGTCGACGTGGTCGAGCCCTACCTGCTCCAGACCGGACTGCTGGCCCGCACACGTCGCGGCCGAACCGTCACAGCCAAGGCCTGCAAGCACCTGGGCGTAAAATTCACCCCCCGCCCAGAAGATGCCGGCCTGTTTGACGCAGACTGAAACTCAGGCAGACGCTTCGATATTCTACAGATCCCACGCCTTGGCGAAGGCTTCGAAGCTGCGGTCGTAGGTTTTCTCGACCTCGGGCGGGAAGCAGCAGCCGGGCAGTTGCTGGCTCTTCAGATGATATTGAATGCAGTCGCAGCACACGCCCCGCTTGCCGCAGGAAGTGTACGTGCAGGTGCAATGCTCCAGATTCTGTTCTTTTTTGCACTCCATCGAATTCATCCTCACAATTAATCGGTCGGCTATAGTTTGTATTGCTACTGGTCATTCTGTCAGAAATGACTCCCGGGGCAAAGGGGTTTGTCCCGTTCAGGCTGGGGCGGCCAGGGTGGCAATCAGGCGGCCGTGCTTTTCCACTTGTGCAGGCTCGACGCAAACGCCGAGTCCGCTGCCTCGCAGCGATGTCAGCCGTCCGCCGAAACCAAAGCGGAGCGACTTGCGCGTCAGGTCGTCGGCCAGGAGAAATCGGCCGTAATTGCCCTCGACGAATCTCGGTTGCGGCGCTGCCTGCAACAGGCGACGCTGAGCGGCTGAGAGAATGCTAGTCTCGCCCACCATGCAGCCGGCGCTGACCTGCACGCGGTGGGCGGCGGCCAGCTTTAACAGTCGGGTCGCTACTGAAAGTCCGCCGTTCTTCGAGATGCGAACGTTCCACCAGATTCGCTCGGGCTCGGACAGAAGCGTCTGCGCGTCGGCTTCGGTCAGCAGCGACTCGTCGGCCATCAGCGGCAGTTCGCAGCGACGGGCCAGTTCGACCAGTTGCTCGGCCGGGCAATACACCGGCTGTTCCACAACGCAAATGCCGAACGCTTTCAGCCGGGCGATACGATCCGGCGCGGAATCCGCATCCCAGCCGCCATTGACGTCCACCCGCAGGCTGCACCGGCCGGCAGCGATGGCCTTTCCGATCCGACTGGTAACGACGTCGAGATTTGCCTGGTCGATCTCGGCGCCCATGCCGAGTTTGAGTTTGAAGTCCCGCAGGCCGAACCATCGCATCAGCCGCAGGCGCTTGGCGGTCTTGGCCGGGTCGGACGAGCCGAGCACGCCCGACACCCTGGCCGTTATTCGCCCGCCTTGGCCAGCCATGCTTTCCGTCGCGTCCATGTGGGCCAGTTCCAACGCGCACCCGGCGGCGTTGATCACTCGACCATCAGCTTGGAGGGCAAGCCGAGCGGCCGGGTCTGCACAATATCGCGGCCAGAGTTCACGCTCGATGTCGGCCGGAACTGTATCCAGGGTCTCGCCTGTGACGTAGTCTCGCGGCAGCGTCTCGCCCCAGCCGACGCGACCGCATGCAAGTTCCAGACGTACGACGATGGCCTCGGCCTCACTTCGCGCTGCGGCGGCGTGCTCGAATCCGCGCATGGGGATCGACGTTCGGTATATATCAAGTCGGACAGGGTTCATTAGCGCGCTTATTCTAGCCCGCCGGCTTGTGCCGCGTCAAAGCGAAGACTCCGCATGTAGCCGGAAACGCACGCCTCAACCGCTTTTCGCTTGACCGCCCGCAAAGCGATTACTATCATGTTTTCGCATCATTGATACCCCGGAGTTGCTTCCGGACTAGGCCAAGCTGAAGCTTAAGAATTAGATAGTTAGAAGTAGCACTACCAACGCCCCCATCGTCTAGCGGCCTAGGATGCCAGGTTCTCATCCTGGTGACAGGGGTTCGAGTCCCCTTGGGGGTAGGTCTAGCGGCTGCACGCTATTGCGTGTGGCCGCTTTGTTTTGCATAGGCCCACAATTCACGGTTTCCTGCTCTTCGGCGATTACCTCTTGTGGCTCCCTGCTATTCAATGTGGACACTTGTTGCACCGGAATCTGCACCGCCTTTTCAAAGTGCTCTTCCCGCACCGTTAGATAATGTTTCAAGGCGATTGCTGGGGTGTTACCAAGCCAGGCTGTGACAGTTTGGATGGGATATTGTTCTACCAGTTCAGTTTCCAGACTCGCCCGTAGATTCTGGAAGGTCTTTTCCCAGGGCTCCAATCCTGCCCTTTTGATTATTCGATGTGCTTGGGTTCTCAAGTTCGAGCCCGAGCCCCTATATCGCGTAATAACGTATTCGTCACCTTCCTGTGCTTGCCCAAAGGCCTCCAGCAGGACTCTGTAAAGCCGGGGAAACAGGGGTACGACCCGCGAAGCTTTGCCGTGCCCTTCTGTCTTTGGACTATGGACAGTGAAACGCATCCTATCCCAATGAATATCGGCCCAACGCAGACGAAACGTCTCCGAAGGCGTCCGCAACCCAGCATACCGAGCAAGAGCAAAGATAAGCTTCCATTGTGTATCCGGACACTTAGCAAGTACTGACTGTATTGTTTCCCCAGGCACATAGACTCTACGTTCTTCATTTGACACGTCCCCGCACTTGAGATCGGCAAAAGGATTATCGGCGATGATCCTTTTTTTAACGGCCGCAGTGAAGAATTGCTTGGCCCGTTTGCATCGTCGGCGGATGGTTGCTTCAGCGAGTCCCTTGGCTTTAAGATCGATTCGAAAATCCTCTGCATCTCCTGGCGTGACATCAGCCAGCCGTTTGACCTTACCAATGAAACCGATAAGGCTTGCCTCAGCCTGCTTCATGTTACTGCGTGTATTCGGTTTTATATCAGTACGCCCCTCAATATAGGAACGGACCCATTGAGCCACTGTGGGGCATTCTCGGCGCTCCTGAGGCTGTATCAGGCCGACGCGCTCAAGCCGCTTACGAATGAAATCCGGCACACCTGCAACCCAATCTCGCGTAGCTGGATTGACAGTATCACCAGTGGCCTTGCTGCCGATCAGATCCTCAATGAAACGCTTTGCAGTGTCTGCTTGCCGCTTGGTTACTTTACCCAGCCTGATCTTCGGGCGCTTGGGATGTTCGCCTTCCGAAAGTTGAATCAGTCGGAATCCGTTCTTTTCCGTTACGATGCTTGCCATGGCTATTTGCCTTTCCGCTTTTGCTTCGGCTTCAATGTAACTTCAAACCCAAGGTACTCGGCCATATTCTCAAGAGCTTCTATGCTCAAGCCTCTCTTGCCACTCAGCAGCCGTGACAATTGAGACTGCGTTATTTCTGTGTCTTTCGAGATGCGATAACGGCTCTTGCCACTGGCCTGAATCGCTTCTCGGATTTGGTCTAGTATCTGTCCCATTGGGAGAATCATACACCACTTTTGCCTCAGAGTCAAAAAATCAATTGAGTTTTCTTAACTTATGTTTCCATCGCTCAGGCCCAAGGTTCACGGTGTACTCGTTTGCTCGCCCAGTATGGCCTGGCCGCCACGTCAGAACCCCTAGCTCATTGAGCTTCTTCTTGGATCGATGCACCGTGGAAACGCTGACTCCCAAAAGTTCTGCCAATCTTTTCGCCTTGGGAAACGGGTTTTTCAGACCTTCAAACGACTTGATAAGGAGAGCCAAGGCCAAAACTGTGCTGCCATACTTGGCGACAAAGCCATTTCTGAGTAGTGCGTTTGGTACTTGGACGAAGCCATGAGCCCAATCATTCGGCCAGAGAATATGCTGACTCCTGATAGCCCGTGACAGTTCATCGGGAGTCAACCCTTGTTGCAGCCATTCGCGTAGGTCGTTGCAGCCTTCTGGCGGAAAGAGAACACGGCAAGGTATCCCAGCAAGCCTAAGCGCTTCGCCCAGGGCTTCGGCGTTCTTTCTACCGCTCTCATCGTTATCACCCACGATGCATGGACATGCCACTGGGCAATCTCGCATGAATTCTATGATCATCTTGGGGGCAAATGCAGCGAAGGGCTTACCGATAACCTGAAAGCCCAAGGTCAAGCCACCGGCGGTGTCGCTTTCGCCCTCGCAGATCAAATCAAGCATGGCGGCTGTGACACCTTCAGGGATGAACAAACCTACTTTCGAGCCTTTGGCTGTGAGTTTAGAAGTCGGGTCTTTCTTGGGACGGCAGCGGATACCTATTGTCCTGCCCTGCGAATTCTTCATCGGGAAGGTATAGGAATGCTGGTCGAAACCAATGGCAAGACGGCGCAAGCTTTCTTCGGAAACACCAAGTTCACGAGCAAGGCTCGAAATGCTTGGGTTGCTGATCCGGGCTTGATACTCAGTAGACTTAATCTCCAGAGGGTAATAATCTTCCCCTGAACAACCTTTAAGTCTTCCTAGTTCTTCTTGGTATTGCACTGGTGCGTTATCAGAAAGCGCACCGATGCTACATGATTGCCCTTCCGGGAGTATTGGACTCACATTCGACCCTCCCTGAACTCATACAGCGGGCAGGTCGGTGCGGTGCAGCGGTTGACTTCGGCCGCCTCATATCCAATGCATTCCAAACAGAAGGCTCGAATGGCAGCTTTGCGGCTCCTGCCCTTCCATGCCTGGCGGAATATCTGACGCTGCCGAACAGGAATTTCTAGGAGCTTTTTCTGCCGGGCGGCCTCTTTCCCGTCTCGGCAAGCTTCCGGCCGTTCTGAGTCGGATTCGGGCCTGTAATCAGGGCCAATAGAGGCTTCATTAGTCATGGCTGACCCCTCCCTGAACCTGCACCGTGAGCCAATCCTCCAACTCGCGGACCGGATACAGTACACAACGGCCAACGCGGGCATGAGGGACTTTACCCTGCTTGGTAAGGTCCTCCAATTTCCGTTTGCTGAATCCCAACGCAGCCGCAGCTTCAGCAGGCCGGTATGCCAACGGGACAATCGGGGCCTCCGATTTGCGTGGCCAGTTTGGGGTGTTCGTTCTGTCGTTAGTCACGAGACACCCCTCTTCTGCGCCGGTCCTTCTTGGAGAGGTAACGCCGTCGGACAAGTTCTCGCCTCAATGCTCTCGTTTCTGGCGAGTAAGGCCCGGCGGCCCGTTCGGTGGCCCTTAGGGCGCGCCGAAGTTTGTGGATTGAAATGTCTTCTATTCTCATGCCCGCGATTATCTAGTCTTGGGCATCCCCCGTGTTGATAGTGGTCATCTGCTGGACGCGCAAAAGTCGTGAAAGGGGCTTATATCAGCGTGATTTCTTTTTTGCTGGACGTTTGCTGGACGTTTCGCTGGACGCCGCTTTACCCTTCATGTCCTCAATGACATGACGGACCTTCCCAAGGTAATAATGGAATTGCGGCTCTCTGGAAGTTCGGTCGGCAATTTCGATAAAGCAGTTGTGGTCTTTCCTCCGCAATCGTTCCAGCCGCTTCCGCAAGGCCTCAAGGGGAACGTCGAAGATCTCGGCCAAGTTCTTCGGGGAAAGGGTGGATTCATCATCTAGCGTCCCAGATGGGGTCTGCGAGTGGGCTCGCACTTCCTTCGCCGGACCACCAGGCGAAATCGATTGATCTGCATCCAACTCTACACCGTTCGGTATAGATTCGCATTCTCGGCTTTCAACTAGCCGATATGTTGTTTCCAGTCGCTCCAAACAATCATCAAAAGCCGCCCTTATTTGTATTTTTCGGAGAGCCCACGCCGGTTCCAATATTTCGTCAGTCAAATAATAATCTACATCTCCTACCGGTTCCATTAAGCCTTGCTCTTGCAACTCGGTAGCCATCAATTTGATCCCATCACGAAAGGGTTTGTGGTCCAATCCCTGCTCTTGGGCCGCCATGCACAGGAATATTTCTGCATGCACAAGGTTAATATACTGCCTATATTTTCGCACACCGTCGTCCCAATCCTTCTCAAACTCTCGGACGTCAAAGATCAAATCAAGTAGGTTTCTGGGACTCAGTTGATGGAAGTCTTCGGTGCCAATCTCCATCCAATTAACGTCGTTATTCGTTGCCATGTTTTACCCGTTCTCTTTGGATCGGCCTGTGTGCAGCGATTGCGCCGCTTCACGCGGGCCAACTCCAGTTCCAGCCTTTCAAGGCGTTCTTCCGTAGTCATGTGCTGCCCCTTTCCGTCGGAATTGTAAGACTTTCACAACTGCTTGACAAATATAGATTTCACCTTAGAATCGTTATTGCTCTGTCGCTCAGGTGGTAGCGGAAGCGAAAGTGATATAGATTCTTGAATATTAGTTCCCTAAATGGGAACTTTGTTCTTGACGATATAAAGGGAACATCATAGGATTGGTGTGTGGAATGCGGATTATTGCTAAGGAACCACTTAGATGCTTTTGGCAGACCCATCCAGATTCCAAGGGATCACTAATAGCTTGGTTGTCTGAAGCAAAAACGGCGGCTTGGAAGAATCCTGCAGAAGTAAGAAACCAGTATGGTTCGGCAAGCATCCTAAAGAATCATCGGATAGTGTTCAACATCTGCGGCAACAAGTACCGATTGGTGGTTAGCGTGAACTACTCAGTTGCAATCGTATACATCCGGTTTATTGGAACCCACAAGCAATACGATGCCATTGATGCGAAAACGATATAATGATCCCCAAAATAGTTAAAACTGCTGAGCAATACGAAAAGGTTCTAGCTCGCATCGACGATTTGATGGAGGCGAAGCTAGGAACCTCTGAAGGTGATGAACTTGAACTCCTAACAACTCTTGTGGAGCTTTATGAGGAACAGGCTTTTCCCATCGAAATGCCTACCCCTATTGAAGCGATCAAGTTCCGCATGGAGCAGGCTGGATTGAAACAGCAGGACCTTGTACCCTTCTTTGGAAGTTCTAGCAAAGTTTCAGAAGTATTAAGCGGTAAGCGCACTCTTAGTCTAAGTATGATCCGCGCCTTACATCAAGGTATGGGTATATCTGCTGAGGTGCTGCTGCAGCAACCAGGCGCGACTCTTCCAAAAGAAATCGAGGGTGACCTGCTCCCCGAAAACTGGCCCAAGTTAAATGAGAGTCTTTGACGATCATTTTGATCGAAGGAGACTCAGATGAAGCGGTTTACACCAGAGCAGATCGTATCGAAGTTACGGCAGGCT
>SDBV01001108.1_pt1 | contig 40012 bp, 36 predicted proteins | sample 2277081 | NCBI WGS metagenome assembly SDBV01 (sample SAMN10402039, study PRJNA504765) | marine sediment metagenome | isolation source: marine sediment core GS10_PC15, 223 cmbsf | place: Arctic Ocean: Southern Knipovich Ridge | collected 2010
AAATCTCGGACACAATGTAAAGAACTTCACAACCTTAAACATGGACTTTATCCAGCATTACAGGTGCCGTGAAAATGTCCTGAGGCGCCCTGTCCTTTCCGGGGGCAAGTCTTACGCTCTAACCGGACACCACGAAATAATGTTTCCGCTCCTGGCCGCCGCAGTAATGGGAAGTAAATCATGATACCGGTTGTAGACCAGGATTTATGCATCGGCTGCGGCAATTGCGAGGAGATATGTCCCAGTGTATTTCAGGTAATTGATGAAAAGTCCACTGTAGTAGACCCCGAGGGCTGTGAGTTTTTTGAATGCTGTGAAGCAGCAGAAGAAAACTGCCCCGTAGAAGCCATTTCACTTGAGGAAGATTCCTGAAAAATGTAGGGGCAATCCCCCCGTGGTTGCCCTGTTTGTACGATTTGTCTTTTCTCAGTTGATTTCCGATATATCCATTATCTGCATGGCCTTCACAGACCGGGCAGGCACGGGGGCCTGCCCCTACATTTTCCGCGCTCTAGGATTTGACAGTAAAATTACGGGGGGACTATAATCTTCATGTATGAAAAGATTCATCTTCAGATTATCTATCCTTCTTATTGTCGTTGCACTTGGTACCGCAGCGGGAGTAATCCTGGCCCTTGTCAGGGGCGTTCCTGAAATTGATGAAATCAAGGAGTATATGCCGTCACACGGCACTAAGGTTTATGCTGATGACGATACTCTTATCGGTGAATTCAATATTGAAAAGGGAGAGTATGTACACATTTCCAAAATCCCTGAAAATCTTATACGGGCTGTTGTGGCTGTTGAAGATTCAAGGTTCTGGATGCACAAAGGGATTGATTTCATAGCGATTGTCAGGGCCTTAACCAGGGATATCCAGGCAGGAAGGATTAAGGAAGGTGCAAGCACTATTACCCAGCAGCTTGCAAAAGTGGTTTTTCTTTCTCCGGAAAGGACCATTGTAAGAAAATTAAAAGAAGTGACCCTGGCCCGCAAGCTCGAAAAAAATCTGACCAAAGAAGAAATCCTCGAGCTGTATCTCAATAAAATATACTTCGGCCATGGAGCTTATGGAATTGAGATGGCGGCAAAGGCGTACTTCGGCAAGTCTATCTCAGATGTGACCCTTGCAGAAGCAGCACTGCTGGGCGGGCTTATAAAGGCCCCGAGCAGGTATTCTCCCTACAGTAATCTTGACCTGGCCAAAGCAAGACAGCGCATCGTCCTGAAACGAATGCTGCATGAAGGCTACATAACCGATGTCCAGGTAGAAGAGGCATACAAAAAGCCCCTTTATCTCTCAAGCGTAAGGCACAGGAAGTTCAGGCCGAATTATTTTCTCGAATATGTAAGGAAATATCTCGAGGACGAATATGGAGCGGATTTGATCTACAAGGGTGGACTCAAGGTACATACAACTTTAAATACAAACATGCAGATGGCGGCCATAAATTCACTAAAATGGGGATTGAGAAGAGTAGACAAGAGGCAGGGCTTCAGAGGGCCTTTGGGTCATAAGGAGATTGATCCTGAAGAAGAGTTGAACAGTAAAGTATCCTTTGAAAAGGTTGTCATGAAGAAAGATGACCTCATGACAGCGACCGTTATAAAAGTTTCTGCCTCGGAAGCCACTGTCAAAATAAGGGGAACTATCGGCAAACTCTTTCTTTCAGATGCAAAATGGGCAAGAAAGGTCATAAATTCAAAGGGCTCTTTGATAAAGAAATTCAGGAAGCCAAAGCTGACAGACATATTAAAATCCGGGGACGTTATCAAGGTAAGGGTAAAAGATACAAGCGGCAAGCGGCCGGTCTTTAAGCTTGCCCAGGAACCACTTGTTCAGGGAGCAGTCGTCGCCATAGACCCGACTACAGGTTATGTAAGGGCCATTGTCGGGGGTTATGATTTTTACAAAAGTGAATTCAACAGGGCTGTATTTGCAAAGAGACAGGCCGGCTCCGCATTTAAACCGTTCATATTTGCCGCTGCAATGGATTCCGGGTTTACCCCTGCAAGTATAATAATTGATGAGCCCCTGCTTTATGAGAGTGAGCAATACGGAGACTGGGAGCCTGAAAATTATGATGAAAAGTTTCATGGGGCAACAAGAATAAGGAAGGCGCTTGTTCATTCAATGAATATAATTACGGTAAAACTTATAGAGAACGTCGGGGTTGAAAAGATCATAAGGTTTGCCCGCCAGATAGGTATTAAAGGGCCCTTCCCCCATAACCTTACACTCGGGCTCGGCAGTCTAAGCGTAAGCCCTCTCGAAATAACATCGGCATTCAGCGTATTTGCACAGGGCGGTTTAAAAAGGGACCCTATCGCCATCAAGTATATAATTGATTCAGAGGGGAATGTGCTGGAAAACAATCAGCCGAACAGTACCAGGGCCATAAGCCAGCAGACATCATTTATTACTACATCCATGCTTGAAGATGTGGTCAAAAAGGGGACCGGCTGGCGGGCAAGGGCATTGAAGAGGCCGGTAGCAGGCAAAACAGGCACCACAAATGAATACCGGGACGCCTGGTTTATCGGTTATACACCGGAACTGGTTGCTGGCGTATGGGTTGGGTTTGACAACATGAGAACGCTGGGGGAAGAAGAAACCGGATCAAAAGCAGCGGCACCGATATGGGTCTCATTTATGAAAAAATCTCTTCCCGAAATATCTCCGTTCAGCGGCAAAGGCAGCGAGAAGAAGCCTTTTAATATACCTGACGGTATTGTTACTGCCATCATTGATCCCGTCACAGGGCTTCTCGCCACGAATGATACAGAGCAAATGGTAGAATTTTTCAAAGAAGGCACTGTTCCTACTATTTATTCGAATGAATTCTTTAGATCTTTGATAAAAAGCCAAAAAGAAGAATTGAAAAAAATCAAAAAAGACAAAGACAATTAATTATTGAGTTATTGTTATATAGATGTTATCCTTAAATAATAAATCTATATGGAGGTTATCATGAAGGTCATAACCTTGGTTTTTGCAGTTCTTTTTCTATTAATGTCTTTTTCTTTGTGCCTGGCACAGGGGGAGTCTCTTAAAGAGGCGTATTCTCTTTATTACAAGGGAGAAAAAGAAAGGGCCATAACAATAATGGAAGATTATGCTGAAGATAACCCTGATCCCGGGATATTATATTTCCTCGGATATGCCTATTACGAGATGAAGCAAATGGACAAGGCCAGGGAATATTTCACAAAGGCATATAAACACCGGGACTTTTTCAGCCCAATGGCCGATGAAAAGGACTAGACCTAAAACAAGCGGGAAAGGTCAAAAGTATTTCCTAACCACTTAAAACAAGTTTTTTGATCTCTTCAAAAAGCTCTTCCAGGTCAAAAGGCTTTGTAACACAACTGTTCATTCCTGCTGCCAGACAACGTTCTTTTTCCCCTTCAGTGTCATGAGCAGTTACAGCTATTATAGGGATCTTATTGTTAAGGACATTATCCTTTGAGTTTCTGATCATTTGAGCAGCCTCAATCCCGTCCATTTTTGGCATCTGCAGGTTCATCATAACAATATCAAATTGATCTTTTTTCAACCCTTCAAGTACTTCCTCCCCATTACTAACAACCTCTACGTGACAGTTCTGCCCTTCTAAAATGCGGCGTGCCGCCTCTTGACTAATAACATTTTCTTCTGCAAGAAGTACACGAATTTTTTTCCTGCCCTCATACGAGGGCACATAATCATGAATAGCATTATCGATAGCAAGCTCATTCTTCACTAATTCAGAGTCCTCACTTAAAGATTCTATGAATTCCCTGAATATGAGAGGCGGGTTTATAGTTTCTATACCCAGGACTTCCGTTCTGTCATCATGTGGGGATACAACAAACCACAATATTTCGCAAGTTAATTCTATTGTTTCAGATGTGGGAATTTTAAAAGATATTTCAGCCTTTTTTTCGAGTTCAAATTCTTCTGAGACTTTAATACAAAAAGTCATCAGATATTCAGTACCTTCACGGGCAGCATCCTCTATATAACCATCATAAGTTTTACCGCCAAAGATGATCTTGGCATATAGATTTACGGGTGTTTTCTCAAAAAGTTCTTCCCCCATATTGATTCCCCTTTCCCTTGCCAGTGCCTGAATCGCTTAAAAACCAGGCAATATACTTAAGTATCATTGATACTTGACTTTTATATCGGATTTATTGAGCTTTTCTTGAATTTATTTTAAAATGCTGAATTTTCAGGAAAGGTAAGACTGGATTTTATGAGGTAAGTTGTTCCAGGTATACTTCAAAGGTAATACTTTGTTCGCACTGTCCTGATTAATTGCGAACTACAGTAACGTTATTCTTTCAGTTGCTGACCTTATTACAAAAATGCGCTCGTTATTGCCTTTTAAATCAGCCGGAATAAGAAAAAACCCATGACGGTCAGGAGAATAGTTCATGGAATATCCTGTTATGACCTCGCCATCGATAAACTTCACTTCAATCTTCCTGCCGCTCCCCGGCAAGTTATCATTATACAGGTTCTTGTGGAATTTATTTCCCTTGAATCCTCTAACGAAAAATGCCGCCTTCAATTTATCCGTATCAATTTCCCTTGCTTTAGGATTTTCCGTTTTAACCTCTGCAGCATCTCTGGCGCTAAGTTCTAAATGGAATAGTTTTTTATTCGGGAAAAAATCATTAGTATTTCCTTTTAAGACAGCCCCATCTTTAAATTTTGCTACTACTTTATTAAACAGCATAAGAAACCTCCTGAATATCGACTTATCAGACTCATATTTGCTCAGGCATTATTTTTCTTTTTACTTTTACCGCCACCTTAATATCTTTCCTTTTCGCCAGGCTTATAATCAGAGTACCTTCCGGTATTTTTTTAACTTTTTCCGTATAGTATCCATTTTCTGTTTTTACCCAGTTTTGATTATAGTTCTTTCCCATCCACACACCAATTTCTTTGCCCCTGAACCTGCTTCCATCCATTAATTCAGCTACAACTTCAATTTCATCGTCGACTCTGATATTATGCTTTTGAAATTTAATTGCTTTAATCTGACCAAATTTATTTTCAAACGCATTGTTAAAAGTGAAAGTTTTCTCAAAAACAACTTCAGTAGAACCAGCACGGAAGTCATTATCGGAGATTTCCTGTCCTGCGTCCCCAATTGATACCTCTTGCAGATCTTCACATTTTAAACCTTCACAGTTATCAGAACCAAGTTTCAATATTTTAAACGCTACCCGTTTCTGTTTCTGATTATCACCTTGAGCATAGATAATGCTTTTTGCGTAATACTCCGCATTCTTCGTCGTATCACCAAGTTCAACAAAAAAATTATAACCTTCATTGCGGCCTATATCCGGGTCAAATTTCACAGCCTTTTCAAAGAAATTTCCGGCTGCATGATAGTCTCCCCTGCTTAACGACCAGTTAGCAATTTTTTTGTATTCATGCCCTATCTCGTATCCATAATCCGGATTCAGCTGATATGCACTCCTAAACACTTCATTGGCACCGCCAAAATTGTCATTATTGATATACGCAATACCAAGCAGCAAGTGAACTTCCGCGTTTGTGATATTTTCCAATATTGCCTTTTCCAGGAGACCGGCGGCTTGAGTATAGTTACCGTCTTCCATAAGATTTTTGGCTTTTTTCAGATCCTTTCCCATTATCGCGCTGCTTTGGGACACAAAAATAAAAAGAATAAAAAAGCAACTTATAAATAACAGACCTCTTTTCTTTAAGTTATCCATACTATCTTCTCCTGTATAATGCCTTGCATTTATTACTGTTTTGACAGTGCGATATTATTTACTTCTTTGGCATTCGCCATATTTTCATGAGCCTTAACATAAAATTTAGTGTTTAATTCCTTAGCTTTTTCAAAGGCCTGAACAGCTTCAGCATACTTGCCTTCAGTCATATAAATATATCCAATATTATTGTAAGCGGAAGCATTATCTCCGGCTTTTTTGAATGCCTCGATAGCTTCATCGTATCTTTCCAGCTTGCTTAATACCAGTGCTAGATTGTTATATGTTTTTGATTTGATCCCGCTGCGCTCCAGTGCTTTCATATATGAATCCAGGGCATTTTCATATTCGCCGTTGAAATAATATGACATCCCCAGATTGTTGAATAAAGATCCATCGTCAGGATTAAGGGCAATTGCAGTTTTATATTCCTGTATGGCAATTCCATATTCCTTCTGACGGTCGTATATTATTCCAAGAAAATTATGAACCTGCCACAGCGCCGGGTCATGACTTAGAGCCAGAACAAAGTTTTTTTCCGCCTCCTCCAGTTTGCGCATTTTAAAATATGCCCTTCCCATTCCCTCAAATGCCAGGGGGTTTTCCGGATCAGACAATAAAACATCCTTGAAAATTCCTATTGCCTGCGCATACAGGCCTTTCCTCAAAAAGAGGCGTCCAATTTTGTTTCGTAAAGCAGTATTTTCCCTGTCAAGGCGCAGAGCATTATTGTATTGCATGAAGGCCTTATTTATATCCCCCTGCCTTACATAGTTATCTCCTCGCAACTCATATTCTTCAGCCTTTATTGCAGGCAGTTTTCTGGTAATTTTCTTCTGGTCAGAAGCTGAATCTATTTTTTGCTGCCGTTCCATCATAATTTCATACTGGCTTTTCTTAAAAAGACCCTGCATGTCCTTCATTGAACCGCAGCCCGATAAAACTATCGTTATGCAAATAGTAAAAACAGATAAAATAAATGCTCTCATGCCTTGCTACTCCCTCCTGTAATCCATCGAAACAGTTTTTTTACATAAAAACCGAATGTCTGTCTTTTGGATGCCGCGTGCTCCTTTTTTGATTTCAAGCCGGGTCCGTATATTGGTTTGCCAAACGCTAAACTCTTCTTTACCGGTCTTAGGCCGGGTCCGTATATTGGTTTGCCAAATACTAATCTCTTATTTTTCTTTATCAGAGAGGCTGCCTGTTTACTTTCACGGTAATCAGCTGTTTCAGGAACTGTCTTTGTTGAGTCAATCCGTGAGATGAGAGTTTCAAAATAGGTCTCAACATGTGAGTCTTTTGAGGAATAATTTTCTGCAACAGGACCGAAAGTTTTTTCGTATATCACCCTGTTTAAATTATAGTGAGCAGCCTTTCTGTTTCCGGCCAGTCTGAATTCAGTCATAGCCTGTTCATACTTGTGATTCTTTGTATATGCCAGGCCCAGGTTATTGTGGTACTGTTTATTCCTGTTATTTATGTCCACAGCCTTCTGTAAAGACTTGACAGCTTCATCATATTTTCCCTGAAGTATATAAGAGTACCCCAGATTGTTCAGAATATAATCAAGCTCCGGATTCAGTGAAAGAGCACTTTTGTAATACGCAACGGCTCTGGGAAAATGTCCCAATTTATCGTAAGAGACGCCAAGTCGATTGTATGCCTTCACATAAGCCAGATCAATTGATATAGTTTTTTCCAACTCCTCAATAGCTTCTTTGTGTCTGCCCCTCTCCTGGTAATATTTTGCAAGCAGGTAATGCGAGTCGGGATTCCCCCTTGCCGGTCTTATAGATACACCGAAATCTGCTATATCTTTGTTCGACAGTCCGCTTTTCATATTTGAATAATCCGAAAATGGCAGCAGGCCAAACATACTTTGCGTTGTTGAACAGCCGGTCAGAAAAACAAGAAAAACTGCTGCAACAACTAAACCTCTGATACCTTTATGATTCATTTTTCTTTTTTTCATTCTGTCTCCCATTATCTATATTTATTTGTTAAGCAGATTTACTCCCTTCTTTTCATTAAACTCCAAGGTAAGGGAACAAATTCCTGTATATTCTGATTGCCGCCGACCCCAAAAGGACAACAAACAAAGAAGGGAAAATGAACATTATTAAGGGGAAAACCAGTTTCACAGGCAGTTTGGCAGCAATCTCTTCAGCCATCTGATGCCTTTTGTCTCTCATTGAATCAGAATGCACTCTCAGGGCCTGGGCAATACTGGTCCCAAACCTGTCAGTCTGTATCAAGAGACTTATCAGGCTGTTCACATCTTCCAGATCTATACGCATCGCCAGATTTCTCAATGCTTCACGGCGTGATTTCCCTGCTCTCAATTCCAGGCTCAAGAGTTTAAATTCCTCGCTTATTACCTTATTTTTCAACTCGATCTCTCTTCCGGCCCTGAATATTGCCGCATCCAGTCCCATGCCCGCTTCCACGCAAACGACCATCAGATCAAGAGCATCAGGAAACCCTTCCATTATCTTTCTCTTTCTTTTGGCAGTCGCCAGTTTGAGCCAGTAATTAGGAAGGAGATAACCTATTAAAGCCGTCACAATAGAAAATGTCATAAAGCTGACAAAGGGCATTGCCTTGGTAAGAAAAACTTTAAAGAAAAGAAGGCCGACAGGCAGAAGTATGGCAAGAAGGACTTTCATGCCATAAAAAATCATCATTGCATTGCTTTTCCTGTAACCGGCCCGAACAAGACCCTTTTTCATCTTATAAATGTCCTGTTCACCTTTTGGTTTAATGAGGCTGCCAAGAGGATCAACAAGCCTTAAAAAATATTTTTTAACAGGGCCGGCACCATCAGCATCTTTGGTTTGATCAGCGGAATTCACTCCTGAATTTAATCCTGCTGTTCCTCCCTTAATTTTCTCAATTAATTCACGCTGACTTTTGCGATAATTATAGTAATAAAATATCCCTGATCCCAGAAACATGATTCCGGCAAATACTAAAATTGATATCAATAAAGCGGTCTCCGGCATTTTTTCCTCCTTATACCTTAATAGAAATCATTTTTTTCATAACAAGCGTTCCGATTATCATCATGACAACCGCTACGGCCATCAGTATTTTCCCTATCGGATCGTTTAATAATGGTTCAAGAAACTTAGGATTAACCATAAACATATAAAAACTGATTAAAAAGGGAAGGGAAATAAGCACAGCAGCTGATAGCTTTCCTTCAGATGATAACACACTTACGCGGCCCTGAAATTTGAAGCGCTCCCTGATAAGATGACTGATCTTTTCCAGTATTTCGGCAAGATTGCCGCCTGTTTCCTTCTGAATAATTACCGAAACAACAAAAAAAGTAAGATCAGGACAATCGACCCTCTTTGTGAGATTTATTAAAGCATCTGAAACACCGACACCAAAGTTGATTTCATCCATAGTCTTTTCAAACTCAGTACCTATAGGGTCCTCGAATTCATCTGCTACCATTCTTAGTCCTGCTGAAAATGCATGCCCTGCTTTTAATGCCCGGACGACTAAATCGAGCGCATCAGGCAGCTGTCTCTCAAACTTACTCATCCGTTTACTTTTCATGTAATGTATATAAAGGAACGGCATGGTTGAAGCAGCACATGCCAGAAGAGCAGCAATCAGAAAATTAACGGTAAGCAGCGAACCTGCAATATAACCGCATGCAGCAAACAACAAAGTAAGCAACAGGTAATATCCAACGGGGTAACTTATATTGGCCTGCTCCATTAAGCGTTCCAGTTGATTCACTACAGGGAAATTAAGAAGCATCCGGTTGAACCACGGCACATCACTCAATAAGCGCTTCCTGGCAATGTCAATCTCCGCGCTCTTAAAATTTCCTGATGAGAGTGTCCTTAAACGCTTCCTGATCTTTTTTTGTTCTGGCTTCTTTCCTGTCTTCAAAACAAAATAGACCCCTTCTGCCAGCAAGACAATTGTTAAGAATATTCCTACACCTATTATTATTTCCATAATTCCTTACACCTCATATCAGATTTCAAAACCTTTATCCGGATCAAAAAGATCATTACTTAACGGTATGTTCAGGGCCTCAAAGCGCTCGGCAAATCTGGGTTTTATTCCATTAGCGCTGAACCTTCCCTTTACTCTCCCTTGATCATCCAGGCCGGTCTGCTTAAAAGAAAATATTTCCTGTAATGTTACGGTGTCACCCTCCATACCTGTGATCTCCTGAATGCTTATCACCTTTCTGCTTCCATCTACGAGACGTGAAGAGTGAATGACAACATCTATTGCGGAACTGATATATCTCCTCACTGCGTCAACCGGTATATTTATCCCGGTCATTGCCATCAGTGTCTCCAGGCGCATTAAGGAATCACGCGGGGAATTAGCGTGGACGGTTGTAAGAGATCCGTCATGTCCGGTATTCATGGCCTGGAGCATGTCAAGAACTTCCGCCCCTCTGACTTCACCCACAATTATGCGGTCCGGACGCATTCTCAGACTGTTTCTCACAAGATCCCTCGCTGTAACTTCACCTTTGCCTTCAATATTCGGAGGCCTCGTCTCCATGCGTACAACATGTTCCTGCTTAAGCTGAAGTTCTGCGGAATCTTCAATGGTAATAATTCTTTCCTCCCCGGGGATAAATCGCGAGAGCACATTCAACATGGTAGTTTTTCCTGTTCCGGTACCACCGGAGATCAGAACATTCAGCTGCGCCTTCACAATCCCCTGTAAAAGCTCGCCAACTTCAGCTGTAAGAGTTTTAAGCTCTATCAAGTCGCTCATTTCCAGGGGGTCCACGGCAAAACGCCTGATTGAGACCATCGGTCCATCCAGTGCCAGAGGCGGGATAATGGCATTAACACGCGAACCGTCAGCGAGTCTGGCATCTACCATCGGGCAGGACTCATCAATTCTCCGTCCAACAGCAGACACTATCTTGTCGATAATCTTCCTGAGGTGGACATCATCCTGAAACCTCGATTCTGTTAATTCCAGTTTCCCGCGTCTTTCAATATATATATGTTTATATGAATTGACCAGCACGTCTGATATAGTTGGATCCTTCATTAACGGCTCCAGCGGCCCGAGACCCATCACCTCATCCTGAATTTCTATAATTATTTTTTCTCTTTCGCTTGCATTAAGCGGAACACTGTTTTGCTCTTCCAGTAATATTCCCTGTACCAGCCTCCTTATTTCACTCCTGAGGGCATCTTCTTCAAGGACATCAATCATGGAAAGGTCTATAAGGTCCAGAAGCTTGCCATGAATCCTCGTTTTCAACTCAAAATATTCATTGGCCATTGCGAAGCTTTCGTTTTTCTCAGCAACAGCAGTACCGGTTTCTTCATTGTTCATAGGAGAACCGACATTATTCTTTTCTTTTTTCCTGTTTCCAAATATGCTCATATAGACCTCTCCAAGTATTTTATTTTTACTCTATGCATAATCATCAGCCTACGAGCTTCCTTCCCCAAAAGCTCTTTTTCCCATTACTCCTTTTTACCCCGTTAGACAAACTCACCGCAATATCTTCGATGGTTTTCGTGATTTCAGCCTTTTTTGCTATATCAGAAAGAACTCTCCCTTTATTTATCGCAGACATTGCCGAGTCGTAGTCATTAGGTATCAGCCACGAGATTTTTTCTCCGATTCCTTCTTCTGCCTCTTTTGTGGAAATCATTGATTTCTTATGGGAGCGGTTCATAATTATCTTCACCCTGTCTCCCTGCGGATATCCGAGCTTCCAAAAGGTCTCAAGAAGCCTCTTGACATTTGTAAGGCATGGAAGAGTCGGAATAGATACAAGCAGCACTGTATCGGACAATTCAAGTATCTTCAGGGAAATCTCATTAAGCGACTGACCGTTATCAATGACTATGTAATCGAATTTGCTCATCATCATTGCCAGGATCTGTTCGATAATTTCAGGATCAGCATAATTTACACCGTTAAAATCAGTCGGGGACGGAAGTATATATACACCGGAAGAATGTTTTGCGAGCACACTCATTAAATATGTCGAATCTACCCTTGATATATTCTTTGCGACCTCTCCCCAGTTAAAAGATGTTTTAATATCCATAAACAGAGGGATTTCCCCGAAAACAAGGTTCATATCTATCAGTGCTACAGACTCATCATTTTCCAGTTCATTCAGACTGGCAGCAATATTTACTGCAACAGTAGTGGTACCCACTCCTCCTTTACCGCCGATAACATTAATGATTTTGCCCTTCTTTAATGTTTGCGGAACAATTGTGGCATCCTCCGCTTGATCTTTAAATTTCAACAGAGAGGCCATAACTTCTTCCCTGTTAAGTGGCTGCGTAAAAAACTCTTTTGCACCAGCACGCAGTGCCTCAATTAAAATACCCGAATTTGTGCTGGATGAAGTGAGAAAAACCTCTTTTATTTCTCCGGTGGCCTTAAGGGAATGAAACATATCGAACTCTCCATTAACATGCTCACCCAGTTCCATGATCAAAAGGTCGCAGCGCCCCGGATTATCGGAATTTTTTATCTCATATCCATTTAAGGATGAAATCAGCTGCTCAAACTCCTCTTTTATTTGCCGGCTTTTTAATTCCAGTCTGACAGAAATATTTTTTTCATTCATTTTATTTTCCCTCACTCCACAAGCACCGGGATTTGTGACATAACCCCGAAGTTCTCGCCGCCGCTGCGGCCGGTAGGTTCATGGGGCGTACAATCCGGCTGGAAATATAATGATTTTTTAGCACATGGGGCTGGGCTCCCATCGGCATTTTGCAGGTTAAAATAACTGACAAAACTGTCCCAGCAGCCCTGCAGTTCTGCATCAGTGGCCGTGGAGGGATCTGATAATCCACAGCTCCAGCTATCCAGTTCCAGAGGAGGCAGGTTTGCGTCTACCCACACACCATCAGTATTAGTATATCCTTGACGAAAATTACAGGAGCTCTCCCCCGGTCCTGTTATCCATACCAGATTTATGTTAACGGCTCCGACTACTTCTTCACAGATACCAACATTGTTTCCCGGACATTCTATTACAGGCAAAGTAAGATTCCACGATGAATCAGGAACGCCGTCAGGAGTGCCGTCAGGACCGGTTATATCTGTTGCGTCAACCCAGCAATCTCTCAGCTTTGACATAACAGCTTCCACTTCGCCCCCTATTGTTGCCATTGGTTCACCAAGGAAAAGTATATCCATATTTTCTCCGAAACACTTTTCAGATCCAGGCGGATCTATCACTTCTCGTACTTCGTTGGCATTCGTACCTCCATTGCACGGATCAGGATCACCCGGCTCCCGCTGCTGGGCATAACTGGTCCACGCGGCTGTCTCATTAGTCTGCACATTCTGACCACTGTTGATCATTCTGCCGATACTGCAGCTGTACGCCCCATCTATAAGAAGACTGTCTTTGCAAATTGAAATCGGCATTTCCGCATCTCCCGGACTCAATGATCCTGCAAAACCTATGTAAGCAACTGCATCAGCACCTAATGTAAAACTGTCTTTACCGAATATAGTGGCAAGGAATGACGCTGCCGGAGTATCTTCTCTTCTGGTTTTTACCCTTACCGCATTAATAAAATCCACGTCAGCATCCAATTCTTCCGTGGAAAGGTCCCAGAGATTAAAAGTCGCTGTTGAAGCGTTTGGAGTAAACGTTTTTGTAGCAAAACTCCAATGCCCCCTCTGCACATCTCCATCCTGCAGACCATGGACATCAACGGCTACATTCTCGCTTTTATTCAGGACAGCCGCATCAAAAGCAGTCTGATTGGAGCTCTCATTTATCATTGATCCGTCATCGTTATAAAGAACGCGGGCTCCGGCAAGTGCAGCTGCATCAGATGCATTCTGGAGTTCATTCTTCACAACAAAGAGGTGCCCGAGGTCAATTGAAAGAGCAGCGAAGCTCATCAACATTATCATTGAAATACCGACAATAATGGCTACTGCTCCGGAATTGTCCCGCAGTCCTTTGCATAAAATTAAATTGATTATCTTGTTATTCATAGAGTTCATCATTACTCCATCTTCATTATTGTTGTAGCGTCAAGCGTAATAGGTCCAGTAATTCCGGCAACAAAACCGGGGATAACATAGTAGTCATAGATATATGTAACTGTAACTGTAAGAGAATCACCTGTTGAAAACCCGTCCCTTGTTATCGCAACAGCAGGGACATTGGAGGCGCCTAAAGTTATAAGTTTATCTGTAAGGAAGTCATTAATTACACTTTCAATTTCAGCGTTTTCTGTTGCCGCCTCTCTCGGTGCCGCCTGTAAGACTATTCCGGACCTGGCGCCTTCCCTGCTCGCATTTGTGATCATGGCCTTGTCGTAAAAGGCGATGCTGAATTCGACAATCCCGAAAAGCATCATCATAAGCAGCGGTAAAACAATTGCGAACTCAACAGCAGCCGCGCCTTTTTGATCTTTAAGATTTATCATTCCATTCTCCTATTTTTTACTCCCGCCGCCAATCGAGAAAGTGTATGCCGGATCTTTTGGGGGCGCTGCAAATTTATTTATGTGCTTATCAACGGATTTTTGTGCCGCCCTTCCGTCAAAACCTTCAACCGGTGCCAGGTTTTTTTCAGCATCAGGATTTAATATCTGGTTGAATTTCTGAAGTTTGTGTGATGTCCCGAAGTCCGTCTCTACCCTGCTCTCCGCGACAACGGAAACAGAAAGCATTAATAATAGAATCCCTGTTAAAGCAGCAATTTTATATATCATCTTATCCTCCTTCATTTCTATTCTGGTGTTATATGACCGAATTCTCCCTCTAATCCTCCTTTTTTTGCACCATCTTCTTTTGTGGTGTTTGCGGGAGTTACAGAATCCGGAGTTACTCTCTTTTCTCTTCCTTCAAGTTTTCCGCCCAGATAGAATTCAATATCATTCGGTTCGATGAACTGATCGGTTGGAAGTGTCTGTTTCGCCATTTCAAGAGGCTTAACCAGATGCGGAGTAACTATAATGATTAATTCTGTTTCATTTTTCTGGAAAGAAGTACTTCTAAACAGGGTGCCGATAACAGGAATATCACCAAAAAAAGGAAATTTATGGACAATCTCCCTGACATTATCCTTCAGAAGGCCGGCGATCGCAAAGCTCTGACCGTCAGCAAGCTCGATCATTGTAGAAACCCGCCTTGTAGTAATGCTCGGAATAACGAAACCGCCAAGGGTAACAGCGTTTGTAAAGTCAAGTTCAGATACTTCCGGAGAAACCTGCAGATTTATTCTTCCGTCGCTCAATACTGTGGGTGTAAATTGCAGTCCAACGCCGAACTTCTTGTAATCAACTGTTGTTCTACCCAATCCCTGGGGGACCGGTATCGGGAATTCACCTCCGGCAAGAAACTGGGCCTGCTGTCCGCTTAATGCAATAAGTGTCGGCTCAGCAAGGATCTTCACCAGCCCTTCCTCTTTCAGGGCGTCGATTATGCCTGTCCATGAAGCAGCATTACCATCAGTAAAAGAAAAAAGATAATTTACCGGATCAGCTATAGCTAATGCATTTCCAGGCCAGCCTTCCTCAGGCAATGAGGTAAGGTTGTTCAGCATTGATATTCCTATATTACTGCCGGAGCTGCTTATATAATTGAAGTTAACACCCATCCTCCTCGTAAGGGCTCTGGACATTTCCGCTACTCTGACCTCAAGCATTACCTGGTGTACACCCCTGACCTGGAGTAAATTAATAATTTTTCCAGGCGCATAGGCCTCTGCCAGGGCAAGTATGTGCGAGACATTCAGATCACTTGATACAGTGCCCGAAAGTACAATGCTGTCATGCGTGTTGGTAACATGGATATCATTTTCCTCCGGAAAGATCTCGTAAATTTTTTCTTTCAGGCCAACAATGTCCGGGGTAATCTCAAGTTCGAATATGGCGTGAATCTTACTGTCAACCCACAAAGTGAGACTTGTCTTCCCAATTGACTTTCCTGTCAGATAAACCTCTTTGGGAGTAAGGACCAGGGCATCGGCAACTTCAGTATCAACTATAGAAATACGTTTGACAGGCATGGGACTTTCAAGAATGACCGATTTCCCTTTTGTAAGGTAAATTTTTTGAGGGTTAGAGGTGTCAACTGTTATCCTTGTAGAAACCTCTCCCCAGCTTTTGGTGTTGAGGAAAACAAGAAGGATAAGGATTACGAAAAGAATTAATTTACTTGCAGCTATCGAAAAAGCACTGATTTTCTTAGTCATATATTACCTCCCAATTCTCACTCTGCTTACATCGGTTCCCTTGATCATCTCAACGGTATAACTCTTACTCTTCCTGTATTTCCGTTTCTTCTTGGGTTTAGCATATGATGCCAGCAGGGTTTTTCTGGTAGAACCGCTCGTTAAAACATCTTCTGTATCAGTAAAATTTCTCATTGCCAGCTGGATCTTGCCTTGCGTTGCCGCATGGGCCAGCTTTTCTGCCTCAATGGGATCTACCTCAAGTGTAATTACATCTACCTTGACAGATTTTTTTCCTTTACTGTCTTTTTCAACCTTCGTACCAGCGGCGAGCACATGTATATTTTCAAGAACGGTCTTGGTAATAGGATTTTGCTTATCCTGCTTTCTCAAAGTCACGAGCACATCAACTCTGTTTCCCGGATGGATAAATCCGGAAACCCCGATGACTTTGTCAACTTTAACAGCCATTGCGCGCTTGTTGGGGCCGATGACTGCTGCCACGCCGCCAGCGGTAACGCTCGTTGGAGCAAGGCTGGATTCAAAAATCGGTTCCTTGGCCTTTATCGGGGTAATTACAACTCGCCCCTCTAAAGCTGATTCCTCAGTAAAGTGGCCGTCAGGTAACGTATCCTTCAGATAAGGCACCAGTTCTACCATGTCTTCGGTCAGAACATCTCCCCAGGCTACGTCCATTTTTGCTATAGCCACATTCTGGGTTTGCAAAGGTTTTGTCGTGTCCGCTTCGGCCTTGTTTTGCAGCCAGTCATATGTAATGATGCTGGTTACCAGTGCAAGGATAAAGCCTGCAGCAAGCAATATAATTGGTTTATACTTTCCCATTTCATACCTCCAATCTTTTATTTATATAAAACTTTTCAATAAAAAAGTTAACAACGTTCCCATGGCAATAGGAACTCCATAACATAAACGGAGTTTACTTTCTTTGTTCGAAGCAGATACATATACAATCTTTTTGGTTAATATAAAAGACTTAAACATAGTTCCGTATCTCTTAAGCGTTCCCCTGAGATATCCGTTAAATGCAAGTATTACCAATGAATATATGCCCCCTGTCAAAGCAGTAAGGAGAAAAGCGATAAATACACCCTCGGGACCGAGGAACCCGCCTACAGCGCCCATCAGTTTTACGTCGCCTGCACCCATGCCGCCAAAGAGATGAAAAGCAATAAGTACAGCCATTCCCAGCCCGATTCCTTCAATGCTGAACAGGAAGCCTTCCAGTCCGCTGAACCAGCTGTTATAAGCAATTGCTACAACCATTGCAGGAAACGTAAGAATATTAGGTATCTTTTGAAATCTGAGGTCGTTCACTACAGCAATAATCAATAAAGTTGCTAATAGTATTAATATATTTATATCTGTAAAAATCATATTCTTAATTGCCTTTTTATATATTTGTTAAACAAAAATGAAATTACTTCAATAGCAAATTGGCTTCGCATCCCCTGTCTCCAAATGAGACAGGGGATGCACAATAAACTATGGAAGCGGATTCAGTGCAGTATCAACTGCTGTAAATGCTCCAAGGACAGCATCGCCAACCGAGAAAACAACAGCAACAATAATGGCTGCGATTGCTGCTACCATTATGCCGTACTCAACTGCTGTAGCACCTTCTTCATCCTTAAAGAAATTCATAATCTTTTTCATCATCTTAATCTCCTTTCAACTGCTATTGAACATCTCAAAATGAGATGGTAAATACACATTACCTTCGTTCCTGCCTATTAATTAAATGAGTGCCCTTGTGATGTGAATGACACAATATGTGTCATTATTTTTGAGGATCATGATATGTCTCATGAATCCTGAAAATGCCCCTAAACTTTTTATAAAGTACTTATACTATTGTTAATGATGCTTATAGCATCTCGTGACGAATTGTCATTTTGCTTTACACTATGTAAAGTATAACAACAGTTTGCCGGGAATGTCAAGCTTTTTTTACACTGTCTGTAAATAATTTTAACAGCCTTTAAGCTGTAAATAATTGTTGACTTTATTGTAATTTTATTTTACAATTAAGGGTTCGTCTTTATTTAACCCGAAATTTGTTCAGATTACCCCTGCATGTCATTCTTTTCGCTTTTCTTCTGCTCTGCAAAAACCCGTTACAGATTACGTTTTCCTTGCTCAACAAATATACTGATTTTGCCGATATATAAAAAAAGACCTATACGATGATTTCAGTATGTGACTTACTGCATTAAAGCAAGGTTATACAATGAAAAAGAAACTAACTTTTTTAATAGTTCTTTATGCACTTTTTTTTCTGTTCTTCTGGTTGTCTGCTTTACCGGCTGAATCAGTCTCAGACAGCGCTGTTCCGTCATCTGAAATTAGTGAACTTATAAGATCACATATTATCTCATCTGGCAGGCAGCCGACATACTCGTTCAACGGCAACCCCATACATTCTCCCGAAATGCTGAGACGTTTTTATAAAACAGGGAATTTCAGGAATGCATGGAGTGCAACTGCAAAATCCTTTAAGCAGGCACAAATTCTTTTGAATATAATTGAAGATGTTGATAGCCATGGACTTATCCCGGAGTATTATCATATTGATAAAATAAAAAGTCTCATAAAAAATTCAAAAGGCACGTTAAATGCTGCCGGTTTAAAACCGCGCGATTCAGCTGAACTTGATATACTTCTTACAGACGCCTTCTTAACTCTGGGGTGTCACTTTTCAGGTGGGTGTGTTGCCCCCCTGATTGCAGAAACAGAATGGCATGCAAATCAAAATGATATAAATATTGATGAAATTTTAGAAGCCGCTTTATCAGAGAACCATATTCAGAAATCCCTTAAGCAACTCCTGCCTTTACAGGAAGGCTACGCAAGACTCAGGAGAAGTCTCCAGCTTTACCGAGAGATAGAAACTGATGGAGGATGGCCAAAAATCCGGAGCACTAAAATATTTAAGAGTGGTGACAGAACTGTTCAAATTAATAATTTACGGGATCGACTAATTGTTTCAGGAGATTTGGATCAGGATAATAACGAAGACCGTGCTGTTCTTGATGAAGCACTTGAACATGCTGTAATCAGCTTTCAGGGACGTCACGGGTTAAACGCTGACGGGATTGCCGGTCCTCTTACTATTGAGGCTTTAAACGTTCCTGCGGAAACCAGAGTACGACAAATAGAGCTTAATCTGGAACGGATGCGCTGGACATCACGAAATCTTGGACATCGCTATATAATTGTAAATATAGCGGGATATGAATTAGATGTAATAGAAAACGGCAATACAATAATGTCAATGGATGTAATCGTGGGAAAGCCTTACTGGCATACGCCGGTACTGAGCGAGACAATGAATTATATTGTGCTTAACCCTTCATGGAATATTCCGGACAGCATTGCAGTGGAAGAAATTCTGCCAGGGATACAGGAAGATCCGGATTATCTGAATAAGCGAAATATAAAAATCATGAGCAGCTGGTCGCCTGATGCAACAGAGGTAAATCCGAGAACTGTAAGATGGTTTGATATCACTGAAGATGATTTCAACTACAAGCTCATTCAGGAGCCCGGCTCATCAAATCCTCTGGGCAATATAAAATTTATCTTCCCAAACAAATATAATGTTTACCTGCATGACACTTCGGGCAAGGGACTTTTTTCCAGAAATGTCCGCTCCTTCAGCCACGGATGCATTCGTATCGAAAGACCCCTGGACCTGGCTGAGTACTTGTTATCGGACAATCCTGCCTGGTCCCGCAAAAAAATATTGAAATCCATTAAAACCCGTAAAACACAATTTGTGCATCTTTCTAAACCCATGCGCATCCATCTCCTATATTTGACAGCCTGGGTAGATGAACAAGGCATCCTGCAGTTCAGGGATGATATCTACGGTAGAGATGAACGGCTCTATATGGCATTGCTAAAAAGGCCGGCCAGACTGAGAAATGCAAGCAAATTAACATTTACTCTCCACTGATAGCTGTCAGCGGTCAGCCATCAGCATTCAGCTAAGGCAAACATATATACAAATAGGTAGGGGCAGGCACAAGACCTGCCCCTACAGTTTCAGTCGTCCCACTTAACAGCCTTCCCCAATTCACATGCCGTATGCATCTGCCAATTCTCTCCTCTTTCCTTGAAATCGGAACGGTAGTGGGCCCCGACGCTTCCTTTTCTTAAAAGGGCTGAATCGGTAATCAAACCGGCAACGGTTATCATATTTTTCAGTTCAGACTCCCTTCGACTGTAAAACAGGATATCCGCAATAAAACTCTTTCTGTTTAACCATTTCTTTGCAGATACAAGAGATTTTTCACATCTTATTATTCCTGTCTTGTTCCACATCAGCTGTCTTAATGAGCTTCTTGTCTTTTCTAAATCCAATGTACTCTCCTGATGCGTTTCAACTGCTTCATTTTTTTTATCAGGAGAGACAGGGACGGTATATTGGTCCTTTGTTTCATTGAAATATTTCACGGCGCTCTTGCCTGTCCTGGCACCGAAGACCAGCCCTTCAAGGAGACTGTTTGAGGCGAGGCGGTTTGCTCCGTGTACCCCGGTGCATGCAACTTCCCCTGCTGCAAAGAGCCCTCTTATACTGGTTTCACCGTCCAGATTCGTGCTTACACCACCCATAATATAATGTGCAGCCGGACAGACAGGTATACTGTCTTCAGTTATATCAATGTCATACTGCAGGCATGTCGCATATATATGGGGAAACCTCTTCCTGACAAAATCCTTATCAAGGTGCGTAAGGTCCAGGTAAACATGTCTTGATTCTGTCTTGACCATTTCAGAGACAATCGCCCTGGTCACCATATCCCTTGATGCAAGTTCTTCCATTTCATGATATTCAGACATAAATCGCTTTCCATGGATATTCCTGAGAACAGCGCCCTCACCCCTCATTGCTTCGCTCAGCAGAAACTGGGGCGCACCCGGGGAGTAAAGAGTAGTCGGGTGGAACTGCATAAACTCCATGTCCACTATTAATGCCCCGGCCCTGTAAACAATAGCAATGCCGTCACCGGTTGAAATTATCGGGTTTGTTGTCCTTGAAAAAAGCAGGCCGGCCCCCCCGGTTGCCAGTATTACCGCTTTAGCAAATATCCTGATAATTGAATTTCCCCTGAGTACAGTTGCACCTATGCAGCGATTGTCCTGAACAATCAAATCAAGGGTAAAGGCAAAATCATATCTTGTAATGGAATTAAATGAACGGGCCTTGCCAATCAGCACGCGTTCAATTTCTCTTCCCGTTGAATCACCGTGAGAATGGAGTATCCGCCTTCGTGAATGCGCTGCCTCTCTTGTAAATGAAAGCCGGCTTCCTTCCCTGTCAAAATCAGCACCCCATGACATAAGTTCAAGTAAATATGCGGGGCCTTCTTCAACCATAGTACTCACTGCGTTTTCGTTGCACAGCCCGCCCCCGGCTTTTATTGTGTCATCATAATGAATACTGCCCTCATCCTCATCACTCAGGGCAACGGCAATCCCGCCCTGAGCATATCCCGTGCTGCTTTCAGTGGCCTTGTCTTTGGTCAGGACAAGAACACTCCCCTTTGAGGCCAGCTCAATCCCGGCCCTCAAACCTGCAACACCGCCGCCTATTACAAGAAAATCAACAGATTCAGTTGAAATGTTCATAACAATTTCTACTCCATCAGAAAAGACATTAAATATTGTTTAAGATCCAGGGGGATTGTTAACATGGTTTTTAGAATATATAAGTATTTACGCGTTTTAGTCAATTCTTTCATAAGATGAGAAACTACAGGAATTCAGGAGTCAGAAGCCAGGAGTCAGAATGAAAAGAGAAAAAGCCAGACGGAACGTATTAATATGTTTTGCTGTTGTAATTCTGGATTCTGAATTCTGGCTTCTGGCTTCTGGATTCTTCGCTGTTTATCTTCATTGTTTTTATATGAAAATATTTCTGTTATAATTAAGCGTTAACTAGTTCGTAAAAAGTCATAGATGGCTAAGTAAAAAGTTTGATATACAAGGAGTAGTGTATTTTTGCGAGTGAGGCTATACATATGGTATGCCGAACGAGCAAAAATGCGCTACGACGCAGTAGATCTAACTTTTTACGACGCCATCAAGCGTTGAATGAAAATTAAATATAACAATCATTCTAAAATTAGTCCTACCGTATATTTGAAAGAGAACCTATGAGCCTGCTTGCTGATTTGCTTTCGAGGATAAAACAGCCTCAATCAAAAAGAGAGGTGCCTCCAAATCTCAAGAGTATTGTTCAGAATTCCGCAAAGGGTTCGGCTCAAAAGAAGAAAATTATTTTCCTGGCGGTTATATTGGCAGCCTCAGTGTCAGCAGGTTTATTCCTTGTTTATTTTCTGCAGTCCATCTCAGGCGACCCGGTAAGCAATATTAATACTATATCTCCTGAAATGATTGCAAGATCTAAAAGCCGGTTACAGGCTGCTAAAGGCAGGCCGGCACCTGAAAATAGAACCGCTTTACAGGGCCGAAAAAAACCGGAAAGAAAAAGACAGCCCCGGGCAATTCCTCCTGTTAAGGCCAAAGATAATTCAGACCATAAGCTGCTGAGCAAAAAATCTTCTGTAAAAGCACCGGCAGCTATAAAGAAACAAAATAAGGCTGTTCATTCTTCACTGAAAAAGGAAACAGTAAATAAAGAGTCCAGCAAGAAAAATAAATTACCCGCCCCTGAGAAGAAAAGCCAGGGCACTTCAGAGAGGGATGCCTATTTGTATAGCGCCAGAGAATTTGAGACAAAAAAGGATTATTCAAATGCACTGGCAAGCTACAGGAAAGCGCTGGATAAAGACAAAAAGAATTTCAATATTATGAATAATATTGCGTACATTTATTTACAGCTTGGCCTCAATGAGGATTCCGTAACATATTCCCGGATGGCATTGGAGATCGATGAAAATTATACCCCTGCTTTAATAAATCTTGGGATTGCATATGCCGGCTCCGGGAATGTCACGGAAGCGGAAGGCCTGCTTAAAAGGGCAGCAGCCCTTGAGCCTGACAATCAGCCGGTCTTTTTCAACCTTGCCGTTTTAAATGAAAGACAGGATAAATATGATGAAGCATCCGCATACTACTCACACCTTATAAAGCTGGGCAATGCCAAAGGGTCTTTGGGCCTGGCCCGGATATATGAAAAACAGGGCATGCCGGAAGAAGCGCTTCAACTCTATAAAAATGTATATGCAATAGATTCCATTGACAGCACTACAAAGCTCCAGGCAAAGAAAAGAATTTATATCCTGTTGAATGCAAAAAGGTAGGGGCAACTCTTGTGGTTGCCCTGGCTTACTAAAGGGCAACCACAAGAGTTGCCCCTACAATTCATCCGCGTTATTTTATAAGAGCCGCTTCCTGCATTTCCCTGACCATCTGATCGAATTCGGAAGGGTTTTTGCGCCCAAGCTTAATAATCGCATCATACGGCTCGAGGCTCCCTTCCGGATCAACGAGCGAAAGATATTTTTTGAAAAGCTCAACAAATTTATTTTTTTTCTGTTCATCAAAAAAGAAGTCTTCAAAAGCAAAACTTATTGTTTGGGCCACAAGCGATATCTTATTTAAGTCCATTATGTAAATTCTCCTTGACCTGGACGTCCGGGTAAATGATATCCGCTTCAGGGACTTGCCCGGCTTCATTCAATCCGGAATCCTCATTAAACATTTCCATTATATCAACTCTTTCAACAAGCCACCCGGACACCCATCCTTTTCCACCCTGAAAGGGGACCAGGTACCATTTCGCATTCTGACTGTCCATAAACTCATCTAATACTAAAAACTGGCTATGCCTGTATGTATGCCCTATCTTCCCTGAATCAACTGAAGGCGTCAGACGGATATTGGCAACCGGCACCTTTACTGATACGAGTTTGATGTCAGGCATCTGATTATCATCCAAAACCTGTTCTTCCTCATCTTTAATAATGTACTCTCCAATCCCTTCTTCACCCGGAACAGGGTCAGCGGGGACAGAACCAGTCACATTTTCTATTGACGCCTGTGTTGAAGTTTCCTGATCCGGCAGGCTCGCTGCCAGCTCAACGGCAGCAGGAGCAGCGGCCTCTTTATCCCTCAGGCTCGTCTGGAAACCGGCTGCAACATCTGTACTCTTTTGCTGCATATAAAAATACGCCGATGCGCTGACAACAAAAAGTATCAGTACAATACCTGCAGCCAACGGCGCCAAACTGTACGATTTCTTTATTCTTATTTCACTGTGATTCAGGCTTTTTGTGGCATGAGACAGATGCCGGGGAAGTATGGTGGTATTTTCTTCCAGGAACGCGGCCATTAAAGTCCTTGACATTATCATATTGATGAGCCTGGGAGTACCGCTTGAATATTTGTGAATAAGTTTACCTACCTTTTTATTAATCTGCAGCTTTTTCTTTCCGGCCGTTATGACTCTGTAATCTATATAATCCATAGTTTCCCTGTAACCGAAATGCCTTAAATATATTCTTGTAGAAATTCTCTGATTAAGCTGCCTGAGCTTATCGGTCATCAGCTTTGACTCAAGCTCCGGCTGTCCCAGGAGGATTATCTGTATCAGTTTGTCTTTGTCTGTTTCCAGGTTAGAAAGTAGTCTTAACTCTTCCAGGGTATCGGCGGGAAGGTTTTGAGCTTCATCGATAATTATAATGACCCTCCTGTCTTCCTGTGACTTCCGGGTCACAAAATCCCTGAGAGATTTGATAATTTCATTTTTGCTCTTATTTCCAAGATTGATTTTGAAGTCCTCGGCAATTGAGATCAGGCATTCCTCGGGAGACAGCCTCGGGGTAAGGATCATTGCGGTTTCCGCCCGGGACTTCCATTTCTCAAGAAATACTTTCAGCATCGTGGTTTTGCCGGTACCCGGATCACCGATAATTAAAAGGAAACCTTCTTTCTGGTCAATCGAATAATCCATTAAAAGAAGGCCTTCATTATGGCTTGAAGAAGGGAAAAAAAAGGCAGGATCAGGCGTTAACCTGAAAGGCTCCTCTTTTAGTCCGAAGAAGTCAAGGAAATCCATAACTATCCACCCACTCCTGCAACAAGATCATATATGGGAGACAGAAGCCCCAGGATAATTACGACAAACATTCCGCCAATTAAAAGAATAATTATCGGTTCTATCATTTTACCCATTTTTTCCGAAATATCATCAAGCTTGTCAAGGAAGTATTCAGAAAGATAATTAAGCTGTTCCGTGAGGTTCCCGGTCGACTCCCCAATAGAAATCATCCTGACCGCCAGGTTGGGGAAGAGATCGGGATGTTTTTTTATGGCCTCGCTGACCCTGCTTCCCAACATGACGTCTTTTTTTGTTTTTTCAAGCACCCTGCTGAACACAAGATTGTTCATGACACTTATCATGATGTCAAGAGACCTGTCAATTGTAACTCCGGCTGAAGTCAGTATCCTCAACTGTTCAGCAAACAATGCCAGCAGTTTATTTCTTACTATGAGCTTTGCTATCGGTATATGCAATATTATCTTATCCAGATAATATTTTGTTGCGTCCCTCTTTGAAAGCAGTTTTAAAATAACATAGATAGAGAGCGGCACAAGAATATATACGTACCAGTAAGAACGGCTGAAGTCGCTTGCCGATATCAGCCACTGGGTTATCACCGGCAGTTCAACGTCCATTGCAATAAAAAGTTCGCTCATTTGCGGCAGCACATAAATCAGCCAGAACAATAACGCGCCCGTAGTGCCCAGGAAGGCAAAGGCCGGATACATCAGCGCCCTGATTATTGCATTTTTAAGATCCTCCATCCTCTGCAGGTGCACTGCAATTTCCGACAGGCTCTCACTCAGGCGGCCTGTTTCTTCACCAACCTCAATCAGGTTTATAAAAATCTCCGGGAATACATCATGATGACGTTTAAGCGATTCTGAAAAACCCAGGCCGAGTTCAACATTCCTTTTTATATCCAGAAGCCTTTCCATGAAATACTTGTTGTCTATTGATTCTGCAATATCGGATATTGATGTGAGCAGAGGCAGACCGGCCCTCTGCATAACGGACAGGTTGCTTGCAAACTCAATAATATCAGCGGTCTTTATCCCGCGTGACCTGATCTTTCTAAAATAAAAATCCGAGAATATATCGGACTTCTGAATTTTCAGCATGTGAAGCCCTGATGATGTCACATTATCATAGGCCACTTCCATGCTGCTTTCCTCAACCTGGCCCTTGACTACCTCTCCGTAGTTATTGACCGCCTTATAAATAAAAAAAGGCATTAATCTATTAACCTCACTATTTCATCTATACTCGTAAGATTTTCTTTTATCTTTTCTATGCCGGATACTTTTAACGGGACCATGCCGTTTTTCAGGGCCGCCTCTTTCACCCTGCTCAAAGAAGACCCTTCTGAAACAAGCTCCCTTATCTCTTCATTGACAACCAGTATTTCTCCGACAACCGTCCGTCCGGCATACCCGGTATTATTGCATATGCTGCAGCCCCTGGCCCTGCATGCTGTTTTGATAGTCACATCAACCCCGCATATTTCCCCGCTTTCAGGCAGATTCAAAGGCTTAAGATCGTCTCCGGAGACAGTATATTCTTCCTTGCATTGACTGCAGAGTTTTCTTACCAGCCTCTGTGAAACCACCGCAAGGAGTGAAGAAGAGAGCATGAACCTGTCAATTTTAAAATCAAGCAGCCTGGGTACGGATGTGACTGCGTCATTCGTGTGCAGTGTTGACAATACAAGATGCCCGGTGATAGAGGCCCTTACCGCAATCTTCGCGGTTTCTTCATCCCTTATCTCGCCAAGAAGCATAACATCCGGGTCCTGCCTCATAAAATTTCTCCCGGCAAGGGCAAAGTCATAACCCGCCTTGAGATTCACGGACGTCTGTTTGACAAAACTGAGCTTGTACTCTACAGGATCTTCAACGGTCAGGACGTTCCTTTCAATGAGATTCACCTCCCTCAGGGCCGCATATAGTGTTGTTGTCTTCCCGCTTCCGGTCGGACCGGTGATCAGTATGATCCCATGTGGTTTATGAAAAAGCGTACGAAGCCGCTCTGTATTTTCACTATCAAATCCAAGGCCGTCCATCCTCAGCAGCTGTCCTGTGCCGGCCAGCACCCTTATAACAATATTCTCACCATAAATACTCGGTGTTGTTGATATACGCATTTCATATTTTGTGTTAAGAAAAGTCAAAGAAAAGGAACCGTCCTGGGGGAGTCTCTGCTCGGCTATGTCCAGCTTGGACTGGATCTTGATCCTCGACACAATACCGTTGTGCGCACTCCTGGGAATACAGAAACCATACTGCAAAACACCGTCTACCCGGTAGAACACATTGACCGTATCAGAGGCAGGGCTCATATGAATATCCGTCGCCTTCCTCCTGATCCCTTCCATTATCAGGTTCTGTGAAAGGTCCGCAATAGTCTGTGCAGGGACAGTAGCGGAAGTCTTCAATTCATTTATGACATCGTCAATGTGCTGCTGTATCGGGTTCTGAAGAAAAAAGTAAGCTCTCTCCAGGGTTTCATGAAAACCCGTTTGGTCGATCATGAAGACCTTTGCCTGCTTACCCGTAAGTTTTGACACAGTGTCGATCGCATGTATATTTGAAGGATTGGTCACCCCTATTTCAATATAACCGTTATCCAGACGAAGAGGGATAAATCCGGTCCTTTCCGCGATGTCTTTGGGTATCAGCTTGATTGCTTCTACAGATACGGTATATTCGGAAATGTCAATAAAGGGGATGTTATTTTTTTCAGCAAGGGCCTTGGCCATTTCAGTGGAAGATACAAAGCCGAGCTTTACAAATGTCTCACCTAAAAGGGTCCCTGTAACCTTCTGGTGCGCAAGCGCCAGTTGTATCCTGTCCTCGGTTATAAGGCCTTTTTCTTTTAAAACTTCACCCAGTTTCATAATTCAACAGAGTATTGCCTGTCGCAGCTCATTATTTAAATTTAATTTTAAAAAAACTCCGTCCCTTGACCCCCTGTCTGCCCTGCCTACCGGCAGGCAGGCGACAGGCAGGCTCGGCCCCTCATTCTCATTAACTCACTATTCTTGGTATCAGCATTATTACGAGTTCTGTATTTTCATAAGATTTACTTACACTCTTGAAAAGCTCTCCAATAATCGGAATATCACCGAGTATCGGCACCTGGTCTTCATTCAGTGTTTCCTTTTTATCAATAAGTCCGCCAATTATAATTATCTGCCCGTCAAGGACCTTGACAGTAGTGCTCATTTCCCTGAGATCTACGGTAGGCAGTTTTATCTCAACTGTATTCCCGGATGCTCCAACAGTCTTTGTGTCAAGCTGGACAAGATTTGTGACTATAGGTGTAATGGCCATGGTTATCTCCCGGTCACTGTTGATATAGGGGACCAGGCCAAACATCACTCCCGAAAGAACGCTGTTTGTATCCACCGTAAAAGTTGTTGTGGTTGAGGACCCCTCCTGGGTTGTTGTGGTCTCAACACTCGAGATAAAAGTTGTGTTCCTGCCCACACTAAGCATTGTAGCCTGGCCGTTCATAATGCTGACCCTCGGATTCGAGAGAGTTTTCACTTCACCCTGCTCCTGCAGGGCCTTTAAAATGAGGGTCATGTCATTATAACCTGCAACGTTAACTTTAAAGGCCGGACTGGAAGAGCTTACTACACCCGTAAACGTTTCCGTGCTCAGAGTAACTGCCTCCCCTTGGGACCCTTCAAAAATATATGTCCAGTCAATTCCATATTTCAGACTTTCACTCAGCTGAACTTCGACAATACGGGCCTCGACGAGTACCTGCCTGTTAAGTATCTTTTTGATATTGGAAATATAATTGCTGACTCTTTCAAGGTCTTTCTTTGTCGCAGTAACCATAATAGTGCCTGCCATCCGGTTAATAACAAAATCTCCCTGTTTTGAAAGGAGAGTTTTCAAAGACTTCTCCATGGACTCCCAGAACTTGAATGAAGGTGCATCCAAAGTTGATTTAACGGAAACATCACCACTGATAGCTCCCTGTCCTCCGGCGCCTGAAGATGTTCCGCTGAGAATGTCTCCGCCGACATTTATCGAGTATTCCGGGATTATATTGGGCTGGCCAAGTTCAAATATCTCGGTCTTCATCGCCTTTACTATCAGTATGTTGTCTTTTATCACATAAAAATAATCAACGGAGTCAAAAATAATATTAAGCGCATCCTCAACACTGAGGCCCGTAAATGTCATTGTAACCGGCAGCTCCGGCAGCACCCCCTTTTCCATAACAAGATTAAGACTGGCTGTTTCCGCAATAATGTAGAGGACATCCCTCAGCGGTGTGTTCCTCGCAGAAATAGAAACGGTCCTGGTTTTCAGGGGCGAACTCCCCTCCTTAACAGAAATAAAGTCCGGAATTTCAGGGGGTGAATCGATCAGCGGTACGGATTCGATAGCCGGCATCTCTAAAAGCGGCGCGGGTTCAGCTGTATCATTCAGCGTCTTAACAGGCTGAGAAGAAACACAGGAGAATAACGAAAAAATAACCATCATAATCAAGGCGGCTCTCATCTTTATTTTTTCAGATATAACCATTGTGATGTCTCGTCCTCCAGTAAAACCCTGCCGGGTTCTATCGCGGCTACTTTCGTGCCGTCTACCCTGTCTCCCTCCTTAACAAGCCTGCCTTCTATTATAGCCATTTTCTTTCCGCCGCTTATCACAATAAGAGATATACTTCTCTCATTATGGTCCTTTTGCGAAACCAGCTCATCTTTTAAAGCAGGTCTCCGTACTGTTTCGGCATGAATAAATTCCACAGGGCTTTTAAATTTTCCGCTCACGACAGCCGTTTTTTCCTCTTCTATCTTCAGGTCAGCCGGTATGAATTCCAATACCTGCTTTTCAGCATTTGACAAGTCTTTAACAAAAGGGACATGGTTGGCGGCAATTATGAGTATTATAACTAAAGCTACCGGAAAGGCAATTAATATTTTTGTCTTATTATCCATACTGACTCAAATAATATTTTAGACACTTATGTTCCGCTATCGGCTGTTTCATTTTAAGCGCTTCCCCCTGAAGGGGGCATTATAAATACACCTTTAATATCAAGGATTATTTTCCCCGCCGGGTCCGTTAATACAGAAATATTATTGATTTTATAATCAGGTATTCTGAACGACTCTATATAACCGACATATTCAATTATCATTCTGTAATTTTTCATAACTGCCCTTATCTCAACAGGAAGTTCTTTTTTCCCCTTTTTTTTCTCATATCTTTTTACGGTTACAGTTGCACCCTGAAGGTTTGCCTGCAAATCGTCGGCTGCCTGAAAAAGATATTTCTCAGGGTTACGGCCGGCGAGGTCCATATCAAAATTATCCCGGAAAAAACCTTCCAGAGAATTAATTTCCTTTGAATACCTTTTGACATCAGCCTTCCCGGCATTGATTTTCTGCATGGAATCGAGTGTATCAATCAGGTAGCTGTTATGTCTCTTGCCGGCAATCAGCAGAAAAATCGTAACACATAAAATAATGCCGCTTATAATATAGAAAGGGAACCTTCTTTTTAAATATTCAGAGTAGTTCATATATTTCCATTAATATGCCATACAGTTCAGCCCGGATTCATCTGTAGTCCATCTCAACCATGAATGTCTTTTTTTCCATTTCCAGTACTGTACCGGTAACCTTTACCCCGTCAGTATCGTCAAGCTCATCTACCATATTCTCCAGAGAAGCCTGCATGGAAGAATATGTATCCGATAAACTCTTTCCGTTTATAACCACTGAAAACAGGTTGTTTTTTTTTGCTGTTGCCGATATATTGGTAAACCTTAAATTCCCAAGGTCTATACGTGAAAAGGAGATCAGTAATTTTCGAATACCGGGCGCTGAAGTGTTTAAAAATTTCACTGCCGGCATGTAGTGGTTTACTTTGTCCACTCTTTCAGAATATTCAGTGAATATGGCCTCAACGTCAGAATTTCCTTTCTTTTCTGAATCTATAAGGCTTTTTCTGTCTATCACATTTTTTAATTCAAATAATGTAAGCCCGATACATATTACAGCCAATACAACAAATACCCTTGAAGCATAGGACAGATAATTATTCAGCATATAGATATTCTTGAACTCCCGGTTCAGAACATTTGATGAACTGGAAGCGTAAAATGAGGCAATAGGCAAAATATGTTCATTGAATACTTCTCCGTCGCAATGTATATTGTCAGCCTTCGAAAGACAGACTAAAGGCTTGGTAGGCACGGTGGTGAGACTGGATGATTTACATAAATTACCCAGGACCAGCACTGATGAAGGTTCTGCTTTTATCTGCTGCTCACAATAATTAATGGTCATATTAATATTCTGGATGTCATAATCCGAGAATTCCGGTTCCAACGACTCATAATTCCTAATAAAGTAAACTGTTCCTTTTATCGAAAAGAATGCCAGCCTATCCCTTTCCGCACCCAAAACCCCAAGGTTAGGTTCCCCTGAAGTCTGCATATTAATCAAAGATGCAGCCGAAAAAACCGTAGGATATACCGCTTTTACGACTTTTCCGAATTCGTAGAACCTGTCGACAACATCATGAAGCACTTCATTATTAATGGCAAAATAAAAAATTTCCATCATCTTCTGGCCTTCAACGACCTTTTCACTGACAGGCGTGTATACAAAAGAGATATCTTTTAGTGAAGTGGCCCTCTTTACTTCTGATTCCAGGATCTTTTCAAGATATTTTGACTTTACTGCAGGAATATTCAGTAAACCATGGTAGGCTTCTTTAAAATCATAAGTAACAACAAACTCGGTTGCTTTTTCTCTTTTGAGGTAACTGTCGAATTCAATGTAATCGACGGCTTCTGTCTTGTCAACGGTGAGGTTCTTCCCCTTTAAAGAGGCATGGACTATCTTTATGCTGTCTTCTTCAAAGCTGACCGCGACGGTCTTTCCCAAGTAGTTTCTCCTTAACTACTAATTAGGCCACATTTTAACATAATTCATGTGTAAGTTCTACATTAAATATGTCCACTTAATTCCCTTTGCTCCCCTGGATCAAATGAGCATATCATTTACAGCATAATCTTTTTATAGGCCCATAAATACCTTTTTATAAGTCATCCTGAATTAAGCCTTATTCGCGGCCCGTTCAAATATCCCCCCTTGATTTAGAGCAAGCCGCTAAGTTATCCTGAAACTGTTCATTTTAGTTATGTCAAAAGATCCTGAAATTTGTGAAATATGTGAAAACCCGGTTGATGAATGTATCTGCTGCGACGGGTGCGGGCATGTCTGCATGCTGGACTACGGAGAACCGTACTGCCCTGTCTGCTTCCCCGAGAAGAAATCAGATGAATAATGACGAACACTTTATGCGTCTTGCCCTTGAAGAGGCAGAGGCAGCATTCAGGGAAGGTGAAGTCCCTGTCGGCGCCGTGCTGGTTGCAGACAATGAAGTTATCGCCAGGGCTCATAATAATAAAGAATCAACGGGCGATCCAACCGGCCATGCAGAAATTAACATTATACGGACAGGGACAATTAAGACCGGTGACTGGCGGTTGACAGATGCAACCCTCTATGTAACCAAAGAACCCTGCATCATGTGTACAGGGGCAATGATAAACGCCCGGCTGGGCAGGCTTATTTACGGATGCAGGGACGAAAGGTTCGGCGCCGTCAACAGCCGCTATCAATTACTCCATGATCCCGGACTCAATCACCGGGTTAAAGTCAGGGCAGGAGTTTTAGAAAAGGATTGTACTGAAATATTAAAGAGATTTTTTGAGATTCGAAGGTAATTGTAGGGGCGAACGGCCGTTCGCCCTTACATAGCTTGGAGAGGTGCCAGAGCGGTTGAATGGGGCGGTCTCGAAAACCGTTGTGCCGAAAGGTACCCAGGGTTCGAATCCCTGCCTCTCCGCCATATGAATGTAGGGGCGAACGGCCGTTCGCCCGTACAATGGTCAAAAAAACCTGCAAAGTTGAAAGTTGGGCGGCTAAAGTTATAAAGTAATAGGTTAAGTAAAGTTTGATCCAGGATCACCCGACCCTTAATTCTTAACTTAACACGTTATTATTTAAGTTTTTTTAGCTGACCGCTGATAGCTAAATTGGAGAGGTGTCCGAGTGGCCGAAGGAGCACGACTGGAAATCGTGTAGACGTTCATAGCGTCTCGAGGGTTCAAATCCCTCCCTCTCCGCCATATGAATGTAGGGGCAAACGGCCGTTCGCCCGTACAGTTAAGGATTGAGAATTAAAGGAAATAATTTAGAGAGTTTTAAGTTAAGAGTTAAAAGTTATAAACTATAAGAAAAAAACCAGGGGTATTTAACTTTCAACTTTTAACTTTTTTAATATTGGTCAGGCCTTTGGGCCCTGTGCAATAGGATGCTGTGAACTCCGCCAGGTCCGGAAGGAAGCAACGGTAAGTAGTTATTCTGTGTGCCGCAGATCACCTGAAGGCCTGGCCATAAAAAAATTAGAAGTAAGAAGTTAAAAGTTAGAAGTTAGAATATTTGAATTCATGTCCTTTAACTTTTCACTTTCAACCTTTAACTTTTTTATTATTATGAGCTATATTGTTCTCGCACGAAAATGGCGTCCTCAAGGTTTTGAAGACCTGGTCGGACAGGAATCAGTGGCCAAAACCTTTAAGAACGCCCTCGCAAATGAAAAAATAGTACACGCCTATCTGTTCTCCGGCCCGAGAGGAGTAGGAAAGACCTCGTCTGCGAGAATTCTGGCAAAGGCACTTAATTGTGAGCAGAGGGCCGGCAGTGAGCCATGCGGCAAATGCCAGAGCTGCAAGGCCATATCAGACGGGGCATCCATTGATGTGTTTGAGATTGACGGCGCATCCAACAACAGCGTTGACTCTATAAGGGAGCTGAGAGAGACCGTTAAATATGCCCCTTCAGGCGGAAAATATAAAATTTACATAATAGACGAAGTGCATATGCTGAGCGGTTCGGCATTTAACGCTTTACTGAAAACACTTGAAGAACCGCCTCCGCATGTTGTCTTTATATTTGCAACGACCGAGGCTAAAAAGATACCTGCCACAATACTTTCACGATGCCAGCATCATTCTTTCCGCAGGATAACAAAGGAGCGGATAAAAGAGCAGCTTAAGAATATCTCGGGTTCTGAAAAGATAAACATTAATGACACTGCCCTTGAAATGATATCAAGGGCGGCTGACGGCAGCATGAGAGATGCGCTTACCCTCCTGGACCAGGCATGTTCTTTCAGTGATGAAATAACCGGGAAAGAACTCCAGAGCCTACTTGGCCTGCCGGAGGCCGAAATTATCACAAATCTTTCAGGGGCCATTCTTAAGGGCGATATTTCCGGCACACTTTCAATAATAAAGGAATTGACTGACAGGGGAAGCGACCTGCGCCAGTTGACCAAAGAGCTGGTCGAGCATTTCAGAAACATTGCCGTAGTAAAAATTACCGGTAACGCCGGAGAGCTCCTGGAGTTCTCTGATGATGAAGTGCAGAAGCTGCGGGACCTTGCGTCCGGTGTCAGCATAGAGCAGCTGACATTGCTCCTGTCAGAGCTCCTTAAAATCGAAGGTGAAGTAAAGAGCGCCATCAACCCCAGATATACACTGGAACTCGGACTATTGAGAACATCCTTTGTAAAAGGTATGACCTCTATTGAAAACATTCTAAAAATGCTGAACGACCCTGCCGCACAGAATGAAGCTTCCGAGCCGAAACCGATGCCTGAAAAGAAATCATCTGAAACAGAAAAAAAAACTGGAATAAATGATCATCCTGACAGCGGGAACATAACGGACATCAGCAATAAAGATGATCATCCCGACAGCGGGAACATAACGGACATCAGCAACAAAGAGGAGGTCTGGAGGAGATTACTTGAAAAGATTGATTCTGAAGACCATCTCCTTTCATGCAAACTCGCAGAGGCCAAACTGATCAATTTAACGGATTCAGAGCTTTCGATAGGATTCAACGGGGGGATGTCAGTGCTTGCTGATTCAATAAGAAGCAAGTCTTCTGTTATTCAGCCTATTCTGCAAAAAATAAGCGGACAGAACCTCAGACTGAAAATTTTATCTTTGCCCAAAAAAGAACCGCAGAAGGACAGCAAACAGATAAAAGAAGAGGTCTTTGCCGAACCACTGGTTAAAGACGCAATAAAAAGATTTGATGGTTCCCTGCTAAGGGTGAAATCACTGGAAGAAAATGAGGAAATAAAAGAATAAGGAGGTAATTATGTCAAAAAAAATGCTTGGAGACCTGATGAAACAGGCCCAGAAAATGCAGCAGGAAATGGGAAAGATCCAGGAAGAGTCAAAGAAGAAAACTGTTGAGGCGGCCGCCGGCGGAGGCATGGTCGTTGCCGTTGCGAACGGCGCTATGGAAATAGTTTCCATAAAGATAGAAAAAGATGTTGTAAACCCTGACGATATTGACATGCTGCAGGACCTGGTAGTCGCCGCTGTTAACGAGGCCCTTCGCAGGGCACAGCAGATGGTGTCTGAAGACATGGGCAAGGTTACCGGGGGGATGAACATCCCGGGCATGGGGAACATGTTGGGTTAATGAGCGGCAATGTTGTTGAAAACCTTATAGACGAACTAACAAAACTTCCGGGCATAGGGAGGAAGTCCGCCCAGAGGCTTGCCTTCTTTATAATGGGGATGCCCGACAGTGAAGCCGTGTCAATAGCGGACTCGATTATCAAGCTGAAGGAAAAGGCGCGTTTCTGCAAACACTGTTTTAATATCTCGGAAGATGAAGTCTGCTCAATATGCAGCGACACGCGGAGAAACAATGAAAAGATATGCGTGGTTGAAGAACCCAGCAATCTCATTGTTATTGAAAACACAAAGATCTACAACGGGCTCTATCATGTCCTGCTCGGGGCCCTTTCCCCGATTGACGGAATAACTCCCGAGAGATTGAAGATCAACGAACTTGTAGAAAGGGTCAAAAAAGGAAATATTTCAGAAGTAATACTCGCGACAAATCCCAACACAAAGGGAGAAACCACGGCCCAGTATATTGCCGGGATTCTAAAACCCCTCGATGTAACAATTACCCGCATCGCCTATGGACTGCCGATCGGCGGAGACATAGAGTTTGCAGATGAGGTGACCCTCTCAAAATCCCTGGAGGGAAGGAAAGAGATGTTATAACGGAAAATGACGATTGACGAATGACGAACAATCGAATGACGAAGTACGAAGGATCAGAAAATAATATCGCGATGCGATATTAGTCTTTTACACTTCGTCATTCGATTGTTCGATTGTTCGTCATTCTCTTTTTAATCTTCTTTTTTTTTGCCGGGAATAAGCGGCTCAAACATTTTAAAGGGTGCCTGAATAGTATTTTTCATAATTCCCAGCAGGCCTGATCCTACAGCCATTGGGGAAAGGTATGAAATATCCGGGTTTGAAATATCACCTTTCACCTTAACAGGAATAGAGACCAGGCTTCCCGCGGTGATCTCCCTGACTAAAGGAATTTTCTTTATGATGTAATCAGTTGTTTTCAGCGGGGCAACAAGAAGCTCAAGATCTATCGTTTTCTCCCTGATATTAATCCCCCCTTTTCCGACTATTGTCATGGAAGAACCGTCTATCATTAATTCCTTTATATTAAGCACAGCACCATTGAGATCGACATGAGCTGTCATGGATTTATAGGCAAAGCCTTCTTTTATAAGGTCAGGGACCTTGCCTCTGAATATTTCAGTAAGGTTTATGAATGCTAAAATCTTTGCTATTACACCGCCCCTGTAGATTCGCCCGTCTCTTGCCTGAAATTCCATATCACCTCTGAGAGATTCAAGCAGTTCTTTACTTTTGCCTCTGCCTGTGAAATTGGCCTTCAGATCATATTTGCCCGTTGTCCCTTTCTTCACATTAAAGAGACAGTCCATAATATGTTCCAGTTCCTGCTTCTCTGCATAAGGCTGGAAAGTAAGTGATATCTCCTGAGGCATCAACTCGATATCGCCTGGAGATGAGATGCCGCATATATCTGATTCTATATCTGCAACTTTGATATTGTCAGAATCAACAGCTATACTGGCCTGAAAGGGTTTAAAAGTAAACCGATCATATGTGAAATACTCTGCATTCAGCCGCACAGTACCCCTGACCTGAAAATCGTAAAATGACTCTTTATCCTTAACGTCTTTTTCTGATTTAATTATGTTTTTCAGGTTCTCCCATTCAATCCCGTTTGTAACAACGTTTATGTCAAAAACAAATTCACCTTCAGATGCATTGATATCCCCATTAAGTTCAAGATGATTTTCTCCTATAGTCATATCTGCAGAAACGACATTGATATTACTTTTTTCTGCGTCCAGAGAAATGCTTTTTATATTTACCGGCTCGTTCTGCTTCAATAGGAAAACTATATCTTTGCCTTCCAGTCTTCCCAGAGCACTGGATTGCGCAAGCTGGTCCTTTATAATGTGTGCCTCAAAATCTCCTTTAACCCAGCCATTGAGAATATTATTTTCTGACAAGATGTTATCGACAGTAGTCCCGGTTAATTTCCCGGCAAATTTAAGTTCCATATCATTCCTTCTAAACTTACCCGACAAAGCAGCATTAGATTCTTTATCCCGGAAGGTTAAATTATGAATCTGAAGTTCTTCAGGATTATAGTGAATGTCAAAAGATACATCGGGGCCGTCCTGTAGAGACATCTCTCCCTTCAATGTTTTGCCCCCCTTATCCCAGGCCATGTTCATTTGTGAAACAGGTAAAAAAGTCCGGACGACAGATTTGGACGGCAGATTTACAAGATCAGAAAACCATGGATATGTCTCATTCATAAAGATTGCAGCACTGCCGGATAATATCTCAAGGAAAGGTGCTTTCTTAAAGTTTATCTGAAAGTTAATATCTGAAAGAGATGATTTCCCTGTCTTGACTTTCAGATTTTTCATGCTGATTCCCGATTCGTCGTAATAAAATTGTCCCGCATTCATTTCCAGGGGATATGGAATACGTTTATAACCTGCGGAAAGATTTACATCCGAAGCCTCAACACGGGCCTTAATGGATTTCAAACTCTCTCCCAGGACCAGCCGTCCGGAGACTTTGCCTTTTGGATCATCTATCAAAGAAAGTTCCTCAACAAACGCTCTATTCTTTATGATGCGTTTGAGCAGGGGATGGAGCTGTGCCATATCAGTCTGAACCATCACATCCAGATGAAAGGGGGCATCCTTCCCCGTTAGCCCGACTTTCAAAGACCCTTCCCAGCCATGAAAGTCTTCAAGCTCTGCTTCAAGATTTTTACCTTTAAGAATGCCATTGGAAATTACAACATCTCCATTTACTGCATCAAGGTTTAAGCGGACTCCGGGGATAAATATCTTCCCCTCGCTCATACTGCCTGCTATAACGATATTTTTCAGTCTTCCTAGATCAGCAAACGAGTTCCCTTGAGAATTGAAAGTAATTAAAGGAATACTCCCGCCTTTTACGATTTGAAATATTTCTTTTGTAACAGGATTATCTCCAGCAATTGCAAGTGCCGTTTCCCGCGTAGATTTAACATCCACTTCTCCGGCCTCTAATGATAAACTTACCAGCTCAGACTTCTTGTCCATCAGTAATTCTCCGGTAATATTGAGTCCGGGATAATCAAGGTTAAGCTCAGTAAGATATACCTTTATTTGGTCCCCATCTTTCTGAAAATTGCCTTTCAGGCCCTTACCGTTTATTACTATTTCTTTGCCGTCACGCTGCAATACAATTTGAGGCAGCGTGCTTTGCAGCTCAGCCTGTAAAATCTCCGGTCCTTCTGTTTTAAAGCTGACACTCATATTAACCGTTGATTCACCGGGAAGCCAGGCTGTATCGGGATAATAAAAATCTGTAAGAGTTTCGATTTTGAACTGCTCCAGATTAACCTGTCCCTCCCCTCTAAAATTATCAGGATTTAATCTCAGGTTTGCCGAAAATTCTTCCCATATATTGGAGGTGCCGGAAATATAGATCTGAAGCCCTGCAGGCGGAAAAAGCATGCGTAAAAAAATATCCTCAAATAAAAAAGCTGCCTGATTTTCCCTGAGAAGATTGAGAGTGCCGCCTTCCAGTACCACAACAAGGTTTGGTGCACTCAATGCCAATGGGGCTATGAAAGTGTTGAGTGTTCTCGTGATTGCTTCATAAGAGAGAGGCTCCTTTTTATTTGATTTTATATTATCCCCTGTAAGATCGATTTCAAAGTCAGGAGATTTGACGAGGAGCCTGGCAATCTGCAGTTTACCCTTGAAGAGCGGTAATATTTGTGGATAAATACTTAAGGACTTTATGGTCCCGCTCGCTGCTTCCTTAGATATGACTCCTTTATAGATTGTTGCATGCGGGCGTGGCAGGATCGACAGGTCAACTTTCTCAAAATCAACGCTGCCTCCAATTTTTTCTGAAGCAATGCTTTCTATCTTGCTTTTTAATAATTCCGAATTGATTAATCCGGGGGTTATATAAATTGCCGCTAGAAGGAAAAGGGCGAAAATTCCTGTTAACCAAAAGAATATCTTTGTGAATTTATTCATTTATAGGACCAATTAATCATTGCAATGACTAATTTAACTTGATAGGTCATAAAAGTCATTAAATATATTTTTTTATGAAAAGAAAATAATAAAGACGAATGACGAAGAAGGAACAGAAATTGACGAGTAGCGATTGACGAGTGACGAATTACGAAGTAAAAAAAGGCTAATCATTCTTCATTTATCTGTTCCTTCGTCATTCGTCACTCGTGATTCGTCAATCGTCATTTTCTGTTCATCCGTTCCTGGACGAAAAAACCGGGACAAGTCATGATGTATAACATATAGCGCCGGATTCAGGATCAGGATTACAAAGGTAGTAAAAAGAATCCCATAACCGAGGGAAATTGCCATTGGAACAAGGAAGCGCGCCTGGATCGATGTCTCGAATATCATCGGGGCAAGGCCAAAGAAGGTGGTAAATGCAGTCAGCATTATGGGGCGGAAGCGGCGGATGCCTGCATTGACCGCAGCCTGCAGATGAGGTTCACCGCTGTCACGCATGCGGTTGGCGGTGACGGTGAGGACCAG
>SDBV01001109.1_pt1 | contig 39997 bp, 24 predicted proteins | sample 2277081 | NCBI WGS metagenome assembly SDBV01 (sample SAMN10402039, study PRJNA504765) | marine sediment metagenome | isolation source: marine sediment core GS10_PC15, 223 cmbsf | place: Arctic Ocean: Southern Knipovich Ridge | collected 2010
AAATGCGTAGTTACTTATTACATCCTGAATAGCAACAGGTTGTGGTTAATAAGAATTAATGAAAAAATTAATCAAGTGATACCATTATGATTAATTATCGGATATTATTTATAGGAGAGCCCTTAATGAATCAAATTCAGTCCTACTTTGAATAATACGTTGATTGTGTTTCAGAAATTTTGTCCGTTTTAACCAGGATTCACGATATCATTTAGAATCTGTTTTCCTTCATTGATTACTTCTGCGGCAGACCTGTTTTCAAGCGTGCCGGAATCGATTGAATCAAGGAAATCATCCAGCCTTTTAAGAGAAGCTGCAGCGCTCTCCGATGATTCTCCTGCCAGTTCCTCGCGGAGTATCCTTATCTTTTCATAATCCTGGATCCCCTCCCTCAGTCTTTCAAAACGAACAGAGCTAAGCGCACCGGGGTAAACCAGGTATGTATCGCCACTCGGCCATTTGGTATATCTGGAATCGATTGTCGGATCTTCAGGCCAGCTGTTATAGGCCCACCTCAAAAATCCGTCAAATCCGGCGGCTGCAGCAAACCAGCCTTCATAACAGGATTCAGCGGGAGGTGAAAAGGTGAAGTTGTTTGGTTCCGGTATGCCGCAGGCAACATAATAGGTGGTTTTCAGGCCTGAGTTTCTCCTGGATTCTATGGCAGTTTCCGATACTCTATCTGTATGCCTCCAGTTGGAACTGAAATCATATATCGACGGGTTAATGTCTTCATAATAGAATCCTGCCATGGAGATCTTAAGCTCAGGTGCGGTTTGTTTTAGAAATTCGAATAGATTTGTCATTTCCTCTTCCTCCCTTTCATCCAGTGCCAGGGTTGTTATTTCAAGCCAGCCCTTTTCATCAAGATGGGTCTTGAAGTCCACCAGGAATCTCTGCCACAGATCCTCATATTCCTCTGTTCCGGGAAATGCCTCCATTCTGACAGTATCGGATGTCTCTTCCTCGAACCAGGAAAACTTATTGTTTATTGGTACCATTGAATAGCAGTTTATCTGCTGCTTAATCCCACATTCCATGGCAAGACTGACATATTTATCAAATACTGTATAGTCATACTCCCATGTCCCCTCTTTTTTCCTGGTCCACTGGATCATTGAACCGAAATTATCGTAACATGGTTTATCATCTCCCCATGGTCTGTCGACCAGGGTGGTAGTGATGCATTTCTGGCCCGCATCGGCGAGCTTTTTCAGGAGCGGCCGTAACAGGTCAAAGTGTTCCTCAGACCATAGACCTGCCTCATGGTATCTAGCCACAGCAAAGGGGTTTTGCCAGAGGTCGAGATGGAATGACCATTCCGAAGGAGGCGGCAGCAATTTGTCCTGTACTGACAGGGTAATGGAATGTTCTGATGTGCCGGATGCAGATTGCCTGGTAACAACGCCGGTATATAATCCGGCAGGGGCATCTGCCGGGATGTCTACCGATATCCATATGGGACGGGTGCCCGGATCATCCGCTATGAAACTGTTTTCATTGCTCAGCAGGTCAGGCCGCAGATGGGCCGGAACTTTGTCTTTGTCCCTGGGCCCGCATGATGTTGAACGCTCGTTGATAAATTCATCCGTCAGAATATATTTCATAACGGAGATTGAAATACAATCTTTATTAATCTTGAAATTACCGTTGCTGAATCCATTTGCATTGATGGTGACCTGTTCTTCTTTTCCTGAAGACCAGACAAGAAACTGGCAATTGACACGTTCCCCTTTCCAGCCATGAAGCTCCATTGATTCAGCAATATTCCCTAAGGGGGGAACACTTCTTGGATATGCAACATCCACTGATCCGAAACCCGAGTGGATGCCAGGTCTGATATCATCCCAGACAGACATATCATAAGTATCAGGGTCTTCAGGTTCAGGCCGGGGTTCGGGGGGGACTTTCTGATTACATGAAATAACAAAGACCGAAAGCAAAATCAGGATGCTTCCGGTCAGCATTTTAAAATTTTGGATGGTAAAAGGTGTCAGAATGGTCTGAGCAACTATAGTAAAGATTGGTTTTTTCATCGGTTTAATCTTTGACCGGATTCAATTTCTCATTTCAATCATTATGCATAACTTATGTTCCAATAAATAAATATAACAATTCCACATGGGAACCAGTCTTATTAAAGACTTCAGTCTGATATTTATTATTCTTATCTCCCTCTCAATTAATGCACAAAAGACGGCCTTTCCGGAAAGTATTCTAACCGGTAAGCCCGGATCGTCGGATTTTCATATGTTTACCCGGCTGCACAAAGCAGACATTTTTGTTGATGAAAAGGACCATAATACGGTCAGGCTGGCAGCAAACCTGTTCGCTGATGATGTGGAAAGGGTTACCAGTGAGAGACCAGCTGTAATTTCAAATAGCCGGCCAGCCGGCAGACATTGCATCATAGTTGGCTCCATTGAATCCAGCCAGCTTATTAAGAGTTTGATAGCGAATAAACGTATCGATGTTTCTGAAATAGAAGGCCGGTGGGAAGCCTGTCTTACCCAGGTTGTGGATAACCCTCTGCCGGGAGTGGAACGGGCCCTGGTTATTGCCGGAAGTGACCGCAGGGGAACTGCTTACGGGGTATTTGAGCTTTCAAAACAGATTGGCGTTTCCCCCTGGTATTATTTTGCCGATGTTCCCGTAAAGAAAAGGGATCATATCGCGGTCAAGGCCGGAAGATACGTCCTGCCTTCCCCGTCAGTTAAATACAGGGGGATTTTTATCAATGATGAAATGTGGGGACTCAGGCCATGGGCTATGTACACACACGCTCCGGATGAGGGAAAGGGTATAGGTCCGTCAACATATGCCAGGATTTTTGAACTCATGTTCAGGCTAAAGGCCAATCTCCTGTGGCCGGCCATGCATCAGAAGACCAAACCATTCAATTACTATGAAGAAAATAAGACGATAGCCGATGAATACGGGATCGTGATGGGATCATCCCATATTGAGCCCATGCTAAGGAATAATATGGGGGGAGCAGAATGGGATACCGAATATCCCGGCCAGGCCTGGGATTACTTGCAAAACAGGGAGAATATAAACAGGTACTGGGAGAAACGGGTCAGGGGAAACGGGAAGTATGAGAATATGTACACACTGGGAAAAAGGGGGAAGGACGATGAAGCCGGCACCGAAATTACCGTTGAGGTACTGGAACAGATATTCAGCGACCAGAGGAAGATCCTGGGTCAATGGGTAAACAAAGATCTGACAAAGGTACCCCAGGTCCTGATCCCGTATACGGAAGTGCTTGATTTATACAACCTGGGATTGCAGGTACCGGATGATGTGATCATTTGCTGGCCGGACGACAACTTCGGGAATATCAGGCAGCTGCCTGACAAGGCTGAACAAATGCGTACGGGTGGTTCCGGGGTCTATTATCATTTCCAGTGGCTGAACGGTGCCACGACGGCTTATCCGTGGACTTGTACCACCCCGCTGGGCCTTATATGGAGCGAGATGAAAAAAGCCTATGATTTCGGGGTTGATGATATGTGGATCGTTAATGTAGGAGATATCAAACCTGCTGAGATCAATATTGAATACTTCATGCAGCTGGCCTGGGATATCCATGCCTGGGATCATAGTAATTCTTCCCGGTACCTTAAGCAATGGGCAGCCAGGGAATTTGGGGAGGAGCCCTCCGCTGCCATTTCAGAAATTATGGGCAGGCATTATGAACTGGGCTATGCCAGAAGACCTGAAAACCTGGTTTTATGGAATGGCCGCAGGAAAGAATTATCATGGGAATGGTTCAGCCTCGATCACTATGATGATGAGGTTCAGCGAAGAATTAATGATTATACCGATCTGATAAAAAGGGTTGACAGGGTTTACCATTCCCTGCCTGTAGAAATGAAAGACGCATTCTTCCAGACGGTTGTATATAATGTCAAAGGCACAGCCCTGCAGAATTTAAAGATTCTGAATGCCCAGAAAAGCCATGTATATGGCAGGCAAAAAAGATCCAGTGCGGCCGTGTACGCAGCTAAAGCCCAACAAGCAGAGAACAGTATCTATGAGCTCATTCATCATTATAACAGGGAACTACCAACGGTGGGAGACAAATGGGATCATATGGCCTCCCTGCCCGGTCCATGGGGAGGACAGTGGCACCAATGGGATATGCCTCCGTTGAGCACCTATTCCGGGGAGGGTGCGCCACGGCTCGGATACGCCCTGGAGGGAGGGGACAGTATCCATCTTCCCGAGTTCAGTGTATTCAGTAATGACAGTGCTTTTATCGACCTGTACAATACCGGTAATGGTGCGGTATACTGGTCAGTTGATACTTCAGCCGGTTTCATCGAGATGAGCCAGGCCACAGGTGTGATATATGATGAAACAAGGATCTGGATGAAAATTAATTATGATAAGGCCCCTAAAGGGATGAATGTGGATGGCAAACTGAGGATCACCTGGTCATCTTCCCGGCGGGATGAATGGAGTGACTGGGACCTGTTATCGTTTGAAGAGCGGGAGGTATTTCGGAGCGGTATTGCAAATTCATCTGCCGGTGGTCATTTATTTGAGCTGAATTATTCTGTATTTAATCCTGAAAGTCCGGTCCCGGGTGAAATCACCGGCTTTGTGGAAAGCAACGGGTATACAGCTATCGAGGCAGAACATTTCTCACGGAAAAAGGACAGGGAAGCCGGATGGGAGATCATTGAAGGCCTGGGAAGAACCGGGAACTCAATTACTGTTCTGCCTCCCACGGTTGAATCTGTAGAGATACCAGACAGTATTCTATTAAAATCACCTGTGGTGGAATACGATCTATACCTTTTTACAGAAGGGGATCATATTTTGCAGCTCAATTGTTCTCCAGGCAATCCAATCAACAGGGATTACGGACAGCGAATTGCAGTGGCACTGGACGATGGCTTGCCCCGGGTCATCTCATTTGAAACAGGGAACAGGAGCGTTATGGATAATCTGATGACCCTGCATACCAGACTCAAGATTGAAAAAGCAGGGGGACATGTCCTGAAAATTTGGATGGTCGACCCCGGAATAGTAATTGATAAAATCATTCTGGATGCCGGGGGATTAAAGGAATCTTACCTTGGTCCGCCGGAATCAGTCCGAATGAGGGAATAAATCTGAGAGCAGCTCATAATGCGCTAACGTACAATAGCTTATGAAAACAATACTAAAACTTTTTGTCGTACTCTTTATACATGCCTTCATCTTTTCGGCATGTAGTACAAAAACAAAAAAACCAAACGTAATCCTTGTAATTACTGACGACCAGGGATATGGTGACCTAGGCTGCCATGGTAATCCATGGATCAAGACTCCCAATATGGATAAACTGTGGGAGGAAAGTATACGATTAACTGATTATCATGTTAGCCCGACCTGTGCTCCAACCAGAAGTGCTTTAATGACCGGCCGCTATAATAATCGTGTTGGTGTATGGCATACTGTTACAGGAAGGACGTTACTTAGGGAAAATGAAGAAACCATGGCCAGGGTATTCAGTGAGAACGGATATTCAACTGCTATGTTTGGCAAGTGGCATCTGGGGGATAATTACCCGAGAAGACCCATTGATGTAGGTTTCCAGAAAGCTGTTTTTCACGGAGGTGGAGCAATTGGCAATACAAATGATTACTGGGATAATGACTATTTTGATGATCATTATTACGATGATGGCGAATTTAAGCAGTTCGAAGGATATTGCACGGATGTTTGGTTTAATGAAGCAAAATCTTTTATAGAAAGGAATAATGAAGGTCCATTCTTTTGTTATATAGCTACCAATGCACCACACGGACCATTGTATGTTGAGGATACGTATTCCAATCAATATAAGGGAGACACCCTCATACCTTCTGCCCGATTCTTTGGGATGATTACCTGTATCGATGAGAATATCGGCAGGCTCAGAGCTTATTTGAAAGAAGAAAATCTTGACAGGAATACCATTTTCATTTTCATGACAGATAATGGAACCGCTAACGGAGTAAAACTTGAGGGACACTGGAACAATGGCTTCCCCAGTGCATATGGCTACAGCTCAGGTATGCGGGGTAAAAAAGGAAGCCCATATGATGGCGGGCACAGGGTTCCGTGTTTCATTCACTGGCCTGATGGTGGGATAGAGGAAGGAAGGGATTTCGATGGCTTAACCGCCCATATTGATATTTTCCCGAGTTTAATGGAGATGTGTGGTTTTGAGAAGAGGAATACCAATAAACTTGATGGAATGAGTTTGTGGAAATATATTAAGGGTGAAAATAAGTGGGAGAAGGCAAAACGAACATTGTTTGTAGATTCCCAGAGAGTTGAAGAACCTGAACACTACAGAGGGTCTTCCGTTATGCAGAAGAACTGGAGGCTTGTTTATGGGAAGGAATTATATGATATGAGGAACGACCCGGGACAGAGAATAGATGTTGCGAAGATTTATCCTGACAAAGTAAAGGAAATGCGGGGTCTTTATGAGGAGTGGTTCGCTGATGTCTTTTCGGATTACAAAACAAGGAGTTATATACAAATAGGGTCTAATAAAGCGAAATCAATGGTACTTACTTCCCATGACTGGATGGAGGTTATTAAAGCGGATGGTACACGGGCAGCGAGTCCCGGTGGTGAAGACACACCACCATTTGCGCATCCTCAAATGAGAAGAGGCTGGCAGAGAAATGGGTACTGGGATATTGAAGTCCTTAGGGAGGGAAAATACAAAATTGAACTAGCCAGATGGCCGGAGGAAGCCGGCAGAACCATTACCGATGGTATCCCTGCCTCAAATGTGTCAATTCCGGGAGGAGAACCATTCGGGGAAGGCATAGCTCTGGATATAAAAAACGCACGCCTTAAGATCCAGGAGTTTGATAGTACTGTTTCAGTGATGGAAGAAACGAAAACTGCTGAATTCACCGTTGCGCTCAGGAAAGGTAAAACTAAACTTAGAACCTGGTTTACAGGTGATGAAGGGTTGTCTCTTGGCGCTTACTGGGTATATATAAGCAATGAAGAATAAACTGACATTTGTTACAGCAGAGCGTCATTTTTGAAAGGACTCAAGATAATAATCATACCTTTCTCTCAACTGAATTAATGTTTCTTCATGTTCCGGGATGCCCGCCAGGTTTTTTGATTCCGTCGGATCTGTCTTTAAATGATACATTTCTTCAACTTCCGGTTCCACATTCACATAACGAATGTATTTCCATTCCACGGAACGGACACCCCTGCTGTCTGGTATCGGATTCTCGACATCAACGATACCGACATGTTCCATGAAAAAGTCTGATCTTTCCGAAACCTTCCTGCCTGCAAGCTGGGGGTACAAACTCATTCCATCCATCTCATCAGGTATGGGGATGCCTGCCATATCCAGTATGGTCGGGGCAATGTCAATATTCAATGCAAGGTTGTCAAGCTTAATCCCCTGCCGGGAATCTGGTATGCCGGGTCCTGAAATTATGATCGGGGTCCGGATGGATTCTTCATACAGTAGCCACTTCCCTCCAAGGCCATGCTCACCCCAGAGACAGCCGTGGTCCGAAAGAAAGATAACGACCGTGTTCTTATCCAGGTCCAGATCCTGAAGTGTCCTCATAATGTTTTCTACCGAACGGTCCAGGCTTTTCACACAGCGCAAAAAGTCCTTTTCATACTTGTTTTTTGTTGCCTCGTCTTTTCTTTCATCAAAATAACACCACCTGTTGAGCGATCCTTCCTTCACATGGGGAGCCATGGACTGGTAATCCTCCGGTGTATCCGTCTCTCTTTTCGGGATATGAACATCTTCAAACAGATCTTTATCCCTTTCATCCGGCTGGTAGGGATGATGGGGAGACTTATAACAAACCGTAAGACAGAATGGTTTACCATCTGTACAGGATCCTAGAAATTCCCCCGCTTTGATTGCCAGCCATTCCGAATTATGGATCTTCCCGCTGTCGGTATCATGAAAATACACTCCCTGAGTCATCCATGCATTAAATACATCAAAAATATCCTCCGTTCCTTCAGTACCCATTCCCCACTTACCCAGAACGCCTGTCTTATAACCGTTATCATGTAACAGTGCCGGGTAGCTTTTATTAATGACCTCAGCCTCCAGTGGTGTTCTGAAATGGTTCATACCATGGGTGCTCACATACCTTCCGGTCATTATGCTTGCTCTTGATACCGAACAAATGGGGGTAGTTACAAATGCGTTCCTGAAATACACCCCATTCCCGGCCAGTCTGTCGATACCCGGGGTTTGCAACTCAGGGATCAATGGAATATCAGCATAGCTTAGCTGGTCCCATCGCTGGTCATCAGAAATCAAGACGACGAAATTTGGTCTCGTTTGTTCCTTGCCTGTGTTCCGGCATGCAACCAGGCTAATAGCCACGGCAGAGAGAATCACTATCTTCAGACAGTGGTGAAATAAAGGACCATTTGTGTTCTTACCAATTTTATCATTTGTTAGAATTTCCATGCGTATATTGGTTTTCCGTTTGTATTTTTAATGCATACTAAAAATACCACATAAAATTTACTAAAATTTAAAAGCTGTAAATTTAACGCGATTGTGTAATCAGTAAACTTAGTAAACTATAATCCAATCATGATAAATGTTAATAAGTATCTTATCCTGACTTTATGCCTCTGGACATTGTTGTCTCCGGTCAGGGCATCCTCATCTTTTCACTCATCCGGATACATTGAGACAGAACAAGGCATTGAAGGCGAACTGATCAGCTGGTGGTCCTTTGACGAAGAAACCGGGCGTTCTGCTCTGGATGAAATTCAGCTGGTGAAGGATTCCATCTACGGAAGCTTTGAGTATGTTCCGGGTATATCCGGTAATGCAATTAAACTGGATGGATTTCGAACATACATCAAAAGGGATCGCTATGATTTAGACCAGCTGGAGGGTGCATTTACCGTTGAGGCATGGATTGCACTGGCCAGTTACCCCTGGTCATGGTCTCCGGTGGTCGATTGTTCATACGAGAGACTAAAAGGTTTTTTCTTCGGGATTGGTCCCCAGGGCCAGGTGGGATTTAAGATCGGTGCAGGCAATTCATGGCTTGATATCACCGGAAGTATGAACATCCCTTTGAGGAAGTGGACCCATATTGCGGCCGTTTTTGAACCTGGTAAGAATATTTCGATGTACATAAACGGAACCAATGTGTCTTCTGTTGATATCAAAGGAAATTTTGTCCCCCAATGGGGTGGTTCCCTTACAATCGGCAGGAATAACGGTGCGAAGACATGGAATGAACCTCAGTTTACCACTAGCAGCGCCTATTTTTTCCTGGATGGTATCCTTGACGAGATAAAAATAAGCAGTCTGGCAAAAACGGGGCAGGAGCTAAGCGATGAGTATGCCGCTGTCGGAGACAAGCCCGTACCGGCATTGAGCAACCGTGAAACCTTGCCTGTGGGTCCCACAGGCTCCGGAAGCTTCGGGGCATTTTATACCCGGCTTAACTATTATAAAGAATGGGATGATCTGTGGCGGGTAAGTGATGTGCCTGACCTGTTTGTACGTTTTGACCAGTCGCCGGTTCAATTTGTATTCTGGAGGGGAACCAGCTTTAATCCTTGCTGGGTTACAGAAAATGGTATCTGGTACACGAACGAATGGCTGGAAACATGGGGCAGTGATGTGGTCAGCTGTGCGGAACCCATTATGGACAGGCATTGCCGGTATTCCCATGTAAGGCTGATAGAAAATACAGATGCCCGTGTTGTGATTCACTGGCGTTATGCGCTTTCTGATGCTTTATATGATTTTGTAGCAATAAGTGACGACGGCAGGGGTGAATGGTGTGATGAATTCCATATCATATATCCCGATCAGGTGGGTGTAAGAAAAATGGAACTGCATTTCTCCCGGCCCGAACGCAGACATGACTGGGTTGAGCAGATCGTGGTCCTGCCCCCGGGGAAATATCCTGAGGATGTCATTGAAAGGGAAAGTATCTCGCTAGTTAATATGTCAGGAGAGGTGCAGAAATATTCCTGGGATAGGGATCTTGAAATTCCAATGCCCGAACCAGCAGGTGCAAACATGTCATATGTTCATCTGAATTCCACATACAGACCCTTTTTCATATTATCTCCTGACCCTGTTGAAACGGTGGAAGGAACATGGGAATCGCCCTATTTCAGGACCTATGCTTCCCATATGGCAAGAGCAGGGTACCGGCCGGATCCTGTTCCCTCTGCCTACGGATGGTGGAACCACTGGCCGGTAGCACAGGTTCCTGGTGACGGTCGTTGGGTGATCACACCGGACCGGCCAAGTCATTTTAACCTGACAACTTTTGTGCAATGGAAGGATTATGAATATACAGACCAAAAACGGACAAGGATCATGCTGCAGGGAATGACAGACAAAAAGGCTGATGAGCTGGTTCCACTGGCCAAATCATGGTTGCAGGCCCCCGATATGAAAATTACCTCTGATGCATATAAGGGTGGTCAATATGACCAGTCAGAAAGGGCCTACCTCATGGAAAAAACAGATCAGGGTAATTCAGATCCCTGCTCCTTTGTCCTGGATGCAACGGGAGAATCTCCCCTCATCAATCCTGCCATAATCATTAAGAACTGGGGAGGCCAACGGGCCAGTCTGTCAATCAATGGTGAGGCTATTGCAGAAGGTGAGGATTTCAGGCAGGGCATTCGAAAAGGAACAGATGGGGAGGATTTGATCCTGTGGATCAGGCTGGATAGGACAGAAGCTGTTCAATTTATCCTTGATCCGGCAGAGGGCAGGTAGATAAAAATTACATTTGCCTCATTCACGCCCGGAGACACGATAATAACAAAAAATATGAAAGAGCCTCTGCGATCAGTTACACATTTATACCTTGGATTGTCTTGTCTGATTCTGTTATGCTCATGTACTCCCCTGGGAGATCAGCAAAAACCAAATATCATCATCATCTATACGGATGACCAGGGAACGCTTGATGCAGGCTGCTTTGGTGCCGATGATCTGTATACCCCTAATATTGACCGGCTTGGCAGGTCGGGCATCCGGTTTACACAGGCCTATGCACATACAGTCTGTTGTCCCAGCAGGGCTGCATTGCTGACAGGAAGGCATCCCCAGCGATCTGGAATTAATAACTGGACACAGAATAATCCCCATGATGAAGAAAAGGGAATCAATATGCCGCTGAGCGAGGTGACTATTGCAGAGGTATTGAAGGAGCAAGGCTATCAAACTGGAATTTTTGGAAAATGGCACCTTGGAGGGGCGGTAGAAAACGGTCCCCTGGAGCAGGGCTTTGATACATTTTACGGTTTCAGAAGTGGTTTCATTGATAATTACGTCCACTTTTTCCTTCACGGGAAGGGGTTTCATGATCTCTGGAGCAATAAGGAAGAGATTTTTGAGCGAAACCGGTATTTCCCCTCCCTGATGACTGAAAAAGCAATTCAATTTATTGAAAAGAGCGGGGAACAGCCATTCTTTCTCTATGCTGCATTTAACCTGCCCCATTATCCCGAGCAAGCCGATTCTCTGTTTATTCCAAATTATACAGAACTCAGTGAGCCACGAAAATCTTATGCCGGTGTGGTCTCAACAGTTGATGATAAAATAGGACAAATTCTCGACAAAGTTGAAGAGCTGGGGATTCGGGAAAACACCGTTGTCTTTTTTATGAGCGATAATGGCCATTCTACCGAAGAAACCATGATAAGGATTAATGACCACCTGAGCGGCCTTCCCAAAGGCACAAACTATTGTGCCAATGGAGGAGGCGGATATACTGGAAAATGGAGAGGGGCAAAAGCGGGCTTCCTTGAAGGAGGTATCCGCGTACCGACTATAATTAGCTATCCGGGGCATTTCCCGGAGAATGAGACCAGAAACCAGATTATTTCCTGCATGGATTTCTTTCCCACAATATGCGAGATTACCGGCAGCAAAATCCCGAATTACGTTCTTGACGGATACAGCCTGCTCCCGGTGATAGAATCGAAAAATGCACCCTCCAAACATCAGGTTCTCTATTTCCAATGGAGGGACCAGTGGGCCGTGAGGGAGGGGAAATGGAAACTGATCGTAAAAGGCCGGGATACCACCGGTAAATACTCATCACATCCAATAAAAGAAGAAAAGATGGAATCTCCTTATCTGGCAAACCTTGAAGCAGATCATCCCGAGGAGCAGAATTATGCAGCAGAACATCCAGAAATCGTTGAAAGGCTCACAAAATTATATACCGATTGGGCTGCTATAGTAAACAAATAATCCTGCAGATTGAACCACTACATTTATTGCTTGTTTGCCTCAAGCACAATCTTTGAAGGCCTGAATGATTCATAATCAATCCACAGAATTAAATCTTCCCTTTCAAGCCCCCTTCTTTTACCCATCCTGTAATCTTTATTATCCTGCAATTCCCTGCCATTCAATTGAACTGTAAAATCATCTGTCTCCCATCCATTGATAACCAAGCAGATATTTACAATGGGTGAATCATTTCCCGCAATAAGTTCCACCTCCAGATGACCGGATTTATTGTCTGTACTGTTCAGAACATAGGCACGTTGAGTAAAATCGTAACCTTCATAAATGAAATCACCTTTTATAATGTCAAGAGGAGGTGGCTGGAGCCAGGACCTGGCAAGCATGGCAAGTTCATCAGGTGTTTGTCTGGAAGCCCCGTACATCCAACTTGACCAGAAGGTTTTTACAGTATTGGCATTAGCATCTTCCCCTATTTTTAATTTGCCCTCACTGCCGCTTTCTCTTGCCTTTATTATGTTGCCTGCTTCGTCGTGAAAAGGCGGACCTCCCCAGGCAAGTGAAAAGTGAGAGGGCCTGTCTGCGGCCTGACAGTATCTGCCATCACATCTGTTCTGGGCTACAGGCCAGTGGTTCCACCAGGGAAAATGAGATACATCAGGACGTTGTTCATGGCCAAAAACTTCCATATTGTTCTCCTTCTCCAGGATAGTGAAAGGCTTATATTGGGATTTTAAATTAACAATCTGGATAACCGGATGTTCAGGATTTTCTCCCTTCTTAAAAACAGGTGCTCCATCCGCCCAGGAATAGGTATAGTGTTCTCCTTTCATATTCACCAGCGTCATGGCATCCAGATGCACATTGTCTTCCGGAGTAGTTCCGGGTTGACATAATATGATTGACTCGGAAGGCCCGAGTGGATTTCCGGAAGTATATTGGATCACTTTTCTGATCCCGGTACCATCAGGATAAAAAGTATAATATTCGTCGATGCAATCAGACCAATCTGTCTTTTCATCGACTTGTGATCTTTGTTTTCGCACACTCACCGGCACATATCTCCAGTGAACAACAATCCTGGCAGGAGTGTTCTCAATGATCCGCACATGTGAATAAAGGCAATGCGGGTCGATCATGTGTTCGTAGCAACCATTTATCGTATCAAAATACTCGGCGCTCTGATCCGCCATCCATTGCCCGTTTTCCATTACCCAGGCCGGAGAATACCTTGTCCCTCTCCAAAATACAACCCTGATCGGGGAATCATCAAACTGAACAACAATATCAGGGTGATCCCCAACCCTGAACAGGGCGTCCCATTCGTCATAATATTTCAATTGAGTATAATACGCTCCAAACTTGCCTCTACCTTCTGGCCCGCTGGGCATTACTCTTTTCTGAATGTCGGGCGGCAGGAGATCCTCTGCTTTCGATTTATCCTGTATCGACTCGTCTGAAAGAACTGCATCGTATATCTTTATTTCATCATAAATGCCATCAAATGAGAACCAGGCAGGAATTGTCCCATAAGTTCTTACAGGATTTGACGGCATAACCATTTTATTGTTCATTCCAATGATCAAATCGGCTTCATTTGCATAATTGATGTTCCCTTCAACATTCAGATGACCAGATAGTTCTCCGTTGATATAAATTCTGAATCCAATGTTTTTATCATAGGTTGCTGCCAGATGGGTCCACTTATTCAGTTCAATCTTTTCTTTCGTTTCGCAACTTTGCCAGACTCCGTCAACGGAGGCGAAAATGCCAACCTGGCCCTGAGGTCCCACACCAAAATAATATCCTCTTTCCCCAGTAACACCCTGGGCAATTACAGGACACCAGTTCCATGGATAAGTAGCAGCCGCAATCCAAGCTTCCAATGTAAAGGAATCCCCAAGCCCTGGAGCCATATTGGAATTTCGGGTCACATATGTGGTGAAGCCATCCAGTTTCAATGCTTTGCCATCAATACCATTGACAAGCTTGAAGTTTCCCTGAATTGAATCATTCAGATCCGATACCCCATCTTTAATTGTTCTAAAATCAGATGTGTTGAAATTCCACCACGCTACCGGTTTAATCTCTACTGGCTTTTCAATGTTAGAAGCCATGCAGGTATTACCAATCTGTAGAATCCCAGCTACGTAAAATATCGTACCGTATTTTATTAATCTATTCATTTTCAAACTTTTTGGCTTTATAATTATTTGGTAATAAATTAGTTAATTAAGACGAAGTCATTCAGCCTTCCTGTTCATATCCGGGCTCCTCATTATTCTCGGTTGTTGATCATGTCAATGGCCTCAGTGGCTGCCTTGCTGACTACGTTTCGAGGCGATTCTGTTTTCTGCGCTTCATTGAGAATTTTTATCTGAGATCTGTCGCCATATTTTCCAATTAATTTGAGGGCCTCAGCCATGACCAGGTAGCTCTCATCCGTCTGATACATCTTATGGCAAAGAGGAATAATATCCTTTTGTTCGCTGTTCACTAGGGCAAGGAGGGCTGCCACCCTGACTTTGGAGTTTGTGTCGTTTAATGCATTGTGAAAAATGTCTCTCAATTGACTGTTTTTCAATGTTGCCAATTGGCTGAGCGCAGCTTCCCGTACAGCCCAGAAGCTGTCATGTTCAGCTATAACACTCCAGATGTCAACAGTTTTTTGAGATTCCCGGAATTCGTGGAGCTCATTAACAGCCCACAGCCTGCCTGTCATATCATCATTTCTTGCCTGGTATATTAGTTCTTCCACAGGTTTTTTGAATGTCCATTCTTTAAGGAGATAATTTCCCTCGTCGAATCTGACCAGAAGCGGATTGGCATCCAGCTTGAATTCGAAAACCTCAGTTTTCTCTTCAAGCCAGACCGTTTCAATCCTTTTATCCTGGGCAGAAATGAGTCCGATGTTTACAGGAATTTTGTAAATGGGCACTTTGTCCCACTGATCCTGTGTCTGAACGATCTTTAGGGTCAGCGTTTTTGTTGTTTCATCCCATTTTTTGCTGACTTCGAAAACAGCATGTCCGGGGTAAAAAAGAAACTGCTCGAAGAACCAATCCATATTTTTCCCGGTAACATCCTTCACACATTTCATAAAGTCCTGTGTGGTAACAGGTTGAAATTCATGACGATGAAGGAATGTGCTCAGTGTCCGGAAGAAAGAATCATCGCCGAGTATGTAGCGCAGCATATGGAGAATGCAGGCTCCCTTGGGGTAAGTGTGACTGTCGAAATTCTGTCCGGGACTTTCATATCTGTTAAATACAACGGGTCTCATATACCTGTTATGGGCTTCCCGCAGATACGCATTCTTTTTCCCAAGAAGATTATATGCTCCTTCATCAGGTCCCCATTCATGTTTTTTATACATGTAATCGGAATAGGTTCCGAAGCTTTCATTCATCCAGGTATGTTCCCAACTTCTGAGGGTAACCAGGTCTCCCCACCACTGGTGCGCGATTTCATGGGCGATGACGCCCTCAAAACTGAAATCCAGGGCACCCCTTCGATTGGTGATGGCCGCTTCACCCAAAAGTGTGGCTGAAGTGGCTTCAGCACCCCCGCCCATATAGGCAGATATTACCTGGTCATATTTTTCCCATGGATAATCATATTGATACAGTTTACTAAAAAATTCAATCATTTCAGGCGTCTTCTTGAATGATCTCTTGGCATCTTCAACCTGCCAGGGATATACCCAATAATTGACGGGCAGTGATCCGAGTGAATCCCGGATAACCGCATAATCTGCAATACTCAGGTTGATGAGATAAGTGGAGTGGGGCAGGGACTGTTTCCAGTGATAGGTATGATTTCCCTCCCGCTTATTTTCGCTAATACCTATCAGGGAGCCGTTGGAGAGCACTTTATATTTTGCATCCACTGTAACGATCAGATCCTGGGTGATTTTGTCATGCGGGTAGTCGTAACAGGGGATCCATTGTCTAGCTTTATTAGGAAAACAATCGGATGATACCTGAAAAGGATTTTTCTCAGTGGCATCAATAAACCGCAGGCCTTTGACCTGCTCTTTTAAATAATACCTGACCGAAACAACGACTGTGTCAGTATGCATGTAAGTGCCTGGGAGGCTGATGCTTACTTTGTCTTCAGTCTGGCTGAAGGAGAGAGGTGCTTTATTTCTGTCAACCACTTCAGTGACCACCAGGGAAAGGGCATCCAGGACAATCGTTTCAAGTCCGTTGTTGAGAGGAGTCAGGGTAATGGTATTTTCTCCGGTCAGACTTTTATTCTCCATATCCACATCCAGCACAATCCGGTAATGAAGGGCATCAAAATCCCTGCTCCTTTCATGTTGAACAGGTCTCTTATAAATATCTATGGTTTGTGCCCTGATTAACATGGCAGGGAAAAGAAGAAAGACTGAAAGGATAAGATGTTTCATTCGTTCAAAGTTAAATGGCTATTTCTTCATAAAAGCTTCGATCTCTTCTATTGAGCGTGGTAATCCGGCTGACAATACCTCGCAGCCATCTTCGGTTATCACAACCGTGTCTTCAATCCGGACTGTGGTTACTGAGTCGGCATACGCCATTATGTCGCAGGCAAAGACAAATCCAGGTTGAAGTGCTTCAGTTTCGGAGCTGAATTCATCCATCCTGTCATGCACAGCCATGCCAATGCTGTGGTTGAATCCCCCATACCTGAAATACCTTCCGTACCTGGGATTATTTAAATCGTATCCTTTTTCCTCAAACATTTTTTTTATTTCCATACCTACATCTGTCAATGTAATGCCGGGCCGGTAATTGTCCAGGCAAACCTGCCTGATGTTATAAGCGAAATTATAGATTTCAGCTTGCTTTTTAGAAAACTTTCCATTGGCCGGGAAAGTTGTGGAAATATCTGTGTCATAGTAGTTAACATCCGGTCCGGCATCAAGAATAATAAAATCACCATCTTCCAGAATGCGGTCATACTGGGCATAATGACCGTACGCATGATGCTCGGCAGACATTATAATGGTATTAAATGATAGGCCCTGGGCTACGTCAACCATGCAGGTATATTCAAAAAGTGCAGCCAATGCTTTTTCAGGCTGGCCGGGCCTTGTTGCTTCCATAACCGCTTTATGAGCCTTAACACCTACCCTGGCTGCTTCACGCATAACATCGATCTCAGCGGTAGATTTGATTTTTCTGAGTGCCCAAATATCCGGAGTACAATTCTTTACTTCAATGCCCGGGAATCTTTCATTCAGGTTTTGAACAAACTGCATCTCTCTTGACAACCTGCCATCCCATTCATCATTGGTCACGGAACGTTCAATTAACCTGAATTTTTCCATGGAGTTTTCGGCGATTCCTTCTTCTGACCAATAAGGGGTGTATACAACCGGCTGTAGCTTTAATCTGCTGGTTATAGCAGATGTAAAATCCTCTATGAGTAAATAATTCTCAATCCCTGTAACAGTCACTGGATCCCTGACCAGTTCAAGGGGAATGGCTTTCTCATCGGCTGCCCGTTCACTGATTGTAAAAAAGAGTGTGCTCTCCCGGTTGATACCGTCAATAAGCAGAATTACATCCGGTATATCAACACCTGCAAAGTAGATCATGTTGTTGTACTGATGAAAATGCTCTAATCCGCTGGGTATGGTTGCCCCCCTGATGATAGCAATGCCATTCGGGATGCGGTCCATTAACTTTTCTCTCCTTGATTTGTACTCAGCCTTTTCGAAAATGAGTTGCGAGCTTATGGGCTGAGCATGCAGAGTGAATAAAAGCAAGATTATACCTGTAATTTGTTTCATCCTCTGTAAGATTAGTAATAAATATAGTCAAGTAACTAAAATTATTTAAAAGAATAAGGAAACACGTTTAGAGATAAACACTGATTTGTCTTTGGTGGTTAAAACTGAATTGCATATCTTTTTAACATTCATGAAATGACTGTCTGGATGTATCGTGATAAAATGAAATTTTAATAACCAGGCAAATAGAACCGATAAATAATTAAGGTCATGAGAAAGAGTATGTTTATTTTATTGGGAGGATGTTTAATGTTTGCCTCCTGTACCAATCCGGCATCAAAATCCGGAGATGCACAATCTGTAGGCAAGGAAGGATCGCAAGTACGATATGTTGAAAAGGTGTCTTACCAGGATGTGACCCTGACGGACGATTTCTGGCGCCCGAAAATTGAGATTAACCGGGTTTCGGGCATCAGGCATGCCTTGCAACATGCATCCCAATCCATTGGATTCTTTGATATTGCTGCTGGGAAAATGGAAGGTGAGCATACAGGGAACCTGGCCAGTGATTCGGATGTTTATAAGATCATACAGGGAGCTGCCTATGCCTTGCACCATACACATGATCCGGAGCTGGTAGCAACCATCGACTCCCTTATTGACAGGATTGCAGCAGCCCAGCAGCCGGATGGGTACCTTTTTTCATACTGGACGGTACATGACATCTCCCAGCAGTGGAAAGACCTGGAAAGGAAACATGAATTGTACTGTGCCGGGCATATGTTTGAAGCGGCGGCAGCATACTTCGAGGTAACAGGAAAAAGAACATTCCTGGATGTTGCCATTCGTTTTGCAAACCACATTGATTCCATCTTTGGACCGGGGAAGCGCCTGGATATACCCGGACATGAAGAAATTGAACTCGGGCTTTATAAACTGTATGAAGCAACCGGGGACAAAAAATACCTGGATTTATCCATTTTTTTTATTGACGAACGCGGAAATCCTGATAGGATAGCCGACGCCCTGATCCCGCCTGAACATGATCCCAGGGCTAATACACCCTGGCGTTGGCGCCATCCCTCATACAGACAGGATCACCTTCCGGTGACAGAACAATACTATGCGGTTGGTCATGCCGTGCGGGCGGGATATCTGTATGCTTCAATGGCGGATATTACCATGGAAAAGAGAGATACGAAGTACCTGCCAGCCCTGGATTCCATCTGGAACGATATCGTCCGGAAAAAATTATATATTACCGGGGGTATTGGTTCCAGGCAGTTTCATGATGAGGGATTTGGTACGGACTACCTGCTGCCGAATGACCAGGCTTATTGCGAGACCTGCTCCGGCATTGCCCTTACATTCTGGAACAGGAGGATGAGCCTTCTGCATGGGGATGCTAAATTTGCTGATCTTGTGGAGCTTACCATGTATAATTCGGGAATATCAGGTGTTTCCCTGAGCGGGAACAGGTTTTTTTATACCAATCCCCTCGAATCGGACGGAAAGCGTGGGCGCCGTGCATGGTACAATCCCCCCTGTTGCCCCTCTAACGTGGTCAGGTTCCTGCCGGAAATCGGTACCACCATTTACGGGAAGACGGATAATGCAATTTATGTTAACCAGTTTATTGGAAGCAGCACAAGCATTTCCCTGGCAGATAATGATATCAGCCTGGTTCTGGAAACTGCTTATCCCTGGAAAGGGGGAATAAATCTGAAGATTGATCCGGCCAATCCCCTTGGTTTCAGATTGTATCTACGGATACCGGGATGGGCACGGGGTGAGTTACTTCCGGGCGGTCTTTACCATTATCAGGAAGATGAAATCCTCCCCACAGAACAGGTAATCCTTAAGGTAAATGGAAAGAGGATCCGGGATATGCATTTGGTAAATGGGTATGCAGTCATTGACCGGAAGTGGAAAAAGGGCGACAGGGTGGAGCTTGAATTGCCCATGGATGTCCGAATGATTACCGGAAATTCCAGGATTGAAGATACTCAGGGGAAGGTAGTTCTGATGCGCGGTCCCCTGGTCTATTGTTTGGAAGAAATTGATAATGAAGAGTATTTTGGTGATGCAGGTGAGGCAGTTCTGCTCTCCGCAGGATTAAAGGCAGAGTACCGCGATGATCTGCTTGGGGGAGTGGTAAACATAACCGGAACAGCTACCTTACCTGCCGATGGACTGGAAATTGATATAACAGCCATTCCTTATTACACATGGAGCAACCGCGGTAAGGGTCAAATGAAAGTCTGGCTGCCAACAAAACCGGACTGAGATTATCCAAAAGGAAAAGCCTTTTGAGACCACTGAGTATCCTGTTTAATCCCGGTTGTACGGGTAAAATACTGATAAACAGGAGATAATAAAAAAAATGAGTGACAGTTTTTATTTGCATAATAATGTCATAACTTGTTTTAGAAATTTTCGACCCTCATGACTGAACGCGAGAAAATACTTGTTCGACTTATGAAAGCTGGCAATAGCTATGCTTTTGAACAACTGTATTTCAGTTACAGCAAGAAACTATACAATTTTGCCCTCAGCGTTCTGAGATGCAGGGAAGATGCCGAGGGTATAGTGCAAAATGTTTTCGTGAAGATCTGGGAAACCCGGTCTGAGATTAATACAGAGCTGTCTTTTGGGGCTTTTATATTCCGGATTGCAAAAAATATGATGCTCAATCAATTAAAGAAAAGGATCAACGAGAGGCGGTATATAAATTATCTCCTTACTACGCCGGAAGGAAGTCCCCTCTCAGTGGAAGATGAAATCAATTTTCTTGAACTGAATGTCGAAATTGAAAGCATCGTAGGTGAGCTGCCTGAAAAAAGAAGGGAAATATTCAGATTGAGTCGTGAAGTGGGACTGACTTACAGGGAGATAGCAGAAAAAAAGAATATTTCAGTTAATACGGTAAACACCCAGATCAGTAAATCATTGGAATACATCCGGGATCGATTGGCGTGTAAGTTCTATGTTATAGACAAAACTTAGGATTAGGCTTCATTCTTCAGGTCAATAGTTTCAATGTTCCCGGCAATATGATTTCCAGATAAAAGTCCATTGCAAGGGCAGGATTATCTTACTTTCAGAATTTTTTTTATTATTCCTTCACTGATTAGTCTGGGTTAATTGTATATACTATATAAAACAATAACACGAATGACATTTTCTCATAGGTTTATATATAGGTTAGTTAGGTTGGAATAAAAGTACCCTGGGCAGGGTACTTTTATTTCTAGCATAAATAAAACAACTCAAATATACCAGACAGATATTATATCATTCTTCAACATTTAAACGCAAATGCCCTCCTCTCAACACATAAAAAGACTGCTTGATGAATTTATTTCTGGGAAGATCACACCTGAGGATGAAAATGATTTGTTTGATTTTGTAAACAACCATGATATAGACAGTACTCTCATTGCATGGATGTACAAGAAGTGGACTGATTCACCGAAAAGATCCGTCGGATTTCATTCAGAGGGGGCCAATGAAAAAATTCGCAGGAAACTTAATCTCCCTGACAGGAGTTCCAGAGAAGAAAGAGAATACGCAAATCATGTAATTGAATTGGAAAAGCGGAAAAAAGGCAGATTTATTCCGCAGATTTTCAGAATTGCAGCTGTACTTGCTTTGGCTTTGATCGGTTCCTACCTTGTATTAATGCGTTCAGGTTACTTCACAACAATGCCATTGAAAGAATCATATTCCGAGGTCTTTGCCAACAACGGCTCTAAATCGACAATAGTTTTACCAGACAGCAGTATCATAATACTAAATTCGGGTAGTTATCTCAGGTATCCGGTTAATTTCCATGGAAAGAACCGGTGGGTTTATTTTGAAGGAGAAGCATTTTTTAATATAAAAACTGGAAAAGCTTACCCCTTTTATGTAAATACCGGTAATATTTCCATCAGGGTAACAGGAACAGAATTCAATGTGAAATCGTTTCCTGAAGATCAATTTATTGAGACAACATTAATTTCCGGTAGCATAATTATTGAAGAACTTGACGAGAAAAAACAATTAATAAATCAGATCTTCCTGAATCCGAATCAATTTGCTGTCTACGATAAAAATACGAATAAGATAGAGGTTTCTGATCTCCTCATCGAGGATGAAATCATACCGAAACAAGCCGTTCGAGTTGAGCATGAACCAGCAGTTCTAAAAACTCCCCAGATCACCGTAGCCTGGAAGGATGACAAATTTGTGTTTTACAATGAAAGCCTGGAGGAGATTGCAATCAGGATGGAGCGATGGTATGACACTAAAATAGTGATACAGGACGAGGAGTTGAAGAAATACCGGTACAGCGGGACATTTGAGGATGAAAATATCGAACAGGCACTGGATGCATTGAAACTTGCCGCTTCATTTGAATTCCAGATCAATAATAACCAAATAACAATTAAGAGATAAACCTGAACCTAAGCTATTAAACCTATTAAAAAAATATGCCTATGACCTGAAGACCTTTTCAAAAAAAGAACCGGAAAACGCCTCACGTCTTCCGGCTCAATTACATGTGCAATTACCTATTATATAACTAATTAACACCTTGTAAAGATATGAAAAAATTATCAACTAAACACCGGGCGCAAAAATATAACAGCGCCTGGAAAATTCTGCTAATTATGAAATTATCCGGAATATTGTTGTTGACCAGTTTTCTTCAGCTGTCAGCATCAGGCTTTCCCCAGGCTAACAGGGTAAATCTGGAACTGGAGAATGCACCTTTTGAGGAATTTATAGCAGCCATAGAAGATCAGTCAGATTACCGCTTTATTTATCTGAATGAGAACATCAGCGATAAATTAATCAGTGTAAGGGCAAAACGGACACCTGCTGCTAAACTAATGGATAAAGCATTTTCTGAAGCAGGGATTGAATACAGGATAGTATCTGAAAACCTGGTCGTTATTACGCCCATTACGCCCAATACCGTCAATGCAAGTGTTGCATTGCAGACCCGGACAATTAATGGAACAATAACCGATGAACAAGGCGAGCCTTTGATCGGGGTAAGTATTAGCGTAAAAGGTACCACTGTTGGAACAATAACTAATGTCGAAGGAAAATATGAGCTCGCAGTTCCTGACGATGCTGAAATGCTTTGGTTTTCCTATGTGGGCATGGTCACACAGGAAGTTGCCATCGGCGATCTGACTATCATCGACCTTGCCATGGCATCCGAATATCTGGGACTGGAAGAAGTTGTGGTTGTCGGCTATGGGACCAAGAAAAAGGTTAATCTGACGGGTGCAGTTTCAGTTGCCGATAAGGAGCTTATGGAGAATAGACCGATTAGCAATGTTCAGCAGGCATTGCAGGGACTGGTTCCCAACCTGCTCATTGCACCTACTAATGCAGGTGGAGAGCCCGGTTCGGATATGAGCATGAACATCCGTGGCTTGACCTCTTTTGCAGAGCTTGATGAAGAAAGTGATCCATGGGATGATGAATCAGGGAAAAGTGCTCCTTATGTTTTGGTGGATGGAATTCCCATGGGGATAAACGATATCGATCCCAATGATATCGAATCTATTTCCGTTCTGAAAGATGCTGCATCAACCTCTATTTATGGAGCACGGGCAGCTTACGGGGTCATCCTGATTACAACAAAAAAAGGGCAAACCGGTGCAAGCGTCAACTATTCGACGAACTTTGGATGGAGCTCTCCAACCATTTGGCCTGCTATAGAGCAAGGCATGGAGTGGGCACATGCATTGAACGATGCAAGACGCAATTCCGGCGGTTCACCACACTATAATGACGATGCCCTTAACCGGCTAGCTCAGAATTTAGTGGAACCGGGAAGCGCACCAGGCATGTTACCCAATGCTAGCGGCCTGGGTTGGGACATCATGAATACGGGGACCAAAGGTGTGGCGAATGATGACCTGACTTCGAAGATTGTAAATCAATGGGCCCCCAGGATGAAACATAACCTTAGTGTATCCGGTGGAACAGAAGCGATCAGTTATTATGTATCCGGCGGATATTATCAAGAACAGGGACTGTTGAAATTCGGTAATGAATCTTACAAAAGGTATAATGTGGATGCAAAGATCAGCGCAAAAGTAACTTCCTGGATGCAGCTCTCCCTCCTGACAAAATACAAACACGGTAATGAAGATTTCCCAACGAATGCGAACTATGGACGTTCTTGGATCATGAACTGGATCGGAAAATTAAAACCAGGTACACCAGCAAAGTATCCCGGCTCAGATATCTGGCTTTCAAACACCCGGGTAGAGGAGTGGAAAACTAATCGGGAAAATATATTGAATAATCAGCTGGTTATTTCTCCCAGGATAATTCTTGAACCGGTGAAAGGTTGGGTAACAAATATTGAATTGAATTACAAAAGCAGTCAGAGGAACCATGCAACGCAAATTAAGCAATACCCATGGGTGAGGCCAAGCGGTGAAATAGCCTATAATCCACAAAGCCAGGCCTCAACTCAATACAGATCTGATTTAAAGACGAATACCTATCTGTCACCTAACATTTATTCGACGTATACACGTAGCTTCGGAAATCATAACCTGCATATTCTGGCAGGATATCAGCATGAAGTGTTTAACTACAACGGTCTGAAATCGGAAGCTTTTTATCTATTGAGTAATTCCGTTCCTTCCCTCAGCACCAGTGTTGGAGAGAAAACGACCGAGGACGACTTAGGACATTCGGCTACGCAAAGCTTATTTGGAAGAATAAATTATAATTTCTCTGAGAGATACTTGTTGGAAGTTAATGTAAGGGGGGATGGCTCTTCCAGGTTTGAACCAGATCAAAGGTGGGCCATATTCCCATCGGTATCAGCCGGATGGGTTATTTCCAATGAGGACTTCTTGGCGGGGCAGGGTCTGATAGATTTATTAAAAATCAGAGGTTCTTATGGTGCACTCGGCAACCAGAATGTCGACAATTATTTATATGTACCAACGTTGCCCGTTAAAGAGACTGACTATTGGTTGTTTAGCGGCGGACGAGCCTGGACTGTCGGTTCTCCAAACCTTACCAGTGTAAATTTAACCTGGGAGCAGGTAGCTACAGTTGATTTAGGACTTGATGTCTTGATGCTGGACAACAGATTAGGGTTCACATTCGGTGTATACGAATCTCGTACAACCAACCTGGTTGGACCGGGAGAGCCCCTGCCTGCAGTATTGGGAACAGATGTGCCAAAGAAAAACGAAGGAGAAATAATGACCCGGGGATGGGAGCTTGAGGCTTCCTGGAAAAACAGGATAAACAATTTCTCTTATGATTTCAGACTTGTAGTTTCTGATTATCAAAGTACCGTAGTAAGTTATAACAATCCAAATAAGTTGCTGAGTACCTACTACGATGGACAGAAATTGGGTGAAATCTGGGGCCTTGAATCCCCTGGTTATTACCAATCCCAAGGCGATATTGATGCTTATAATATGGATCAGTCGTATATATACACCGGTACCTGGTTTCCAGGAGACTCAAAATATACAGATCAGAACGGGGATCAGAAGATTGATATTGGAAATAATACCTATGATGATCACGGAGACCTGGTGGTTTTAGGAAACGACCAAACAAGATATATGTATGGACTTAATGCGAGTGCAAGGTGGAAGGGAATTGATGTTTTCATCCTTCTGCAGGGGGTCGGTAAAAGAGACCTTTATTTTACTAATGGTTCTTTCAGGGGGCCTGCAGCCGGACCCATGCATAACAATGTTCTAGAAGGCCATCTGGACTATTGGCGTGACGACACCAGCCCCTTGGGTGCCAATCCCGATGGCTATTTCCCACGCCCATATGCTCAGTATTGGGCGCAGAACGGAAAGAATTTCGAATATCCAACCGATCATCTTCTCCAGAATGGAGCTTTTTTAAGACTTAAAAATATCCAGGTTGGTTATACCATCCCTACCAGTATTACCCGGAAAATACACATGAAGAACGTAAGGATTTATTTTTCCGGTGAAAACCTTCTGACTTTTACAAAACTGATGTTTTATGATCCTGAAGCATTTGGAGGAAGATGGTATGGAATGGGCGATGCATATCCGTTAAGCAAGACATTGTCCATGGGATTAAGTGTTAACTTCTAAAAATTAATGTGATGAAAAAAATATTATATTTTATTTTAATATTATTTGGAATATTTATTTATTCCTGTGGAGAGGATTTTTTAGATAGAACTCCCCTGGATCAGATATCTGACCCTGATTACTGGAAAAGTGAAACTGACCTGGAGTTATACCTCAATAATTTTTATGATCTATTTGATGGATGGTGGGTTTCCGGTGGAGGTAAAGCTCCAACCTTTGACACAGGATCAGATCTTGTACTTCCGCCTGCCAATCAATATGGTTCAGACGATTGGACTCCCCGGATGGATGGCGTAGTACAGGTTCCGTCCTCTGGCGGAGGATGGAATTGGGGAAGGGTCCGCGACGTTAATTACTTTCTTGAAAATTCAGAGCGCGTTGTAGACGGAGGTCCCATGACTGATCATTTTATCGGGGAAGGTCATTGGTTCAGGGCGCATTTTTACTTTGAGTTATTTATAGATTTTGGAGACCTGCCGATCATAGACAAACCTGTGGGTGCGGATGATGATGATATATTATATGGTTCTCGTTCCTCAAGATCTGATGTAGCTGATTTTATTCTCAGTGATCTTGATATAGCCATCTCAAAAATGAAGCATGGAGATGAACTATTAGATCACAGAACCAGGATAGGTAAAGACATGGCTTTGCTGAGAAAAGCCCAGGTAGCTTTGTATGAAGGTACATGGGAGAAGTATCACCAGGGTACAGTCTTCGCAGGAAAGACTGATGGAACCGGATATTTGCAGCAGGCAGCAGATGCCGCCGAGCAGATCATTATTGATGGGAAGTATTCTCTTGTAACTGGAGATCCAAATTCTGTGTATTTCGAACTATTTAATCAGACGGATTACACAGGCAATCAGGAAGTGATGTTCTTCAAGCACTATGACCGGGAAACTTACGGGAGTGATTTCAGCAATCAATTATGGAATTGGCCAAATGGTTACGGGCTTACCCAGGATTTGACACGATATTATCTATGCAGCGATGGATTACCCACTGCCGTTAGCCCGCTCTTTGTGGGAGACAGCATATTTTCTCTGGTAGAGGTTGATCGCGATCCAAGACTCGCCCAGACAATAATGGTCCCCGGTGATATAAGAAGAATTGACGGCACGGATACAACATTCTATGATAATCCGGATTTATACAATTGCGGTACTGGTTTCGAATCACAAAAATTCCGCCTGATTCACACTGATCCTGTTGCGGGGACGAACAATCATAATGTGGATTATATTTTCGCGCGTTATGCCGAGGCCTTATTAATCTATTCTGAAGCCAAAGCAGAATTAGGGACATTAACTCAGGCTGATCTTGACATGACCATTAATCTGTTAAGAGACAGGGTTGGCATGCCGCATATTGTTCTGGGATCCATAACAACTGATCCAAACTGGCCGGATTACGGGTATCCCCTGTCCGACGTATTGTATGAAATCAGAAGAGAACGCGTAACTGAATTGTATGGCGAAGGAAGGCGTTTTGGCGACCTGATGAGGTGGAGGGCTCACAAATTGTGGATTGGTAAGCGATTTACAGGCACTTATTATACCGCGGAATTAAAGCTAGTGGATGCAGATGTGCTGGCTAATGAAGATGGATACCTTGATCCGTTAATAAATAGTTTAAACGGACCCATTTTTAAAGGAAATCCAGGATACGGATTTAATCCTGAGAAGGATTATTTATTGCCTCTTCCAACAAATGAGTTAACATTAAATACTAATCTGCAGCAGAATCCGGGCTGGTAGTTAATATGGAAATTAAATGTATCTGGGCAAAGTCAAAGTCGGAGTGAATCAGCTTTGGTCTCTGACTTTGCTCAGTTTGCCACAAAGATTTCAAAGAACGCTTTATAATTAATCGAATACTAGCATTATCAATCATATGCTAACCTTAAAATGAAATAATAATGAAAAATAAAAAAAAGCTAATTCTGGTTATCCAATTACTTTTTGTTGGATTACTGTTCTTGTTTAACACTAGTTGTGACAATGAAAGTTTCTCGAAACCTGAAGTAACAACATCAACAGTGACTGATATTACAGAAGTAACAGCGACAGGCGGTGGTACAGTAACAAGCGATGGAGGTACAGATATATTTGCAAGAGGAGTATGCTGGAACGAAAGCACTGGTCCAACCCTTGATGATGATGCCACTAACGATGGACTTGGGACAGGAGATTTTACCAGTGAAATGAAAAATCTTACATTAGGTACCACCTATTACGTACGGGCCTTCGCCATGAATAGTGAAGGTATAACCTATGGTAGTGAGTTGACTTTTAGTACTCTTGAACCGGCCGGAGTAGATTGCGTGGCTGATCTTTGGGTTGGTGACCTGGATTGTGCGGATCAGGTGTGGTCAGATTACAAACCTACTTACTGTACTGGTGTAAAAATGGATGATGACTGTAGCCTGTTAAAAATAACTTTTGATTTTTGGGGATATGGTGTGGATTCAGAGGTTGTTCTCGAATTACAATTAGAATCCTTTGACACGGAAACCTACACGGGGAATTTAACCCTGTTGAAGGATGCGCTCACTGAAGCGGAAGGATCTGTTATAACTTTCCACGAAGGAGCGGCTGGTACATATCAGATATTGACAAAGGAATTGCATCTTGACATGACATGGTCAGGTTACGATGCCACTGCTTCGTATCAATTTTTAATCACGCCATTATAATAGTTTTACAGCTATTTGACTCTTACACCTGGATAAATGATCTAATCAGTATTCAGGACCGTATAAACAGAGGTTGTCATTTTATTGGCAACCTCTGTTGTATTTTTATTCATAAATTAAATATACATTGACAACAAAATACTATGACGCGTTTACCAGTTGTTATTACTATACTATTACTTCTTGTTTTTCTCACGGATTGTAAGAACAACGGGAACAAAACTGTTCCTGGCATGGAAGCAAGGAGACCGAATATCATCTTTATTCTTACCGACGACCAGCGCTGGGATGCGCTCGGATATGCGGGGAATGATATAATCCATACACCCAATATGGATAAACTGGCCGGCGAGGGACTGTTTTTTCGGAATGCCTTTGTAACTACCCCTATCTGTGCTGCCAGCCGGGCATCCCTGTTTACAGGCCTTTATGAGCGGACGCATAATTATACCTTTGGGAAACCCAATCTGGATGACCGGTATATGTACCGGAGCTACCCTTATTTGCTCAGGAATGCCGGGTACAGGACCGGGTTTGTGGGTAAGTTCGGGGTCAAGGTAAATGAAGACATCCTTGATTCATTGTTCGATTCGAAAGAACTTACCTGGTATCCCTATTTTGTAGACGTTGAGGGAGAACAGGTGCATCTTGCCGATATAAATGGGAACCATGCAATAGACTTTATCAAATCCGGTAAGGAAAAACCCTTCTGCCTTTCACTTTCCTTTTGGTCACCTCATGCCAACGACGGAGAAGAACAGCAGTATTTCTGGCCAGAATACTGCGACAGCCTGTATGCTGATACACATATTCCTGTACCAGAAACAGCGGATCCTGCTTTTTTTGAGGCCCTGCCGGAGTTCCTGAAAACAACCATGAACCGAAAACGATGGTACTGGCGTTACGATACCCCGGAAAAACACCAGGCAATGGTAAAGGGATATTATCGGATGATAAGCGGAGTGGACAGTGTTTTAGGGAGGATACAAACTGCATTAGAGGAAGAGGGACTTGCAGATAATACGGTGATCATTCTCATGGGTGATAATGGTTACTTTCTCGGGGAAAGGGGATATGCCGGCAAGTGGCTGATGCACGAACCATCCTTGCGGGTACCTCTGATCATTCATGACCCCCGGCAACCGGATTCAAAAAGGAGCAGGAAACTGGATGAAATGGTTCTGAACCTGGATATTACACCCACGATCCTGGAACTTGCCGGTGTTGATATCCCTGAAAGTTACCATGGTGAAAGCCTGGGTGCATTCATCAATGGGATACCGGAAAGCTGGAGGTCTTCCATATTTTGCGAACACCGGCTGGAAAACAATGCCCTTCTTCTGAAGACGGAGTGTTTCAGGGACGATACCTGGAAATTTATCAGGTATGAAGACGAACCTGGCTTGATTGAATTGTATAATCACCGGGAGGATCCTCAGGAAACAAACAATCTCGCCCTTGGAGGGGGATATGAGAATATGCTTAAAAATTACCATCATGTATGCGATTCTATTTCAGAGCGGTTGATGTCTGAAAGAATTTTAGAAAATCCCTGAACGAGAAGCTATAATGCAGGAAACAATCAATAAGAATCGGATAGTATTCATAATAATACTGTTCTTATTCATTGGAAGGGATGTATCGGGCATGGTATGGATTTCGCCTGCGAACCCTGATATACGGTACACAGGGAGATGGAATTTTGATGACCCTGAAATACCATGGGTGGGATGGCAGGGCTCTTCTGTCATTGTCAAATTTGAAGGCTCTGGCATCAGCATTGAGATGGGAGGAACAGCAACTGAACAGTATCGTATTATCCTTGACGGAATACCTGAGAACAAGCGACGGTATTTTTCTGCCGGGAGAAATACACATATTATTGCTGAAGGCCTTTCCAAAGGAGTCCATGTTATTGAAATAATGAAGGAGACCTTTAAGGGTAAGTCCTTTTTCTATGGTCTTGAAGTAGAGGGTGCCGGGATTCATCCGCTCCCGGACCGGCCGGCATTGCGTATCGAGTATTTCGGGGATTCGAATATGGACGGGTCTTCTAACTACAGTGAGAAAAATCAGGGAGATATGGGGACTTACTATGCTTTTCCTGCAATGGTTACGAGAATGTTAGGTGCTGAAATGAACAATCAATCTGTGAGCGGTGCCCAGCTTTATGACAATGGCGACAATTGTGTTGGTTCCTTTATTTTCTCTGAAGATTATTATAACCAGGACCTGGACTACAGGAGTGGTTTTGATCCACATATCATCGTAGTCAATGCAGGTGCAAATGACATAGGAAACAGCAAAACCGTAGTTAAAAACCGGTATGAAAATGTAGTTGCCGATTTAAGGGCCGTTTATGGTGACAGTCCACAGATCATTTTATTCAATTCTTATGGTTGGGATGTCAATGAACCTGCTAATTACAGTCAAGAAGTCGTCGATGAACTGGGAGATCCAAATCTTTCGGTTTGCCTCTTCCCATGGCTGTGGGAGCAGTGGCATGGTTCGCAGTGGGACCATAGTGGTGAGGCATATGTATTGCTTGATCATATTGAAGGACTTAACCCTGAATGGAACCAGGTGAATGCCGGTGACATTGTTGATGGTTTTGGTCGCGATTGGAATTTTGCCAATGGCAGTTTTGAATATTCTGCCCCCTTCGGCGGGTTTGGCTGGCGGTATTATGAAGATGGTGCTGAGAGAATTCTTGATCCCGAAAATGCGGCTGATGGTGATTATTATATCCGTCTTCAGGCTGGTGGGAAAGTTCATCAGCCGACGGATGCAACAGGCGACCTACTGCCGGGTACAACTGCAGGAGGAGAGACCTATTATATTACAGCAAAAATCCGCGGATTGAGCGATGCTGCGAGAGCAAAGATCACTACCGATTTTCAGGGACAACAGATCTGGACACGCGGTACCCCTCACACAACCGGATTTAATCTTACAACCGAATGGAAAACCTACACCGCCAGCTCTGTAGCTCCTGCCGGAAAATGGACTATGTTCACTACCCTTGAGGTCGAAGTGGGTACTGTAGAATTTGATGATGTTTCCATGAGCAATAAAAATCCGGAAAATCCAGGCAATGAAACTCTAACCAAATCCTTTATCGATAAGAGGAGCGAAGTGAATGTCTTTCCTGATCCGGTCTCTGACAATTCTGTTTTAAAATTTACCAATTCAACGAAGCTGAACATGACCATACAGATTTACAATTCTGCAGGCTCAATAATGAAAATTATTAAAACCACTTCAAACCAGATTTCTCTCTCCTCCGGTGAGTTCAACCGGGGATATTACTTATACAGGATTTTCAGTAATGACAGACAGAAATACTTTACGGGCAGGTTTATTGTAGATTGATTGTTTAAAGATCTCAGGACCTTCGTGATAAATAGTTGAGATAATAGTAGAACGGGATCCCTGCGCTCAGCAGGATTGCTCCATAGAGAATAATTTCATACTCCAGTCCGGTGATGGCCCACAAAGAATAGAGAAATGCAGGTACTGCAATGGCAATGATGATTCCCATGATTATTTTGCTTCCTGGTTTTATCAGTTGAGCGAAGACAAGGCCTGCAAGAAGTTCTGCATTCAGGAGGGCCAGTGTTCCTGCTTCGGTGATGGGAGATGTGCTTCCGTACATGCCGTAATTGGATTTACATAAGGGATGCAGAAGGGTTTTGTGGAGATGTCCCCGTGAAGGGTTGATACCATTTCATAATTTCCCAGCATGTCCCCGAGCTTTGTGGAATGCTGCATATGTTTTCTGGTAAACAATTCCACATTACCCTTTTCAATATTCTGAAACCAGGTATTGGTTACACCGATTCCAAACCATGTCTCCTGGCCCTGTTTTTTACCCATGTGAAACGCATGATCACCGTTTTTTTTAAAATCTCGATATTGGGAGGGGCAGTCTGAATGGATTGATCGACCAGTTCTCGCTGTATGTATACCACATCATTCTTGATTCGGACAGCATCAGATTTACTGAAAATTTTCAGGGCTCTTTCGGATGCTACCTTTAACCCGGTATCTTCAAGTATTCGAATGGAATACTGGTGTATATTGTTGATCTGGTCAGGACTAAGAAGCTTCAGGCTGGGCCGGACTACTATTGGACTTCTGGAAGCTGACGTTTTGAACTATGGATTAGGTAATTGTTCTGATGATTCACTCATTGAAATACCTAAAATAGCCAATTCCTTGAGAACCGGTTCATAGATTGTTCGTTTCAAAGGAATTTGCACCCCAATCTCTTTGATTTTTCCGTCCAGGATCAGCCGGACTCCAATGGCTGCAGGCAGGGCGACCGTCCGGGCTATGGATGTATAGGTGCCGTCTCCGTAATCCAGCATTCTTGATACGATCTTTTCCTTTTTTCCGTCTGGCCAGCTTACATGAAAAATATGCTGCATAATAACCATATCCCTCTCCTCTTCTGTCATCATCATTTTCTTGATCATCAGATCGGAAGTCAGGTCGAAGGCAGAGCCCTTCTCCAGGCTTATTGGCTCATTATCAAGAATACCCAGCCATTCTATGGCCATTAAAGCCGGATCATCATTGTTCAGTTTGAATTTCTGCATGATATCTTCCATGAGAGTTCCGGGATTAAATCCGTTAAGTTCGGCCGTAATCCCGGCATAGGTTTTATCCTTAAAATCCAATTCCTGATAAGCTGTCAGATTAAGAGCCTTAAGCAGGTCCATCGCAGCACACCACCTGTCATATCTGAAAGTCCCCCGGTACATGGTTTTTACCTCCGGGATCCCATAAAGTTCTATGTAAGACAATGAGTCCCGGTTAGGATAGACATGCATGCGTTCAACATCCGGAAATTCGATCTCCAGGGGATTCTTGAATACATCGGAAGTATCCAGTTCAACCACTTGTCCCTCCTTTAAAAACCGGGCACCGTTATTGCTTGCCATAACCACGCCTTTGGGCGACCAGGAAAACTTGTACCTGAATGGATTATCCGATGCTTCAGGTGCACAAAGGGCACCGCAGAGGGAGTAAAATTCATCCACTTTCCCATCCTTCCCATGCACCCGTTCAATTATTTCCATGGCAGTCATATGGTCATACCCGGGATCCACACCTATTTCATTCAAAATGATGATCCCTGCCTCACAGGCCCTGGCATCCAACGCCTTCATTTCAGGAGACACATAAGATGTAGTCAGCATGTTCTTCCTGTGGGCAATGCATCTTTCCGCCACTGTCACATGATGGGTATATGGCAAGAGGCTGACTACCAGGTCATGCGTCCTGACAAGCTCATCCAGAAGATCTGACTGATCAACGGTCCATTCTATGGAACTTCCTGAGGAATACCCCTCCAGGATTTTATCTGCCTTTGCCCTGGTGCGGCTTGCCAGTGTTACATCAATATTGTTATCCAGGAGATGGTGCACCATAGGCTTTACAACCATACCGGCACCTAAAATTAAAACCTTCTTCATAAATAAATATTCTGTCATTAAACAAATTACTGCTGTGAATTACAATATAAATGGATTGGCAGAAAACCTGATCTTGTCTGGTTTTCATTAATCACGATTGTGATTATTACCCCCGGGAATCTAGCTCACGGCACAAATGTAATAAAACCAATCATCTCCTTGATCATATTTGCATTTTCCGTAGCTTTATACTGAACTTAACAAGTTTCTTCTAATCTAAACTCACATCTATGAGACAGATTTTCAAATCTCTTTTTTCTTTATGTCTGGTACTTGTATTTCTCCTTATCTCCTGTGGTGACCCCGAGAACCAAAATTCGGATGATACAGCTTCATTGAGTTACAGGATTGATTCATTATTTCGGTCTGCAGTAGAAAACCAGGAAATTCCGGCAGCTGTGGCCTATATAACTGTGAATGAAAAAGAAATTTACCATAAGGCATTTGGATGGAAAATTATGGAAAGTGAGGTTCCTCTTGCAACCAGCGATATTTTCAGGTTGGCCTCCATGACAAAAGCTCTTACCGCTATTTCAATCATGCAGCTTGTCGAAAAGGGATCTCTTGACCTGGATGATGAAGTTTACAGGTATATTCCGGAATTTGAAAATCCGAATATACTGATTGAAGTTTTGCCGGATTCAAGTTTCAGGAGCCGGCCAGCAGAATCCGAGATCACCATCCGGCAGCTCCTGACGCATACTTCAGGCATCGGATACGGGTTTCAGGACGATATGTATAATGCCCTCATCATTAAGAACAATATTAGCGAAGGATTTGAGGATGATGAAAGAACCTCTTATGAGAACATACAAAGGATTGCTGGAATTCCATTGCTTTTTGAGCCGGGGGAGGATTATGTTTACAGCCTGAGCATGGATGTGCTGGGGGTGGTTATTGAGCAGGTATCAGGACTGAGATATGACAGGTATATACAACAGAATATCCTGGATCCATTGAACATGGATGACAGTTATTTTATCCTCCCTGAAGAAGAACGGTACCGTCTGGTTTCCGTTTACCAGCCGGCTGAGACCGGTGTGGGACTTGAAAGAACAACTTACCCGGATACTGCATACCCGGTGGCCAGGCACAAACAGTTCTTTTCCGGAGGGGCTGATCTGTGCTCAACTGCTGATGACTATTCAAATATCCTTAAGATGTTATTAAATGGCGGGATCTATGAGGGAACCAGGATCCTTAGTGAATCCTCCGTCGAAACTATGCTGGCAAAACAATCCGCTTACGCTGAGGGCGATTCATACCAGGGTTTTGCTGCCTGGATTACTAACGAGGTGGGTGCAAAGAAGGGTCCCAGGGGACTCGGATCTTTCGGATTTGGAGGATTCTACGACACCCAAAGCTGGGCAGATCCTGAGCTTAATCTGACTGCTGTATTATTGTTTCAGATGTATCCGAATAATGAATACTCCATACACCAGAAGTTCGAGGATCTTGTATACCAAACCATAGGGAAATAGTTGTGTAGGGAAACGGAGTACTGGCAGCCTGTAACTAAGAGATTCCACTTTGGATATTGATTAGGATTTTTCATTAACTTCAATCAATAAAAATTCTTTGACTATGAAAACTCATTCGACAAAATTTCTGATCCTTGTTGTAATCATGAGTATGACAGTTTATTCCTGTCAGAATCAGTCCGGCGAAAAAGTTTCCCAAAGCACCGATGAATTCTTCCTGGAGGAAATTTCAATCAGCGAAATGCAGGAAGCCTACAGGCTTGGCAAGTACTCGATTACGGATGTTGTTAAGGCATACCTTGACCGGATCGAGGCTATTGACCGGAACGGTCCTGCTCTTAATTCCATTATTCAAATAAACCCGGATGCCCTGTTAATTGCGAAGGAATTGGATGAGGAGCTGGCAGCTGGTAATATCAGGGGACCCCTGCATGGAATACCGGTTATTCTGAAAGATAATATTGATACACACGACAAAATGCCCACTACAGCAGGATCGAGGGCCCTGAAAAATTCCTATCCCCTTCAGGACAGCTGGGTAGCAAAGAAATTCAGGGATGCCGGAGCCATCATTATAGCAAAATCAAATCTCAGTGAGTGGGCCAATTTTCGCGCTGATTTCTCATCAAGTGGCTGGAGCGGGGTAGGGGGACAAACGAAGAATCCATATGTACTTGACCGCAATCCATGCGGTTCAAGTTCCGGTTCGGGAGTGGCAGTCTCTGCAAATCTATGTGCCATAGCAATCGGAACGGAAACCAACGGCTCAATTGTATGTCCCTCGACTGCAACCGGCATTGTTGGGTTCAAACCTACTGTGGGACTAATAAGCCGTTCCGGGATTATACCCATTTCATTTACTCAGGATACACCCGGACCGATGGGACGAACGGTTGAAGATGTTGCCATTTGCCTTGGTGAACTGGTCGGGATTGATCCGTCTGACAGCAAAACTCTGGATTCAGAAGGCCATTCCCATACAGACTATACGAAGTTCTTAATTACCGATGGACTGGAAGGGAAACGTATCGGGCTGATGAAGGATGTTATGGGATTCCATTATAAAGTAGATGTTCTAATGGAAGAAACAGTTGAATTCCTTGAAAGCCAGGGAGCTGAGGTAATTGAGCTGGAATGGCCGGGAGACAAAAAATACAGGCAGGCCTCCTTTCAGGTATTGCTGTATGAATTTAAAGATGGACTGAATAAGTATTTCAGTGGACTGGGAAACAATGCCCCGGTTAAAAGCCTTGAAGAATTGATCAAATTCAATATTGCCGATTCCGTTGAGTTAAGGCATTTTGACCAGGAGATCCTTGAATTGGCACAGGAAAAGGGAGATCTGGATGAACAAGAATATAAGGAGTCACTACTGAAAATGCACAGTGCCACAAGGGAAGAGGGCATTGATAAACTCATGGATGAGCATGAGCTTGATGCATTGATAGCCCCGACAGGATCTCCTGCCTGGAAAACCGACCTGGTAAACGGGGATAATTTCCTTGGCTCAAGCTCATCTTTTGCGGCCATCTCAGGGTATCCGAATATTACAGTTCCGATGGGATTTATTGACGGATTACCGGTGGGAGTATCATTTTTCGGCAGGGCATGGAGTGAACCTCTGCTCCTGGAAATTGCCTATGGGTTTGAACAGGGAACAAAACACAGGACGGCGCCCGGATTCCTGGCAACGGATAATTAGATTCCCTGGACCCGGCATTCCGAGTGTCAGCTGTTCCGGAAATCTACTCCGCTCTCTTCTTGTAATAAGCAGCCTTCTCTTCGTCCTCCAGCCTGGTATAAATATTGGCAAGGTATGAGGCATAATCAGGTTTTGGATATAGGCTGTGGAGCTTCAGGAAATAGTCGCGGGATTTTCTGAAATCGGAGTTTACCTGTTTAAAAGTTTCCAGGAGGATGGCATATTGTTTATGTGTACGATTTTGCTTGTAGGCTTTCATCTGGGACAAATAGCTGTTCTCAGCACTCCAGAAGTAGGTTTCTCCAAACCACATGAGGCCGGATTCATTATTTGCATCCTTGTCAAGCACTCTTTTGCCAAGGGTGTTACATAGTTCATTTTTCTCCTGGATCCTGTTGATGTTAAGATAAACCTCAAGGTTCGCAACATTATCCCTGGACAGACTATCCATTCCTGCCCACAATTCATCTGCCAGTTCGAAGTTTTCACTTTCAAGGCAGGTCTGGAACAATCTTGTCCGCATTTCCCCGATATATTTTCCCTGAGGATACTCTCCTAAATAGGATTCCAGAGAGCCAATTTCCTTGGAGAGATTATCGATCTGCCTGTAGTTCCTGGCAAGATAATAGTACATTTCCTCACCGTAGTAATCCTGTCCCCTCGCTTTTTCCAGATAGTTGAGGGATTTATCATATTCTTCCAACTCAAACGCAGAGGCGCCCGCAAAAGAATATACCTCCCCGGAAGCCATTTTCCCCCTGGATTCCACATCTCCTATGATCTGCTCTGATCGTTCGAGAGTTTTCGTATAATCATTTTCCAGATAGGAGGACTCCACTTCTTTTGTCAATTCCAGGTACTTTCCCCCGGAACACCCGAGGAAAAGAACTAAATAAGTCCCCCAGATAATTCCTAAAACATATTTCATAATTGAATGCTAAAATTAAGGTGGGCAAATATAGCAAAACATGCCGGAAAGTAGTGTGATCATCCGGGGCTCAGGGATAATTAATGATACCTCCTGATTTTTCCCTTTATAAGGAAAAGCTGCCTGATTTCGTTTTTACTGATCTCCATTGGCTCTGCACTTCCGTTGGAAGTCATCAGAAGGAGTGTCTCCGGATGATTTGAATTCTTAATAAAACGCAATACATTAATCTTATCCGTAATGATGATATACGGCAGATCGTAGATATATGTGTTCTTATCGACCAGATCGGCCAGAATAATCTCTCCGGGCTGAAAATCGGGTAACATTTCCTCCCCAAACACCTCAAGCGCAATATCACATTCAAGAAATGATTCGATCCTGACAATATGAGCAGGTCGTGCATTGGCACAGCTTAGCAGTTCCTTTAGTTCTCCATCGATAGATGAGCCGAATGTTTTGATCATTTTATTGAGTGTGTCCGGCGGAATGTAATCACCTACATTCGATCGGCTCATCATAGGGATCTGGTTGTAACGCACCCATTCAGGGTTGAGTTCGGGGAAAGCCTCGAGGTATTTTTTTATAAGTTGTTCAGAAGGAGGCTCATTCTCATAAAAGAATTTTCGCAATTCATTTTCAGCAACATCCAGTTTCTCTGCAACCTCAGCCAGGGTAATGGCATACTTTCGGTGAACATGAGAAAGCCTGTCATTAAGGTTAGTGAATGAATCTTCAGCAATCGAAAACATTTGTCCCTGTCCCGCAATCAGCCAGCGTACATTCAGCATATGGTACTTTGAAAGTATCCGGAATATAACATCATAGCTTGGACTCCGGTTAGGATTGTTGATGATGTTGGTAATAGTGGAATTATTTTTTAATCCTATTTCCTTTGAAAATGAGTTTTTATTGAGTCCTAACTCTTTAATCAGCAGTGCAATCCGTTCTCCAATGTCGGTCATTATTACTTAGGGTTTTGTTCAAGTGGGAAGGGTTAGATGAAAAAAAATTATCATACTTTCAAAAGGCAGTAAAATAATTATATATTTGTGTCATAAATGTACGAAAAACAATTACCGCATTGGCAGGTACATTTTGCAAATCATGTCGTTGTTTGACAAACTGAACAAAATAATCCATAATAATCAGGCTCAGCTAGGTTAATGGAACAAAATACAAAGGGGAAGAAAAGACCAGTTCATTCCAATGTTTAATTCTTATGGTAGTGGTTTCATTTCAAACATTAATCTCAAAATGAACTGGTCTTCCTCTTTGTTTCCCCTTTTTCAATCAGTTTTCTCTTCATTTACCGATTTTCTTCATTCCTCACCATAAATAATTATTTTCATACATTTATGGGGTGAAGTCTCTCTCCCTAAATCTCTGTTTCCTGTCAATTTCAGTTGCACTCAGCCTGGCTTTTGCGAGTGGTCAGGCCGTTACAGAAGAATGGCTAAAATCTGAATACACTCTGTTACTCGCAGGATATATCAGCTGGCCTGATGAAGCAGAAATAGATACTTTCCAAATAGGTGTCCTCGCATCTCAACCGATATATGTACAGATGAGCCTGAAGTCCGGGTTGGACTCGCTGAAGAACAAGCCTTTTCATGTCAGTT